>Ga0137398_10000765_pt1 | contig 12200 bp, 7 predicted proteins | sample czorhiz216metaG_FD_106659 | JGI IMG/M metagenome (GOLD analysis project Ga0137398, IMG submission 106659) | Vadose zone soil microbial communities from Angelo Coast Range Reserve, California, USA - czorhiz2.16 metaG | ecosystem: Environmental > Terrestrial > Soil > Vadose zone | place: USA...
GAGGCTGCGGGTGGCGCTGCTGGTGCTGTTTGCGGCGGTGGGGCTGGTTCTGCTAATCGCGTGCGCCAATATCGTGAACCTGTTGCTGGCGCGCAATGCCGCGCGACAGAAGGAAATTGCGCTGCGTATTGCTTTGGGCGCGACGCGCTCGCGATTGATGGGTCAGCTGCTGATCGAAAGCATCGTGCTTTCTCTCTTTGGAGGCGCCATCGGGCTGTTCTTGGCCACCGCGGGGTTGGAAGTGTTGAAGGCTTTCGTTCCAAGCGATATGAGCATAGCGAAGGGAAGTGGACTGAACGGGTGGGTTCTGGGGTTTACGCTCGCGGTGTGCCTGCTGGCCGGGGTGGTGTGCGGCTTGGCGCCGGCACTGCAGATTCGGAAGCGCGATTTGCATAACATCTTAAAGGAGAGTGGACGCGCGCCTGCCGCGAGCGGTGGCCAAAAACTTCGCAGCGCGCTGGTGGTGTCGGAGATTGCGCTGGCGCTGATACCGCTGGTGGGCGCCGGGCTGCTGATTCGCAGCTTCTACCGGTTGCTCGAAGTTGACCCTGGTTTTCGCGCGCAGCACATCCTGGCGATGGAGGTCGATCAGGCGCAGATTCCCTACGCCGAGCTCGCTAAGTTCACTCCCGCACAATCGATCGAACTGGCGCGGAAGCAGTCTCTACAATTCGAGCAAATCGCGCAACGTATCGAAGCGCTGCCTGGTGTAAAGGCGGTGGGTGGCGTTAATGTCCTGCCGCTCGGTTCGCAGATCCGCTCCGCATCGCGATTTGTTTTGGAAGGGCAGACGGCTTCGGAAGCGGGGGCGCGCCCGGTTGCAGAGGTCCGGGTTGCCAGCCTGCGCTATCTTGCGGCCATGAGCATTCCGCTACGCGCGGGACGAATGCTCGATGAACACGATTATGGGCAGCAAACGGTGGTAATCAACGAAGCCATGGCGCGGCGATTCTGGAATGGCGATGCGGTCGGCAAGCGCATCAATCTGTGTTCGCTCGATACCACACCGTGCTGGACTACCATCGTCGGAATCATCGGCAACGTGCATCAATATGGCTTGGATTCCCTACCGAGCTTTGACATGTACTTCACGGGAGGCTGGACTCCGTATTTTGTGATTCGCACCAGTGCGGACCCCGCGGCACTGGCGCATGCGGCCATCGAGCAGATCCACAAGGGCGATCCGACGCTGCCGGTGACGCGCGTTACGACGCTCGACAACCTGCTGGCAGAGTCGGTTTCACCGCGGCGATTGTCGATGTCTCTGTTGGGCGTGTTCGCGGCGTTGGCGCTGGCCCTTGCGGCAGTGGGGATTTACGGTGTGATGAGCTACGTGGTTAGCTTACGCACAAACGAAATCGGCATTCGCATGGCATTGGGCGCCAAGCCCGGGGACATCTGGCGGCTGGTCATCCGGCGGGGAGCCGGACTTGCAGCGTTGGGCGTGGCCATTGGGACCGTTGGGGCGCTGGCCCTAACTAAGCTGCTATCGAGCTTGCTTTACGCGGTAAAACCCACAGACCCGGTAACCTTCGCCGGCGTGGCACTCTTGCTTGGCGCGATTGCGGTGCTGGCGTGTTACCTTCCGGCACGCCGGGCGGTGCGCGTGGATCCCATGGTGGCGCTACGCCACCAATGAGCCCTCGCTGAAACCCGGTGCGTTCATGACTAGAGAGGCTGCGGTGGATATGGCGGAAGCAAGGTGGTCTGGCCGGTAACCACGTGGTAGCCGGAAGAAGTGTAGACATAGACGTGCATCGCCAGCATTTGGCTGCTTACCTTCTGACCCTTGAAAGTCGCGCGCAAGGACCATACGCAGGTCGCCACAGCGGTATCGCGAAAGAGGCGCACCTTAATGTTCGACGCTGTGAAGGATTCATACTTGATGTCCGGTGTCTGGACCGCCGCGATCAGCCGCGCTTTGTCGACGGGCTCGCCATGTGACAAGATTCCGCTGAAGTCTTCGCTGTACACCCGATGGAAAAACGAGGGATTGCCCAACTGAATCGCTCGCGCCGCTTCTTTTTCGAGCGCGATCACTTCCTGTCGCTGCAATTCGGGGTTGGGACGCTCGTGGATACAAGTCTCAAGGCAGCCCTGCCTTCTTTCCTCGAAGATTTCCTGGGAGACCAGGGCCGGGGCAAAGGCCAGGCCAATCGTTAGGAGCGCGGCAATTTTATACGTCAGCACAAACCTCCTCAGCGGCCAAAAGCGGATGGCCTAAGGATATTTATCAAGTATAGAACCGTGGAAGGGACATCACCCCATGCGAGCTGGGCAATTGTGCGCAAAGGAAAAAGGCCGGGAGTTCCTGGTATTAACAGGTATTTTTCGATCGCGGTGAGCAGTTTGCGCAGTCACCATGGCTAATTTCCCTTGCATCGTCCATCTATCGCGTCGATTCTCCCAACGCTGCCAACCAGAAATTGTTCTTAAAAAATGGCGGGGACGACCGGACTCAAACCTGCGGCCGCTGCAGCGGCGCTGCCGGATCGCGTTGCGAAATCTCCAGCGCTACTTTCCGCATCTCTTCGTGAATGGAGCCGTTGGTGGCGAGAATCATCGGCCCGCCCAGGCGGTACGGTTGACCCGCGAAATCGCTGACTTTACCACCAGCCTCTTCGACGAGGAGCGAGCCCGCCGCGGTGTCCCATTTTTGCAAGCCGAATTCCCAGAAGCCGTCGAAGCGGCCGGCGGCCACCGAAGCGAGATCGAGGGCAGCGGAACCGTCGCGTCGGACGCCATGGGAGCGCAACGTAAAATCCCAGTAGTAGTGAATGTTGGGATTCGCCAGGCGTTTGTGCACAGGAAAACCAGTGCACAGTAAGCTGGTGGAAAGTGCCGGGACCTTCGAAACGTGGATCGGCTTCCCATTGAGAGTGGCGCCGCGCTCGCGCTCAGCGGCGAACAGCTCGTTGTAAAAGGGGTTGAAGACGACGCCGGCAATTACCGTGTCGCGTTGCGCCAGGGCGATCGAGACGGAAAAGCACGGATAGCCGTGAGCGAAATTCGTTGTGCCATCCAGGGGATCGACGTGCCAGCGAAACTCGGAAGCTGAGGTGCTCTCGTGGCCGGTTCCTTCTTCCGCGACAATAGCATGTTGCGGAAAGTATTTTGTGAGCCGCGCTACGATAGCCGCTTCCGACCGGCGGTCGGCCTGCGTGACCAGGTCCACGTCGCCCTTATACGAGATTTGCGGCGGGCGGTCGAACTCCTCGCGTAAGATCTTGCCTGCTTCTTCTGCCGTTTCAATGGCCACGTCCAAATAGTTTTCGCTCATAGCAAGAGTGCCCGACACGAGGGCAGCAACACGCTCCCGATGATTCAGATCTAGAACCTATCATTATAAGGCGCGGTTGCATTTAATCGCGCGTGCGCGCGAACACTCACTCACAGCGCAAGGCGACCATGGGGTCGACGCGCATGGCGCGGCGCGCGGGAAGGTATGCGGCGGCGACAGCGACGAACAGTAAAAGGAAAGTGAAGCCCGCCAGGAAATATAGATTGATGCTCACAATTCCGAAAATCAGGCTGCTCATGGCGCGGTTCACGGCGAACGCAATGGGCACTCCAATGGCCAAGCCGATTCCCGTGAGCTTCAGCGCTTGTCCGAAGACCAGTCGCATCACATCCCGTGGTTCCGCGCCCAACGCGAGGCGTACGCCGATTTCCGGAATACGCCGCGCAACGCTTTCGGCAAGCACGCCATAAACTCCCACCGACGATAGCGCCAGCGCGACACCGCCAAACAATGCCATCAGCACGCCCATAATGCGGATAATAGCGATGGAATCAGTGATCTCTCGTTCGAGTGTGCCGATGCCTGTCAGGGCGATTTGATCGTCAATGCCACGCACCACGTCGCGAACGGCTGAAGCATAGCCTTCTGAATGGGAGCTCACACGCATCAAAAAGACCATGGAGCGCCTTGGCGCTTGGAAAAAGGGTTCATAAATCGTGGGGCGGCTCGTGGGATTCCACCAATTTTGCCGGACGTCTTCGACTACGCCGACGATCGTCAACCACGGCTCGGTCGAAACGGCGGCGCCCAGTTTGATTTGCTGGCCCAGTTCATCGCCACCAGGCCAGTAGCGCGCGGCCATGCTTCGGCTGATGACCGCCACGCGCGCCGCATCCGCGTTGTCCGCAAGGGAATACACACGGCCGGCAACCAACGGAATTCGCAGCGCAGAGAAATAGTCAGGGCTCGAGATTTGCAGGTCAGCGGAAGGCGATTGGTTGGCTTTCAGCGCCAGGCGGCCCTGAATGGTGAAGAACGTTGTCTCGTTGTCTACGTTGCTGGCCGGACTGTTGGTTACCACGGCAGCCGCGCTCGCGCCCGGAAGGGAAACGCTTCGACGCAGAACCAGATCGTAGAAATTGGTAATTTGCGAATTCTCGGAATAAGACTTTTCGGGCAGGCGAATCTCTGTGCGCAAGACGTTGATGGCCCGGAAGCCTTGATATACGTCGACGAGGCGCAAAAACGCCTGCGCCGTCAAACCCGCGCACACCAGCAACACCAGCGCAAACATGACCTGCGCGACGACCAAAGCGCTGCGCAAGCGGCCTTTGCTGCCGAGCATCGGTCCGCGGCCCGCCTCTTTTAGCGCGGTATACGGCTGCAATTGACCAGATTGCAGTACGGTTCCCAAGCCGAACAGAAAACCGACGAAGGTAATGAGAAACACGGTGAACGCGAGGACCGTGCGGTCTACTTGGATGCCGTCCCATCCGGGAACCCACATGGTCCAGCTCGGCGCAATGCTCGTGCGCAGTAGATTGACGCTCCAGAAAGAGACGGCGATGGCCACGCCACCCCCGATGCACGATAGCAGCAAGGTCTCCGTAACGAACAGGCGAGCAAGGCGCCAGCGACCGGCACCCAATGCGGTGCGCACCGCGATCTCTTTTTGACGTCCGAAAATTCGCGCGAACAGCAAATTCGTGAGATTGGCACAGGCGAGGAGCAACACAAAGACGGCGGCCGCCTGCAAAAGCAGAAACAGCGGAAGGGTATAGACGTACAACTCCCTGCGAAGCGGCAGAACTTCGGTTCTGCGGTTTAGGTTGGTTGTCGGATATTCCTGTTGTAGACGGCGCGAGACGGAATCGGCAGCGCTTCGCGCTTGCGCGGCATCTACACCGGATTTGAGCCGGGCCAGGGATTCCACCGAGAGCTTGGCGCGATCCATTTTCTCTGCCGGAGTCAGAGCCAGCGGAACCCACAATTCCATGGGCACTGGATAGTCAAAACCGCGCGGCATGATTCCCACGATGGTGTGCTTCCGTCCGTTCAACTGGATCACTTTGCCGAGAAGTGCTGAGTCGCCACCGAAGCGCCGCTGCCAAAAGCCGTAGCTGACCACGGCGACCTGGTCGTCGCCGGGCTGTTCCTCGGCCGCGGTGAACGCGCGCCCCGATGCCGGGCTCACTCCCAGCACGTCAAAGAAGTTCGCGGAGACGCGGCAGCCCAGAACGGGCTGCGCATTTCCTTCGGCATTCAAGTTGAAATCGCCACACCGATAGGTAGTCAAGGCGTCAAAAACGGGTGTGCCACTTCGCAGATCGGCGGCATCCTGGGGCGCGATGAAGCGCGCATCCGCGCCTTCATCAATCCCCCGGTTTTCCCAGACGCGCACGAGGCGATCGAGATCGGGGAAATTGTAAGGACGCAGGAGCAAGGCATTCACCATGCTGAAGATGGCCGTGTTGGCTCCGATGCCCAGCGCCAGGGTCAGGACTGCGATGAGCGTGAACCCTGGATTTTTGCGCAATGTGCGTGTCGCGTACCGCAAATCCTGCAGCGCGGTCTCCAGCACCGGGAGTCCGCGGCGCTGGCGATAGAGTTCTTTCGTGGGCTCAAGTCCGCCGAGCTTCAAAAGCGCTTGCCGGCGCGCTTCCTCCGCGCTCATACCCGCGCGCAGACGATCCTCGATATGCAACTGGAGATGGCTTTCCATCTCTGCGGCAAATTCCTGATCGCTGCGCTCTCTGTGAAATAATCCGCCCAAGCGCCAAAACCAAGCACGCAGCCCTCTCATAAAGCGTTCTCCTTGCAGCTCGGCACCGGAAATCATTCATAGCGCAACGCCGCCATGGGATCGACGCGCATCGCGCGGCGCGCGGGAGTCCAGCACGCCAGGCCTCCCACCAGCAGAATTGACACAATGGCCATGAGCAGCGTCCGGGGGTCGTTCGGTTTTACGCCGTAGAGTTCTTCGGCGATGAAGCGCGTCATGGCCAAGGCCGCGGCGAGTCCAATCACAGCGCCGGTCACAATCAAAACAAGCCCTTGGCGGATCACCATGCGGAGTACATCGGAAGGCCGCGCACCGAGCGCGACACGCACGCCAATCTCTCGCGTTCGTCGGTTCACCGAATAGGAAACGATCCCATAGACGCCCAGCAGCGTTAACGACACGCCGACGGCTGCGAAGATCCCCAGAAGAACGGTATAGAGGCGCTGTTCGCCAATCGATTGCGAAATTGTTCTGCGCAGCGTTGTAGCATGCGTCACCGGCTGATCCGGGTAGTGCGCCCAAATCTGACGAGAAATGACGGCCGCAAGCGCGTCGGGATCTCGCTCGGTGCGCACGAACAGGTGATAGGACCCGACACCCCACTGCGACATGGCCAGAAAAAATTCCGGTTCGGCGTTGCTTTGGATGTCGGCATCGCGTACGTCTGCGGCAACGCCAACGATTTCGTTCCAACCGCTGCCCTTGCCGTTTATGGTGAGGTTGACGTGTTTCCCCAAAACATCGAGACGGCCCCAAAATCTACGGGCCATGGATTCGTTGATGATGATCACTTTAGGCGCGTTTCGCGCATCTCGTTCATTGAACGCTCGCCCGCGCACCAACGGAACACTCAGGATTCCGAAGTAGCCGGGCGAAACGTAGCGCTCCAATACATGTTGGTCTGAAAGCGCTTTGTCGGACACATTTTCCAGTTCTAGCCCGGAGTGCACGTAGCGCATTCCATTGAGCACGCCGTGGTCGGCGGCGGCAACGTCGCTGACCCCCGGGACGCGTCGCAGCAATTCTGAAATTTCCTGTAATTGTTGGTTCTGACGATCCACCAGCGCGCCCTCCGCACGCAGCATCGGCGTGGGCACGGAGGACTGCGGCAAATCAAAGGTCAGGACATTCTCGGTGCGAAAGCCAGGGTTCTGGCGCACTAAGTGCGCCAGCGTCTGCACCATAAGCGTCGAGCCGGCCAACAGCACAAAGGCCAGCGCAACCTCAACCACCACCAGAGCATTGCCAACTTTGAAAAAGCTGCCGATAGTTCCCGTCCCGCCAACCTTCAAGATTTGAATCGGAGCGATGCGCGATGCGTGGCGCGACGGCACGAGACCAAAGAGCAGGCCCGCGACCAAAGAACTTCCGAGCGCGAACCACAGCAGCATCCAATCCGCAGTTATTTCGTCCAGTCGCGGCGTGCCCGCGGGCGCCAGGGCGCGAAACGCTTGCACACCCAGAGCCGCCATGCCAATCCCTACGGCTCCGCCCAGCAACGAAAGCAAACAACTCTCCACAAGACATTGCCGCTGCAGCCTGCCCGCAGAAGCGCCCAGTGCTGCGCGCACGGCCATCTCGCGGTGCCTTCCCCAGCCGCGTGCCAGCAGCAGGCTCGTCAAATTGGCGCAAGCGATCAGCAGCACAAAGGCGGTGGCGCCCAAAAGCATTAGATAGTTTTCCCGTGCATCACCTACGGTATTTTCAAGGAGCGGCTGGGCCGTGAGCTTGAAGTCCTTCCCCAATCGGGGCTGAAGCTTGGGGAACTCCGGAGCGATGACGCCAAGCTGCGCCCGCAGCTGCTCGAGCGTTTTTCCTTGCCGTAGCGTGCCAATGATTCGGAATCTGAAGAACGTCTGGTTCTGTTCGATTTCGGGAGTGAGAGCTAGCGGCACGCAGATATCGGTGGGCGCCGGGTATCTGAAATTCTTGGCCGTTACCCCCACTACGGTATAGACCTCTTTATCAAGAATCAGTTGGCGTCCAAGGATTGCCGGATCGCTTCCAAAACGCGTGCGCCACAGCCTGTCGCTGATGACCGCCACGTGATCTAAACCGGGTTTTTGATCCCCCGGGCCTAGCAAACGACCGTTTTCCGCCTGCGCTCCTAGCTGTTGAAAGAAGTCATCGGAAACACCGGCGGTGTCCAACACCGCGGGTTCACCCTGCCCGGTCAACGTTCTCGAGGTGTTCCAGTAAGCTAACGCGCCTTCCAGCGCGTCAAGGCGATTGCGGACAGCTTCGAATGTCGGCCAGGACGAAGCAAGTTCAAAGGTCGGGAACATCGCCGTCTTGGTATGAACGGTAATCATGCGCGCGGAATTTTCGTACCGGAGCGGGCGCAGCAGAACGGCGTTCACCACGCTGAAAATGGCGGTATTCGCGCCGATGCCCAGGGCCAGCGTAAGCACCGCCACCGAGGTGAATCCCGGATTCTTGCGCAGCATGCGGAAAGCGAACCGCATATCCTGAAGCAGCGTTTCAAATAAAGGCAGTCCGCGGCGCTCGCGGTAAAGCCCTTTGATGGACTCGACTCCGCCGAGCTTGATGAGCGCCGCGCGGCGCGCCTCTTCCGGGCTCATTCCCCTGCGTAGATTGTCCTCGACATGCAATTCCACATGGCTGCGCAGCTCCTCGGCAAGCTCCTGCTCGCTCCGTTCTCTGTGGAACGAGCCCGCCAACCGCAACAGCCATGCGCGCAGTCCTCTCAAGAGGGCTCCTCGCCCGGCGCCAGGAACCTTGCGACGATCGCTGTCGTCTTCTCCCACTCGTGTGCTTCGCGCTCGAGCTGCTTTTTGCCCGCGCGCGTCAGTTTGTAGTATTTCGCTTTTCTATTGTGGTCTGAAACGCCCCATTCGGAGCTGATGTAGCCTTCCTGCTCGAGCTTGAGCAACGCCGGATACAATGTTCCATAATTCACGGCCAGCAGATCGCCGCTGGTTTGCTCGATGCGCCGCGCAATACCGTAGCCGTGGAGCGGGCCCAGCGTGTCCAAGGTTTTCAGCACCATCAGCGCCAGTGTTCCCTGCCAGACGTCTTTTTTCTCGGCCATGCACTCTCCTGTGGGTTACCCATAGCGATGCTCGCATACACTCCTATGGGAAAGCAATAGAAACATCTGGGGAGCGGAAAGGTCAGCCGGGCGGTGGCCGCCGCTACCTGCGCGAGATCACAGGTCGAGGCCCATCAGGCGCATCAGTTCGATGGCGTTGCTCTTGGCTACCACGCCGTCGCGCAGCGTGTAGTCGAAGCGCATTTTGCCGTTCTCGACGTAATCCTGAAAATGCGCGTTGCGCAGGCGCCGTCCCAGGGTTTGCCCGATCTCCGTGAGCGCCAAGTCGTGCGTAGTGACGATCCCGATCGCCCTGCGAGAAAGCAGCGCCCGAAGCAAACCCTCGGCGCCGATCCTGCGGTCCTTGGAGTTGGTGCCCTCGAGCAATTCGTCGAACAAGAACAGCAGCGGCATCGTAGCGTTTTCGACCAGGTTGAACACCGCGCGGATGCGCAGAATTTCCGTGTAAAAGCCGGAGCGGCCTTCCTGCAACGAATCTGTGCTGCGAATACGCGTTCCGATGGCCAAGGGCGTCAACCGCAGCAACTTGGCGCGCACCGGAGCCCCAGCCATGGCTAACACCGCGTTGATACCCACGGCGCGCAGAAGCGTGCTCTTGCCGGACATATTTGACCCGCTCACAAGCAAGGCCCGCGTCTCATCGTCGAGCCGTACGCGGTTTGGAACACAACGGGCTTCCGGAATCAGCGGATGGCCAAGCTCTTCGGCGTGAAATGTTGCTGAACCGTTCGCATCCATGAATTCCGGAAACGGATCGGCGGGATGCTCGAACGAATAGGCCGCGAGCGAGAGCAAGGCCTCGATCTCGCCAGTGATCTCCACCCAACGGCGCATACGGCATCCATACCGGCTGCGCCAGGCCTCGGTCAGAAATGCCACTTGGACAGAGTAAAGCAAGGGCAACTCGGCCAGATGCGCGAGCAAGCTATGTTCTGCATCAATCCAATAGACGATGCGGGCGAGTTTTCGAATGGCGCGTGAGGCTCGCCGCCCTTCTGCGGTAAGTTCCGCCGACAGGGCTTGCAGTCGCGGCACAACGAACGGCTCACGTTCCAGCCGTTCGAGAATCCGAGAAAAAACAAGCAGCCCCTCGGCGTTAGACGAGACGCCGTGAATGACGGCGTGCGCACGCTGTTTCAGAAAGCGTCGAAGGCCGGCATCGATAACCAGTAAAATCAGCGCGATCCGGTACGATCCCCCTAGGAAGTAGTAGCCAATGGCCGCCACCGTCCCGAGCGCAAGTGCTGCAGTCAGAAATCGCCACGGAGACCCGGGCAAAGCCCGCTGCCCTTCGGCCCAGCCCACCAGCGATTCCGGATCGAGGCGCAAGCGCAGATCTTCGCCATTCATGGCCAGATCCTCGCGCAAGTCGAGCTTGCCCCGAAGCTCCTCGAGCACCCTCTGCCGCTCGAGAATCGCTTCTGTTGACGAGGGAAAGCGCAGCCAGGTCGCCAGTTGGTTCTCTCCCATGGGCAGTCGCGCGGTGGAGAGCAATTCGAACAGGCCCCCGCGGCCAAAGAGGTCAAGGTCCTCCGCATAGACATGGGCCTCGTCGCGGAAGCGCTCACCGGTCTGTCCTGTACCCGCCCAACGATCCTCCATCCGCGCAATCCCCTTGCGGTAGAAAGCCGCCGCCATTTCAGAACGATGGCGAGCGCGGAGGATTTGTTCGTGAAGCACTGCCAGCGCCGCGTAGAGGCAGAGGGGCAGGGCCAACCAGTACGCGGTAAACCAGCCCTTGTCGAACGTCATCCAGAGCAGCAGCAACCCGGCGACAACTACGCTGGCCTTCGTATTTCCGATCAGAATGTGCTGGTGCTGCTTAGCCGCAACGGCCCCGACAAATTTCTCGAGCCGCGCCAGGTATTCGTGAGGAGTGGGCACGCTGTTTTCCGGCGACTGCCGGTCGAGTGTACCCCGTAAGCGGGACTGGTAACAAAGCACGATGAGCTTGGTTGGGCTGTTTACTGTCTGGAGTCCTCCGCTTGACGTCTAAGTCCCTCAAACCTAAGCTGATATTGAGGTTTCTCGACCCCATGCCTGTATCGCTTGAGAGCCAAGCGGTGGCCTCGCGTCCCTGCGTATTCTGTGGGATGTCCATGCCCTCTTATCAGACGCGCTGTCCGCATTGCCGCGAGGATGTCCCGCAGGTTCGCGTGGCGTCGGCGGCACCCGCTCGCACCGGGGGCCGCGAACAGGTACGTCGAGGGCTCTTGTACATGCTGCTGGCAGGAGTCGTTCAATACTTCGCCGGCGGCTATAGCGGCCTGACTCCGCCTGTCGCTATCCCGGAAGTGGTCACCACCTACCTGGCACCCGCGGTCTTTCTGAGCGGCCTCGGTTTGCTGATGTACGGATTCTACTTGCGCGCCAAGTCGTAGCTCGTGGCCTTCCGATCCGCGACAATTCGCGCGCGCTCCAATCACACTCAAGGACTTGCCCCTAAAGTCTCGCCGCCCGCGCTCGGTTGGAACAGCGTTAGCTTCTGGCGGTATGGGTAGGACCGGGGGCATCGCCGTAGACCATTCCGCCCCTTGTGCGGATGCATTTTTCCAGCCGGGCACACCCCAAGTCGTTCTCCCATATGTAATCCTTTCCGGGGAATCCTCGACTTAAGAGCTAGCTGCGCTCGAGCGACAGGAAAGACACGCTAGGAAAATGTCTTTCTATGGCAGCCGCTTCGGGCACTCTGGCCTCGGCCCTCCAGAACTGCTACGCTCCCGCGGCACCGAGAGAGACACATGCGCACCGTCGACCTTATCCTCAGGAAACGCGATTCCGGGGAACACTCCCGCGAAGAAATCGATTTCCTTGTTTCCGGCTATACGTCAGGACAGATACCTGATTACCAGATGGCCGCTTGGCTGATGGCCGTCTGGCTTCGCGGGATGTCCCGATCGGAAACCGCTGCGCTAACCGACGCGATGCTGCATTCAGGCGAAGTGCTCGACCTCTCCGAGCTGCCCGGCAAAAAGGTCGATAAACACTCCACCGGCGGCATCGGCGACAAAACTTCCCTGATTCTTGCTCCCATCGTGGCTGCCGGCGGACTTACCGTGCCGATGATCTCCGGACGGGGTCTCGGGCATACCGGCGGCACCCTC
>Ga0137398_10000768_pt1 | contig 12153 bp, 8 predicted proteins | sample czorhiz216metaG_FD_106659 | JGI IMG/M metagenome (GOLD analysis project Ga0137398, IMG submission 106659) | Vadose zone soil microbial communities from Angelo Coast Range Reserve, California, USA - czorhiz2.16 metaG | ecosystem: Environmental > Terrestrial > Soil > Vadose zone | place: USA...
AGTCCATCCGCTCCCTCAGCGTGCGTCAGTATCCCCGTAGCGACATTGCCGTGGTCCAGGTCTCTACGGTGTACGTCGGCGCCAATGCCGACCTGGTTCGAGGGTTTATCACTACCCCGTTGGAGCGTGTGATCGCCAGCGCCGATGGCATTGATTACATGGAATCGTCGAGCGCACAGGGAATCAGCACCATTACCGTGCACTTGAAGCTGAACTACGATACCAATGCGGCTCTCACCCAGATACAGGCTAAGGTCGCCCAGGTGCGGAATGACCTGCCTCCTGAATCCCAAGCTCCGGTCATCGACCTCGAAACCGCGGATACGCAGTTTGCCTCAATGTACCTGGGCTTCTCCTCCTCGGATCTCGATCAGAACCAGATCACCGACTACATGACCCGCGTTGTCCAGCCCAAACTGAGTGCCATCAGTGGCGTCCAGCGCGCCGACATTCTGGGTAAACGTACGTTCGCGATGCGCGTCTGGCTCAAACCGGAAAAGATGGCGGCTCTGGGAATTACGCCCTCCGCGGTGCACGATGCGCTGGCCAACAACAACTACCTTTCCGCTCTGGGGCGAACCAAAGGCTCCATGGTGTCGGTAAACCTGGTGGCCAACACCGACCTGCGCACCGCCGAGGACTTTCGCCAACTGGTGGTGAAGCAGGACAAAGGAACCATCGTTCATCTCGGCGAAATTGCTGACGTGGTGCTGGGCGCGGAAACCTACGACGAGGATGTGCGCTTTAACGGCGAGGCTGCGACCTTTATGGGCATCTGGGTGCTGCCCACGGCCAACTCACTCGATGTCATCAAACAAGTTCGCGATGTCATTCCGCAAATTCGAGAGCAGTTGCCGGCCGGCATGAAGGTCGGCATTCCCTATGACTCGACCGCCTACATTCAGGACGCGATCAAGGAAGTCTTGAGTACCCTCACCGAGACCCTGCTGATCGTCGTTGTGGTCATCTTTTTGTTCCTGGGTTCGTTTCGCTCAGTGCTCATCCCGGTGGTCGCAATTCCCATTTCACTCATCGGCGCCGTCGGCCTGATGTTCGCGGCCGGTTTCACCATCAACCTGCTGACGCTGCTGGCGATTGTGCTGTCCGTCGGCCTGGTCGTCGACGACGCCATCGTGATGGTGGAGAACGTGGAGCGGCACCTGCACGAGGGCAAGACCCCTTACCGCGCGGCCATCGACGCAGCCCGTGAGTTGGTAGGTCCGATCATCGCGATGACCATCACCCTGGCCGCGGTTTATGCCCCGGTCGGCATCCAGGGAGGTTTAACCGGTGCCTTGTTCCGTGAATTCGCTTTCACTCTCGCCGGAGCGGTGCTGGTCTCTGGAATTGTCGCGCTGACGCTATCACCGATGATGGCTTCGAAGTTGCTGCGCGCCGGCGATACCGAGCGCGGCTTCGCGGGATGGGTCAACCGCCGTTTTGACAGCGTGCGCAACAGTTACGCGCGGATTCTGACTGGCACGTTGCAATACCGGCCGGTGGTTCTCGGCGTGTGGGTGATCGTGGTGCTGTTGGTGGTGCCGTTTTATATGTTCTCCCAGCGCGAGCTTGCACCGGCGGAGGACCAGGGTGTGGTCTTCGGAGTGGTGCAGGCTTCCGCCAACTCAACCCTCGATCAGACCAAGCTTTTCATGTCAGAGATCTACGATGTCTACCACTCGATTCCCGAGAGCGAGAGCGTCTTCCAGATCACTGATCCTAACGGCGGTTTCGGAGGCATGGTCACCAAATCATGGAGCCAGCGCAAAAAGACCGCGCAGCAACTTCTGGTCGAGTCCACCGGGCCATTATCGAAGATCGCGGGCATTCGGGTGATCCCGCTCACCCCACCGCCGCTGCCGGGAGGAGGCAACTTCCCCGTGGACTTCGTCATCGCTTCCTCGGCAGAGCCTGAGCAACTGGTGCAGTTCGCCAACCAGCTTGTGGGCAAGGCCTTCGCCAGCGGGATGTTCATCTTCGCCGACTCGGACCTGAAGTTTGACCAGCCCCAGACCGAGGTGGTCTTTGATCGCGACAAACTCCGCTCCCAAGGAGTCGACCTGAGCCAAGCCGGCAAGGATCTTTCGACCCTTCTCGGCGGAAACTACGTGAACCGTTTCAGCATTCAGGGACAAAGCTACAAGGTCATTCCGCAGGTCAAGCGCGTGGAACGTTTGACCAGCGATCAACTGTCGCAGATCTACGTAAAAGGATCGGACAACAAATTGGTTCCCTTGTCCACCTTCGCCACTCTGAAGACCACCACCGAGCCGCGGGAGCTGAAGAAATTCCAGCAGCTTAACGCGGTTCGGATTCAGGGCGTGGTGCCCCCCAACGTCCCGCTCGATAAGGCACTCACTTTCCTGGAAGACGAAGCCAAAAAGATATTGCCGCAGGGCTTCACGGTCGACTACGCGGGCGAGTCTCGCCAGCTCCGGGTTGAGGGCAGCAAGTTTCTGGGTACCTTTTTGCTGTCGGCCATCCTGATCTATCTGGTGTTGGCCGCACAATTCGAGAGCTTCCGGGATCCTTTCATCGTCCTTGTGGGCTCGGTGCCGCTAGCGATCTCTGGCGCGCTCATGTTCTCGTTTCTGGGGCTGACCACGCTTAACATCTACAGCGAAGTCGGGCTGATCACTTTGGTTGGCCTGGTGTCGAAAAATGGCATCCTGATTGTGCAGTTTGCAAACCATCTCCAGGAAACAGGAAAAGAGAAGATGGCGGCCGTCATTGGAGCCGCCGAGACTCGACTGCGGCCGATTCTCATGACCACCGCCGCCACCGTCGCCGGTCACTTCCCGCTGGTACTCGCCCGAGGTCCCGGGGCTGGCGCGCGCAATAGCATCGGGATCATGCTGGTCAGCGGCATGATCATAGGCACACTGTTCACGCTATTCGTGGTGCCGTCGATCTACATGCTGGTGGCCCGGAAGCATGTGGCCATCTCTGAAGAGGGAGACTCTGCCGAAGCCGAGCCGGAGCTCGAGGGGGCAGTACTCTGATCGTATTCATCTCGATCGCGCTCTTTCACGCATAATGTAGAACTAGACCGGCCAGGGCAGCACACGCGATGAGAACGGCTCGGGTATTCTCCCGCGAAACAGTATTGCCCGGCTCAGCAAACAGATCAGAATTGTGGGCAGATCGTAAACCGAACCACGAGCCAGGACCACACTCCACCGCATTCAAAGAGCCGATAAAGGCGGCCGTCATGACCACAGGGCGGGGTGTGATCATGGCCGTGGCGACCGCGTTCCACGAATTGACGGTCGGTCAGCCAGTGATGCCCTTCGACTACGCCTTACCAGACATAGGACGGTAGTTTGCTTCGCACCTGCAATAAATCCATTTGCGTTGGGTGCTACCAAATGTAAGTTTGACTGCGAACTGCCTCGCATTCGTCGGCTCATGCTCGAACCCCAGAGCGATCTCCGGAGAACCACAAAAGACCCATCCCACTTGCCATAGTATATTCGCTAATGTTATAGTTAATACACTATTAACGCTGATACCGATACCCGCACTGTCCAGGCGCTGCGCAGCGACCTGGCGCTGCAGATCGCGCGCCACATCAGGTGTAGCGGCCAAACCCAGGTCGCCGCGGCGAAGCGGCTGGCTGTCCCGCAGCCGACTGTGAGCCAGATCATGCACGGCAAAGTCTCGCAGCTTTCCCTCGAGCTGTTGATTCGCATTGCAGTGCGTGCCGGATTGCCGGTGGTACTGCAAACCGGCAAGGATGCGGAAGAGGCAGGAGCGTTCGTCGCGGGCGAGCTACTCGAGGAGAGTCGGATCCTGAGGTCAAAGGTTGCCGACGAGGCACGTCAGGCGTTGCACCAGGATGCGAGAAATCTGACTCCGCAGCAACGGCTCGAAGCGCATGCCCGACACAGCCAGCTGATGGTCGCGCTCCACCGGGCGGGCCGAAAGAGCAGAAGGGCTCGATGAAAGCGCGCGGGGCAGGTCAATCTGCGCATCTGTTGCTCGATGTAAGCGCGGTGCTGGCAGAAAACGACGTCGAGTACGCCGTCATCGGTGCCATGGCCGCCGCGGTGTATGGCGCCATACGTGCGACGACGGATGCGGATGCCCTGCTATCCGTTTCCGTCGCCAGGCTCGGGCAGCTCGAAAAAGTATTCAAGAAAGCGGGATTTCGAACGGAGTTGCGTCGCGGGGAGGCGGACGATCCCATTCCCGCGCTGCTCTCAGTGAGCGACCGGCACGACAATCGGGTGGATCTGCTGGCGGGCCTGCGAGGCCTCGACCGACTGGCCTTGTCGCGCTCGATCACCGTGCCCTTTCTCGGCAGTTCCCTGCGTGTGATTGGCCGGGAGGACTTTATCGCCATGAAGTGCTTTGCCGGCGGTCCTCAAGATATCGCCGATGCGGTCCAAGCGCTCAAGACCGTCGATCAGCCCCTCGACTTGGAGCTGTTGCGTCGGACCACGCGCCGCTTTGGAAGGCCGGCCGCAGACGTGCTGGAGAAGCTGTTGCGGGTGTGATGGGTGAGGTGGTATCAGGGATCAGGACCAGCCAAAACAAGACAAACCCAGCGCGGAAATTCGTCAGCCCTGGGTCGCCTGGTCCGAGGCAACCTATATAGTTGACGAAGTCAAGTAATTAATTGACAATGGCAATGAATTGCTCCCCCATGATAATTGGGAATCCATCCGCACTCGACCCTTCTATTGCGCGAGCAAGGCGATTCAACCGTTTCTACACCAGGCGCATGGGTGTCCTCGATGAAGGCCTCTATCACACCCGCTTTTCTCTCACCGAGAGTCGCGTCCTGTACGAGCTCGCTCATCGTTCCAGTCTCACCGCGACAGCATTAGGTAAGGATCTGGGACTGGATCCTGGATATCTCAGCCGGATTCTTCATCGATTCGAGAAACGGCGTCTGATCGCGAAAACTCCGTCGGAAAGCGATGGCCGACAGAACCTGCTCCGACTCACTCCGGGAGGGCGCGCGGCCTTCGCCCCGCTTGACGCGTGTTCGCGTCAAGAGACGGGAGCGATGCTAAGCCGCCTCTCGAACTCTGAACGGAACCGCCTCCTCGATGCCATGAATGCCATTGAGATCCTCCTCGGCGGAACTGAAGAGAAAGCCACGCCTGCCTACTTGCTCCGCGATCATCAGCCGGGAGATATGGGGTGGGTCGTCCACAGGCATGGCGTTCTTTATGCTCAGGAATACGGATACGACGAGCATTTCGAGGCCCTGGTGGCGTCGATTGTGGCGGAATTTATTGCCCATTACAACCCAAAATGGGAGCGTTGCTGGATGGCTGAGCAAGGTGGCGCCCTTGTCGGTAGCGTGTTCCTGGTAAGAAAATCGAAGACCATCGCCAAGCTCCGTCTTCTGTTCGTTGAACCTGCCGCACGGGGTTTGGGTATTGGCGCGCGTTTGGTGAGCGAATGTATACGATTTGCGCGGCAGGCCGGATACAAAAAGATTGCGCTTTGGACCCAGAGCGAACTCAAGGCCGCACGCCATATCTACGACCAGGCCGGGTTTACACTTGTCGGGAAAAAACCGCACTGCAGCTGGGGCAAGAACCTGGTCGCGGAAACCTGGGAACTGAAACTTTAACCGGCTGGCGCAACGCTACCTTTGTAGTGCAGCTCGACTACCGTACAATCGTCGCCTAAAGGCGTCCCGCCGCAAAACGCCGCAACCGCAGACAAGATGCCTTCAAACGTTGGGTCCTTGGAGGCAACCGCTTCCAGCCGCGAATCTTCGAAGAATTCTCCCGCGGCGTTCTCGGCTTCGGTGACCCCATCGGTGACCAGGATGAAGCTGTCGCCGGCATTCAGTTGGCAGCGCGAACTCTCATACTTAGCGTCGGACAGAAGCCCTACCGGCACGTTGCCGTGCGGCGGACGAATGGCTTCCCCTCTACAAATGAGGAGGGGAGGCACGTGTCCGCAGTTTACGTATTCGAGGTCGCCATCCCGGCGCAGCCGCGCCAGGATCACGGTGGCATATTTCTCTCCAACCAGCTTTTCTGTGAAGAAGCGATTCACGGCCTCGACCACTTGCAGCAGCGGCATGCCTGTGCTCAGATGCGAATAGATCATCCCCTGCAGGGTGGAGGCCAGCAAGGCCGCCGAGACCCCTTTGCCGCTCACATCGGCCAACACCACCGCCAGACCCTCTTTGGTGTTGACCGCATCGTAGAAATCTCCTCCGATCTCTTTGCAGGGTAGATTCTTTCCCCGCAGCCGCGCGAACGGTACCTCAGGAATCTTCACTTGCATCAGCCGTTGCTGAATGCTCGCAGCGATGGCCAGTTCCTGCTGGTAACGGCGCGATTCCTCCTCCGCCTGCACCAACCGCGCGTTCTCGATCAGTGAGGCTGCTTCCGTCGCGATTACGTGCAGAATTTCATGTCCCACCCCTGAGATATCCCGAGAAGCAAAGCGTGAATCCATGTACAAGACCCCCAAAATTTCTACGGCACTGGGGGAAGGCGCGGGCGTCTGGACATCGCGGAATGAGTGCACATGCACCTTGCGCAACGGAATGCAGACCACGGTGCGAAGATCGTAAGCCACAATGCTCTGACGCCCCGCCATATCGAGTGACTGGCTGGTATCGCTCAACAGAAATTCCGAGTTGGAACGCAGCGACTCTTCCAAAATCGAGTGCGAAATGGTCTTGTCATCCAGCAGAGGCTCGCCTTGGGCATTTCGTCCCGCTGCCAGGCGCAGCGTCCCGTCCTCCTCCTTGAGAAAAACGTAGCCGCGCTCGGCCCGGATCAGCCGCAACGTCACGTCGAGCATGGTCACTAGAATCTCGTCGAGTACCCCTACGGTATTCAGCTTGCGCGCCGCTTCCAGGAAGAGCGTTAACTTCTCCAAGTCGGTGGCTTCTTGCGAGATCTGGATGCCTGAGATCTGGCTTAAAAACTCGCGCGCTGTGTTCGTAGTGCCCTGCGCCGGGTGGAAGATAACATAGGCCGAGTCGCGCGCGCCGAACTCCAAACGGTCGTTGCGCTCCAGTTTCTGCCTCTCGATGCGCTCTCCATTTACGAACGTGCCGTGCTTGCTGCCTTGATCGACCAGGAAGAAATCGCCCTCTTCTAGGACGATGAGCGCGTGGTCGCGCGAGACCCGCGGGTCGGCGATTACTAAATCCTTGTCCACCTTCCGCCCCACGCTGAACGGAGTCCGGTTGAGCACAACGTTCCTCTGCTCGTTACCCTGGACGAAAACCAGGCCGGGAAACACGCCCGAGCCAGAGCTATGAGGATGGCTTGTCGTTTTCAAGACCATGAGCCTGTGAGGTCAGTGTATGTTAGTCCGGACGAAGTGGGGTTGACAGAAATATCGCCAGAAATCTCTGCCCCGGCGGCAAGAGCTTGCGAAACCCACGCGAGCGCTTCTGCCCCCGCCCTTCAACCCGTTGCCGCAGCAGACGACTCCGCCAACGTGTCCTTGTAATCCGGGGCTTCAGCACTCCAGGCTGCAAGACAAGTTAGGCTAAAAACCGCCACGGGTATGGCAAAAATCGTGTAAAACGGCGGAGTCCAAACCGTTTGCCTCCCTCCGGAGGACGGCCACCAATACGCCACGCTCAAGCTCAAAGTTGCAATCCAAGGCCAGACCACGAGCAGGCCTCCCAGCAAGCCAGCTAGACGCGCTGCCGGCGACACTGACCGTCGAGCAGTTGCGCGCTCGACCAGCGTCAGGATTGCCGGCAAGAGCAAGCACTGGTTGTACGGAGAATGCATGGGCACTATCACCACCGTTAGAGCCAGCACAAGGCCAAAGGCCCGTCCGAATCTGGGGCTGGACGCCGGCTCACGGCGCAGCCTCCAAAGGCAAACCGCGCACAGCAATACCGCCAGAGCCTCCAGAAACCATCCCCACCCCGGACCGACGAGCCACTGCAATATCGATTGGTTCTGGGTGTATTGGTGATACTGGGTCAGGGCCTGCCGAAACATGTGCCCCCAACCGGGTAGCACAAATTCCGCACCGACGAGAAACAGGGTCATCGCGAACCCAAAACCAAGGACTAGCCGGCGCCGCAAATGCCAGTCACTGCCAGCCCAGAGCAGGAGCCAAATTACAATCGGCCACGACAATTGAGGTTTTATGGTCGCCAGTGCCAACAGCACACCGGCCGAGAACAAATAGCCGTAGGCAAGACAAGCGGCGCTCCCCGCCAGCATTCCAGCAACCAGCAAACTCAGTTGTTCGAGCTTGATTGCTTGCACCACAGGCAGGCTTCCCAGCACCAGCACAATCGAAAGGACAGTTGAGGTGATCGACACCTTCCACCGAAGAACGCGAAACCAGAGCAAAACGCTTACCACAGCGATACCCACAAGCAGCCATCGAAAGCCAGCTTCGACCACATCAAAAGGAAGAGCAATTGTCGGTGCCAGCAGAAAAACAACATAAACCGGATAGGCAAATCGCTGCTCATCCCTGGGATCGTCTGGCCGGGACGGATCCAGCGGCCGTCCGTAATATCCCCTCTGAATTTCCTGTGTAATCTCCTGGCTATAAGGATTCCGCCTGTGCAGCAACAACTCGCGCGCTCCCAGCCACCGCGGGTAAAGGTCGGAAAGACTGCCGCGCGGCCGGTCGTGGGCTGCTGCATCTGTGACTTGCTGCGGCTCTAAGATGCGGTTCATGTAAAACCACATGCTCGCCGCTGCCAGCAGCGCAAGCATAAAAACCACGACGGATCGCGTTTTCGCAATTCGCGTGACCCCGTTCCGATGAGCCATTGGTCAAATCGTCTCATGTTACAACTTAAGTGGGAAAACATTGTTCCATGCGATTGCGCGTCCTGATCTCGGTGGCAATTGGGATTGGCAGCGGCCTCTACTGCCGGTTCCTCCTGATGCATTTTCACCTCGGCGCAGGCGACTTCAACTGGGCTGTGTGGGCGGCGCAGGACTTGCTCGCTCACCGCAATCCCTACGACCGGCCCATGCAGTTGTATCCCCTGACCTGCGCCATCTTCGGTTTGCCTTTCGCGTGGATGCGCCCCGAAGCTGCAGGCGGCGCATTCTATGGCATCAGTTCCGCCCTCTTAGCCTTTGGCCTGTCGCGCTATGGCTATCATCGTTTGCTGGTATTTCTCGCCTACCCGTACTGGGCCGGTATCATCGCCGCGCAATGGGCGCCCCTGATCGTCGCCAGCGCGTTCTTCCCCCTCCTGCTGCCAGCCACCTTAGCCAAGCCGCAGTTGGGAATTCCCGTCGCACTCGCCACACCGACGTGGCGAGGTCTACTGGCCTGCGCCGCCCTGGTGGCGCTCTCCCTTCTGGTGATGCCAGGATGGCCGCGGCTGTGGGCTGGCCATTTTTATTTTTACAACCGCTTCGTGCCCCTGCTGGTCATTCCCGGCCCGTTGCTCGGCCTGGCTCTCCTGCGTTACCCCGATCGCGATGCCCGGCTCTTGCTGCTGGCTGCGCTGATGCCGCAGCGCTGGTTTTACGACGCCTTCATTCTTTGGCTGATCCCCAAGACGCGCCGGGAAATTATCTGGACAATTTTCTTCAGCTGGAGTGCAGGTCTCTACCGCTGGTACCATGCACCCCACAGCTTCGTTGAAGTCGGCCGTTGGATGGTGCTCGCCATGTACTTGCCGATGTTGGCAGTCGTGCTGCTTCGACGAGCGGCGGAGAAAGCCCCCATTGCCACTACCTGATCCGGGCGATCCCATGGTTGCTCAGTACCCCCGCGTTGGTTAGACTCCTGACACTTCTCCGTGCGAGGCAAATATCGCCGAACTCCCTAAACCGTCACTCGGAAGTCCCTGTTTTTGGCATTACTGGGCCATCGGGGCGCTGGGGGCTGCGCTTATTCCCGTTCTCCGCCTCTTGCATCTGCCCCTCAGGTTTGACTGGACTGTGCTGGCTACGGCGTTCTGGCTGGTGCTGGCCGCGCAATCAATTTTCGTTACTGTCCTTCTGCTATTCATCGGCTTTCCCGTAAAAACATTTGCTCCGGTGCTTCAACGTCTGGGGCGCGACAAATCGCGCATGGCCATGGTTCTCGCATATTTTCTGATTCTCTGGTGGAGCTTCACGTGGGTTAAGGCCCTAGTCCTGACGGTGGACACCATCGCTGTGATCGAACTGCGAGAGAGACTCAACCTGCGGGACTTACGGAAGGCCGTTCTCGCCGTTTTGTGGCCGGCTCTTTACCTTTTCGCCGGATTCCTTCTCATCTTCGCTTATAACGACGTTATCGCGTCAGTACGCTTCAGCTTCGCCAACGACGCTGCATTCAACTCCATCGACCGGCGGCTGCTCCATGGGACCTCGGTGTCGGATCTATCCCACTGGGCCATTCGTACCTTCCCGATTTCCTTCTTCTACTTTCTCGAGTTCATCTACTTCGGAATGTTCACTCAAGTTGGGGCTGCACTGATCCTGACCAGCCTGTGCTACGGAAAGAGTCGCGGACTGCAATTCGTAGGCACCGTTTCAACCGCCTATTGCATCGCGCTGATTGTCTTCTCCCTATGGCCGAGCCAGGGTCCGTATTACTTGTGCGCAGAACATTTTTCGCGATTCCCCAGCACACTTCAGGCTTACACCATCGAGAAGGTCCTGATCGCGAAGGCGCTGGCTCGCTGGAATCACGAGCCCCTGAGCCGAATCTCCACCGACTACTACATCGCTTTTCCATGCATGCATATCGCCCAGCCGCTGATCGTGATGTGGTTTTTAAGGCGCTGGAAGCGAATCGTAGCCGTCCTGGCAGCGTACGACGTTCTGCTGGTGATCGCCATCGTTCTGCTCGAGTGGCATTATTTCGTCGATATACTGGCGGCCGTGCCGGTAGCGGGCATTGCCATTGCGATTACGGATTTCTCCGGCCTCCGGAACTGGTGGAGACGAAACCAGATCGAGAACGTGCCGACCGGGCAAGGCACGGCCTCCCTGTGACCCGAGACTCGCAACTCATCGCCAAGCCGGTTGTTTGGTTGATTCTTTCTATGGTCTCGGCCATCAGCATGAGCTGCTACGTCGCCAAAGTGTGGAGCGCGAATCAGTCTCCCCATTTCTCCGATCTTTATGCCCCCTGGTGGGCGGCACACGAGTTATTCCTGCGCGGCCGCAGTCCGTACCGTCCTGAAGTCGCGCATGAAATTCAAGCTGTCATTTATGGGGCGCCCAGGATGGCGGGCTATCCCGGTGATGATTCGGCCCTTGCCGGAGGCTTCGCTTACCCGCTTTATGCTGCGTCATTACTCTGGCCTACCGTTCGCATGTCCTTTCCCGCTGTCGAGAAAATGTTTTTCTGCGTGTCCGTCCTGGCTGTACTGGCCAGCCTTGCATGCTGGCTGCGGGCGCTGCGTTTTCACCCACCCCCAGTGCAATGGCTCACCATCGCGTTTCTTGTATTCGGCAGCTTTCCGGTCCTCCAAGGACTGAAGCTCGAAAACCTGAGTTTGATCGCGGCGGCACTCCTGGCCGTCACCATGGTCTTACTTTCGACCGACCATTTGATTCTCGCCGGCCTCTTCATGGCGGCTTCCACTTTCAAGCCGCAGTTCACAATCGTGCTGATTCCCTGGCTGGTTTGCTGGATCTCGAGCGATTGGCGGCGACGCAGAGCTCTAGCCTGGAGCTTCCTGGCCACCATGTTGCTGCTGATCGGGGGAAGCGAACTGCTGATGCCGGGATGGATGGGTGATTTCTTACGGATTGTCCGAGCCTACAAACATTACACATTTGCTCGATCCCTGTTGGATCTGTGGTTGGGCACCAGGGTCGCTCCTTTTGCTGCCGCCGGGTTGCTGGTGGCGGTTTTCGTGCTTTGCTGGCGAAATCGACGTCGCCCGGCAAACTCGGCGGATTTCTTCCTCACGACCAGCCTTACGCTGGCCGCGACACTCACAGTCATCCCGACGCTGGCACCGCACTGCCAGGTTCTTCTGCTGCCGGGGTTCTTGTCGATCATTCAGCACCGCACCTACATTTGGGCATCAAGCCGATTTTCCCGACTCCTCTTTGTCTCGCTCTGGCTTCTATTGGCCTGGCCCTCGATCGCGGCCGCCGGTTTGACACTCGCCACAATCTGGCTTCCGGTTAATTCGTGGCTGCGGTGGTGGGAGATGCCGTTGTACACAAGTCCCGTATTGCCGTTTGCGGTCTTTGTTGTTTTGGGTTGGTTGGTGAG
>Ga0137398_10000769_pt1 | contig 12152 bp, 8 predicted proteins | sample czorhiz216metaG_FD_106659 | JGI IMG/M metagenome (GOLD analysis project Ga0137398, IMG submission 106659) | Vadose zone soil microbial communities from Angelo Coast Range Reserve, California, USA - czorhiz2.16 metaG | ecosystem: Environmental > Terrestrial > Soil > Vadose zone | place: USA...
CAACAATGCTATGATACTATTAGTGGCTGAAAAGCAGGTCAGATGGTTGGAGTGACGAGAAATGACTGCGCACGCACTAGTCATTATGTTGGTTTCGATCGTCAATCGCACGATTCTGACTAGGGCATGGTTACACCAGGGCCCATGGTCAGCATTCCGTCGTCTTGTTAACTGCAGGTGTCCCGGGGAGTGACAGTTAGTTCATGACCTCTCCGAATGACGTGCCAAGTATTTACATAATAAAGCATTGCCGCGACAATCAAGAGGTCGGTCGCAGTGTTTCCGATGAGCCAAGTCTAACGGTCGCATTAACTTATAAAGGGAGTAAATGCGAATATGGATGCCCACCAATGCAACGATCTGCAACGATCGGCCACTAATAAACTTCCTTGATACGTGTGCCTACTGTCGTGAGCCAGGATGAAGGCGATGTGAGATCTATGACTTACATAGATGCCCCCAGCAAATGCACCGATAGTGTCGAAAGTAGCACACTACAAATAAAATAACTCTAGCTTGAATGGTAGTCTTACTGTATAATCGACTCACCACGGCGATGAGCACGCAATACCACCGGGACTTCCTGTCACTTAGCACCCAGACACGATAAACGAAAAAGAATTGAACGGCCCCCGAAACAATGGATCCGATGATTGGTACATCGAAAGCGGCTGCGTAAGGATCGCGAAGGCGATCGACTTGGTCGAATCCGGAGGCGAACCAGTAGTACACGTCCCCGCCACTGAGTGCCGTTTGTAGTGTTTCGAAAAAAAACATTGAATATACTGTAAAGGAGTCGTCATTGAAAGGAGCCCGGCAATCTCCGACGAATTTTACGTACCTAGTAGTTTGAGCAGTTTCCTGTCATCTGGGAAGTTGTAGCTATACACATCTATATCGAATGGTTAGTGGACGGAATTTAACGACGTCGGGAAAATGAGAGCGGGCTTACAGATCTGGACAACTAAAACCCCATACAAGGTCCAGTTCCAAAGGACTCCAAAAAGCTAGGCATCGAGGAGATATAATTAGCAGTCCGACGAGCATGCCAGTGGGTTAGCAATAAAACGCACAAGGGGAGCGGCGCTGAGAAAAACTCAGTTGAGCTTCTATGTGAGGTAAGGTGTCAGACACGGGAACACGTACAGTTCGACGACGTTTGAAGGGACAGGAGAAGTCGACATTATCTAGTGAAGCACAAGCGAGCAGGGGAGGCAGAACTCGAGGTTTGCTCTCATTTAAAGGTGAGGCCTAAGCTCGCCAGTTCTGACACCTGAGTTGGCTGATACCAAGATAGGAGGTAAACCCTTACTCATCGCCGAAGCGGATCCTTCAATTTCCCAATACCAGGAAACTGGGCTAAAAAGGTACCTGAGAGTGTGTCATAAGACATTCTGTTCAGTATTGTTGCCGATGGCCGTGGCATAAGCTGATGGCGGAGGTTGATCGACTTCTATGATTCCATGGCTGGAAGTTGACAATAAAGAAGCAGGCACAGCCATATCACCGTGGCACCTACTCGGAGCCTTTAGAAGCCGATGTTTGTGTATCCCACGAACGCATTGGTACGTAGCATTAGAGTCATCCTTGATGATAGTGCGACTCCGAATGTTGTACACATGAGGGCCATGGTGCCAATACAAGCGACATTTTCCCGAGTAAAATTCCTTAGGCTGTCACCGACGACAAAATATGTAGGGTGAGTGATAAAGTCGACTTGAACAGCGATGATGCCAAGCCCTCTAGTAATTGTTTATCCTCGTCTCAATAAAGTTGGACGGATTGGAGTTGTTTCCTTTAGTAGGAATACCTCGTTCAGTAAGGCCCGGCTCGGTCATCGCAGCGGACCCGAAAGTGGTTTACTTACACACGGGGGCATGCTGCCATCCACGATCGGCCTGGTCGCACATGTTCCTGAGCATGACGGGCTCTTAGCCGGGAGCGCACAAGTCACAACGCAGACCTAACTAGCCCACCTAGTGCAGTCAATACATGGCAGCCGACGATGTATAGGATTAGTGTTCTTTCTGTCCCTAAGCTGCGCCTCTAGTGTGACAGTAATACACCGTCGGCAAGACTAAACATAAAAAGTCATTGGCCCGAACCTGTGTACGTTGCAATTCACTTAACGGGAGCCTGAATAATGATATTAATTAAAAAAACCAGTGGCGTGTGCCTGTGTAAGTCTGCTCGGCTTGCAAGTAAGTAACCGCTAGTCGAGTCACAGGCACAATGAGATCTCGAGAGATGTTTTCTTCTCGTGTGCCAGAGTCAAGGCGAAGGAACTGCCCTTTATAGCATGCAGGAGAAATGGTTGAGCCACCATGCAGGCTTGCCAGTTAGTTCTGGTCAGACATACTGCCAGGCAAGATGCTGGTACAGGCGTTCTGTTTAGATCAGAGACGGCCAAGAGCAGACACTTCCATTCTTCATGGCAACAGATGTCAAGCAACCGCCGACACCCGCATGGCTATGCATTAGCAATGATGGGGCTGTCTGTCCTCCAAGAAATGTTACTGCCCAAAACTGCGGAGAGCATACGCCCGCGGATAGATGGTTGTTTCAGATTCTAAAAGAGTTGGTGAAAAAAAAAGCGTTCGGTTGCATGGCCCCTACCGCTCAGCTGGGTGCCCGATAAGATATACCCATGGACACTGGAAAATAGAGGTGTATAGAAACGGGTGAGAGAACTCGTAGAAGGTGCTAATCGGAGACTCAGCGCTCAGCAGTTGAGAGTCGACAAGACGAAACGAACTTGTTTGGCCCTGTTGCGTGAATGTTTTTGTTTGTTGTTTTCCAAAACCGGCCTTGTTTGCTCCACGACCAAATATTTACGTAAGTTAGATATTTGGAAGGCAAACCCAGTCTCTCAAGTCGCATGGATTTGCTCTCTTTGGTCTCCTTCGAGTCTCGTCAGCGACAACCTTATTCTTGAGGGTATTCCCCGATTGTCGAGATACAGATGATGTGCCGAACATGCTTTAGAATGAGGTGCGTCTGCTTGAATGAGAGGGGACCGTGCAATCTCTTCAGTTCGTGGCAAGTACCACATACTGTATATCCTCAACTGTCTCAACTTTCGGAAAACGCACACGGCTACGTTTGAGCCTTATTCCTAGCCTTGTTAGGTTCGGTATCACTGGATAAACCCAAGAAGACTCTGGTGAACGCCGAACATGGCGTCGAGCAAATTTCTTTCGCTATGCTCTTTTTGGTCAGTCCCCTTCCATCTGTTAACCCACCTCCTTTCCGCCAGCCGGCTTTGTATCTTTTCAAATGTAGTCATCACGAGCAGTTGAGATATTTATCACACCATCTGGAATTGCCTCGCCCTGCACGTGACCGCACCCCCTATGCGGCCGTTCAGTGCTGCTAACTATACAAATCCGAGATTCCCCTAATCCTGTGCCAAAGCGACGACGGCATACAGCCCGCTCATTTTCACGTTATGTTCGAACACACCTGCGGAACTCCGAGACATTCGTGGGGCGATAATGTATGACATGATCTGGATAGCTGTTCAGGCCATTTAGTACTGCACGCAACAGGACCAAATACCATAGTACTGCGCTTCAATACTTACAGTAAGCTGGTCGGATGTCATCTGCTAGCTTGTGTGCAAGTCCCCTATGCCATGTTGTCCCTAAGAATGCCCCCGTTATGGCTGTCCTTATGCGACCGCATCCTGTGCTAGCCTGGCTAACGTCCAGATGCCTTGCAAAACCGCCAGGTTTGCATAGCGCGGCGTAGTATAGGGAACATGTGGGTCGATGACCTTCGAGATTTCCCTGGCCGCTGAAGAGTCTAGAACAGTCACGCTTCAGCGTGTCTTCGTTTGCTGAGTTGCTGCTGTCGGAACTCAAGAGTCATCCCCGCCCTGCGATCCCGAGCTTATACAGAAGTGTGACCTCATGACCTCATGGCCATCGGGGCGTACACAAAACTCAAGGTGCCGTATCAACATCAATACTTCCCTGACACGGTAGTGACATAGTACTGCGCAGTTGACAGGTGGCCCCAATATCGAGCGAAGATGCGATACTTGGATTTAAGATTTCAATATATCCCCACTTTGTCCCCTTTCCACTCGCGCCCGAGATTTTCCTGTAGTAATCCAGGTTCCGCCCAAGCTCGGGTTCTCCCGGAATGCTGAAACTTGCTGTTTACAGGAACCGTCAGTGACCTCCTATGAGAGGAACCCCGTTGGAGAAAGTTATGATGGCAATCGGCAATTATCATAATAATATTTCCTGTTTCAGACTTCATCGATGTGTGTCCCCTTTTTTGCTTGAAACCAGAGCCGTCACTAAGCACTCAATTCCTACGCCAGAGATATCGAGTTCACTGGCCTGATCGAGACTAGGATCTTGTTGCAATGGGTGACGATAATGAACTGCGGATAGGCGGCCGATGAGCAACATTGGGTAACTTAATTATTGAGCATAGGTGGGCATGTGGGTATGCGGTTTTTTCGCCTACGCTTGTCTCACTTCATCGATGAATCGAGGTTCGGCCTCTTTTCGGCCTTGTGATACCTGCCTCGGTTTCATGCTCCTTGTGTTCTGTATCTTCGCCAAACCTGTTCATCACAATGTGTACCTGGATAGACACCATGCGTGTGCATCTTAGTGAAGAACTGGTTCAACTCATCTTGCCTTCCGTGATTCCTCTGTTTGACATCCGGCGGCGCCCAGCCGATTGGTTACCTGTACGTATAGCGGAGAATTCTTCCGCTCTCCGCTGTTTTTCTTCAGAACTGTGCTAATTGATTTCCTGTCGATCAGGACTGATACTGTATGACTGTTCTAATAAATCACGACTGCGGCATGTTGCGTTGCACAATTGTGTCTTCAGATCGACGGCAAGGCAACCTACGCCACTCCGGGACTCCCGCGCCCACCGACGGCTAGTTCAATGACACTTCTTTTGTTCATGCTAGTTTCGACTGAGTTTATGTCACCGTGACAACACCGGGAGAGTGCTTGCGGTAGGCGAACCTGAAGCCTTGAGAGCTTGAAATTCGAAACCGTGAGAAGCATGAATAGAGCGTATATTGCACGTGCGAATTTGACGGCGGGTACTTCCATTTTTTCGTTCACATCAGCAAAAACAAAAATTGCATAGGCCATAAGCAATGGGTCATACTGTAATGATAAGCATGGTGTCTGCAGCTGGTTGTCACACAGCTAACACGCTCAGATACGTGTGGTGCGAAGACCGTGCACGTGGCGGTGACTGGTCCTCGGGACGGGGCGCCCAAACGTTCCGTGACGGATACAGAACATACGAAGACTCTTCAGAAGCTTGAGTGGGTGCCTTGACCATAGTGGCGGAGTATGGGAGTGCCGCTGAATGCGTGGCAACCATGATGCATGCAGTAAAGCCTCCAAGGAAGCCTGGCACTCCGCGCGTCTTCAAAACTTGAACTGCCCACATCCCTCAGGCTTATTGACTCATTGAGTATTTCCTCACGATCATCCGTATGCTCAGAGGGGAAGTCCCTTGAGCGTCATTTTCCTCGGTAGGACTATGGTACGATCATAGGCTCGGTTGTCGACGACACCCCATCTAGGCCATATTCGCCAAGGAACTACTAGTACTACAACCGTCGTAGTACTATGGATGGTCAATCGGTCAAGACCCACTTGAGCTGCTCCCCTCTCACGCTGCCAGTATAGCAATGCACGTGCCTGTATGTCAACGAGTTAACAGTACTCCAGTATAGTGAATCAACAGGCACGACAGCTTCCGCATGCTACTGCGGCCGACAGTCGCAATGTTCCCCATTTGAACGGAACGGAATGTCCTCCTACACCCTTAGGACGTTTGGGCAAAAAACACGCATGCGAGACGGGACCACACGACGAAATGTGAGAGCCTTAAGACCTCAAGACAGTAATATTCAACCCATAATACAGCTCCGTCCTTGGCCGGCTACAAATATTCAATAAAGCTAAGCAGTTCACAACGTTAAAAGGCAACCGGAGAATAAACATCATGGTACTCACAAATTACCCTTTGTCGCCCTTCCTCCCTTCGAATGGGCGTGGTAAAATTTCGAGCTTTACATGCACAATACTCGAAGGTTCATTGGAAGAAGGGACTTTAGATGTTTGAGAGGTGGCAGGAGAGGGTAACGTCCGTCTACTGGACATCTCACGGATGGATATACGATTATTAAGGGAGACAAGGAGCGTATTAGAGTATCTGTGCCAACATTTACAAGCTATCAGGCGCCATGATTCCCATGGACAAAGGACACTCTTACAGTTTCCCCAAGATAGCAGTACTATGTGTCAATAATCAGAATGGGATACTGTAGAGATAGGGTTGAATTGAGACTTACGGGCAGGTATAATAGATCCTGTCCTATTTTGTCAATGGGTTGCCAATGGGCCGGATCATCCTAGTCAGCAGCAAAATGAAATGCATTCAAAGTCACTCACAGGGAATATAATGACCATCAGCACCGATATGATCCCACAGGCGGCTAAAAGCTCGTCAGATGGTCAGAATGACCAGAATGACAGCTCACATACCAGTCAAGATATTGGTTTCGACCGTCAATCGCAAGATCTTAACTAATGCATGGTTACGGAGGACACAAATCTCGGCATTCCGTGGTCTTGCCAACTGTGGATGTTCCGAAGAGTAACAGTTAGCTCATGACCTTTCACTCTCTGGACAATGTACCAGATCTTACATAGAAAACCATGGCCGCAACAATCAAAGAATCAGTCGCGGTGGTTCCGGCTGCACAGGCCTGATAGTGGCGCATTAGCTATAGATGTGGGTAATTGTAGACATGGGGGCCCCACCAACGCAATGATCCGTAACCTGTGGGCTTTAATAAACCTCCTGGTTATGTATGACTGCTATCGTGAGCCGAGATGACGTATGTGAGCCGTATGGGCTTACATAGATGCCCGCGGAAAATGCGGATACAGTGTTGGTAGCAGAGCACTAAGAACAAGATGAACTCTAACTAGTGTTAGAAAGTATAATCGACTCACCACAACGATGATCACGCAATACCACCAGGCCCTCCTGTCACTAAGCACCCAGATACGATACGCGAAAAAGAATTGGACGGTCCCTGTGACGATAGATCCCATAACCGGATTGTCGATAGCAGATATGTAAGGATCATGAAGGTGATCCACTTTGCTGAATCCGGAGACAAACCAGTAGTACAAGTCCGCACCACTGAGTGCCGTTTGCAATGTTTCAAATAAGAATATGGCGTATACTATGGAGGAGCCGTCATCAAGAAGAGCTGCGAGTCTGTAAAGGATTGCATGCCTAGTATTTTGAGGATTTTCCTGTCTTCTGCGAAGTTGTAGCTATACACATCTTGACCCTCTGGTTAGCGGATGAAATATGGCTGGGCAAAAATAAACAGTGGGTTTACAGATCTGAACTACTAAAACCCCATACAAGGTCCAATTCCACAGGACTCCGAGGAGCTAGGCGTAGAGGATGAGGTAATTAACAGATGAGCATGGGTCAACAATGATACATACAAGGGGAGCAGCGCTGAAAAGAAAAGTCAGCTGGACCTCCACGTGAGATAAGGTGTCGGAAACAGAGAACGTACATATCGGCGACGTCTGGGGGGACAAGAGGAGCGGACATTATCTAGTGAGATATAAGAGAGCAGGGGAGGTACAACCAGAGAGAACCGGGATTAAGGTGTGCTCTTATTAAATAATTAAAGGTAGGACGTGATCACTGAGCACGCAAGTGTTGAGTTGGCCCATAAACTCAACGCCGCCAACAGCGGCCAACTCGGAACTCAATATCCCAACCCAGTCACAGGTCGTTGGCTCCAGCCTCAAACCTTGATTGGTTGATGCGTACGAATACAGCGATGGGCCAAAATGGCTAGCTGTTCTCACCTGAGTATGTGTGATGGGGCGCTTTAGTATGTGATGTGAACATCGACAGATCTCTATGAATTCCGTGGCTGAAACTAGCATCAGAAAAGACGAGAAGCAAAAGGTCCTGAGCAGTGGCATCTGCTCGGAGCCTTTAGAAGCCAGGGCACATGAGTGACATGAACGGTGATGTAGGTGATGCTTGGCAGTGGCCCGGGGCTTTGTCCCACGGAAGTGTAACTCAGTCCTAAGTCGCGCCAAAGCACGTGGTATTCAATTGTCCTAACCACAATTCCTCTCACCATAGAAATTGGACTACAAATGGATAAAGCACCGTGAGATAGACCCGAACGTGGTTTAGTTACTCATAGAGCTATGCCGCCAGCCAATTTGCATCAACGTTTGCGATCTGCCGGTCCCATTCAATTGTTTTTGAATATAATGCACGACTGGCTTAAGAACGCAAGCAAAACCTGATGAGGTCCCGCTCACCGGCTCCGCAATAGGGAAAGCGATGATGCTTTGGAACATTATCAATAATCATCACGAATGCCCGCTCGATCACTTGTTGTCAAGACACCATGCCACAACTTGAAGGGTAATGTAGCATAATTTATCTACACAAATGTTAGGTAGCTGGGGCCATGGAATGCATGCTGTTTTAGGAATGATATTTATCAGTGTGACATGGCCCAGTGACTGGTGTTCTGAGCAAAGTTACTCGTTCTTCAGCTATTTTCTTTTCTTTAGAACCGTACTAACTCCCTACGTTTCCTATCCACATCAGTCCTGATCGATCGGGATATCGAATGGAACAAGACTGCGGCTGCTGTGTTGGTCCGCGGACATGGACTGCGCAGAGAAGCCCACATCGAGTTGATGGCCCCATAACTCCGGTTTTTTCGTTGATGCTAGCTACGAACATGTCAATACGGTGACCGTAACGAGGCTGAGAGACTACTCGCATTAGGTAAACTCGAAGATTTAGAAAGTATGAATACTTTGCAGGTGCGGACACCGTGCAATGGCCTCCTTAGTGACGTGAAGGGGCGGCAGGCGTAAAGCCGCGTAATCCGAGAAAAGGATCCCACAACCTCAAGAAAGATGCGGAGAACCGAGAGCCCCCAAGAGTTTAAGGCAGTATCTTGGCTATAGTCGTGATAACGAGGTATGGGAGTACCAATGCAGTCCAGTACAGCAGTGCAGTGAGTAATTGAGAATGAGTTCCACCGGTAACTGAGACAGTAAGACGGCAAACAGCAACTTGAACATTCTCTGGGAGCCAACCGAGAAAGTTGGGCCATAATTTTTTGTGCGCGCTCAAACTGGAACAAGCCACGCAATGGCGGCAATGCGCTTCAAAACTGAGAAACTGTCATGTGATGCCACTGTACAGTACATACCACTTTGATCGCAGAATTGTTTTTCCCGAAAGAAGCGGGATTCGCTCACATTCCCACGTGGTACCTCGTCCCATTCATCATCGCTTTCTAACCCTGTACTGTACTTCTACAACCACAACTTTCAAACCAATACCAACTCTTCAATAAATAGGACAAGAGGGAACTAAAGCTTACAAAAAGATGAACATCCTCGGGTCCCAGAGTAATGATGCCATTAGGATGCTGACAGATGCTGATGCAAACGATTCGAGATCACACAGGAACCTATAAGCAGCATAAAGTGCTCTGTACTCTATTCCTTCTATCTTTTATCTATGCTTATACTGGACACGTTTATGCTAATGCATTTCCACCAGGCTGTTTTATTTCCGCCGCTCTCACCTCGTCGTAATTGACAGTAGCACTTGTTGTCAATTATTGTTAACGGGGCTGGGTTTCAAGTCTTGATTGCTACAAAACTTGAAAGTCAGCTCCGTGGACCTAATGGTGTATGTACTTGAGCAACATCCCCTGCTCGAGGATCTCCCAGTAAATCTCTTCATCGTTCTTCAGGTTCCCATACCCTCCACTCCCACGTTCCTGTCCTACCTTCCCTCCATCAGCATCCGACATTCACTGGTATATAATTGTTTTCTGGATCGTACTCACGCCTAGCGGTAGGCACGCAGATTACAGCGCGCCTTCCTGCACCTACAACCCACTGATGAATACCCAGCTCCGGCGATGTTTATCCCGGTGATAAACACTATGGCTATGTTCGTGAGCTTTGGTGTTATCAGTAAGCAACAACTTTGAACCAAGGTGTAGAGGGTTATTGGCCATCACTCCCGTCGCGGCCTTCCCTTTCTGTGCCCGGGATTCTACGTAGAGGTTTCTCCTGCTGGTTTATTTTACGGCCTTGTGCAGGAACTGAGTATTGGATTCATCATTCATCAATTAGTAGCTTACGATAAACATTCGGTTTTGAGTCCGAAGCCTACTGTACAATCAAAGCCTTGCTATTTCCAACTTGAAGTACGGTCGGGATAGACGCGAAGACATCAACAAGTTGAAGGATGAGCAAATGCTATGTCCTCTCAGTCGCCCTTATTTTCGACCTCATCAAGTCCATCCAAATCCAAAGTCACAGGATTTGTCTCTGTTGTGAGAGCCGGATGTGAGAGCCAACTGTCAGCTTAAAGCGAAAGGAGGGTTTGCCTCACTCGCGAGTTTCTCCCTAACTTGGATTCATGTTGTCCGTCGTAGATGTCCCTTTTTCACATCCTCTTCATTGCTCCGCTTTTAGTAAATGAGCTCACTCTTTCTTCATCGCGATGACTAGAGCTGCGAAAGAACGCAGAACACAACCTACCAGGCTACTGTCTCTATTGCAACGCACGAAACGACTCTGAAGCTTCCTCCGATACAAGCCAATATACAGTACGCTCACGCGAGTCGACTCCGACTACTATGCTTGATCCAGGTCAGGATTCGGGGCCTTCCGAGGCAACTAGGATCGCGCTCGAACACACACTCACGCGATCGTAATTATCGGAGCAACAAATTTGAACAAATGCCTGAGGCCCTGAGGTGCGGTGATTGACACTCTATCTAGCCTCCCGGTGGGCTAGGTTTGACTAGCTTAGTCGACCGGCCCTGGGGCGCTGAGGTCAGCTCAATAGCGGTAAAACTAACTCCCCGTCAAGCTAGCCATATGTCCTTGTCGGCCCGGAGCATCAAGTTTGCGGACGATTTCGAAGCGTTTGTCGCATTGCCCGCACCAGTGCGGTGGCTTGTATTTGAACCATTTTATTGCAGTAGGAAACAAATGTGGTCGTGTCATAGATCATCATGGAACTTTCGTGCGAACAGCATTTTCTTATTGGATGATAGACAATATTATCGACTATGTCTGAAAAGATGGGCTACCACGCACCAAGTCGCAAGCAAGAAGAGATGACACTAATGGCACACAGTGCGCAAAATGCAAACTTTCACACACCTTACTGAACGGATCTAGTTGGCGGATGTCGTCCACTCTCAAGTGAGCCTGTCATGCTGCGGCAAGTCTAGCTTAGCCATTGACGAAGGAAGTGGGACCAAATCCGTGTCACGTACCAGGTAACGCCGTGCGATGAGAATCGGACTTTATAGGCCTTGTCGTAGGGACCCTTGATTGTGACAAATTAAAGGGTTGCATGTGGACAGGTGGCAAGAAATGAAGCGCCACACGCGTCGATAAATCAACTCGGTATTGGCTCATTCACACGATCGGGGTAAGGAGAAGCGCCACTTGGAATTTTAGTCTTAGAAAATACCGCAGAGGCGACAGGAGGCCGAACTTCACGGGACGGAACTGGGACCGGCACTAGCAGGTCTTTTAACGGGATCGCTTTGCGCCAAACTTAATCCGTTAGCGCTTCCATTTATGATACAGGCACTAGACTGGAGACAAGTCGGGTTTGTGGTTTGTGTATACTGTAGTATCGACGTCTTCGCTAATTAGCGTTTCAGTTTATGAGGGAGGCACACGAGTGAATGGAAGACGGACTTGTGGTTCTGCGTACTGTATGTGTTGCATATATCAGCGAGTTCTTCCCATCTCAGTCGTACTCCGAGTCGCGTCTAGGACCGAGGCCAGCTGGCCTTGCATTTCTTCCACCTCGAAGTCGCCCGAGATCTCGTTCAAATCCCAAGCCCTATCTTGAGGTGATACATTCATTTTTGTGGTCACCGCTTGGTGATGCGGACACTAAAAGCCGTGGCTGTGAAAGAATGTGAAGGTTTCGATGAGGTCATGCTCTGAATGAGTGAAACCTGCAGGTCCATATACGTGATATCTCACCTCGAAGGAAATGTATCGGTTGCCCCCCGTCCTGTCTGAAGTCTTTGA
>Ga0137398_10000770_pt1 | contig 12139 bp, 11 predicted proteins | sample czorhiz216metaG_FD_106659 | JGI IMG/M metagenome (GOLD analysis project Ga0137398, IMG submission 106659) | Vadose zone soil microbial communities from Angelo Coast Range Reserve, California, USA - czorhiz2.16 metaG | ecosystem: Environmental > Terrestrial > Soil > Vadose zone | place: USA...
ACGACCTCCAACAAGACCCACGACATTCGCCTGACGAAGACCTACCCCGCGAACAAGGGAATCCGCTTCCCCTGGAGCAAGCGGCGTGTCAAGCTTCCGAACGACGTCAACCTGAACCTCACCCTGGGAATCGCCCGGGACCAGCAATTCTTCGTCGTCCCCGGCGGAGAGCCGCAAATCGAGAGCAGCACCCAGCGCCTCAACGTGGGGAGCGGCACGACCTACAATTTCACGCCGTCGATCACCGGGGGATTCGACCTCGCGTTCCGCCAGACGAAGGACTACAAGCAGAACCTCACGCAGCGCGGGATCACGATCTCCGTCAACGGCCAATTCCGTTTCTAGATCCGCCACGCTCGCAGCGCTGCTCCTGACGCTCCTCCTCCCCTCGTGCCGGCATCAGGCCGCCGCGGCCGCGTTCGACGGCAAAAACGCGTTCGCCCTCCTCGAGCGCCAGTGCGCCTGGGGTCCCCGGGTTCCCGGCACCGCGGCGCACGACTCCTGCTTCTCCTGGCTCCTGAGCCGCTTTCACACCCTGGCTCCCTCGGTGCAGGCGGACACGTTCAGCTACGATTCTCCCGAGCTGGGCAGGGAGGTCCGCCTCATGAACCTCGTGGCCCGCTTCCGGCCGGAGGCGAAGGAGCGGATCCTCTTCGGGGCGCATTGGGATTCGCGCCCGTGGGCCGACAAGGATCCGAATCCCGCCCTGCGCACCCGTCCCGTCCTCGGCGCGAACGACGGCGCCTCCGGGGTGGCGGTCCTGCTCGAGGTGGCGCGCGTCATCCAGAGGACCGGGACGCCCATCGGCGTGGACCTCGTGCTGTTCGACGGGGAGGACCTGGGGACCGAGGAGAATCCGAACGGGTACTTCCGCGGCTCGATGCGCTACGTGCAGGAGGTGGGGGACCGGCGGCCGATCTTCGCCATCGTGATCGACATGGTGGGAAAGAAGGACCTGAACCTGACCTGGGAAGCCAATTCACGGCAACAAGCATCCAATGTGGTGGAAATGGTTTGGCAGGAAGCAAGGGACCAGGGAGTGAAGGCGTTCCGGTCGGTGCAGGGTCCATCCGTCTACGACGACCACATCGCGTTCCTGAACGCCTCGATCCCGGCGATCGATCTGATCGATTTCAGCTTCCCGGAGTGGCACACGACCCACGATACCCCGGCCGTCTGCTCCCCCCAGAGCCTCGAGGCGGTCGGGGCCGTGCTTGTAAGCCTCGCAACCAAGGCTAGTTTCCTTTCCCGCTAAACTTTCCGCTTGTCGGGCCGGACCCCGGAGGCTAATTTGACAGGTCCGAGCGGGCTCGCAGTCCGCTCGAACTTTTTAGGCGCTGGCCCGGACATGGGTCGAGCCCGGGACGGACCGCATGCAACGAGGACAACTGAGGGAAGAGCTTACCCGTCGCATCCAGGCCCTCCTCGGCGAGGAGATGTTCGATCTCTGGGACCTGGACCTGGCTCCCCAGTCGGGTGGGCGGACGGTGGTTCGGATATCCCTGGACCGTCCGACCGGCGTCACGATAGCCGATTGCGCATACTGGAATAAGAAGATCGGCCGGTACCTCGAGGCCGAGAACGTGGTGCCCGGCAGCTACGTGTTGGAGGTCGGGTCCCCCGGGATCGAGCGGTCGCTCTCGCGTCCCGCGCATTTCGCGCGGTTCGTCGGCGGCAGCGTGGCGATCAAGCTGCACGATCTCCACGAGGGCCGCCGCGTGTTCCGCGGCGAGCTGCGCCAGGCGGGGGATGAGTCGATCTTGCTCGAGGATCCGAACGCGGGAGTCGTGACGTTGCCGTACTCAGCGATCAAACAGGCGCACGTTGTCGCCGATCCGTGGGAAGGGCTGCGGGCGAAGGAACGACCGCCGAAGGGATGAGCGCAGTGGCGAAAGAGACACAAACGAGGGGCGTCAACTACGAGCTGATGGAGGCGATGGCCCAGATCGCGCGCGAGAAGAGCGTGGACAAGGCCATCCTCATCGAGACGCTCGAGGCCGGGCTTTTGTCCGCCGGGCGGAAGCGCTTCGGTCAGACCGCCGACATCCAGGTCAAGTTCGACGAGCCGAGCGGGAAGATCCTCATGCGGCTCAAGCGGCGCATTGTGGAGGACGCCGAGGACTTGGCGCAGGAAGTCGATCTCGAGGAGGCCCAGCAGTCCGACGCCGACGCCCGGGTGGGCCAGGATTTCGTCCAGGAGCTCACCCTCGAGGACCTGGGCCGGAACGCCATCGCGGCGGCCAAGCAGGTGCTGGTGCAGCGGGTCCGCGAGGCGGAGCGCGAGCGGATCTACGAGGACTATCATGACCGTGTGGGCGAGATGGTGCGCGGCACGGTGCAGCAGGTGGACCGTGGGAACATCTACGTGAAGCTGGACCGCTCGGAGGCCATTCTTCCTCCCCGCGAGCAGATCGCGCGCGACCGGTATCACCAGGGCGACCACATCAAGGCCTACATCATCGCGGTGGACAAGCTGGCCCGCGGGCCGCAGATCATCCTCTCGCGGACGCATCCGGAGTTCCTGCGTCGGCTCTTCGAGGCCGAGGTGCCCGAGGTCGCCGAGAAGATCATCGAGATCAAGGGCATCGCGCGCGAGCCCGGCTCCCGCGCCAAGGTCTCCGTGGTGAGCAACGACGACAAGATCGACGCCGTCGGCGCCTGCGTGGGCATCAAGGGCTCCCGCGTGCAGGCGATCGTGCGGGAGCTGGGGGGTGAGAAGATCGACATCGTGCCCTGGAGCCAGGACCCGGTGGTCTTCGTGACCCGCTCGCTCTCGCCGGCCAAGGTGCTGGAGGCGCAGATCGTGGATCCCGAGGCCAAGATCCTGGTCACCGTCGCCGACGACCAGCTCTCGCTGGCGATCGGCAAGGGCGGCCAGAACGCGCGCCTCGCGGCCAAACTCACGGGCTGGAAGATCGATCTGATCTCGAAGAGCGAGCGCGACCGGCAGAAGGAGATGGAGAAGCGGTCCCGCATCGACATCGAGGACCTGGAGGGCGCCGGTCCGAAGCTGCGCGAGAAGCTGATCCGCGCCGGGATCGAGACCGTCCAGGATCTGCTCAAGACGCCGATGGAGGAGATCCTCGAGATCCAGGGCATCGGCGAAAAGACCGCCGAGAAGCTGATCGAAGAGGCGAAGGAGCTGGAAGTACGCCGCGGCCGCGAGCTGGCCGAAGAGGCCCGCGCCGCGCAGGAGGCGAAGATCGCGAACGCGGTGGAGCCCGCGCTGGAAGCGCCGGGCGAGACATCGGGTCCGGCGGAGGATTCGCCCGAAGCCGAAGTGGCCAAGATCGTGAAGGGCGATCCGCGCAAGGGCGGGGCCGTGCTCGAGGAGGCCGCGAAGCTTCGGAAGGGCGCCGAGCTCGAGGAAGACCCCGAAGCCGCGGAGGCCGTCGAGATGGAGGAGAGCTTCTCGCCGGAAGAAGCCGCGATGAACGAGATGGGCTCCGATGGGCCCGGGACCGCCGAGTCCGCGACCGACGTGCTGGAGCACGAAGAGGGGAAGAAGCTCAAGGACACGAAAGAGGAAACGAGGGGTGATGCCAGTTAAGAAACGTCGGGTCTACGAAGTCGCCAAGGACATGGGCATGTCCAGCGAGGCGCTCGTACATATCTTGAAGTCGCTCACCGTCGAGGTGAAGAGCCACATGAGCTCCGTCGGCGACGACGTGATCGAGCAGGTGCGCTCCAAGCTCGCGCGCGAGAAGGAAGCCGTCAAGGAAGAGGAGGCGCGCAAGCGCGAGAAGGCCGTCCTCGCCGCCAAGGCCGAGGCCGAGCGCCGCGGCGCTCCCCCCGGACGCGGCCCGGGCACGCCCTTCAAGCTGGGCGGGAAGCCCGGCAAGAAGAAGAAGCGCGCCGTGGACGAGAAGCTCATCCGGGCCAGCGTGAAGCGCACCCTCGCGGAGATGGAGGGGAGCAAGCGCCGCCATCACCGGCGCGATCGCGAGGAAGGGGCCGCGGTCGGCGTGGAGGAAGCGCCGCGCGTCATCCGCGTGAGCGAGTTCATCTCGGTCGCGGAGCTCGCGGGGCAGCTGGAGGTCAAGCCGACCGAGGTGATCCAGGTCTGCATGCAGCTCGGGATCATGGCCAACATCAACCGCCGGCTGGACAAGGACTCGATCATGACGATCGCGGACGAGTTCGGCTACGGGGTCGAGTTCGTCAGCGAGCTGGGCGAGGAGGAAGAGGAGGTCGTCGAGGAAGAAGGCGTCCTCCTGCCGCGTCCGCCGGTGGTCACCATCATGGGCCACGTGGATCACGGCAAGACCTCGCTCCTGGACTACATCCGCAAGACGAACGTGATCGCCGGCGAGGCCGGAGGCATCACGCAGCACATCGGCGCGTACGAGGTGGAGCTCCCGAGCGGGCAGAAGATCACGTTCCTGGACACGCCGGGCCACGAGGCGTTCACGGCCATGCGCGCCCGCGGCGCGCAGGCGACCGACCTGGTCGTCATCGTGGTGGCGGCCGACGACCGCGTCATGCCGCAGACCATCGAGGCCATCGACCACGCGCGGGCCGCCAACGTCCCGATCCTGGTCGCGATCAACAAGATCGACCTGCCCGGCGCGAACGTGGACATGGTGCGCCAGGAGCTGACGAAGCAGAACGTCCTGCTCGAGGAGTGGGGCGGCAAGACGATCGCGGTCCCGATCTCGGCGAAGCTGGGCACGGGCGTGGACAAGCTGCTCGAGATGATCCTGCTCCAGGCGGAAATCCTGGAATTGAAGGCGGATCCCCACAAGCACGCGCGCGGCGTGGTGATCGAATCGCGCATCGAGCAGGGACGCGGGATCGTGGCGACGCTCCTGGTGCAGAAGGGAACCCTCCACGTCGGCGACGCGTTCGTCGCGGGGTCGCAGTCGGGCAAGGTGCGCGCGATGAACAACGAGCGCGGCGGACGCGTGGTGGAGGCGGGGCCCTCCACGCCGGTCGAGGTGCTGGGCTGGAGCGGCGCCCCGCAGGCGGGGGACACGTTCGCGGCCATGATCGACGAGCGCGAGGCCCGCGAGCTGGCGGCGAAGCGCGGCCAGCTCCAGCGCGAGCAGGAGTTCCGGCTCCACAAGCACGTCACGCTCACCGACCTCTACTCCCAGATCAAGGCGGGAAGCGTGGGCGAGCTCCTGGTCGTCCTGAAGGCGGACGTGGACGGCTCCGTGGAAGCCCTCGAGGACTCCCTCACCAAGCTCACCACCGAAGAGGTGAAGCTGCGCGTGATCCACCGCGGCGTGGGGCAGATCAGCGAGTCGGACGTGCTCCTGGCCACGGCTTCGAACGCCGTCATCATCGGATTCCACGTGAAGCCCGATCCCAAGGCCGCCGAGCTGGCGGCCAAGGAGAAGGTGGATCTGCGCCTCTACGAGATCATCTACGAGGCGGTGGCCGACGTGAAGGACGCGATGTCGGGGCTCCTGAAGCCCGAGATCCGGGAAACCGTGCTCGGTTCCGCCGAGGTCCGCCAGGTATTCAACACCACCAAGGCCGGCACCATCGCCGGCTGCAAGGTCGTCTCCGGCGCCATCCAGCGGAGCGCGCGCGCGCGGCTCATGCGGGACGGCACGGCCGCGTGGGAGGGCAAGATCGACTCCCTGCGCCGGTTCAAGGACGACGTTCGCGAGGTGGCGGCCCCGCTGGAGTGCGGGATCGGACTCGAGGGGCGCGATGACGTCAAGGTGAACGACATCATCGAAGCCTTCGTCCTCGAGGAGTTCGCGCGCCGCCTGTCGTGACATGGTCGTCGGTCTGCTCCGCATGGAGCTTCACCTGCCGGCCTCCCATTCGCTCAAGGCGAAGCGCTCGGTCGTGAATCACGTCAAGGAGCGGCTGCGGACGCGCTTCAACGCCTCCGTGGCGGAGATCGATCATCAAGAGCTTTGGCAACGCGCGGCCCTGGGCGTCGCGGTCGTCAGCGGCGAAGGGGCCGGCCTGGATCGCGTGCTTCGCGACATCCTCGAAGTGGTCGAGCGCGAGGATCGGCTCCAGGTCCTCGACTACCAGATCCGGATCGACTGAGCTCCACCATCCATCATGCCCTCGCGCCGACAGAGTCCACGCACGCGCCGCGTCGCCGACCGGATCCAGGTCGAGCTGGGAGAGATCCTGGCCACCAAGACCGAGGATCCCAGGCTCCGCACGCTCACCGTCACGGGAGCGGAGGTGACGCGGGACCTCTCGGTCGCCAAGGTCTGGGTCTCGGGGAACGTCTCCCGCGAGGACGAGCCGCACGTGCTCCAGGCCCTGGGACGGGCGGCGCCCTACTTCCGAACCCTCCTGGCCCCGCGTCTCAAGCTCCGGATCGTGCCCGTGCTCCACTTCCAGATGGACCACTCGATCGAGGCCGGCGCGAGGATCGATCAGCTGCTGAGGGAGATCCAGGAGCCGGGCGATGAGTGAGGACACCTTCGACTGCTTCGAGGCGTTTCTCGGTCTGGACCACGAGTTCCTGATCACCGCGCACGTCGATCCCGATGGAGACGCGGTGGGATCCTGCCTGGGACTCCTCCTGGCGCTTCGCCACCGGGGCAAGGAGGGGCAGGTGATCCTGGATTCGCCGCTTCCCGATTCGCTGGCCTTCCTGCCCGAATCCGGCGGCATCCGCAGGCCCGAGCAGGTGGCGAAGCGCTTCCGCCACGCGTTCGTGCTGGACAGCCCCTCGCTGGAGCGGGTGGGCCGGGTCGCGACGACGAACCTCGAGGCGAACGCGGGGATCGCGTTCATCGACCATCACTGGGGGAACGAGGGATCCAGCGCGACGCGCATGGTGAGCATCGAGGCCGCCGCCACGGCGGAGCTGGTCTACGACCTGATCGTGGCCTGGCGCGTGCCGCTCTCGCCCGAGATCGCGACGTGTCTCTACACCGGCATCCTCTCCGACACCGGCAGCTTCCGCTACGCCAACACCTCCGCGCGGACGCTGCGCGCCTCGGCGCGCCTGGTGGAGCACGGCGCGCCCGCCGCGGCGGTGGCCGAGGCGCTCTACGCCACGAAGACCGCGCCCAGCCTCCGCATCCTGGGCCTGGCGCTCGCATCGCTCGAGACCAAGGGCGGCGGGAGGATCGGCGCGATGACGATCTCGCGGGAGATGTTCGAGAGGGCGGGGGCCAAGCCCGAGGACGCCGACGGAATCGTTCAATACGCCAAGGCGCTCGTCGGCGCCCGCGTCGGAGTCCTGGTCCAGGAGGTGGCGCCCGACGAGATCCGCGCCTCGCTCCGGAGCGACGGAACGGTGGACGTGAACCAGGTGGCATCGCAGTTCGGGGGCGGAGGGCACCGGAACGCCGCGGGCCTCAGGGTGCAGGGCAAATTGGAGACGGTCCGCCAGGATCTCTTCCGCGCCCTCGAGCGCGCGATGAATGGCGGACTCCCTCCGCCGGCGTGAGGTTGGATCTTCTTCACCTCGTGGATAAGCCGGAGGGTTGGACCTCCCATGACGTGGTCGCGCGGCTGCGCGGGGTTCTGGGCGAGCGGCGCGTCGGACACGCGGGCACGCTGGATCCTTTCGCGACCGGGCTCCTCCTGGTCGCCGAAGGGCGGGCCACCGGGCTCCTGGGGTGCATGAGCCTCCTCCCCAAACGCTACCAGGCGGTCGCGCGGCTGGGCGTCGCGACCGACACCCAGGACAAGACCGGCGTGCCCATCAAGACCTCCACCGAGATTCCCTCCGCGCGCGAGGTCCTGGACGCGGTGGGGCGGCTCCGGACCCTGACGCGGCAGCGGCCGCCGCTCTACTCGGCGGTGAAGGTGCGCGGTGAGCGGCTCTACCAGGCCGCGCGGCGCGGGGAAGCCCCGCAGGCGGAGGAGCGCTCCATCCGGATCTACGAGCTCCAGGCGGACGCCGTGGCGCTTCCGGACGTGGCGTTGGATCTCACGGTGAGCCGGGGCACGTACGTGCGCACGCTCGCCCACGACCTGGGGGAATGGCTCGGCTGCGGCGCGCACCTCGTTTCCCTGCGGCGGGTCGCGACGGGCCCCTTCGCCGTGGAGGAGGCGCTCTCGCCCGAGGCCCGCGCGGGGGTGACCGCCCCCGATCTCCGCGCGCGCGCGAAGTCCCCGGCCGCGGCGGTGGCCCATCTCCCGCGCGTGACGCTCACCCACGAGGAGTCCTCGCGGCTCCGCCACGGCCGCCCGCCCTCGGTCGCGCCCGATCGGATCGAGGCGGCGTCCCGTACGTTCGCTCCGCCGCCCGGGGAGCGTTGGCCGCTGGCGTGCTTCTCGCCGGAGGCGGATCTGATCGCGCTCGCCGAGCCGCCCGCGGCCGGTGCGGTAGCGCCCGGGACCTTGGGGCCGCTCCGTCTCCTCCGGGTGTTCCCATGACCCTCGCCGCGCGTCCCATCGCGATGACGATCGGGGTCTTCGACGGCCTCCACCGCGGGCACCGGCAGGTGATCCAGGCCACCGTGGACGCGGCGCGCGAGCACGGTGGGATGGCCTGGGTCACGACGTTCGATCCGCATCCCGACACGATCGTTCGCGGCCTGCCGCCGCGTCCCTGGATCACGCCCCCCGAAGAGCGCGAAGAGCTCCTCCACGCGTGGGGGGTGGACCGGGTCCACGTGGAGCGCTTCGACCGGAGCGTCCAGGCGCTGGATCCGGAGGGCTTCATCGACCGGGTGCTGGGGGCCGGCGCCCCGCTCCGCGTCCTCGTGATCGGACCGGATTTCCGCATGGGGAAAGATCGGGTGGGCGACCGGGCGTATCTCGAATCGCTCGGATTGAGGCGAGGATTCTCGGTCCGCGAGATCCCTTTTCTCACCCAACCGGGCGGCACCAAGCTCTCGAGCACGCTCTTGCGCCGGCTCCTCGAGCAGGGCAACGTCGAGGAGGCCAAGCGGATGCTGGGCCGCCCGTACGCCCTTCGCGGACGGATCGGCTCGGGCGCGGGGCGTGGCACGCAGCTGGGGTATCCCACCGCGAATCTCGAGGTCCATCCGGAGAAACTTCTGCCCGCGCCGGGCATTTATGTTTCCGAGAACCGCTTCCTCGACCGGGGGAGCCGCGGGCTCACCTACGTGGGGAGCGCGGGAACGTTCGGGCCGGGCCCCGTCCGCGTGGAGGTGCATCTGCTGGATCACCCGGGCCGGGAGCCGCTCCGGGGGAAGTGGCTCGTCACCAATCTGGTGAAGCGCCTGCGCGGGGACCAGGTCTTCGGCTCTCCCGAGGAGCTGGTCTCGGCCATGGACCAGGATCGCGCAAGGGCCGCCGAATATTGGAGTTCCGAGAAGGAGAAGGGCGGCGGCGGCTGACCGCGGAGCCCGCGGAGATTGCCCGTTGCAACGCTCTTCGAGTCTGGTGTACAGTGCGGTCCGTCCAGAGAGAGAGGGAAAAGTCATGGGAGGTGGCCACCGGTGCCGTTGACACCTGAGAGGAAGCGCGAAGTCATCGATCACTTCAGGACCCACGAGACGGATTCGGGGTCCGCGGAGGTTCAGATCGCGCTCCTGACCGAACGCATCAAGTACCTGACGGAGCATTTCAAGGTGCACAAGCGCGACCATCACAGCCGTCGCGGCTTGCTCCGCATGGTCGGTCAACGGCGTAGGCTGCTCGACTATCTGAAGACCTCCAACGTCGAGCGGTACCGGATGGTTGTCAAGGAGCTGGGGCTCCGCAAATAAGCTCCTGCCCGGGCCAGAGATACGCCCGCGCCGACGCAAATCTTGACCATTCCCCCAAAACTCCCTGCGCCTTCGCCCGGCCCCATGGCCGCCGTGCGAGCGCATCGTTGTGTCGAAGCGTCATGAAGCGATTGAATGATGGAAGGAGAAGAGAATGCCCGAGACAGTAAGCCTTGACCTGGGAGGCCGACCCTTCAGCATCGAAGTCGGCAAGGTCGCGAAGCAGGCCTCCGGGTCGGCGTGGGTCCGCTACGGGGACACGGTAGTCCTTGTCGCCGCGGTCGCGTCCAAGTACCCGATCGACAAAGACTTCTTTCCCTTGAGCGTGGAGTATCGCGAGAAGACGTATGCCGCGGGAAAGATCCCCGGCGGCTTCTTCAAGCGCGAGGGACGTCCCACCGAGAAGGAAATTCTGAGCAGCCGCCTCATCGACCGGCCGCTGCGTCCTCTGTTCCCCGATGGATTCCGGAACGAGATCCAGATCTCCGCGACCGTCGTTTCGTCCGATCAGGCGAACGACTCGGACGTCCTGGGCATCACGGGCGCGTCCGCGGCGCTCATGGTCTCCGACATTCCGTTTCCGGAGCCGGTTTCGGGTGTTCGCGTCGGGCTCGTCGACGGGAAGCTGGTCCTGAATCCCACCTTCCAGGAGCTGGAACAGTCGGCGCTGGACATGGTCGTGGCGGGCACCGATTCCTCGATCGTCATGGTCGAGGGCGGCGCGCGCGAGGTCCCGGAAGCGACGGTGGTGGAGGCGCTCCAGTTCGCCCACAAGCACATCGTGGAGCTGAACCGGCTGCAGCACGACCTCAAGAAGAGGATCGGAAAGCCGAAGCGCGAGATCACGCTGCCCACGCGGGACAGCGCGCTCGAGTCGCTCGTGGAGAAGGACTACGGCGCCCGGATCCGGAAGGCGAACGAGATCCAGGTGAAGGAAGAGCGGCAGGAGGAGCTCGACCATATCAAGGAAGAGGCGATGCCGCGCTTCAAGGAGAGCCATCCCGACACGGTCAAGCAGCTCCCCGGTATGCTGGAGCACATCGAGAGCCAGGACCTGCGCCGGCGCATCCTCAAGGACAAGCGGCGCGCCGACGGCCGCGGCCACGACGACATCCGCGCGATCACGTGCGAGGTGGGCGTGCTGCCGCGCACCCACGGGTCGGCGCTCTTCACCCGCGGCCAAACCCAGAGCCTGGTGGTCGCCACCCTCGGCACGAAGGTGGACGAGCAGCGGGTGGAGGAGCTGGAAGGGCAGTCCTGGAAGAGCTACATGCTCCACTACAATTTCCCGCCGTTCAGCGTGGGCGAGGTGCGGCCCATGCGCGGGCCCGGCCGGCGCGAGATCGGCCACGGCGCGCTCGCGGAACGCGCGATCGAGCCTCTGATTCCCTCCGACATCGACTTCCCCTACACCATTCGCGTCGTCTCGGAAATTCTCGAGTCAAACGGCAGCTCGTCGATGGCGACGGTGTGCGGGGGTAGCCTCTCCTTGATGGACGCGGGCGTTCCCATCAAGACCCACGTCGCGGGCATCGCGATGGGTCTGATCCAGGAAGGGAACGACATCGCGATCCTGACCGACATCCTCGGCGTGGAGGATCACCTTGGCGATATGGACTTCAAGGTGACCGGCACGCGCGAAGGCATCACCGCGTTCCAGATGGACATCAAGATCGAAGGGCTCTCGATGGACATCATGACCCGCGCGCTGGAGAAGGCGCGGGTGGCGCGGATGCACGTGCTGGAGAAGATGGAGAGCGCCATCGCGAAGCCGCGGCCGGAGCTCTCGCCGTACGCGCCCCGGATCTACATCATGATGATCGACCCGGACAAGATCCGCGAGGTCATCGGACCCGGCGGCAAGATGATCAAGAAGATCAGCGCCGAGACCGGCACCCAGATCGACATCGAGGATTCGGGCGAAGTTCGCATCGCCGCCTTCAGCGGAGCGGACGGGGACCGCGCGCGGGACATCATCCGCGGCATCACCGAAGACCCCGAGATCGGCCGCATCTACTCGGGAACCGTGCGGCGCGTGGTGCCGTTCGGCGCCTTCGTCGAGATCTCCCCGGGCAAGGACGGCTTGGTTCACATCTCCGAGCTGGAGCCCCAGCGCGTCGAGCGCGTCGAGGACGTGATCAACGAGGGGGACACGGTCCTGGTCAAGGTCATCGGCATCGACCGGGAGGGAAAGATCAAGCTCAGCCGCAAGCAGGCGCTCCCCGGCTACGTGGACACCGGGGAACCGGCGGCCACGGGCGGCGGCAGGCCCTCGGGCGGCGGCGATCGGCCCCGGCGCAGGCCGGAGCACTCGCGCCGGTAGCGGGGTTCAAGTAAGTTAGAGTCGAGCATGTTCCAGCGGAGGCCCCGGGGCCTCCGTTCTGGTATGAGGAGGTTTCGTTGGAAGAGAGCGACCAGTTTCGACGGATCGTCCTCCCGTCCGGACTCACCGTGATCGGGGAGCACGTGGATTCCGTGCGCTCCGTCTCGATCGGGGTCTGGGTGCGCGTGGGCGCCCGGTACGA
>Ga0137398_10000771_pt1 | contig 12138 bp, 9 predicted proteins | sample czorhiz216metaG_FD_106659 | JGI IMG/M metagenome (GOLD analysis project Ga0137398, IMG submission 106659) | Vadose zone soil microbial communities from Angelo Coast Range Reserve, California, USA - czorhiz2.16 metaG | ecosystem: Environmental > Terrestrial > Soil > Vadose zone | place: USA...
GTGCGCATCAAGATTTCCCGCGTGAACGGCCGCATCCTGCACGTCGCACCCGAATACGACGACTGCCGCAAGCTGGCCGTCGAAAAAAACGTGCCTCTGCAGCGCGTCATCAGTGAAGCCCTCCGCGCGTACGAGGCCCATTTGTGATTACGCATTGTTCCCTAGGGGCGCCGCCCCCCGTTGCGGGTGCCCTCTGCGATTTTCTTTTTCTCGGAACTGATAACTGACAGCTGAAAACTGACAACATTAGAAAATGCCCGACAAACCCAAGTATTATCTGACCACGCCGATCTACTACACGAACGGCCTGCCGCACATCGGCCATACCTATTCCACCATCGTGTGCGACACCATTCGCCGCTACAAACGCATGCGCGGCTACGACGTGGTCATGACCACCGGCACCGACGAGCACGGCGTAAACGTCGAGCGCTCCGCCCAAAAAGCCGGCGTGCCGGAATCAGAATTCGTCGCAAAAATGGCCGCGGAGTGGCGCGCCCTCTGGGACGAACTCGGTGTTCAAGGCGACGAATTCATTCGCACTACGGACTTGAAACACGCCCACACCGTGCAGTGGCTTTTCAAATTGTGCCGCGAAAACGGTTTCGTCTACCCCGGCCACTACAGCGGGCAATACTGCATCTACGACAATGCCTACGTGGACGTGAAGCCCGGGGAAAACTGTCCCGATTGCGGACGGCCCACGGAAACTGTCACCGAGCCAAATTATTTCTTTAGACTTTCGGCGTTTCAAAAACCGCTTCTTGATTGGTACGCCAAGCACCTTGATTTTATCCAGCCGGAAGCCCGCCGCAATGAAGTACTCAGTTTCGTCGAAGGCGGCCTCCGCGATCTCAGCATCACGCGCACCACAATTCGCTGGGGCATTCCCGTGCCGGGAGAAGAGCCGCACGTCTTCTACGTCTGGTTCGATGCTCTGACCGCGTATCTCAGTGCAGTCGGCGGCCCGAATTACGAGAAATCTGGATACTGGCCCGCCGATCTCCACCTCGTCGGCAAGGAAATCATTCGCTTCCACGCCGTGTACTGGCCGGCCTTCTTGATGGCCGCCGGCCTCCCGTTGCCGAAACAAATCTGGGCGCATGGCTGGCTGCTCATGGACAGTGCCAAGATGAGCAAGTCGCTCGGCAATGTCGTTCGCCCGCGGCCGATCGTGCACGTCCTCGGCATGGATGCGCTTCGCTACTATCTTCTGCGCGAGACCGTTTTCGGGCAGGACGGCAATTTCAGTTACGACGCGCTCGTCCAGCGCTACAACAGCGACCTCGCCAACGGCCTCGGCAACCTCGCCAGCCGCACCGCTGCGATGATGGAGAAGAACAGCGGCGGCAAGATCCCCAAGCCTGCCGCGCTTCAACCTCAGGACAGCGCGTTGGCCGCGCAAGCGCAAGCCGCGATCGGCGAAATTTTGGGGCTGTGCGACAACCTTGCATTCTCTCGCGCGCTGGAGCAACTCTGGTCGCTGATCGCCATGACGGACAAATACCTTACGACCGAGCATCCCTGGTCGCTCGGTGAGAGTGACGCCGAGCAGCAGCGCCGCGCCACGATTCTCTGGACCACCGCGGAAGTTCTGCGAATCGTAACGGCATTGACGCATCCTGTCTTGCCGGAGAGCACAAAAAAAGTGTGGTCTCTGCTCGGGCAGCCGGGGCAGCCTGGGTCTATTGCGCTGGACGATTTGAGATGGGGACAGCTTGCGCCGGGTACGCCGCTGGGCAAGTCGCAAACGCTTTTCCCGCGCATCGAAAAAGCAGAAGCAATCGAGAGGATGGAATCCATGGAAAAAGAAGCACAGAACGCTCCGTCGCCGGTCATCACGCCAGCGCCTGCGGGCACGGCCACGCCCGCTGCCGGCGGAGGCGCTGCTGCTGTGGCTGCGCCGCAAGCAGTGCCGGAGAAAATCGGCATTGAGGACTTCGCCAAAGTCGAGATGCGCGTCGGGCAAATCAAGACCGCCGAACGCATCGTCGGCGCAGACAAGCTGTTGAAGCTCACCGTGGACATCGGCACGGAGATTCGCCAGATTTGCGCCGGCATCGCCCAATACTACGAGCCGGAAAAATTGATCGGCCGCAAAGTCGCCGTCGTCGTTAATCTCGCGCCGCGTAAGCTCCGTGGCGTCGAATCCAACGGCATGATCGTAGCCGCGTCCGTCGGCCCCGAAGGCCGACCCGTCCTCGCCGGCTTCCTCGAAGAAGTCGAAATCGGCGCGCGCTTGAAATGAATCCGAGTTCTCAGTTTTCAGCTCTAAGTATGGAAGTCGAAATGCAAAGACGGGGAAACTTAATGCAAGGGGAAACTCCGACTTATCCTTTTTCCTCTTCTTTAGTGAGAGCTGAAAACTGATCACTGATCACTTTGAAATGGAACTCATCGACTCACACGCGCACATCGACTTCCCGCAATTCGCCGAAGACCGCGAAGTCATGCTCGATCGCGCGCGCGCGGCAGGCGTGACGGCGCTCCTCGCTATCGGCACTGGTCCAGGTCCGGAGAAACTCGATTCCGCCCTGCCATTTGCCGAACAACATGATTGGATTTACGCCACTGTCGGCATTCATCCCCACGAAGCGAAGGAAGTAACGCAGCAACATTTGGCTGAGCTAGCCCGGCTGGCGAAGCATCCCAAAGTCATCGCTTGGGGCGAGATCGGTCTCGACTACTACTACGATCATTCACCGCGCGACGTGCAGCATCGCGTCTTCTGCGACCAGATGGCCCTCGCGCAGCAGGGAAAGCTTCCTATCATCATTCATTGCCGCGATGCCTGGTCTGATTGTCTGCGCATGATCGAAGAACGCTGGCGGCCAACTGGCCTAGGCGGCATCCTGCACTGCTTCACCAGCACGCTCGAAGATGCGCGGCGCGGAATCGAAATGGGTTTTCTGGTTTCTTTTGCGGGGAATTCAACCTATCCGAAAACGCAGAATCTTCGCGACGTTGCGAAGGAATTGCCGCTCGAAAAGATCTTGATTGAGACGGACGCTCCGTATCTTGCGCCGCAGCCTTACCGCGGCAAACGCAACGAGCCAGCCTACGTTGCCGAAGTAGCGCGCACGCTCGCGACTGTGAGAAACTTGTCGCCAGACGAAGTTGCCGCCGCCACCTCCGATAATTTTCGGCGCTTCTTCGGTCTCGCTCGGCCGGCAACTCTCGCGGCTCCAGGTTTCAAGGACAAGGGTTAGATCAGGAGATTTGCTATCGCGCTGCTCACGGCTAAAGAGATTTTTGATCTCGTCCGCGACGATCTCGTCTTGGTCGAGGAAGAGCTCACGCGACAAAGTGATGCCGCCTTTCCGCCCGTCTCTGAAATCACCGCGTATTTGCTGGGCGGAGGAGGGAAGCGCATGCGTCCCGCGCTCCTGTTCCTTTCCGCAAGCTACGCGGGCCGCAAAGATCGCAGCGCCATCCGACTCGCCGCCGTCGTCGAACTTTTGCACAGCGCGACGTTGATTCACGACGACGTTATCGACAGTGCTGACACGCGCCGCGGCCGCCCCTCCGCGAATTCAAAATGGGGCAATCATCGCAGCGTCCTCACTGGCGATTGGCTGTACATGCAGTCCTTCCAGATGGCCCTGGAAGAGCGCAATTTTCGCATTCTCGACATTTTGATCGACTTGACTCAGAAAATGGTCGAAGGCGAATTGATCCAACTCGCAAAAATCGGCCGCATCGATGTGACCGAAGAAGATGCGCTGCGGCTGGCCACCTACAAGACGGCATGCTTGTTCAGCGGCTGCGCGCGGCTCGGCGCAGTGCTGGGCGGTCTCGAGGGTAAAGAAGAGCAGGCGCTTGCCGATTACGGGCGATACGCGGGCCTGGCGTTTCAACTTGTCGACGATTTGCTGGATTTTACGGCGTCAGCGGAGCAACTCGGCAAACCTGTCCTCAGCGATTTGAAAGAAGGCAAGGTCACGTTGCCGCTGATCTACGCGATGGAAAACGGCCACCGTGACGCGCGTGAGCTGGTCGCGCGAGTATTGGAAGAAAAGGAATTTATTTCTGTTCGTCCGGAAACAATCGTTACACTCGTTCACGAGTCCGGCGCGCTCGACCGGGCGCGCAATCTCGCTCAGGACTACGCGCAGCGCGCCAAGGCTTGCCTCGACGGCCGCCCGGATTCCGAGTATGCGCGCGCACTTGCCACGCTTCCGGACTTCATTCTCGATCGAGAGAATTAGTGAGAGTTGCCGAATAGGGGCGCAGCATGCTGCGTGCCTACAAAAAGAATGTTAGACGCGAGAACCGACTGCTTCTTGTCACATGCTTCCATTTAAGCTCGTGTATCACGAAAGTTACGACCTGAACCTTGGCCCGCACATTTTTCCATCGCAGAAATTCCGCCTTATTTATGAATTGCTTCTCCGCGAAGGCATCGCCATGCCGCAGGATTTTCTTCGCCCCGATCCCGCGACCGACGGGGACATTCTTCGCGTCCACACGCCGGGCTGGGTGCGCAAACTAAAGACCGGCACGCTGAGCGACAGCGAAGTGATGCTCCTGGAAGTGCCGTATTCGCCGGAACTGGTCGAGGCGGTGTGGCTTGCCGCCGGTGGAACCATTCTCGCGGGGCAATTAGCGCTACGCGACGGATTCGGTGCGAATCTCAGCGGGGGATTTCATCACGCGTATCCGGGACATGGCGAAGGCTTCTGCGCGATTCACGATGTGGCGGTGGCGATTCGAAAGCTGCAGGCGGATGGCACCGTGAAAAAAGCAATGGTTGTCGACACGGATGTGCATCATGGGAACGGAACCGCGGCTATCTTTCGAAACGACCCCACGGTCTTCACGATTTCGATTCATCAGGAAAACAATTATCCGGCGCACAAGCCGCCATCGAGCATCGATCTCAACATGGCCGACCGCGCCGATGACGATGAGTATCTGGGTGCGTTGATTCCAGCGGTGCAAAAGGCGCTCGATGAATTCCGGCCCGATATTCTTTTTTACGTTGGTGGCGCTGACCCCTACTGCGAAGATCAGCTCGGTGGACTGTCACTAACGAAAAAAGGATTGAAGCAACGGGACCGGCAGGTTTTCGAGGAAGCGCGCCGCCGCAGAATTCCGGTGGCGACGACACTCGCCGGCGGCTACGCGCGCCAGGTCGAAGACACCGTGCAGATTCACGTGAATACGATCGCAGCGGCGAGAGAAATTGCCGATGAGGGCAGTAGTGCGGGACATTCGGTCGAATAGTGAGAATCCAGATGGCTGCCGGGGAGTGCAGGCATCTGGATTTTTTGTACCGCTATTGGCGCATCCCACAGGATCCAACCGGCCGCCTACCCGGGACGGGTATGCTCCGGAGCGGAAGCGGAGTGGTTCGCAAGAGCGTTTCCATTGAGATCGAACTGATCGATAGTGAATTTTCCTGCATAGCTGTTCCCGCTTGCATCCAACGTCACGTCTTCGCGAATGTTTGCCGGGCCAATCAGATTCCCACTTTCTGCATTCAGCGGAAACCCCGCTCACGCCCCGGCTAACGCGGGGGCGCGAGACGCTTATCTTCGGGGAAGATTCTATTAGTTTTCGGATAGTTATGAGAAGAGCCGCGAGTTCTTTCAGGAAGCCATCAAACTAGATCCTGCCTATGCCGCCGCCTACGCCGGCTTGGCAGATAGTTACACAGCCGCGACGGTTTCCGGAGAGAACAGCTCGGTCGAAATGATGCCAAAGGCCGAAACGGCTGCGAGGAAAGCCTTGGAGCTGGACGATTTACTTCCCGAAGCCCATCACTCGCTTGCAGCTGTCAAACTCTTCTATCGCTGGGATTGGGAAGGCGCGGAAAGGAGTCCGAGCGTGCGATTGAGCTAAACCCGAGTCTTGCGGAAGGGCACCATTTGCCCGCCTACATTCTGGAAACAAGGAATCACACGGAAGAAGCCCTTCAGGAAGACAAGCTCACCGTTGAGTTGGATCCTTTCGCGCGTCCGTGTGCGTACTGGTATGCGCTGATCCGTGCACGCCGGTTTGATGAGGCATTGAAAGAGTTGAGTCAGCGGTCCGAGGCGCTGCCGGACGCCGGGGCGCTGCACGCATTTCTTTCAAATGTTTATTTCCATAAGAGAGATTACGCGAGGGCGATGGGCGAATTGAAGAAGGTACTGGCGATCGAGGGAAATGAGTCGACCGCGAGCGCCGTTGACAAGGCCTACCGCAATGGGGGCTTCCAAGCTGTCAACTTGGAATTCCTGAAGAAGCTGAAGCACAGAGCAATCAAGGAATATGTCTCGCCACTGCGGATGGCGGAGGTTGCTTCGGGAGCAGGGCGAAGAGAAGAAGCAATCCAGTACCTGGAACAGGCATTTCAGCGGCGGGATGCACAGCTCGTACATTTGCAACACGATCCAGATCTTGACTCCCTTCATGCCGATTCACGCTATTGGGCCATCGTGAAGAAGATGGGCATGCTGCCACTTCAGTGACTTCTTTCTCCCGGATTTTGCGCTGGTTTTTGAATGCCATGCCACAGTCGACGAAGGCCTCACTTTGTCAATGAGGAGCAGTGGCTTCGAGCGAGGGCGAGGGAGGAGCCAGGGCGCGGCGAACGGCGGCTGCCAGTTTTGGCTCAAAGCCATCGGATTCGAAGCCCTCCGAACGAAAGGCAATTCTGCCCATGCGATCGATCACCATCACGGTCGGGAAGGAATTGACGGTGAAGAACCGGTCGAGGCCATCCGCGAATGCGACCGGCGTGCGAGGCTTGTCCGCCTCCAGATACGGCGCCACGAGAGATTCATCTTCGTCACAGTCGGCGGCCAGAAAATACACATCCGGATTCGCCTGGAAGTCCGCGGCGACGCGAGCGAAAAGAGGTTCAAGCGCGTGGCAAGGGCCGCACCAAGTCGCCCAGAAATTGACAACGAGAACTTTTCCCTTCGTGTCTTTCAGCGAAAAGGCCGTGCCTTCGGGGGCTTTCCTGAGCGTGAAATCCGCGGGTTCACGGGCGTCCGCATTTTTCTTTGGCTTGGCTGCGATGGAGGCTTGCGAGACTTCATCGTAAGTACGAAGCAAATACTCGCCCAGACCATCATCAGAGCCATGGGCAATCCGCCAGACATTGCCCAATTTCTGCCGGATCGCGCGACGGCCGGCGGTTTCATTCGTTGCGTCGGCCCAGGCGAAGGCGCGGGCGTATTGCTGGATCGCGCCATTCAAATCTTTTTTCATTTCGGCGATTTCGCCGAGCTGTTCCGCGGCGGTCGCGCTGGGGAGGATCGCGTAACTCGCCGCGAAATCCTTTTGAGCCGCTACTGTGTCCTTCAATTTCAGTTCGAGTCTTCCGCGCAACGTCAGCACAGACATGCGGTCGCGTTTCTTCTCCGTGGCCCACTCTTCCTGGGAAACCCTTGGCGATTTTTCAACGGAAGAGCTGCGCTCGACAAAGTCCAACACGTGGGTGGCATAGTTTGCGGCCCGGTGGAGAGCGGCTTCGTCGCCGTTCTGTTCGAGCAGCTGAATTGTCAGGATGGTCATGGAGATGTCGTCAGGGCTGAGAGCGACGATTCGCTCTCCGTAACCAGCGGCGCGCGCGTTATCCCGTAATTGCAGGCTAGCCTCCACAAGGGCACGGTAAATCTGAGGACGCTGGCGCGAATCCGGATATTCCTTCAAGAAGGCCTCCAGATTCCGGACCAGCGCCGCGCGGTCGTTTCCAGCTTTGCTGATAGCTTGCTGCAATTCCTCTGCGGGCGACGGCTGCTTGGCGGAGGGGGCCGGATTCGACGCGGCGACTTTGGACGATGGTGGCATTGGGTTCTGACTCTTTTCGTCTTGCGCAGGGGTCTGACCGCAGAGTGGAGAAGCCGCCCCGCAAAGAAAAAGAATCGAAGTCGCGCACGCAGAGAAGAGCTGGGAATTCATACATTTGAATTCTAAGGGTATCGGAGAGAATTGTCGCTAGCTCTTAGATGTTTTTTCAAGAACGAGAGCTTAAATTTGCACGAGGCTATTTCGTGCCGCTCACGCGAATTTCGCCCGAGACGGTATGCACGTCCGCGCGTCCGCCACCGCTGCCCATGTGGGCCCGAAGAGAATGCTTGCCCTGCTCCTCGATGACGATCGGAATGTCGGTGCGAATCTCACCGGAGACCGCTTCCGCCGAGAGATGGAGATTCGCAGAAGCGGGGATGCTGAGTTGTACGGTACCGGATACCGTTTTCAGTTCCCAGTAGCTGTCCGCGCCTGGGTTTCCCTGCACAGAAACCCGTCCCGAGGCGGCATGCGATTTCACATCCTTTGCTGCGCCTTGAATCTCGACTTCGCCGCTGGCGGTATCCGCTTCGACGCGCCCTCCGGGATTGGATACGCGAATAACGCCGGAAAGGGCGTTCACGCGCACATCGCCGCGAGTGTTCGAGACCGTCACACTTCCCGAGGCGGATGATACGCGGACATCATTGCCTATATCAGAGGCCGACACCGACCCGCTGACGGTGGTAAGTTGGACGTCGCGCTCGATTTTTTCGACACGGATGGCCCCCGAAGCGGCTCGCACTTTTACGGGGCCGCGCACGCCGCGAATCGTCTGCGCGCCAGAAGCGACGGTGGCGCTGACTTCCGTGTCGCGCGGCACCTGGATCGTGTACGCGATGCTGACGTTGCGCATGCGAGACATTTCCTTGCCGATGCGAACGGTGTCGCCTCTTTGCTCGATGGGAGGATTCGCGAGAGTATCGTCCAAGCGCTTCTGCGGATTGTCAAAGCCGAATCCCGATGCGCGCACTTCACCGCGCACGTGCACTTTGCCGTCAGCGCTGCCGGTGATGTCCACGTCACCCGAAGCGTTGGTCAGTTCCAGTCGGAGTGGACCGCTAACGTTATAGCTGCGATCGAAGGCGCCGCTAACCGAAGGCCCGCTGTTGCAGCCGGCCAGGACAACGACGGCCGAAAATAGCTCGAGCGGCAAGAAAAGACTGCGGTGGCGCGCCATTCATCCTCCGTAACGGTCGAGAGACTTGCTCTGAGCTGCCCCACATATAGCTACGCAATTGCAGAGAATTATGTTCCCTGCGCAGCCTTGGCGGAGCGCCGGCCGAGGGACGAAAGAGACTCGTTGAGAGAGCCCTGGCGATAACCCTCGAGGTCCAGGGCAACATACACGAAGCCGGCCGCTTTCAGCCGGTCCGCCATGGCGGCGGCCATTTCGGGCGCGAGTGCGCGAGGCATTTCTTCGGGCGATATTTCCACGCGTGCAAGCCTGTCGTGGAGCCGCACGCGGAACTGGCGGAAACCAAGCGCGCGCAAGGCCGCTTCTCCGCGCTCGACAAGTCCAAGACGCTCTGATGTCACTTCCGTGCCGTAGGGCAAGCGCGAAGCGAGGCAAGCGGAGGCGGGACGGTCCCAGGTGGGCAAACCGGCACGCTGCGAGAGAAGACGAATCTCCGCCTTGGCAAGGCCGACATGGAGAAGAGGCGCGAGAACCTGATGCTCCTTGGCGGCGCGATGGCCGGGGCGAAAATCGAGCGTATCATCGGCGTTCACACCGTAGGCGACGGCGGCAAAACCGCGCGCCTGCGCTAATTCGTGCAACACGGAAAACAGCTCATCTTTGCAGAAGTAGCAACGGTCGGCCGCGTTCGCACGGTAGGCGGGATTATCCATTTCGTGCGTTTCGATAAATTCGTGGCGCACGCCCAACTTGCTCACAAACTCTTCCACTATGGTGCGATCGTGAGCAGAGTAACTCGGCGAGAGAGCAGTGACGGATAAGGCTTGGTCACCCAGCGCCTTGTGAGCTGCCCAGGCCAGATAAGCGGAGTCCGCGCCACCGGAAAGCGCGACGATGAGCGAAGGAATTTCGGCGAGGCGAGCGAGCAGAAGATGTTGTTTTTCTTCCGCGGACAGAGCAGCGCCCTCTGCAGGGCGAATATGAATGAGCTCTTTCATCCCAGTGCTGAGTATATCTCAGAGTGCCGCTTAGAGAGCAGATCGGGCCGCACAAGAAATCACTTGAAATCCAGAAGCACATCAACCGTGTTCTTGCCCGCATCCGTTTGCAGCCAATGGCCAACGTTTTCGTAGTGCACCGGCAACTCTCCGAAGACCTGCTCCTGGTGCGTTTGCAGCTTTGCCAGAAGATCCTCGAACTTTGCTTTGTCGAAAATTGCACCGGCAGCGAAGGGCCATGCATTTTGCAGCTTTCGCTCGGCAGCAGGGGAAATTCCCGTGAGGACCATTTTGCCGAAGTGAAATTGCGGCCCTTCTTGAATGCTCACCGAATAGGAAACAGTGTGTGCCTGATCGTCATACGCTGGAAGCGGATCAAGCTTTGCCTCCAGGTAGCCGCGATGAGCGTATTCTTCGCGAGCGCGGTCCCAGGCTGCTTCGATTTGCATGCCATCGGCGGTATCTCCGTTCTTGATCCCCAGCAGGCCGTTCAGCGTAAATTCCGACACGAGTGTGTTTCCCGTCCAATGGATTCCTTTCCAGCGATATACCGCGCCTGGCGCTACCGGCACGTACACTGGAATTTGCGAGGGCAGCTTCTGATTGGGATCGCCCGTCAGCCGCACCTCCGGCGGCCCGAGCTTCGCGCGCAGGAATCCTTGCTGCAGATAAATGGGCTTTATCGCTTCGGAGAGAAAAAGATCGATGGTCATTCGGGAATAGGGCTTTCCCAGTATCTCGGATAGGTGTTGCTGTACGGCTTTGGAGGCCAAAAGGGAGGGATCGCTCAATTCCAGCTTTGCGATTTGGAGTGCGGTGCCTGCGACCCGGATTTCCTGCACGTTGCCTTCACCATTTGGATTAGGGATCACGGTGTGCTCGAGCGACACTTGCACTCCGCCCGCCGAGAGAAAATCCTTCACAGCTTCACCGGCCTGCTCCACTGCGGCCCCGGCTTCGGGCAGTGTTCCGTCAAAGAAAGGAAATTTGTTGCGGATGGCATCGCCCAGAGCTGAATCCGTGAACCAGGGAATATTGTCGAAGTAGACGGGGATTCGAGGTGATTCCTCCACGTGATAGGTCACTAGGATGCCGGCGATCTTCGTCTGGAAGTTGTAGCTCACTTTGGCGAAAAGCCCGGTTTGCACGAGCCTGTCGGCAGCGGTTTGCAAATCATTCCGGCCGATCTGGGCGCCGGCGATCAGGCCGGTTATCGCGATGACCTGGGCCTCGGTGAGGAGTTTTTCGCCGTCGGCGTGGACTTCACGCAATGGCGCCATGTCGTCCGGAGCTTGCGCAGAAGCTGGGATCCCGGCCGGCAACAAGAAGAGCGAGAGAGCTGCGAGACACGGGCGAAAATAGAGAAGCATGTTCCTATAGTAGCGGAAAGGGCCCTGACTACTCCACGGTGACGGATTTGGCCAGGTTGCGCGGCTGGTCGACGTCGCAACCGCGCCGTACCGCGATGTGATAAGCGAGCAATTGGAGAGGGATGATTTCCAGCAACGGCACGAGCAACTCCGGCGCGGGCGGAAGTTCGATGATGTGATCGGAGGCTTCGCGCGCGAGATGATCTCCCTTGGTGACAACGGAGATGACGATGCCGTCGCGCGCCTTCACTTCCTTGATATTGGAAACGCTCTTCTCGTACCGCGTCATCGCGTCGCGATCGGATTCGTCACGCGTCGCTAACACCACGACCGGCAGGTTTTCGTCGATCAGCGCGTTGGGGCCGTGCTTCATTTCGCCCGCGGGATAACCTTCCGCATGAATGTAGGAAATCTCCTTGAGCTTCAGCGCACCTTCGAGCGCAATCGGGTAGTGAATCCCTCTGCCGAGATAGAGAAAATCGGTGTAGCGGAAAAATTGCCGCGCCAGGTTTTCGTAGAATCCCGATTCATCCGCTTGCAGAACTGTTTCGATCTTGTGGGGAATGCGCGTGAATTCCTGCATCAGGATTTTGGCGGCGTCTTCGGTCAACTTGCCGCGAAGCTGGCCGAGGTAGGAAGCGAGCAGAAGCAGCGCGGTCAATTGCGAAGTGAAAGCTTTTGTGGAAGCCACGCCGATCTCCGGTCCGGCGTGCGTCGGAATTGTACCGTTAGCTTCGCGCGTGATCATGGAACCGATCACGTTGCAGATCGCCAGCGAGGGCGAGCCCTTCGATTTTGCTTCGCGCTGGGCGGCCAGCGTGTCCGCCGTTTCGCCGGATTGGCTGATGCA
>Ga0137398_10000772_pt1 | contig 12135 bp, 11 predicted proteins | sample czorhiz216metaG_FD_106659 | JGI IMG/M metagenome (GOLD analysis project Ga0137398, IMG submission 106659) | Vadose zone soil microbial communities from Angelo Coast Range Reserve, California, USA - czorhiz2.16 metaG | ecosystem: Environmental > Terrestrial > Soil > Vadose zone | place: USA...
CCCACTTGCGTGGACCGGATTTTGAGTCCGGCGCGTCTGCCAATTCCACCACTCCGGCGCCTAATCCATTGTCTTTCTGGAAGCTACCAAGCTCGAAGCCGGCGGGTCAATCGAACCCGGCCCGCACCTCCATTAACTTTCTAATTGACAACGCACCAACGTCTTATGTATAATACTTAATGTTACTTTGACGCCCAAAGTAGATTGGAACTTTTTACCATCCCAGGCGTCTAAGAGGGTACGGCAAAACAGGGTTGAGGTTCCCTGTGATTCGCGACCGCGATGGCTTGACCCGGCGTTCGCCGGTGGGTTGCCCAAGGCCTTAACAAGTCGTCAAGGTACGGTTTCCGCGGGGAACCTTCCGCATATTCAGGTGGCAGGGCGCGAGCCCGGCCACCTTTCTCATTTCCCCCTTACTTCCCCTTCAAGAGCACGATCGTCAGGTCGTCGTCGGGCTCTCCCCCCGCGAACGCGCTCACCGTCTCACGGATGGCCCGGACGATCTCCGTGGCCGGGCCGCCACGCCGCGAGCGGACCACGTCCATGAGCCGCTCCTCCCCGAAGAGCTCGTCCGCCTGGTTCATCGACTCCGTGATCCCATCGGTGTAGAGCGTGAGGATGTCCCCGGGCCGGATCTCCACCTGGCGCTCCTTGAAGGTCGCGCCCTCCAGCGTGCCCAGGAGCGGCCCCGTCGAGTCCAGCTTCTCGAACGAATCCGTCGCCGCGCGGTACAAGAGCCCGGGGTTGTGCCCCGCGTTCACGTAGGTGAAGCGCCGGCCCTGGATGTCGAGAACCCCATAGATCGCCGTCACGAAGCGCTCGATCTCGGTGCTCTCCCAGAGGAGGCGGTTCACCTTGGTGAAGACCGTCCGGATGGCGTAGTTGTTCCGGACCTCCGCGATGAGCGAGGCGCGGAACGCCGCCATGATGAGCGCCGCCGGGATCCCCTTCCCGGACACGTCGGCGACCACGATGCCCAGGTGCCCCTCGGTGATCCGCACGTAGTCGTAGTAGTCCCCGCCCACGAGGCCCGAGGAGTAGTAGGCGCCCGCGATGTCGAAGTTCGGAACCTTGGGGTCGCGTTCGGGCAGGAACGTCTTCTGGATCCGCTGCCCGATGGAAAGCTCCTCCTCGAGCCGCCTCGTCTCCAGAACTTCCGCGTGAAGGCGCGTGCGCTCGATCGCCACCGCCGCCTGGCTGGCGAAGGTCATCACCAGCTCCAGATCCTCCGGCTCGTAGGCGTCCGGCTCGTCCGATTCCAGGTTGAAGGCCCCGATGACCTCGGAACCGGCGCGGAGCGGCGCCACCATCTCCGAGCGCGTCTCGGCCCTGGCCTTCACGTACCGGTCATCGCGCAGCACGTCGGGCACGATCACGGGGCGGCCGGTCTTCGCGACCCAGCCGATCAGCCCCCGCCCCACCTTGAGCCGCACCGCCTCTTCGCGGTTCTGGTCGTAGCCCCGGAGCGCCTGCTCGTTGACGTATTGCGTCTTCTTGTCCACGAGGTAGATGCCGGCGGCGTCGTAGCGCACGACCTGGAACACCAGATCCAGGATCTGCTCCAGGAGCTGGTTCGTGTCGAGGCTGACCGAGATCTTGGTTCCCAGCTCGAGGAGGAGATGGTTCTGCACTTTCTCGCGGTTGGCCTCGGCGTAGATGCGCGCGTTTCCGACCGCGATCGCGAGCTGGATCGAGAGCTCGCGCAGGAACGACAGGTCCTCCTCGGGCGGGGTCGCCGCGTCCAGCTTCGAGAGAACGACCACGCCCAGGGGCTCTCCCGCGCGGCGAAGCGGAAGGGTGAGCACCCCCTGGATCAGAGACCTCGGCCGTCCGCCCCATTCCTCGGCCACGTACTGGGATTCCGCGAGGGTCGGATAGAACGCCGGCATCTCTTCGGCCGATGCGACGCCCGCGACCCCCTGCCCCACGATGAGACGCGGACGCCGCCCGAGGACGGGCGTGTTGCAGAGAGTCCAGGGAAAAAGCACCTCGGTGCGCGGGTCCAGGACCCAGAGGGAGAATTCGGAGAAGCCGCTGGAGCGCAGCAGGAGGTCGCGGGCTCGGCGCGCCAGCTCGTCCCGCTTCAAGAGCGCCAGCTCGCGCGAGGCGCGCACGAGGAACTGGAGCCGCTCCTCCTGGCTCATGGAGCGGCCATCCAGCGAGACCTGCTCGTTCATCGCGTGCGGCGCTTCGCCCGCCCGCCCGTCTCGGACGGGCTCTGGATCTCGGCGAGGAAGGCGCGCAGCTCTTTGGGTCCCAGATGATCCGCGGTCCAGAGCGCCTTGAAGATCCGCTCGCCCCGCCGCGCGAAGCGCGGATAGTGCGCGAGCGTCCTCACGAACACGCGATGGCGTTCCCGGCGCGTCATCGCGGGCAGCCCGCGGCGATGCAGGCGCCCGTCGATCCAGACGTTCCAGAGCTCGTTCAGCGCCTCGCGGTCCTGCTCCGGATTGGCGGCGAGATCCACGCCCGCCTCGTGGTCGTCCCTCAAGTGGAAGAACTCGTGAAGGCACGCCTCGGCGAAGCACTTTCCCGAGAACTGGCGCGGCAGGACCGGCGGCGTTCCCGCGCGCCTTCCCCAGGTTCGCGCCCAGGCGCGCCGGCGCGCGGGCGTGACGAAGTTTCCGAGCGCGAAGGAGAGCCTGACCGCGCGGTGGTCGTGCGTGTTCCATTCGATGTAGGCGTGATCGTCCCGATTTCTCAGGTCCACGTGCACGTGCACGTCGCGCACCACCTCGGTGAGCCCCAGCTCGCGGATGGAGTCGCGCAGCACTCCCTCCGCGGCCTCGCGGAGCGGAAAATCGGGAGGGTGCCACCGGACACGAAGGCCCGGGCCCGCGTGCGCGGCGTGAAGCGGCCTCATCCGGACGCTCATTTTCCCGCGACCGAAACGATGAAGACGTGGAGGGCGACCAGGCCCACCAGGATCGCGATCGGCGTCACGCCGAGGAATCCCCGGTGAACAGGGGCCGAGGAAGCGCCTGGGGTCCCCCCGCCCGGGTACGCGTGAAACGCGGAGCCTGGGCCGATGGTCTCCGCGGCCGTCGTGTCCGCGCCGGGAAAGGAGTGTCGCGTCGTGTCCTGCTGGTTGAAGCTGGGCCCATTCCCCTGGCTGGTCGGAGGGGGCTGGTTCTGTGTCGTCGGGATCTTGTTCTCCGGAACCTCCCCCGTGCCCGTCGAGTCCGCGCCCCCGCCGGGGGGACGCAGCTTTCCTCCGCCCGGGCCCTGCTCTGCCAGGGCCAGGAGCATGGGTCCGTCCGAGGGCGCCGAGGTCATGCGCCAGGGACGCCGCCCCGGCTCGCTCGATGCCGCGGCACTTCCCCGCGGCGCGAGGATCGAGCTCAAGACGCAGGCGAAAACCAGGATGCGTGAATGGACCAACGCCGAGGGATCCCCCTGTCGTGCTGGCTCGTGAAGAGCGTGGAGTCAAGACGGCCGGATGCCGCCGTGACTTGGAGCATAGTGGATTGGGCTCTGGCTTTCCAGGCGAGGCGCCGCCTCACCGCGTCCTCGTGGAACCTCAGGGGAGGGTCTCCAGCGCGCGGTCCAGATCGCGAACCAGATCCGCCGCGTCCTCGATCCCCAGCGCGACCCGGACCAGCGAATCCGAGATCCCCTGCGCCGCGCGCTCCTCGGGCGCCAAGAAATAGTGCGAGGTCATCGCCGGCTGGCTGACCAGAGTCTCCACGCCGCCCAGGCTGGGCGCCAGGTAGGCCAGCTCCAGCGCCTCGACGACCCGGGCGGTTTCCTCCCGGCCCGCGTCCACCTCGAACGCGAGCACCCCGCCGAAGCCCGACATCTGCCGCTTCGCGATCTCATGGCCGGGGTGTCCGGCGAGACCCGGATAGTAGACGCGCCGGACCCGCGGGTGCTCCGCGAGATGGCTCGCGACGGCGAGACCGTTCTCATTGTGCCGCGCGATCCGCAGCGCCAGCGTTTTCGTCCCGCGCTCGAGGAGGTAGGCCGAGTGCGGGTCCAGGATCCCTCCCAGGAGCTTCCGGTGATACCACACGTCCTTCATCCGGTCGCGCGCGCCCACCACGACGCCCCCGACCAGATCGCAATGCCCGCCCAGGTACTTGGTCGCCGAGTGCACCACGAAGTCGAACCCGAACCCGAGCGGCCTCTGGTTGATGGGCGATGCGAACGTATTGTCGATGACGCAGGTGATCCGGGCCTTCCGCGCGATCTCCGCGACCGCGCCCAGGTCCACGACCGTGAGCTTGGGATTGGTCGGCGTCTCCGTGTAGATCACCTTCGTCGTGGGCCCGAGGGCGGCCTCGAGAGCCTTAGGGTCCGCGGGCGGCACGAAGGTGGTGGTGATACCCCAGCGCGGAAGCACCCGCTCCAGGAATTCGAACGTGCCGCCGTAGAGCTCGCGGGTCGCGACGACGTGGTCGCCTTGGCCGAGCTGCGACAAGAGGAGCGTGGAGATGGCGGCCATCCCGGAGCCGAAGCACAGGGCGCGCTCTCCCCCCTCGAGATCCGCGATCTTCTGCTCCGCGGCCTCGACGGTGGGATTGGAATACCGCGCGTAAAAATTCGCGCTGCGGCGGCCTTCGAGGTAGTCGGTGAGCTCTTGGGTGCTGCGGGCGAAGTAGGTGGAGCTCAGGTGGATGGGCGTGGTGATGGAGCCGGACTCCGGATCGCGGACGCGGCCGGCATGAACGGATCGAGTGGATGGACCCTCGGCGTCACGACTCCGCACGTACCCTCCCCGGTGAAGACCCCGCCGGAATCTAGCATCCACGGGGGGGGCCGGACAAGGCGGATCGGGAACCGCGCGGCGCTTACTCCCCGAGCAGATCCTCGAATCGACCGGTGTCGATCAGCTCGCCGTCTCGAAACCGGAGCGGAGGATCCAGCAGGCGGTAGTACCACCATTCCTCGGTGTGCCCGACCGGCGTCTGGAGGACGCGGTTCAGAGGATAGCCGAGGCCGTCGTACACCCTCCTCATGTCCGGGGAGATGTGCGCGCGCCAGTACGCCATGCGCACCGCGTGGCGAAGGAGCTTCTCCTGGTTTCGCGTGCTCGCGGAGACCCACTCCTTGGTGACCATGGTGAGCACGGTGTCGGCGTCGACGAAGAGGATCCTCGTCGGTCCCAGGAACGTGGTGGTGTCGGCGAAGACGCGGGAAGGCGGCGCTCCGAGCGAAAGGAGCGCGGCCACGCCCAGGAGCAGAGCGAGATGTCGTGGCATGGGGCGATGACCTCCGGATGGGTTCGAGCCTTGAGTATACAGGAAAAGAGTGGGGGTCCGGAAGGGGCGTCTTGTTCTAGATTCGGTATAAGATGCGGCCGCAATTCTCGCAGTGTTCGATGGTTCCGGCGGTCGCGTTTCGCTTGGCCGCCGTGGGGAGACCCATGAAGCAGCCCAGGCAGACCCTTCCCTCCACGGGGACCACGACGCGGGTGAAGCGCCGGCTCATCCGCTCGTAGATCTGGAGGAGCCGCTCGTCGATCTGCTTGGCCAGCCGCTCGCGCGTCCGCTCGAGCTTCTCCACGCCATCCATGGAAAACCCAAGCTCCTCTTCCTGCGTGGCGCGCTCGGGGTCCTTGGCCTCGCGGATCATGAGGTCCAGGTCTTGGAGCGCGACCAGGGCCTGGAGGTGGCTATTCATCGTCCAGCTGGGCCGCGATCAGGCCGCGGATCGTGGCGAAATCGGGCGCGTCGAGGATTCTCCGGCGGGCCGGCGCCAATCGGACCGATTTGACGATCTGCGCCAGCATCTGGAGGTAGATGGGATCCTTCTCGACCGGGGGCGCGACGATCAGGAAGATGAGGTGGACCGGGTTCCCGTCCACCGCGTCGAAGTCCACCCCCTTGGAGGAGCGGGCCAGGAGCACGGCGCGCTCGGTGATCATGGTGGAACGGGCGTGCGGGACCGCGATGCCCTTCCCGATCCCGGTGCTTCCCAGCGCCTCCCGCTGGCGCAGGACTTCGAGAACCGCGTCGGGTTGCCGCGCCACTTGATGCAGCGTCAGCTGCGCCACCATCTCCTCGAGCACGGAGGACTTCTTCTTACTTTTCAATTCGGGTAGGAAGAGAGCCGGGCGGAGATGGTTCTCGAGGTGAGTCTCGATTCTGCGTTCGACCGATGATGCGGTAGGCATTGCCTCCTGGGGACCTGCGTTCAGGTTGGAAGCATCGGGTCCTTAACCCGATGCCTCACCCTACACAACATTGTCGTTTCTCGCAAGTTTCTTGTCGTGGGCGGGCGGATCGCACGAGGGGAAGTCGGGTGCGCCGGCCAGAGTTTGGCCGATTCGGCGGTAACCCCATGCGGCCCTTGCGGCCGTACCCGACACAGGGCTCCCAATACGCACGAGCGTGCGGGCACGCTGTTTGCGTGGTCCCACGGATACCACCCGGAGGATCGAACCGTGGCCACTCCCAGGCAGCGCAGACAGCATCAGCTCGCGGTGACCGGAGCCATCGGTCACGAGCACTTCATGGCAGGAATCCGCATGCTCTACGCGTGCCGCTATCGGGACGCCGTGAATCATTTCCAGGAAGCGGTGGTCCTGGAGCCCAACGCGCGGGGCTATCTGAGCTACTTAGGGCTCGCGCTCGCCCACGCCGACCGGAAGTTCAGCGACGCCGAGCAGCTCTGCCGGCGGGCCATCGAAACCGAATACCACCGCCCGGAGCACTACCACAACCTGGGCGAGGTCTTCCTGCTCGCGAATCGGCGTGGGGATGCCGTGAAGGCGTTCAATCAGGCGCTCTCGTGGAACCCGAACTTCGAGGCCTCGAGCGACTGCCTGAGGAAGCTGGGCGTCCGGAAACCGCCGGTCCTCCCGGTGCTTCCCCGCAGCCACCCCATCAACATCATGCTCGGCAAGGCGCTCCGCGGACGCAAGCGCCGCACCGCGCGGGCCTGACGCCTAGTAGTTCGACTTCCAGTCGATCAGCCCCCTCCCCCGCGCGATCCTCTCGCAAGTGTGAAACCAGAGGAAGGCCAGCGCGCACAGAACCACCGTCGAGAGCCCGATCACCCTCCAGAGATCCCCGTCGTTCATCGCCGCAAGGCTTGCCGCGAACCCGCGTCCCGTGAGCATGCGGCGCAAGAGCTCGAGCCAATAGGTGAACGGGAGCGCGAGCGAGATGGCGCGGGCCCAGCGCGGCAGGACATCCAGCGGGAAGATCGCGCCGCAGAGCAGGAAGAAGAGACCGCTCAACCCCTCGTTCAGGTTCATGCTGTGCCGCGCCACGACGAGCGAGGTGCCGGCGAGGATGATCCCGAGCCAGAGCACCCCGACGATCCCCAGCACGACCGCCGCCGCGACCAGCGCCCAGTTGGTCCCGGGCACCCCGATCGAGAGGCCCAGGACCAGCCGCCCGAAGAGGAGCGCCACCAGCACGCCCACCGTGGCCGTGGCCACGCGCGTGAACGCGCGCCCCAGGAGATACGGAAGGAGCCGGAGGGGCGCCACGTAGATGTACTTCAGGGTCTCGTAGTCCTCGCGGTCCCGGAATACCGTCCAGGAGATTCCGATCAGGACCTCGGTGACGTAGAGGAAGAAGGTGTTCCCGATGAAGATGTAGCGAAAGGTCTCGGCCGTCGCGCTCCCGTGGGACACCACCCGCACCATGAAGTAGAGGATGAGGGTGGTGGCGAGCGGCTTCGCGATGGCGTAGACGAGGAAGAGGATCGGCTCCGCCCAGTTCGCCTCGACCTGCCACCCCAGCCAGGCCGACGCCCGGAGGATCTGCGCCAGCCGCTTCAATCGCCTCTCACCGTGAGTCTCCCCTCGTGCTTTCCGAGGTTCTCCATGTACCGGAGCATCCGCCGCGCGATGTAGAGGAAGAACAGGGTCAGCGCGATCTGGATCGGCGGAATCCAGGGCAGCGGCAGGAGGCCGTGGGCCGCCGGGCCGTAGAAGACCTGGCGGATGCCGTCCAGCCCCAGCGTGACCGGAAGGATGGATCCCGCGACCGCCACGACGAGGCCCATGGCGCTCACCGGGAAATAGAATCCCGAGAGGAGGTAGATCGGCTCCTGGAGGATGGCGGCGGTGTGCCAGACTTCCCGCCCCCACAGGAGGAAGAGACTGCTCAGGATCATGCCCAGGCTGTACGCGGCTCCCAGCGTGAGCACGAAGAGGCCCAGGGCGGGCAGCGCGCGGGAGAGCGGGAAGGACACGTGATAGAGGAGGATTCCCCCGGTCAGGATCGCGACCGCGCGCGTCGTGGTCATCGCGATGCCGCCGAGCGCCATCCCGATGAGGATCGACATCCGCGAGACCGGCGTGATCAGGTAGAGCTGGAGCTGCCCCTGCTCCCGCTCCCAGAAGAACTGGCTCGCCATGCCCCAGATCACGTTGTTCCAGTACGCGATCATGGCGCCCCCCAGCACCACGAACCCCTCGTACTCGCGGGGCGCGTGGAGGCCGCGGTACACCAGGACGAACGCCGACATGGCGAGGAACGGAAAGACGGTCTCCCCGATGACCCAGGAGCTCTCCCGGAAGGACGCCTTCACGCGCACGCTCGCGCGCGCGAAGACGGCCGCCAGATTCATCCCCAGCTTCTGCCGGAGGCCGGGGTCCAGCATGCCCGGATCAGGCGCCATCCCGCTCCTCCTCCTCGTCGGTGAGGCCCCGTCCCACGTGGTGGATGAACACCGTCTCGAGCGTCGGCTCCATCTTCGTCAAGTGCAGCACGGAGCGCTCGAGCCCCTTCAGGCGCCCGAGCACCTCGCCGATCACGTCGTCCTCGTCCACCACCACGCGCAGCTGCACGGCGCCGGTCGCCGGATGGGCGTGGTGCGACATCGAGCGCACACCCGCGATCCCGCGCAGCCGATCCAGGTCCTGCCCCGTTGCGCTCACCTGGAACTCGAACACCGGCTCGGCCGGAAGGGTGCGCTTCAGGGCCGTGGGCGTGTCGAGCGCCAGGATCCGGCCGTGGTCGATGATCGCCACCCGCCCGCACAGCTCGTCCGCCTCCATCATGTAATGCGTGGTGAGAAGAACCGTGCGGTCCGGCCGCTCGCGCACCCAGCGGGCGATGAAGGCACGCACGTCCCGCGACGCCTCGACATCCAGCCCCAGCGTGGGCTCGTCGAGGAAGATCACCTCGGGGTCGCTCATGAAGCCCCGGGCGAAGTTGAGCTTCTGGCGCATGCCGGTGGAGAGGCTGGAGAGCTTTTGGTCCGCTTTCTCGGCCAGGCCGGTCACCTGCATCAGCTCCTCGGCGCGCCGCCGGGCGACCGGCCCCGGCACGCCGTAGAACTGGGAGAAGAGATGCAGCGTCTCGCGCACCGTGAGCACGCCGTACCCCGAGCTGTCGCCCCCCGAGACCAGGTTGATCCGCCGGCGGACCTGGAAGGGCTCCGTCGCCACATCGTAGCCGGTCACGAGCGCGCGGCCCGAGGTGGGAAGGAGCAACGTCGTCAGGATCTTGATGAGCGTGCTCTTCCCGGCGCCGTTGGGGCCCAGTAACCCGAAGCATTCCCCGCGGTGCACCGTGAGATCCACCCCCTGGAGCGCGCGGACCTCCCCCGATCTCCTTCGCGCCTTGAAGGTGCGCGTCAGCCCGCGCACGTCGATGGCGTCGGTCAAAACGCCTCCCCCACCGAGAACACGGCCCGGAGCTTCCAGGGCCGCTCTCCGAGCTCCGGCGGCGTTCGCCAGAGCGGAAGGTCCGTGCGCAGGACGAGGTGATTCCGGAAGAGCGGCTTCGTGCGGAGCCCCACGCCGAAATCCGCCGCCATGTCCCACAGCGAGAGCGACCCATACTGGCTGGTGACCTGGCCCGCGTCCGCGAAGAGCGAGGAGCGCGGCTCAATCACGGGGATCTTGAGTGCCCCGAAAAGCGGAACCCACGACGGAACCAGCCGGCCAGAGCGTATTTCCACGTTCATGGCCATGAGCTTCGCCCCCGAACGCACCGTGTCCGCGAAGGCGCGCACGTTCCCGTCCCCGCCCAACGCCGCGGTCCAGCGCGTCGGGATCGTCCCCCGCGAGCGGAACCAGCGGCTCGCCCATTCCCCGCGCGGCCCCGCGCCCGCGAGGTAGAACCGCTCCTCGGGAGGAATCGCGTCCCCCTGGACGCGACCCGCCACGAGGCGAAGCTGGATGGGGAGCTTGGGGATCACCGTCACCTCGGCGGTCGTGGTTCCAAGGATCGAGCCATAGGAGGCGCTGCGGGTCAGGAGATCCGTCCTCAGACGAAGCGCGCCGGTCCACCGGACACGGTGGAATTTGCGGGTCGAGGACAGCAGGGCTTCCAGATTCGCAAACCCTCCGTTGGACCAATCGGCGGGGCGCCGGGCATCTTCCCGGTCGTAGAGCCAGTCCTCGTCGACCGCGAGGCTCAGGGAGGAGCGGAACCCGCGCTCGATCTTGGAGCCGAGATCCTGCGCGACGGAGACGCGGTAGCCCCGGTGTCCGTCCGTGTCGTAACCGCGCGCGCGCAGGATGCGCCGCGGATCCGCCTGCACCGAGCGCGTCCGCGCCTCGAGATCGCCGAACAACCGACCCTCCTTCGTCTCGACGCCCACCGTGCCCCCGAGCGCGTGCTCCCAGCGAACCGTGCTGGCGTCGAACGCGATGCCGGCCTCGACCCCGCCGTGCGCCTGGTACCAGAGGTCCGGCCTCCAGAGTGCGAGCGTCCTACCGATGGGCCGCGGCGAGGCCCGCCAGCTGTCCAGCATCCATTGGAAGCGGGGCCAGCCGCTCGTGCGGTTGTCGCTCCAGTCGATGTCGGGGAGCGTGAAGTCCGGATCCAGCTCCACATAGGTCGGACGAAATGGAACCGAGGTGCGATAGATTCCCTCCCCGGCCGCGCTCAGGAACGTCTCGCGCGGGATCACCCGCATGGCCTTATGTCCCGAGCCGTCGCGAAGCAACACCGGCACGGGCGGATCGATGCCGCCCCGGGATCGGATCCGAAGCTCCACGTTCCCCGAATCCGGCGTGAACCGCAGGCTCCGGAGCTTCACGTCGATCGCGTCGGTGCGAAGAAACCATCCCCGCCAGAACCAGTCGTAGGATGCGCCCAGCGCGTGGTTCATGGAGGCGAAGAAGTCCTCGGCGTACGGATGATGGAACCGCCACGTCGTGAAATACTCGCGCATGGCCCCGTCGAAGCGCTCCTCCCCCGCGATGGAGCGCAGGGTCCAGAGCCCCACGTTCGTCTTGTGGTACACGGACGGATAGTACGCGGCCGGGTTCTTGAAGAGGTCCGAGTGGGTGACGACCGGTTCCTCGATCCCGCTCCCCTGGAACTCGAAGTAGTTTCGCCACGCGCTGGTCCGCGAGTCGTCGCGGGGATGGAGCCACCCTGGCTTGCGGGGCTTGGTCAGGTTCCCGCTCCTGCCGTAGAGGGCCTCCATGGTCGCGGTCTCGGCGTAGCTGGTGAGCCCTTCGTCCAGGAACGCCTGCGCGGTCTCATTGCTTCCCACCATGCCGTAGAACCAGTTGTGGGCCAGCTCGTGGGCGAAGAGGTACTCGAGCCGGCGCGTCACCGCCGCGTTGCCGCCTCGGCGGGGCGTGATCCAGACGATGTTGGGAAACTCGACGCCCCCCGCTCCGATCGGCTCCTCGACGAAGGAGAACCCGGGATAGGGATCCGGCCCGAAGCGCCGGCTCAGGAATTCCATCATGCGCGCGCCCTCGGCGGCCATGTCCCGCCAGCGCCCGTCGTCCGCGGCGCGATGATAGGTGTTGATCTCGATTCCGTTCCAGCGGGCGCGGCGCCAGATCCATTTCTCCTCGCAGGCCCACGCGAAATCGTGGACCGAGTCGGCATGGATGACCCAGGTCCTGGGCATCGTGAGCGCGGATCGCGCGCTGGAATCGGCGGGCAGGGTGAAGCGGCTCCGGTCCCAGATCGTGACCGCGCTGTCCCCCGGGGATCGCAGCCGCCCGAGAATGGAGTCGGGCAGAACTCTCTCGGCGTTCACGAGGGTGCCGGTGTGGGCCACGAGGAAGTTCCCCGGCACCGTGATCCGGACGTCGAAGGCGCCGAAGTCGCCGTAGAATTCCGAGCCCAGGTGCTGCTCGGTGTGCCAGCCGAACCGGTCGTAGACGCAGACGCGGGGATACCACTGGGCGGCGAAGATCCCTTTTCCCGAGCGTCCCATCCGATCGGGCACGTCCGGGATGACGGAGCGAAAGCTCAGACA
>Ga0137398_10000775_pt1 | contig 12118 bp, 15 predicted proteins | sample czorhiz216metaG_FD_106659 | JGI IMG/M metagenome (GOLD analysis project Ga0137398, IMG submission 106659) | Vadose zone soil microbial communities from Angelo Coast Range Reserve, California, USA - czorhiz2.16 metaG | ecosystem: Environmental > Terrestrial > Soil > Vadose zone | place: USA...
GGGAGGGTTGCCCGCGGCCTGTGCCGCGGCCCGCCCTCCGGTGCGGGACCCTTGGGGGAACCCGCTCGTGCGGGCCGGGGACCCTGTGCCGGATCTCCCGATACGGGACCTGGATGGCGGGACCCTGAGGTTGTCGGACCTTGGGGGAAGGGTAGTCTTACTCAGCTTCTGGGTCTCGTGGTGCGGCGAGTGCCATGACCAGGCGCCCCTGGTGCAACAGCTCTTCGATGCCTACCGCACACGGGGGCTACGAATCGTGGGCATCTCCTACGATACCGACCGGACGAAAGCCGAGACGTTTCGCCGGGATCATGAGATTTCCTGGCCCATCGATTACACGGGCCGGGGATTCTGGGAGAATCAGCTCGGCCGAATGTTTCATGTGGAGGATACCGGTACGATCCTCCTGGTGCGGGACGGTGTTCTCGAAGGCGGTTATCGAGATCTGGAGCAGCTCAGGAAACGACTCGAGAAAATCCTGCCGGCCGACCGCGACCCCTGAGTCCGCAACCGAAGTCATTCGAATGAATTGAGAGATTGTGGCCGTGTTCGGCCACCCCCCCCGCTTTCTACGTACGTACCCTCGCACCGGCGAGGGTCATGGAGTATCATTATGTGTATGGAAGCTACGTAAGAGACATCGCGCGGGCTTCGACACAAGTCGCTCATGAGCAGTGGGGCCTCCTATGCAGTTACGACAGAGATTCTCGATTCCTCGGTCGAGCGCCAGGTCGAAAGATCCTCCTAGCGAGCCGCCAGCGATCGGCCCGAGCCCCAGCGAAAGCCAGTACCAGACCATCTTCGATCGGTATCCCCACCCCGCCTGGATCCTCGATCGCGCCACACTCCGATTCCTGGCCGCCAACGCAACCGCGGTCGAGCGTTACGGGTACTCACGCGAGGAATTCCTCGCCATGTCCTACCCGGAGATCCACCTCCCGGAAGATGAAGGGGAGCTGAGGCAGGAGCTGGGCCAGCACGCGGTCTCGCGGGGCGCCTCGCACTGGCGTCAGAAGTCGAAGTCGGGGTCGATCATGCGGATCCACGCGGTCTGGCGGCCCGTGCCGTTCAATCGCGTGCCGGCCATTCTCATGATCGGGGAATCCACGCAGCCCAGCCGGCGCCGGCTCCTCGAGGAGACCGAGGAGGGTCGCGATCGCCTTCTCGCCCTCTCGCGCCGCCTCGTGGAGATCCAGGAAACGGAGCGCTCCGAGATCGCGCGGGAGCTCCATGACGAGATCGGGCAGCTGCTGACGGGCCTCAAGCTCCTGATCGCCGCCGGAATGCAGCGCGAGTCGCTCGAGGTGCCGGACCCCGACCAGGAGGAAATGGCCGCGATCGTGGCCGAGCTGATCGGCCGGCTTCGGGACATCTCCATGACTCTGCGCCCTCCGATGCTGGATGAGATCGGACTCTTGCCGACGCTCCAGTGGCACTTCGGGCGCTACACCGCCCGCACCCGTGTTCGCGTGCGCCTCCAGCAGGACATCGAGAGCGCCCGTTTTCCGGCCGCGGTCGAGATCGCGGCGTTTCGGATCATCCAGGAGGCGCTGACCAACGTCGCGCGTCACGCGGCCGTCGAAGAGGTCGAAGTCGAGGTCCGGGCCGACCGGGATTACCTGACGTTGCGGATCGAAGATCGGGGGCAGGGATTCAATCCGCGGACGGCGTCCACCGTCGGCTCCGCCGGAATCATCGGCATCCAGGAGAGGGCGCGCCTCGTCGGCGGCCATCTCACACTCGAATCGGCGATGACGGCAGGAACCCGCATCGCCGTGGTGTTCCCGCTGGGTCATCACGAGGCGGGAACCCCGGTGCCCGAGCCATGAACGAATCAAGCACGCCTACGACGATTGTCCTCGGAGATGATCACAAGATCGTCCTGAGGGGGCTTCGCGCCCTCCTGGACGGGCAGCCCGGCTTTGCCGTCATCGGTGAAGCTGCGGACGGCCTCAAGGTAACGGGTATGGTCGAGCGGTTGAAACCGGATGTTCTGGTCGTGGATCTCATGATGCCGGGGCTGAGCGGCTTCGACGTGACCCGTCGCGTCACCAAGCGGCTCCCCAAGACGCGCGTGGTCATCCTGTCCATGTACTCCAGCGAGGCCCACGTCGCGGAAGCCCTGCGGAGCGGGGCCATGGCCTACGTCCTGAAGGACGCCAGCGCGGAGGACCTCGTGAACGCCATCCGTGAGGCGGCGGCGGGGCGCCGGTTCCTGAGCGCGCCCTTCTCCAACGATCTCATCGAGACCTATCTCAATCGGCCGGAGGGCATCGGCCCCTACGACACGCTCACGCCGCGCGAGCGGGAGGTGCTCCATTTGGTGGCCGAGGGCCTCACCAGCGGTGAGATCGCCGGACGCCTCTTCATCAGCCCTCGAACGGCCGAGAGCCACCGCGCGAATCTCATGCGAAAGCTGGGGCTCCGAAGCCGCACCGACCTGGTTCGATTCGCCTTCCAGCGCGGGATCGTGCCGCTCGAAACGTCGGGGGCCCCCATCCCCAGCGAGTCATGACGGAAGGCGGCATGGGAGAGGAGATGGGGCGCGGCGCGGACGCCGCCGATACGGAGCTCGAGACCCGAGCTCAGGCGGAGAACGAGGGCGAGCTCCACGACGGCCTCTCGGAGATTCAGCGCGCCGCGGAAGACCGGGATCGAGACACCGACCGACTCTTCGTCGTCGGGATCGGCGCCTCGGCGGGCGGCCTGGAGGCGCTCGGGGAGCTGGTCAAGCACGTCCCCATGGACAACATGGCGTTCGTGGTGGTGCAGCACCTGGCTCCCCACCACGAGAGCGTGCTTCCGCAGCTGCTGTCGCGCACCAGCAAGGTTCAGGTGCAGACGGCCACCGACGGCACCCTCGCCGAGCCGAACCACGTGTACGTGATTCCCCCCAACACAGACCTCGCCCTCCTGCACGGGACGCTCCGACTCATTCCCCCTTCGGGGGGGGACCGCCCGCGATTGCCGATCGATTACTTCTTCCGCTCGCTGGCGCATGACAAGGGGGCGCTGGCCATCGGCGTCATCCTCTCGGGCACGGGCACGGACGGGACGCTGGGCCTGCGCGCGATCAAGGAGTCGGGCGGACTTGCATTCGTGCAGGATCCCTCTTCCGCCAAGTACGACGGGATGCCTCGAAGCGCGCTCGCCAGCGGGTTCGCCGACTTCTGCCTGGCCCCGAAGGCCATCGGAGAGGAGCTGGCGCGGATCGCGCATCGTCCGGATGCGGCCCGCATCCCGAGGACCCCGGCGCGTGCGCCCCAGATCCAGGAGCAGATCGCGAGGCTGTTCCTCCTCGTGCGCTCCGCCTTCGGAAACGACCTGACACGCTACAAGGCCTCCACGGTCGAGCGGCGGATCGAGAGGCGGATGACGCTGCACCGGATGGGGAACCTGGAAGACTATGTGAAATACGTCCAGTCCAACTCGGACGAGCTCCAGGCTCTCTACAAAGACATGCTCATCACGGTCACGAACTTCTTTCGCGACCACGAGCCCTTCGAGGCGCTGCAGGCCAAGGTCTTTCCGAAGATCCTCGAGGAGAAGGACCCGCGGGCGCCGATGCGGATCTGGGTGCCGGCCTGCGCCACCGGCGAGGAGGCGTATTCCATCGCGATCGCGCTGCTCGAATCCCTGGGGGACCGGTTCCCGGACAAGCGGATCCAGATCTTCGGCACCGACGTGGACGACGACTCCGTCCAGCACGCGCGGCGGGGCGTCTATCCCCCGAACATCGAGCTGGACGTTTCTCCGGAGCGGCTGAACCGGTTCTTCATCCGGAAGGGCAACGAGTACCAGATCTCCAGGCGGATCCGCGACATGGTGGTCTTCTCCAAGCAGAATCTGCTTCGGGACGCCCCATTCTCCAGGATGGACCTGGTGAGCTGCCGCAATCTGCTCATCTACCTCCAGCCTTCGTCACAGAAAAAGGTCCTGAGCATTCTCCATTACGCCCTGAATCCCACGGGCTTCCTCCTTCTCGGCAGCTCCGAGACCGTGGGGGACGCTCCCGAGCTCTTCTCGCTCGTGGATCGCAAGGGCAAGATCTACTCGAAGCGCCACTCGGCGCGGGTGTCGACGCTCGATGAGATCCTCTCCGTCCCCGGCGGCACCGAGCGGATTCAACCCGGGTCGGCGGCGCGCCCCATCGTCAGCCTCCAGGCGCTCGCCGATCGGAAGATCCTCGAGGTGTACGGTCCCCCGGGCGTGGTCATCAACGAGAACCTGGACATCCTCCATTTCCGGGGGCATACGGCCCCCTATCTCAGCCCCGCCCCCGGCGCCGCCAGCTTCAATGTGCTGAGACTGGCGCGCCCGGAGCTCCATATCGAGCTGAAGCGGAACCTCCAGGAGGCGTTCAGCGAGGACAAGCAGATTTCCGTGGACGTCCGGTTTTCCGACGAGGGGAAGCCGAGCGCCGTTCGCCTCGACTTCGTTCCCATCCAGGAGCCGGAGACGAAGACCCGCTGTCTCCTGATCTCGTTCCTGAAGCTGGAGGCGCCCGTCGACATGTTTCCCGCGGCGGTTCTCGAATCCGAGACCGACGGGAGGATCTCGGCGCTGGGAAAGAGGCTCGCGGAGCTGGAGCGGGAGCTCGGCGCCACGAAGGACTACCTCCAGTCCACGATCGAGGACAAAGAGAGCGCGAACGAGGAGCTGAAGTCCGCGAACGAGGAGCTTCAGTCCTCGAACGAAGAGCTGCAGAGCACGAACGAAGAGCTGGAGACCTCGCGCGAGGAGATGCAGTCCTCGAACGAGGAGCTGACGACCGTCAACGAGGAGCTGCAAAACCGCATGGCGGAGCTGAGCCAGTCCAACGACGACCTCCACAACTTCCTGGTCGGCCTGGAGAACCCCGTCATCCTCGTGGGGCTGGATCTGAGGATCCGCCGCTACACCGCCTCCGCCGAGCGGCTCCTGGATCTTCATCCCGCGGACCTGGGGCGCTCCATCCGCGACCTGGATGGCTTCTGCAATATCGACATGCGCGCCAAGGCATCGAAGGTGATCGACACCCTCGAGGCGGTCGAGGAGGAGGCGCTCAGCCGGGATCACCGGTGGTACACCATCCGCATCACGCCCTACAAGACGCTCGATCACGCCATCCGGGGCGCCGTCATCTCCTTCATCGACATCGACGCGCGGAAGAAGACCGCGGATCTCATGCGGGACGTGGGGGAGTACGCGGGCAAGTTCCTGGGCGCGGTCCACCACCCGCTTCTCATGCTGGATGGCATGCTGCGGATCGCGTGGGCCAACGATCCCTACTACGAGTGGTTCCAGGCCGTCCCGGAGCAGACGATCGGGAAGCCCTTCCCGAACACGTCCGACCCCGACTGGGACGCGCACCGGCTCCGGGAAGGCCTGGAGCGCGCGACCCGGACAGGGGAACCCCTACGCAACCATACCGTCGCGGTGAAATCTCCGGGGCACGCGACGCGGTCGCTTCGAATCGGAGCGAGCCGGGTCCCGGTCCCGAGCGATTCGGCGCTGCTTCTCGTCTCGATCGAGGAAGGGTAGAGGGGGGGTTCTACGCCCCCTCGGGTGCGGGAGCGGTCGCGTTCGCGTTTCCGCTCCCACCCCGGGGGGCACATCGTCGCTCCCCACGTCGGGCGAGGAGCATCTATGTCAACCGGCCGGACTTTGCATGGCGGCCATCCCGTGTTGGAACACATGGTGGCCGTACCCGCGACCCGCACCGGGCTTTGGGTGGCCGTTCAGCGGGCCACCCGATCGCGATACATGGCAGAGCGCGTGCCAAGCGCCGGCGCCACGCGCGCGCGATCGCGCATCCTGCCGTTGATTGGGGATATAGGGGGAGAGTCCGCCCCGCCCTTTTCGGTCGCGATGGTCGCGCGCGCGCAATTTCGACAAGGAATCTGTGTCGCACCGTACGATCGCGAGCATTCCGCGCGTGGGCCGGGAGGAACGATATGAGCCAGGACGGGCCTCTTCGCGAGCACCTACGTAAGCTCCTCGATTGGGAAGACGCGCACGTGGACTTCAACGCCGCGGTGGAGGGGATCTCGCAGGACCATCGCGGCCAGGCGCCGGCCGGAATTCCGTTCTCACCCTGGCAGCTGCTCGAGCACCTCCGCATCACCCAGCAGGACATCCTGGATTTTTGCCGGAACGCCGCCTACCGGGAGCGCGCCTGGCCCAAGGAGTACTGGCCCACGTCTGCCTCGCCGCCCTCGGATCCCGCCTGGGGCGAAAGCATCGAGCAGTACCGGCGCGACCGCGACGCGTTGAAGGGCCTCGCCGCGGACCTGTCCCTGGATCTCTTCGCCCGGATTCCGCACGGCGCGGGCCAGACCTACCTGAGGGAGATTCTCCTCGTCGCGGATCACAATTCCTACCATGTCGGTCAGCTGGTCCTGGTCCGGCGCGGCCTCGGCGTCTGGCCGGCGAAGTAGCGGGGCGCGGGCTAAAGATTCGGGCGGCCGGGCCGATAGAGATACCGTGAGCTTGCAAACCGGTAGGATCCTCTTCGGATTGGCCCTGGCGCTAGCCGCCGCCGGGCCCGCGGCCGCTGATGACAACTGGCCGCCGGAGCCCAAGCCCACGGCCCACTACGCCTCCCTGGAAGCGGCGCGTGACAGCATCGGGGCCATGGTGACGCGCTGCGTCAGCCACGCCGATACCGCGGTCCACGTCAGCCGCGACGTGGTCACCTTCGAGTACCTCTACGCCAAGGCCACCGCCCGGGGATGGGCGTTTCACATCACGGTGAACGACACCTCGAGCTGTCCCGACGAGTCCGTCCAGAGGGCGCTGACCGACGCGGGCTGGGTGGAGAGCTTCGGATACTCCGCGGACGGGCCGGACGGATCGAACATGGGGTACCTCTGCCGCAACTTCTTCTGTCTCGTCGAGGGGGTGTGGGACGGGGGGGACGACAGCGATGAGACCTACGTGCCGGAGCCAGGCTGCAAGGTCACGGTGACCTGCGTGCCGCGGCGCGAGGACGACGCCCCGCCCCAGTAGCCGGCCGTCACGGTGTCCTAATCTGGATCTGTACTTCCCCGCGTTCCTTCCGTCACAATCTGGGCATGAACCCCAACGCCAAGCTCGACCAGGACCCACGCTCCACCCGGGAAGAATCGCTCGACCCCCAAGATTGGAACGAGATGCGCCGTCTCGGCCACCGCATGCTGGACGACGCCATGGATTACCTCGAGCACGTGCGCGAGCGGCCGGTATGGAAGCCGGTGCCGGAGGGCACCAAGAGAGGTCTGCGGGCGCCCTTGCCCGTCGAGGGGCAGGACGCCGGGACGGTGTACGAGGAATTCCGCCGCGATGTGTTTCCGCACACGATGGGGAACATCCACCCACGCTTCTGGGGCTGGGTGATCGGGACCGGAACCCCGTTCGGAGTGCTCGCCGACCTGATGGCCTCGACGATGAATCCGAACATGGGGGGCGGGGATCAGGGTCCGAATTACGTCGAATTGCAAGTATTGAGCTGGCTCAAGGAGATGCTCGGCTACCCCGCGGAAGCGAGCGGGCTTCTCGTGAGCGGCGGATCCATGGCGAACCTCGTGGGCATGGCCGTCGCGAGAAACGCGAAGGCGGAGGGCGACCTCGCCCAGGAGGGACTCAAGGCCGCCCCGCGCCAAATGGTGCTCTACGCTTCGGCCGAGACGCACAACTCGGTCCACAAGGCGGCCTCGCTCCTCGGTCTGGGCCGCGGAGCGCTGCGCGAGATCCCGGTGGATCGCGCGTTCCAGATCGATGTCGAGGCGCTTCGCCGCGCCATCGCCGAGGATCGGAACGCGGGCCGCCATCCTTTCTGCGTCGTGGGCAACGCCGGGACGGTGAACACCGGCGCCATCGATCCGCTCCCCGAGCTGGCCGATCTCTGCAAGGCCGAGGACCTCTGGTTCCACGTGGACGGCGCCTTCGGCGCGCTGGCCACGGTCGCGCCGGATCTGAAGCCGCTGGTGCGCGGGATGGAGCGAGCCGACTCCCTCGCGTTCGACCTCCACAAATGGATGTACATCCCCTACGAGGTCGGATGCGCGCTCGTCCGCTGGCCGGAGAAGCACCGGGCCACCTTCGTCGCGCCCGCCGACTACCTGGCGCACCTGACCCGGGGGCTGCCGGCGGGGCCGATCTGGTTCAGCGAGTACGGCGTCCAGCTCTCGCGCGGATTCCGCGCGCTCAAGGTCTGGATGTCGCTCAAGGAGCACGGCGCCGCCAAGTACGGGCGCCTCGTGGCACAGAATTGCGAGCAGACGAAGTACCTCGTGTCGCTCGTGGAGCAGGAGCCGGATCTCGAGATGATGGCCCCGGCGCCGCTCAACGTCACCTGCTTCCGCTTCGCCCCTCGCGGTCTCGACGACGCGCGGGCGGACGCGATCAACGAAGAGATTCTCTACGGATTACAAGAAAGCGGGACCGCGGTCCCCAGCTCGACGATGTTACGGGGGCGCTTTTCCCTTCGGGTCTGCATCGTGAACCACCGCACGCGGCGCGAGGACCTCGATCTGCTCGTTCGCGAGGTGCTCCAGCGCGGGCGCGCGGCCGTCACGGCGGTGTCCGAGCTGGCGAGGGGCGCATGAGCCGGACGTCCGCCTCCCTGTTCGCGCGGCGTGTCTGGTTCGAGCGCAAGTTCACGCTCGGGGTCCCGCCCGAAGCGTTTCCGGACATCCTGGAGCGCGTGCGCGGCACGCCGGCGCGCCTGGAGGAGCGGGTCTCCGGCCTGGGGCGGGAGACCCTCGTGCGCCGGGTGGGGGAGGCCTGGTCGATCCAGGAAAACGTGGGGCATATGCTGGATCTCGAGGCGCTGTGGGCCGGACGGCTGGACGAGTTCGCGCGCGGGGACGACCGCTTGCGCCCGGCCGATCTCGAGAATCGGAAGACGCACGACGCCCGGCACAACGAGGCCACGATGGAGGCGCTCCTGGCGGAGCTCCGGCGCGCGCGCTCGGAGATCGTGAGGAGGGCGGAGGCCCTCCATCCCTCGAGTCTGGAACACGCCGCGTTGCATCCCCGGCTCGGCCAGCCCATGACCGTCGTGGATCACCTGTTCTTCGTGGCGGAGCACGACGATCACCACCTGGCCAGGATCGGCGAGCTGATCCGGAGGTTCGGCGCGTGACGCGGCGTGCGCTCCTGGCCGCGATCGCGATCCTCTCGGGCTGCGCGACCAGTCATCACGCGTGGCACGGGAACCCCGCGATGCAGCCCGCCATCGATGTGCCGACCCACTTCCTCGTCCCGGGTCGCGGCGGCAAGATGGAGGAGCCCGCGCCCGGCCAATGCCGGAATCCAATGATCGATCCGCGAGACGGCACGCGGATCACGCTCCAGCAATCCTCGGAGGGCCGCGGCTTATATCGCGTCCCCGCGGGACGGTATGGCGTGCGCCCCGGAGAGCTTCTCGTGGTGGAGTGCGGAACGGGACGCGTGATCGGAGTCGTGAAGCCCTAGGAAGAGCGAGGGCAAAGAAAAGCGGGGTGTGGTCTCGGCCCCACCCCGCGCGTTCGGTGTTCGGAGTCTCGTGAAGCGATCAGTACGAGGAGTAGGCGCTCAGGTTCGCCTTCACCATCCCGGTCACCGAGTTGTACTGCCAGCCCCCCGCGTTGTCGACGCCTGGGGTCGTCTTCACGACGTTCGAGTTCATGACCGGCTCCTTCGGGACGTTGCCGTCCGCGAAGATGGTCCCGTTCAGCACCGGGAAGCTGGCCGAGCCGGCCAGCGCGTTCCGGCCGTACTGGATGGCGACCGCGGAGCGGATCGAGCCCAACTGGCCCTTCAGCGTGGCCGATCGTGCCTGCTCCTGCATGTCCTCGTACTTGGGAATGGCAACCGCCGCGAGAATTCCCAGGATCACGATGACGATCACAAGCTCGATCAGCGTGAACCCGCTTTCGGACCGATTGAGAACCATGGTGCGTGACCCCCCTGAACCGTTTCTACCTGACGGCCGGAGCGCGTGCCCCGACCTACCCATGCAGATTTGCAATCGGCATTCCCCCGGGCCTGCTTGAGAGAATTTTGCTTATTCTCGCCGTGGTCCCGATGCCGTAACTTCCCATGCATGCGGTACATGGTGATCGAGCGATTCCGAGGCGGCGACCCGCTGCCCGTGTACCGGCGCTTCCGGGAGCGGGGCCGGCTCATGCCGGACGGGCTCCAGTACGTGTCCAGCTGGGTTACCGAGGATTTCAGCCGGTGCTTTCAAGTGATGGAGTGCGAGGATCCGAGGCTGCTTCAGGAGTGGATGGATCAGTGGAAGGATCTCATGGAATTCGAAGCCATCCGGGTGATGACATCGGCAGAGGCGGTCGCCGCGGTCACGTCCAAGCTATGAGCCCAGGCCAGCGGGACGACTACGTTCTCCGCCAGGTGAGGGCCATTGCGGCGATTCTCGCGCGCATCATCGGCCTGCGTCTGGACGGCGAGCCAGAGCAGGCGCGGGCCGGTCTCGAGGAGGCGTACACGATGCTGCTTGGCTCGCAAGCGCCCCTGATCCGGCGCGTCGATACGTCCACGGCGGCCAAGCTCATCGGCTCCTCGGAGAAAACCCTCTCCTTCGCCGGCCTGATCGAGGAGGAGGCGGAGCAGGAGAAGGATGAGGGACGGAGCGCGCTCCTCCGGGCGCGCGCGGCCGACCTGAGGCTTCAGGTAGAGCAGAAGGAGCCCCGATGACCCAGGAGAGCCTGATCCAGGAGCTCCTCAAGCAGACCGTCGACCTCCTCCGCGAGACGTACGAAGGGGGGCTGCCGGGGCAGGGGACACAGTATCTCGACCACGCTTCCGGGATTCGCAACACGCTGAACGCGCTCACGGCCGAACAGGCCTCGCGCCGGCCCGGCGGGCATCCCAGCATCGCGGCCCACACGCGGCACATGAACTTTCATCTGCGCGTGACGAGCGAGTGGATCCTGGGAGACCACAGCAAGCGCGACTGGGTCGGGAGCTTCGAGCCGCAGACCGTGGACGAGGAGGAATGGGCCGCCATCAAGCGGGAGCTCGAGGCCTCGCGCCTGGAGCTGGTACGCGTGCTCTCGTCCCTCACGCCCGAGAGGTTCGCCGAGGAAGGCGCGGCCCTCGGCGCCAGCACGCACCTCGCGTATCACTTGGGCGCGATCCGCCAGCTGATGCATCAGGTGCGCTGAGGCCCGATGGCGGAAGCACGCGGCTCCGTCTCGCCGCTCATGCTCATCCGGCCCTGGGCGAGGCCCCTGCGGGCCGATCCGCGGCCGGCTCCGGGATTCCGGCAGATCTTCGATTTCCGCCACCTGAGCGAGCTTCGCTTGACCAGCGCCGGCGTGAGCACGGTGGCGCGGCACTACCCCTTTCCGCGCGACGCGCGACGTGGGATCGTCGTGCCGACAGAGGGGGCCTTCGGTCTGGCGCGCATGTTTCAGATCTACATGGAAGCGGAGTCGGATCACATGGGGATTTTCCGCGCCATGGGACCGGCGTTGGAGTGGATCGGCCTGGATGCCGCGACACCATGGCCGGCGCAAGCCCCGGACGCCGTCTTCGGCGAGGAATGACCTCGAAGCGGCGGGCCCAGGACGCGGCACCTTTCAGGCACGGAGGACGATGATGCCCCGTCGCACGCGGCTCTATTACGCGTTTCTAGGCGTTGTCATGCTCTCCACCGTCGCGGCGCCGCTGATGCGCGAGCTCTCCCAGCGTCGCGACATCTGGTGGACGCCGAGCGCCCTGATGGTCCCGCTCGCGGAGGGCAAGGACCGCGTGGTGATCTATGCCCGGGGGAAGCCGCTCCTGGATCTGGTTCAGGTCGGGGCGGTGCGCCTCGAGGAGCACGGTACGACGACGACGCTGACCGCGGGCGAGCTCGGCCTCCGCTTCAACAACTGGGACCGCGTCCGCGCCGCGCGCCTTCCCCTGATGCTGATGTACGCCGCTGGCTGCGGGGTGAGCGCGTTCCTGATTCTCCTGGGCTTGACCGGCCGTCTCACCTATCGCCCCGAGAAGGGGCCGCCTGCCACGGGACCGCAAAGTCTGCGGTAGGGCGAGTCATGAACAAGGCTGTCGAAATCCGCTCCTACAATCTCAAGCCCGGCCGGAGAGACGAATTCCACCGTCTGGTGCTCGAAGCCTCGCTCCCCATGCTGAAGCGGTGGGATGTCGA
>Ga0137398_10000777_pt1 | contig 12110 bp, 12 predicted proteins | sample czorhiz216metaG_FD_106659 | JGI IMG/M metagenome (GOLD analysis project Ga0137398, IMG submission 106659) | Vadose zone soil microbial communities from Angelo Coast Range Reserve, California, USA - czorhiz2.16 metaG | ecosystem: Environmental > Terrestrial > Soil > Vadose zone | place: USA...
GGAGATGCTGGCGAGTGCAGAAAAGTCACAGCGCAGAATGATGGTCAACACGCCCGCCAACGAGATGGCGATGCCGCCGAGCTGCGCTGGCGTTAGCCGCACGACGAATAAGACCAGCGACCTCAGCGCCACGAACAGCGGCCCCGACGACTGGATCAGCAGCGCGTTCAGCGCCTGGGTATATTGCAGCGCCCAGTAGGAGATCGCGTTGTTGAAGGCAAACCCGATCGCCGACAGGAACAGCATCAGCGGCAGGTGGGCGCGCAGCACCGGCCAGTCGCGCGCAAGATGCGGCCAGGCGAACGGCAGCAGGATCAGGAACACGCCGAACCAGCGGATGGTGGTCAGCGTGATCGGCGGCACATGATCGCCGACATGGCGGGCCAGCACGATGTTACCGGCCCAGAACAGCGAGGTCAGGCTCAGCAGCAGATAGGGCTGGTTGTTGAGCCATCCGACCGGATCGCGGGCAGGCGGCGTGGAGGCGGGATCGGTCATGGTCTCGCATCAGCTTGCGCCGGATTTGCGCCGCGCGACAAGCCCCGCACCTGCAATGCTACAATGCCCTGAATACGAAATACTATCAGGAGCAAATCATGGGCGTCGATCTGTTGAATGTCAGGGGTCTTGAGGAGATCGAGCACCGGGGACCTGTCGTGATGGTCAACCTGATGCGGTTTCACGAGCGCTCGCTCGACGGCGATGGATCGGGTTGGGATGCGTATCTGCGCTACAGCGCGCTCACCGTACCGATGATCAAGGCGCGCGGCGGCACGCTGTTGTGGACCGGCGACGCCAAGGCGGTTGCGCTCGGCCGGCAGGAGGGCAATCGATGGGATTATCTGGCGCTGGTGTACTATCCGTCAGTTACCGCGTTCATCGACATGATGACGTCAGCCGATTACGAAAACCGCTGCGACCCGCACCGCACCAATGGCTGCGCCGAGCATGTGATCATCGCGACAGCTGAGGCCTACAGCAAGTTCAAGATCGGGTAGTCGTCGCGGGCAAAGTTCGGCAATTGAAAGCTAATGCCTGTTTTGTCGCCGTATGGCATTGATCGCATCTCTGATGGTTGCGACGCTTTCCTTCACGAAGACGGGCCGCGCGCCGACGTTCACGGCGGTCTTCGCTTCGGGTCGGGTGTGATCCCAAGGCTCAATTGCGCGAAGAAACGAGACTGCCGAGACCTTCACCCAGATCGGTGCGCCATCCGGCAGGGTCAATGCGAGAAAATAAGGCTTCAAATTTAGCCGTTCCAAAAGGTCATTGGCCGGCTCGTCGACTTCCTGAGGCCCACCCGCCAACCCGACAATATTGGTTATCGTCTTGCCATGTCCGGCCGCCGAACCGAGCGTTCGAGACAGGGCAAAAACCATTACGATTCTGGTGGGGTCAAAGACGAGGGTGACGCCGGTCAGTGTCTTTATTTCAGCGAGATCATGAATCCCGAGTTCAAGCTGATTGAGATCTTGCGCGCTCGCGCCGCAAAGCGCTGCCAACAGCACATACGCGACCAGGACGAATACCTGTTTCATACGCTTTGATCCTGGAGCGCCAAAAACAGGTTCACTCCTGAGCAAACGAAAAATTCCACCGATTGTGGGGCTATCAACCGGTGTTGTTTTCCGAATTAAGCGCCAAATGCGAGCGTGATCAAGCCGGAGCAAAGCAGCAGCAGCCCGACAACCGCCAGGACAAGGAAACTGAAAGACGTAAAATCTTCACGCATTGGCGCACCCGGTGCCCGCGAATTCGATTAGGCCTGATCTGGACGCTTCTCGCCTCGGCCAAACAGCTTTCGCAGAATTGCTGGTAAATCAGGTTGACGATGAGGTCTCACATGAACTGGCCCATCGCTAAGTACATTTTGTAGGCTAGATGCGGACTGTTTCGAGGTGTCTTCGCGGCCGCAAGAAAAAGGCTTCGTCGCCGCGCCGCATTGTTTCATTGCGTATGTGCGTCGAAACGACTTCACGAAATCGCGCGTTGAGGGATGGGCCTGCATCCGGATAGGCGAGAGGACCTCCGACGGGCTCCACTATTTGAACAAATTTGGCGGCACGGCGTTGTCAAGGATGACCCGGCGCAAGCCAATTTTGACTGGCCCTATGAGCGTGCAGCCTACCGAGCACCGATCGATCAAGCCTGCCCAATCGCCGCCCATGGTGCCGGCGAATAAGGGGACATCAGAGGCGGCGCCGAAAAAGCCGTCTACCAGGGCGGAAGCGCAGCGTGCCGCGAAGGCAGAAATCAGCCGGCGCAACTCACTTAAGCGGCAGCGACAGGCTCAGAACCGGTTCTAGAACTTCCGCACCAGGTCCGGCGTGATCTCGCTGAGGCTGCGAATGCCTAATAGCGCGAGGTCGCGGTCGATCTCGGCGTACAGCAGTGTGATGGCGCGCTGTACGCCGGCCTCGCCGCCGGCAATCGCCGCGTAGAGAAACGGCCGGCCGATCCAGACGAAATGGGCGCCGAGCGCCAGGGCCTTGATCACGTCGGTGCCGCGGCGGATGCCGCCGTCAATCATGATGGTCATGCCCTTGGCCTCAGCTGCGATCTCCGGCAGCGTGCGCAGGCCGGACATCGTGTAATCGAGCTGGCGGCCGCCATGGTTGGAGAGCATCACGCCGTCGACGCCGCTCTCGCGCGCGATGCGGGCGTCCGCGGGCGCGACCAGTCCCTTGACGACGAGCTTGCCCTTCCAGCGCTTGCGGATCAGTTCGACGTGTTTCCAGGCGAGCTGATCGCGATGGCCGATGTTGCGCATCAGTTCCTTGGCCAGCACCGGCGGGCCGCGCTGCGCATCCATGTTCTCGAAATGCGGCATGCCGTGGTTCATCACGGTGCGCGCCCACGTGCCGAACAGCCAGTGCGGATGCGTCACCGTGTCCCAGGCGATTTGCGGCGTGATCGCCAGCGGCACCTGAAAGCCGTTGCGGATGTTGTTCTCGCGGTTGGGCGGCACCGGCACGTCGGCGGTGACCACGAACGTGTCGTAGCCGGCCGCGGCCACCCGGTCGACCAAAGGCTCGATGCGGGCCGGCAGGCCCGCCAGATAGGCCTGGTACCAGGCGGCGGGATTTTCGCGGCGCACATCCTCCAGCGTGATCAGCGAGGAGGCGCTGAGGATCATCGGCACGTTCTCGGCTGCCGCCGCGCGCGTCAGCACGATGTCGCCGCGATAGGCGCACAGCGCCGAGGAGCCCATCGGCGGAATGCCGAACGGCGAGGCGTAGGTCTTGCCGAACAGGGTTGCGGTCTGGTCGCGGCCGGAGACGTCGTTGAGCACGCGCGGCACGAAGCCGTATTCGTCAAAGGCCTTGCGGTTGTCGCGGACTGCGGCGTCGGTCTCGGCGCCGCCGGAAATATAGCCGTACAGGAATTTCGGAATCCGCCGCCTCGCCGTCGCTTCGAAATCGTCGAGCGTGAGATAGCGTTTCAGCGCGCGCGGTACTGCGCTTTGGGCGCGGGTCACGGTTGTCGGCGGGGCGGCGGTCACAATTGCGGATTTATCGAGCACGTCGAGCGTTCCATGTTCTTGATTCTTGATGGGGTGGCAATTTAGCGCCGGGGCCCTTCAAATTTCTGGCCGGCCTTGTTGACGGATTGGCTGACATCGCCAAGCATTTTTCGGGTCTCGGCCATCAGCTGGCCAGACTTCTTGTCAAAGCTTTCGATCAGTTCGCGCAGCGAAATCACGGTCGGCAACAGTTCGCCGCCATATTTGTCGCTGGCGAGACTGCCGAGGAATCTCTGGGTCTTGCCCAATGTGTCGTCGACCGCGGTGACGCCGGACTCCGCGGCGCTGATGATGCTGGTGATCTTTTCGGCGTCGCCGGACAGCGAGGCGGTGAACGTTTCGAAATTGCGCAGCGTGTCCTTCACCGCCACCTCATTGTCGGCGATCACCTTGTCGACGTTGCGCAGCGCCAGGCGGATTTTTTCCTGCACATCCAGCAGCCCCTCCGGATCGGCGGTAAGCTCCGGGATGCCGTCGGCACCGATTGGAACGGGCGCCGCATCGAGCGTGCCGCCGGTAAAGGAGATTGCGGCGATGCCGGTGAGGCCCTGGAATTCAAGGCCGACCTGGGTGTCCCTGCGGACCGGCGTGTTGCCGTCGATCATCGCAAGCGCGACGACGCGGCGCGGATTGTCCAGCTTCAGCGACACCACCTGGCCGACCCGGACGCCGGCGAAATTCACGCTGCCGCCCTTGCGCAGGCCCGAGGCGGAGCCTTCGAAGATCACCCGGAACGGGATTTGCTGATTGCGGCCGGCGAGCCTTTGGTAAGTGATGAACGCGCCGAACCACCCGGCAATCACCGCCAGGGCCAACGTGCCGATCATCAGATTGCTGGCGCGCGCCATGCCAAGAAATCCTCGCCGAAGCGGCTCCAGAGATAGCGGATTTGCGGCCGCAAGTCACCGTGCATAGCGTTTTCGAGCGAAGTGGACACCGGTTCGCGTCAAGAAAACGCGTCAAAAAAGAATCCGCTCTTAGCCGGGTTTCGGCTTTCGCGACGCCACGAACACGCCGGTCAGGACCAGCGCAAAGCCCAGGAACTGGAAGACCTGCGGGTGCTCGCCGAGGAAGACGATTGACATCACGGTTCCGAACACCGGCACCACGTGAAAGAACGGCGCGGCGCGGTTGGCGCCGATCAGCTGCACGCCGCGATTGAAACAGAGATAGGCCAGCGTCGAAGGAAACAGCGCGACATAAAACAGCGTCAGCAGGTTCGCGCTGTCGATCGCCATCAACGGCCGCGCCGACAATTCCCAGATGAACAGCGGGATCAGACATGCGGCGCCACAGCCGAAGGTGAAGGCGACGAACGACAGGCCGTGAATGGCGGGCCGCTTCAGCGACAGCACCGAATAGAGCGCGAAGATCACCAGCGCCACGGTGAAGATGAGGTCGCCCCTGTTGAAGTCGATGTTCTTCAGCGTGGTCAGGTCGCCGTGCAGCAGGATGACCAGCACGCCGGCCAACGACAGCAGAACCCCGAAGGCCTGCGCCAGCGTCAGCCGGACGCCGAGCAGGATCAGCGACCACAGCGCGACGATCAGCGGTGCGGCCGACTGCAGCAGCAGCGTGTTCAGCGCCTGGGTGTGCTCCAGCGCCCAGTATTGCAGGGTGTTGAAGGCGGCAACCCCGGTGATCGAGAGCACGATCATGGTGCCGAGACGGCCGCGAATGGCGCCCCAGTCGCGCGCCAGATGTTTCCAGGCAAAGGGCAGGATGATGAAGAAGGCGATCGACCAGCGCAGGAACGACAGCGTCACCGGCGCGATGTGGCCGGCGGCGAGGCGACCGACGATGGCGTTGCCGGCCCAGCACATCGCGGTGATGCAGAGCAGGAGATAGGGCTGATTGGCGATCCAGGTTTGGGAACGCGGAAGTGAGGTGGGTTCGGAAGCAGACATTCGAAGAGACACGGCCCGGTTCATGACGCCGCGGCCCGCCCGGTGCGGGCACCGGGCCGGAATGTTCGCCCGGCCCGTGTCACAGACACGGATTTCCGCCGCTCATCAATGGGGCAGATGCATCCCGACCATGCGTCGAGACAAGCGCGCGGCTATAGCGCTTTCACGCGAAGCATGCCCCCGGATTTGATCCGGGGCTGGGCAACCGGATCGCGGAGCAATCAAGTTTACGCAGATTGCGTAGACTTATCTGCGGTAGAAAACCCGTCAAAACAAAGAATCTAGCCGGCGTTGTCCGGTTGGGCGGCCCGGCGCTTGACGATCTGCTCGGCGAGTTGGATCAGCATCCGCCTGGTATTGTGGTCCCGCAATTCGCGAAACACCCGTAGCAGCCGCAATTCGAGCAGCGCTTGCATCGTCTCGGAATCGGTGCCGCAGGATTCCATCTTGCCGGGCTTGGGCGCCAGACCCCGGAACAGATCGTGGGAAACGCCGAGCGCGTCGGCGACCTGTATCAGGCGGCCGATATCGGGACGGCCCGACCCGTTGCCGGTTTTCGGCGGCTGGACCGGGGCTCCGAGCACCTCGGCAAGATCGCTCTGGGAAAGCCCGAGCGCGAGCCATCTTGCTTTCACAAGCTCTTCGATTTCGCCTTCGGTCGAATTGCTCATTGCTTCGCTCAGCTGATCTTGGACCGTGATTCTTTCATGAAACCGGCGAACAGATTCACCAGCGGCTCGCCTTTGTAGGATTTCTGTAAATCGTCGGGATGGACGAACTCATCGCGGAACCAGGGATATTTGCGGCCATCGAACGCCTGGATGGTCCAGTCGATCAATTGCTTGACGCGTGGGATCCGCTTCGCATCGGGATGGTAGGTGAGCCAGATATCGAGCGGAAACTTGACGTCGATGTCGAGCGGAATCAGGGGCCCGGCGATCGCCGGGATGTAGGTCGGCAGCCAGCCGATGCCGGCGCCTTTCGAGACGGCCCAGACATGCGCGCTGGAGACGTTGTTGCGCATCGCGACAAAGCCGAGCTGCTCGCGCGCGGCGTGCCGGTCGTACATCTCCTTGCCGCGGGTCTGCTCGGCGTCCTGGATCACCATACGATGATTTTGCTGGAGGTCGTCGAGGTCTCTCGGCATGCCGTAGATTTCGACATAGGACGGGCTGACGAACGGCATGATGTGAAGCCGGCCGATCTTCACCCGCTTCAGGTTGGGGTTGCCGGGCTCCTCGAGCTGGACTGCGACGTCGGCTTCGAGCCGGAGCACGTCCGCCGACCGCATCTCGCATTTCAGGTCCACCAGCAGGCCAGAATAGACCCGCTGGAACTCGACCAGCCGCGGCGCCAGCCAGAAGGTGCCGAGCCCCTCGGTGACGGCGAGCCGGACCTCGCCGGTGAGCGCGGGCGTCGTACGGCTCAAGGCGCGGTCGAGGCTGAAGGAGGCTTCCTCCATCCGCTTGGCGGCATCGAGTACCGCCTCGCCTTCCGGCGTCAGCCGGATGCCGTCGACATGGCGGGTCATCAGGGGGGTCTTGTAGGCGTTTTCCAGGGCCGAAATCCGCTTGCTCAGGAAATTGGCGGACATGCCCAATTGGGTCGCCGCAGCGCGGAAGCTGCCGGTTCGGGCGACTGCCAGGAAAATCCGGACCAGGTCCCAGTTCGCCATTCGTCCCGGCGTGTGCGCGCCATCATGCGCACCCCTGCGCTCATCTGAGTGCATACAAATCGCCTCGTTTATCGCCTTCTAATTTAACCGAACCCGATCTTCTATTCTTGGCAGAAATCCGAGCTTTACACAATCAAGAGACGATCATGAACGCGCTCGACATTGATCTGATCAGGAAATCCGCCCGGGAGCACGCTCCCGAAAACCGTTCCACCGCCCATTCCCTCCAGAGGATGACGTCGCTCCAGGTGGCCAGACGGACGGTAATTTTCACCGTCGGGGCCGCCGAAATCGCCTCGCTGGTGGACCGCGCTCGCACTGACATTCCGGGCCTGACCTCGAATGACATCATCTGCGCGGCCGCTAACCATAACCCCGATATTTTCTGGGCGATTTCCAGAAAAGATCGTTTCGACATCAACGATCCCAGGGGTGAGGGCTTCCTCACGGTGCTGCCGCTGACCCACGAGGGCATGCGACGGCTGATGGACGGCCGGCTCAACACCAAGGACCCGGAGCTGTGCTACGTCGCGCGGCAATCGGAACGCCCGGCCGGCATCTATGTCTGGGCGATCCATGCCAAGGGCACGCTGGCCGCGGCGATCCCGCTCGTGCTGCAGAAAATTTCCTCGCCGCTCTATCAGGGCGTCAATCTCTATTCGCGCCCGATCACCAAGGGCGGTCTGCGGGTGCTGGAGCCGCTCGGCTTCCATCCGGGCGCGCGTTACCAGGAATTGTTCGCACCCCATCTGCAGATGTTCGACCGCTCCAAGGATCTGCCGATGGCCAGGGCCGTTCGACCGGATCCTGTCACGGTGGAAGTGGTCCGCTCGATGGACGAGATGGCGAAGGTGATTGCGATCCGCGGCGCGGTCTATATGGGCGAACAACGCTGTCCGTTCGAAGAGGAATTCGACGGCAATGATTTTTCCGCCACCCATCTGATCTGCCACCGCGAAAGCGAACCGGTCGGCTGCATGCGGATCCGCTATTTCGCCGATTTCGCCAAGCTCGAACGGCTGGCGGTGCGCAACGAAAGCCGCAACGCCGGCATCGCCAGCCAGATCGTCGACACCGCGATCGAGCTGTGCCGGAAGAAGGGCTACCGCGTGCTCTATGCGCATTCGCAGACCCGGCTGCTATCGTTCTGGGAACAACGCGGCTTCAAGCGCATGCCGGGCACCCGCGAATTCGTCTTCTCCGATTTCGACTATGTCGAGGTCAAGCTCGAGACCGACAAGCATCCGCAAAGCATCACGCTCGACGACGACCCCTATGTGCTGATTCGTCCCGAGGGCCGCTGGGATAGGCCTGGCATCCTGGAAAGGTCGATGAGCCGGGGCATCTGCGAAACGGCGGACCTCCGATGAGTGCCGTGATCGACTTGCGAACCTATGTCGGTGCATCGCGCGGTCGTCTGCTGGTGATGGTCGACCTGCAGCAGAAGAATTACGAGGCGTTGGCGAAAGACCATGCCGCCGGCCTCGCGCGCGCGCTGGACAATTGCATGGCCGCGATCCGCCACGCGCGCAATTTCGGCATACCGATCGCGTTCACGCGGGCGGGTGACGGGCCGGAGCTGTTCGAAAGACCGGCGCCATCGGCATGGATAGCCGGCTTCGAGCCGAAGCGGTCGGATATGGTGTTCGAGCGGCAGCAGCCTTCCTGCTACAGCAACCAGCTTTTCGCCAACGTGGTTTCGCAGGCCGGAAGCTTCGCCATCGCCGGTCTCGGCGCCGAAGAGAGCTGCCTTGCGACCGCGATCGATGCCTCGCGCCGCGGCCATCACGTCACGTTCCTGGGCGATGCGTCCGCGAGCCGCTGCCGGCACAATGCCGATGCCGCGGCCGTGCATCAGGTCGCCACCAACGCCATCGAGCTTTTTGCCGACGTCGCCGCCACCACCCACTGGCTGGTGGCGACGTCGCAGCGACCTCTCAAAGGGCATCGATATGGATGAGTTGAGTGCCCGTCGTTTGCGTAACGTCATTCCGGTGCTGGTGGAGCAGCGCAATATCCTGATTGCGGGAGGCGTCTCCTTTGCCGGCCATCTGGTCGATCTCGCGATCATGCAATTGCGCCTGTCGCTCAATGAAATTTCAGAAGACGAATTGTCCGAATTCTCCGACGTGCTCAGCGTTGGTCTCCTCAGCCGTGAATCAACCGATTGATCAATTGACCCGGGAGCATGGCATGCCAGGGCGCAGGTGGATCATCCTTGCGGTGTTGTTCGCGGCGCGTGCGGCCACAGGCTTCCAGTTTCAATCGACGGGCTCGGTAACCAATCTCCTGATGGCTGATCTCGGGATCGGCTACGCCGAGGTCGGCATGCTCTTGGGCGCCTATCTGTTGCCAGGCGTCATCGTGGCATTCCCGGCCGGCCTGCTCGGCCGGCGCATCCGCGAAAAGACGCTTGGACTGGCGGGCCTTTTGCTGATGGCGGCTTCCGGCCTCGCGCTAAGCTATTCCGGCGATCTCGCCTTCGCGCTCACGGCGCGGCTGATCGGCGGTATCGGGGCGACGATCGTCATCCTGGTCGCGACCAAGATGGTGGCGGACTGGTTCGACGCACGCGAGATCGTGCTGGCGATGTCGCTGTTGCAGATGAGCTGGCCGTTCGGCGCGATGGTCGCGCTGCCGATCCAGACCTGGATCGGGCAATCCTTCGGGCTGTCCGCGGTGATGGCGTCAGGCGCGATCTGTGCGGTGGCGGTGTTTTGCGCGTTCGCGCTGATTCCGCAAGCCGCGCAGCCAGTTCAGGCCACTGCCGGCGGCAAGCTGCCCGGCGCGGCGCTGGTGCCCGTGGTGATCGCGGGCACCATCTGGGGCGTGATGAATCTCGCCTGCGTGCTGTTCTTCAGCTACGCGCCGCTGTTGATGGTGGCGCAGGGATCCTCGCCGACGGTGTCGGCCTCGCTGACCAGCCTTGCGATCTGGTTCACGATTCTCGCCATACCGGCCGGCGGCTATCTGGTTCACCGATCGGGGCGGCCGATCATGGCGATCATCGCCTGCGGCCTGATCGCAGCTTCGGCGTTGTCGCTGTTCGTCGTGGATTTCCACCCGACCATCGCCTGCCTGATCTTTGGCGTTGCGATCGGCCCGTTGTCGGGCGCGATCCTGTCATTGCCTGCGATGGTGCTCGAGCCGGCCGATCGCTCGGTTGGATTTGGCCTGTTCTATACCTGCTTCTATGTCCTGATGGCGGTCGGCCCCACCGCCGCCGGCCGCCTGCAGGATGCCTGGGGCACGCCGTCGGCGGCGCTCGTCGCCAGCGCTGTGCTACTGGTGACGATGGTGCCGCTGTCGCTTTCGTTCCGCTCGCTGTCGAAGCGCAGCCTGTTCGCGCAACCGGGTGAGACGAAGCTGCGCGCGGCGGCGTAGGCTACATCGTCAAGCCCGGCCATGACGGAAAGAGTGAGTCACGCAGCCTCACACCGTCAGAGCCTCCGCAATCGCATCGAGCGCCTTCATTGCATCATTCGGATCGAGCTCGATCTGCAAACCGCGCTGCCCGCCATTGAGGTACACGGTCGCGTGGCCGAGCGCCGCCGCCTCGATCGCGACCGGCACGCGCTTCTTCTGTCCGAACGGCGAGATGCCGCCGACATGATAGCCGGTGAGCCGTTCGGCATCCGGAGGGCGCATCATCTTCGCCGCCTTGCCGCCGAAGGCGCTCGCAAGCTTCTTCATGCTGACTTCGCGATCCGACGGCACCACGACGCAGACTGGCGTGCCGTCGACTTCGGCCATCAGCGTTTTCAGCACCCGGAACGGCTCGACGCCGAGTGCTTCGGCGGCCTGCATGCCGATGCTTGTCGCGCCGGAATCGTAGACATAGGTGTGCAGCACGAATTTCACGCCGAGCCTTTGCAGCGCTTTCGTTGCCGGGGTGGTTTTGGACATGTGCGTTTTGTCCCTCAATGTTCACCGGGATGCCGCGGCGAAGCCATCGCGCGGCCACAAATCTTCGGGGGATATCAATGGGTTGGAGACCGCTCCAGCGGCCTCTAAGTCTCCCTTCTTGCTTGCCTAGGGGCCCCGCTTCCTTTATCCGGTTGGGTTGCCTTGCATGCGAACGGCCCCCGGCCGTGATTTTGGCTGGGCAAACTAGAGCATGATCCGGAAAAGTGGATACCGGTTTTCCGAAAAGATCATGCTGGAACCACTAAAGTCGCAGGGAATACCCGAGATATGGCCAATGTTGTCGTCGTCGGCGCCCAGTGGGGTGACGAGGGGAAGGGCAAGATCGTCGACTGGTTGTCGGAGCAGGCCGATATCGTCGTGCGCTTCCAGGGCGGCCACAATGCCGGCCATACGCTCGTCATCAATGGCGTGACCTACAAGCTGGCGCTGTTGCCGTCAGGCGTGTTGCGGCCTTCCAAGCTCGCGGTGATCGGCAATGGCGTGGTGTTCGACCCGCAGGCCTTCCTCGATGAAGTGACAAGACTGAAGGGCCAGGGCGTCGCCGTCAGCCCGGACAATTTGCGGGTCGCCGAAAACGTCACCCTGATCCTCCCCCTGCATCGCGAACTCGATTCGCTGCGCGAATCCTCCAATTCGGGCACCGCGATCGGCACCACCCGCCGCGGCATCGGACCGGCCTATGAGGACAAGGTCGGCCGCCGCGCCATCCGCCTGATGGACCTCGCCGACCTCGACACGCTGCCGCACAAGATCGATCGGCTACTGGCGCACCACAACGCGCTGCGCCGCGGCAACAATTTGGAGGAGATCGACGGCGGCGGCATTCTCAAGGAGCTCTCCGCGCTGGCGCCGCAATTGCTGCCCTACGCCGAGACCGTGTGGCGATTGCTCGACCTCAAGCGCCGGGAGGGCAAGCGGATGCTGTTCGAGGGCGCGCAGGGCGCGTTGCTCGATGTCGATCACGGCACCTATCCCTACGTCACCTCGTCCAACACGGTGGCGGCGCAGGCGGCGACCGGCACCGGCATGGGCCCGGGCGCGGTCGGGTACGTGCTCGGCATCTGCAAGGCCTATACGA
>Ga0137398_10000778_pt1 | contig 12107 bp, 7 predicted proteins | sample czorhiz216metaG_FD_106659 | JGI IMG/M metagenome (GOLD analysis project Ga0137398, IMG submission 106659) | Vadose zone soil microbial communities from Angelo Coast Range Reserve, California, USA - czorhiz2.16 metaG | ecosystem: Environmental > Terrestrial > Soil > Vadose zone | place: USA...
CGGCGGAAACTCTCTCTTGAAATTCCGGCGTGTAGGCCTTGGCTACAAGATTGATCGTGCAGCCGCCGAAGCCCCCGCCGGTCATGCGCGCCCCATAAATGCCCGACTGCCGCCCGGCAATCTCCACCATCATGTCCAATTCCCTGCAGCTCACCTGGTAATCGTCGCGCAAACTAGTGTGCGACGCGGCCATCAGTTCCTTCCATACGCCCGTTTCACCCGATTCCAGCGCTTCTGCCATTTTCCCGACTCGCTGGTTCTCGCTAATCACGTGCCGGCAGCGGTTGTACAAGGTCTCTGAAAGCTCACCCCGGTGCTCGGTCAACTGCTGCATGTTCAGGTCGCGCAAGCTGCCTTCCGGCAAGACCCTCGCGAGCAGTCGCACCGCTTCCTCGCACTCCGCGCGCCGGTCGTTATAGCCACTCGCCTGCAGCCGGTGTTTCACCTTCGTATTGCAGATCACCAGATCCATCCCCTCCGGCAGCCGCACCGCGCGATACGCGAGCGAACGGCAGTCCAACAGCAGCGCGTGTCCCGCCTGGCCGTGACAGGATACGAACTGGTCCATGATGCCGACGCGCGCGCCGACAAATTCGCTTTCACCGCGCTGGCAGATCTGCGTCAATTGAGTGCGGTCCATCGCCTCACCCGCGTTCACCAGGAGCGCATAGCCTGTGGCTACCTCGATCGCCGCCGACGAACTCAGCCCCGCGCCCAGCGGCACGTCGCCCGCTAGGTAAAGGTTCGCGCCCCGCAACCGGTAACCCGCTTGTTCGAGACTCCAAGCCACGCCTAGCGGATAGTCGGACCAGTTCCCGGCCGCCGGCTTCAAATCGTCAAGATCGCCCTCTCTGCTTTCCCCGAAATTCTCCGAGTACAGCACCAGCTTTCGGTCTTCACGGGATCCAACGGCCACCCAGCACGAAAATCCGATCGCCGCCGGCAAAACGAATCCTTCGTTGTAGTCCGTGTGCTCCCCAATCAGGTTCACGCGGCCGGGCGCGCGATAGACGCGCGGGGAAGAACCAAACCGCGACTTGAAGTTAGCAAACACTTGGTGGCTCAAGTCCATGCAAGTCCACATTGTCCGCAAAGTATGTGCAGCCGCAGAGTGTACTCGATTCTCCGCAGAATTTAAGCGCCTGCCGCCAAACTGCGCGGCCGGCGGCACGCCCCTTCCCTTCTGGAAGACTGAACAGTGGTTCATTTTATGAACTCTCGTTCATTTGTTCTTGACTCCGCAAGCCAATACGGTGTACCTCTAGTAGCAGCTCGTGGCTGTGTCAGGAGAGGCTCGTTGGCTCACAGACGTCCTTTCACCGCTGGCAATCGAAGGCGCCGTCGTCGTCGCCTAGCGCGACGTTTCGAAATCCTGCGCGCCGCCGGCCGTGAATTTCGCGCGCGCGGCTTTTTCGAAACTGGTATGCGCGACATCGCCGCGGCTTCGGACCTGTCTCCCGCCAACCTCTATAACTATTTCCGCGGCAAGCATGAAATTCTTTTTTTCTGCCAGGACACCGCGCTCGACCACTTGCTCGGCGCGCTGCAGAAGACCCGCCGCCTCCGCGCGACTTCTGCACAAAAACTTCACGCCACCGTCGTTGCGCATCTCAGTTGCGTCCTCGATGAAGTCGAGGGCTCCGCAGCTCACTTCCTGGCTTCCGCGCTGCCCCGCCCCATGCAAGAGCGCATCTTCCGAAAACGCGACCGCTACGAAGAAGGTCTGCGGCAACTCATTGCTGCCGGCGTTCGCTCCGGCGAGTTCCTCCCCTGTGATACCGCGCTCGCGGCGCGCGCCATCCTCGGAGCCCTCAACTGGAGCGTGCTTTGGTTTCGCTCCGACGGTGCTCTGAGCGTCAGCGAAATCGCCAGTGGTTTTGCCGGCTACTTGATCCGCGGCCTGCTGGCCAAGCCAACTGCTGCGGCAACCACAAAGAGCAAGCGAACACCGCTACGCCGCGCGGCCAGAACTGCACGCGGAATGGGCCGTCGGCGCGAGCGAGGTGCCCTGTGAACTTGTCCATACTTCCGGCGGCATCACAAAAATCGGCGCACATTCGCATCACCCTGAACGGCGAACCCGTGGATATCTCCTTCGCTCCGTACAAGACATTGTTGGAAGTCCTTCGCGAAGACTTGAACCACACCGGCACCAAGCACGGCTGCGAACTCGGCGAGTGCGGTGCCTGTGCGGTTCTCGTGGACGGCAAGCCCGTGCTTTCCTGCCTCCTGCTCGCGCTCGAATGTGACGGCAAACGAGTGCTGACCGTGGAAGGTCTCGGCTCCGGCGGAAAACTTCATCCGTTGCAGGATGCCTTCGCGGATTTGGGTGCGGCGCAATGCGGATATTGCACGCCGGGAATCCTGGTCACCGCCAAGGCTTTGTTGGACCAAAATCCGCGTCCCAGCCGCGATCAGATTCGCGAAGCCCTTTCCGGAAACTTGTGTCGTTGCACCGGCTATCTGCAAATCTTTGAAGCCGTGGAAGCCGCCATCCTCACCATCAGCGGCCAGAGGGAATCGTAAGGCAAAATGTCTGATCGGCAAAAGTCGGTAACAGCTGGCACGGCAAGCTCGGAAGCGAACGGCCAACATCTGCGCGTGATTGGCGTGCCGCGCCGCCGCGTGGACGCCCGCGCCAAAGTTACCGGCCAAACGCGTTTCGCCGATGACATTTCCCTGCCCCGCATGGCGTATTGCAAACTGCTGCGCTCCCCGCATCCACACGCGCGACTTAAACATATCGACGCTTCCCGCGCGCTTGCGCAACCGGGCGTCTACCTGGTGCTCGCTGGAAAAGATCTGCCGATTGAGTACGGGATTCTGCCCGTCAGCCAGGACGAGCAAGCTCTGTGCGTCGACCATGTTCGCCACGTCGGCGATCCTATCGCCGCTGTAATTGCCCGCGAAGAGCTAACCGCGGCGGAAGCTGTGAATCAGATTGACGTCGAATACGAAATCCTGACGACCATTTCCGATCCGGAAGAAGCGCTCGCCACTCCCACCCCGCGTATTCACGACTACGGGGAGGAGGGCAACATTCACAAACGCGTTGCCCTGGACTTTGGCGACGTCGATGCCGGATTCGCCGAAGCTGACGAAATCTTCGAAGACACTTTTTTCTATCAAGGAAGCACGCATCTCGCCATCGAGCAGCACGCGGCCGTGGCTGCAAAAGATCCCGAGGGCAAACTGACCATTTGGTCCTGCACGCAAACTCCGCATTATCTTCATCGTGCGCTGGCCAAGGTGCTCGAAATGCCGCCAGCGCATATTCGCGTCATCGCCACTCCCAACGGCGGCGGATTTGGCGGAAAGAGTGATCCCTTTAATCATGAAATCGTCGTCGCCAAAGCCGCCCTTTTGCTGGACCGGCCGGTGAAAATTTGCCTGACGCGCGAAGAAGTCTTTTACTGCCATCGCGGCCGCCACCCGGTGCTCATGAAATTCAAGACCGGCGTAAAAAAAGACGGCTCCATCACCGCTATGCACCTGCAAACGCTTATAGATGGCGGCGCCTACGGGTCCTACGGCGTGGCCAGCACGTTCTACACCGGCGCGCTGCAAACCACCACGTACCACATTCCCCGCTATCGGTTTCAGGGCTGCCGCACGTTTACGAACAAGCCGCCCTGCGGACCCAAGCGCGGCCACGGGACCGTTCAGCCGCGCTTCGGCCAGGAAATCCAACTCGACAAAATCGCGGAGAAACTTCGCATCGATCCCGCTGAACTCCGCTTGCGAATTGCGGAGTCGCCGAACACGGTCACCGCGAATTACTTGCGGCTGAGTACGGTAAATCTGCCGGAGTGCATTCGTCGCGTGGTGAACGTTTCCTCCTGGAACGAGAATTTCCGCAAACTTCCGGAAGGCCGCGGAGTGGGACTGGCGTGTTCCGCGTATCTCACCGGTGCAGGACTGCCCATTTACTGGAACAAAATGCCCCATTCCGGCGTGCAGCTCAAACTCGATCGCGGCGGCGGAGTCACGGTTTTCTGCGGCGCCACGGAAATTGGCCAAGGTTCCGACGATGTTCTCGCCGGAATCGTCGCGGAAATTCTCGGGCTCGATACGTACGACATCCGGCTGTACACCGGCGACACGGATTTGGGTCCCGTCGATCTCGGGTCGTACTCCAGCCGCGTCACCATCATGGCGGGCAACGCCGCGTTGCAAGCCGCGGAGCGGGCGAAGGCGCTGCTTGCGGAAGCCGTTGCGCTCCGCCTGGAATTTCCCGCCGGGCGAGCGAAGTTCGCCGAAAAACGCGTTTTCGATTCCGCCGCTCCAGAAAGGGGCGTCACCTTCCAAGAAGCGGTAGGCCTTGCGGAGGCGCGCTTTGGCACAATTGCTACCGTCGGCTCGTACACGCCGCCGAAATCTCCCGCGCTGTACAAAGGCGGCGGCGTGGGCCCCTCGCCTACGTATTCGTACACCGCCGCAGTAGTTGAGGTTGCCGTGAATTCGGTGACCGGGTGGATTACCGTGCCGAAGATCTGGATTGCGCACGATATCGGGCGCGCGCTGAATCCCACGCTAGTGCGCGGACAGGTGGAAGGCAGCGTGTACATGGGCCTCGGCGAAGCATTGATGGAGGAGCAGGAGTTTCGCCGGCTCCCAAAAAAACTTTCGCACGCGCTGGTGCACAAATTTCCATCGATTCTGGAATACAAGAGCCCGACCTCGCTGGACATGCCCGAGGTGGTGACCGAGCTGGTTGAAAAGCCCGATCCGCGCGGCCCGTTTGGCGCCAAAGAAGTGGGGCAAGGTCCGCTGTTGCCGATCATGCCGGCGGTCGCTAACGCAGTGTACGACGCCGTGGGCGTGCGCATCGACGAGGTGCCCATTACGCCGGAAAAAATCATGAAGGCGCTGGCCGAAAAGAAGGCCGGGCGCGCACCCCGTTTCGGCCCCAACCATTTTCCGAAAGTCGATTGGCCCGAGTCTTTGCGCGTGCCTCCCCCATGGGAAGGCGGCGACGGCAACGCGGTGAATGATGTTCCGCGCGCCGCGAAATCGCGCCCGGAAAAAGAGCAGGTCACCGGCTCATGATGCGCCTGCCGCTTTTCGAGTTCCGCGCGCCGCGCACGCTGGAAGAAGCCGCGGGCATCCTTGACGGCGAGGGCGTAAACGCGATGGCGCTCGCGGGCGGCACGGACTTGCTGCCGAACATGAAACGGCGGCAGCAAGTGCCGCGAACGCTGATGAGCCTGCGGCACATCGAGGATTTGCACGCGCTCCGGCTTGAAGATTCCGGTTCTCACCGTGGCCATTCTGTCCGCTTGGGCGCGTGCCTGACGCTCTCAGAACTTGCCGCCGATCCGCGGTTGCGCAACGGCTTGACGGCGCTGGCGCAGGCGGCGTCGTTTGTGGCCACGCCGCAAATCCGCAACATGGCCACGCTCGGCGGAAATCTTTGCCTCGATACACGCTGCAACTACTACGACCAAAGCTATGAGTGGCGAAAATCCATCGACTTCTGTCTGAAGAAAGACGGAACTACGTGCTGGGTGGCGCCGGGAAGTCCGAAGTGCATGGCCATTTCCTCGACGGACACGGCGCCGGCGCTGATTGCGCTGGGCGCTCGCGTGCGATTGGTTTCGCGCGCCGGAGAGCGGGAAGTGCCGCTCGCTGAACTGTACAAAGCCGACGGCTTGGACTACATCGAGCGCAAACCGAACGAGATTCTCGCGGAAGTGCTGCTCGATTCCCCGTGCGGCTGGAAGAGCACGTACTGGAAATTGCGGCGGCGCGGCTCGTTCGATTTTCCGGTACTGTCGGTGGCGGCCGCCGCCGGCTTTTCGGCAAGTGGCGTGGTCGAGGATGCGCGCATCGTGGTCGGCTCGGTAGCGTCGCGGCCGCTGCTCGCGACCGACGCAGGGAAGTTCTTGGCCGGTCGCGCGCTGGATCATGACGTGATTGCGGAAGCCGCGGCGCTTGCGGCGCGAATTGCCAAGCCACTGGACAACTCCGACTTCGACATGACCTGGCGCAAGAAAGTAGCCGCCGAATTCGTAACCTATGCGCTGCGCGAACTGCGCGGTGACGATGTGCGGAGCGAACGCGTAAGCCTGACGCACCTACCTCCTTCCTTCTGAAATCGATTGACACCACAGAGAATCGGGCGCACCAGGGGGACTTCGTGGGCAACGGAGCAGGACCGCCTCGGAGACTGACTTGAGCTCCTGCCCGTACAAAACCCAGTTGCAACAGTTTGCAACTGGGAGAGGAAAAGACTCTGGAAGTTGTTGATTCCAAATGGGTCGATTTGCGGAAGTCCCCACCCTCGGTGCTTGGTGAAAAGCCTTAATGTGCTTGATTATACAGGACTTAGCTTTTTTGATGCTGATGCGCAGCAAATGCCACCAATATTCTCTTATAGGAAAAGGCAGGCATTCTCCATTTCAGGCTTTCCTTGGCCCCGGGCGCTGATTTGCGGAGGCACGAGCGCATTCCCGCAGTTTCTTTTGAACCTTCTTTGGGAGCAGCATCGGTATAGCCTGTGAAGGTTTTCGGGCGCGCTTTTTTGGGAAAGCAAGGTGGCATTTCATAGCGCCCGAAGTAGAGCTAGAAGTCGAGCTAGGGGTTACAGATTCATTATGGTAAATGTTCGCCCGGCTAATAGGACGGGTGGTCCCTGCCGAAAAGGGTTACAGGATTTGCTGTATTGTTTAGGGCAGACAGCCTGTAGGAAGCTTAATAGATGTGGATTTCTGTACAGACACTGAACGAAGACCTACCCGGAGTTCTGCACCCGTCGACGGACCCCGCCCCAGAGTCACGCAGGGGTCTGCAATCCAAGACGATTCTCATAGTTGATGACAATGAGAGTGAGCGCACGGTCATCCGTTCGGCGGTGGAAAACCTGACGAAGTTCCGCGTCTGCGGCGAAGCCGCGAACGGCACGGATGCCGTACGGAGAGCACGGGAGCTCAAGCCCGATCTGGTGATCATGGACTTGGCCATGCCGCTGATGAACGGGCTGGAGGCAGCTTCGATTCTGAAGTACGAGTTGCCCCGGGTGCCGATCGTGCTGTTTACGCTCTACGCGGATTTGATCCATGGCCCGAGAGCACCGATGTTTGGCGTCACCGTGGTGGTCTCCAAGGAAGACGGGCTGGCTCCGTTGCTTGCCTGTCTCCAAGGGCTGCTCCAGCCTTCCTAGCGCTGCTAAAATCCCATCGCGAGCAGAAGCGAGATCGCGCGAAAACTGCTGAGACTGCTGATCGAAACGCGAGGGCTGGAGTGTCTGCGGAGGAGCTCGATGGAAGGCACGCTCCTGGAGACAACGTGATTTATTCATAGCGGAGCGCTATGAGAGGATCGACGCGAGAGGCCCGGCGGGCTGGAACCCAACAGGCGATGACGCCGGTGATCAGGAGCAAGGCGGCCACCGACGTTAGCGTGAACGGATCGTAGGCCGAGACGCCCCAAAGTTGCGTGGCAATTACCCGGGCTACCGCAAGGCTGGCTATTATGCCGAGGACGATGCCCGCGCCGACCAGGCCAACACCCATGCGAATGACCAAGCGGAGGACGTCCCGCTTCTCCGCGCCGAGGGCCATGCGAATGCCGATTTCGTGGGTGCGGCGAGCGGTGGTGTAGGCCAGGACACTATAGACGCCGATGGTGACCAGCACCAGACCAATGGAGCCGAATACGGTCATCAAGAGGAAACCGAAGCGCGGGCCGGCATAAGAAAAATTGGCGATGAAACTTTCAAGCGTACCAGTGAGAGTGAGCGCGACATTGCTGTCGGTGGCCCAGATCTCGTGGCGTACGGCATTCATCAGGGTCATGGGATCGGGGCCGGTGCGTACCAGAACGCCGCGCGCGCCGGAGCCAGTCATGGTGTAAGGCACCCAGATTTCGGGCTGCACGGGGTCTTGCAGACCGTTGTTCTTGACGTCGGCTACTACACCGATGATTTCAAACCAGGGATCGGCAAGCTTGTCTGGAAATTGCTCGAGCTGCGCGATGTGCACGCGCTCACCCATGGGATTTTCGTTGCCGAGATATTTGCGTATGAACGTCTGATTGACGACGGCGAGCTTGCGCCTCCCCTCTACTTCGGCTTCGGTGAACGGGCGGCCGTCAATAAACTGGATTTTCAGGACCGGGAAATAGCCTTCGCTGCAAAGCTGGAAGAGCGCGTTCCATTTTTCGGCGTGCGTTTTGCCTGGAATTTCGATTTCGGTGTTGATTCCGCCGTAGGGCGGAAGCGTGCTGGTTTCGGTGGCTTCCAGGACGCCGGGGACAGCTTTAAGGCGAGTGAGGAGCGGGCGGAAGAAACCGGCGACTTGGTCGGAAGTCTTGTAGCGGTCCTCGGGGAGAGGAAGGCGCGCGACGAAGATGTGGTCTGGTTGCAGGCCGAGGTGCACGTCGCGAAGGGCGACGAAACTGCGCATGAGTAGGCCGGCAGCGACCAGCAAGGTGAGCGAAACAGCGACTTCGAGGACGACGACAGCGCTGCGCAAGCGGCCATGAGCCCCGCCGCCGCTGGTACCTTTGCCGCTGTCGCGCAGCGGATCGTTGAGGTCGCGGCGCACAACTTGCAGCGCGGGAGCCAATCCGAAGATGATCGCGGTGAGTACGGCGACCGCGAGGGTGAAGGCAAGAACCGGGAGATTGAGACGAATGACCGCCTCCGCGGGGATGATCTGCTGAGGCATGAGCGCGACGAGAGCTTTGAGTCCGCCCCAAGCCATTAACGCGCCGAGAATGGTGCCGCTTAGGGCAAGGAGGAAGCTTTCGACAAGGAGTTGCCTGATGATGCGCCATCGTCCGGCGCCGAGAGCGGCGCGGATGGCGAATTCTTTTTCGCGGGTGGTGGCGCGAGCAAGGAGGAGGTTGGCGACGTTACCGCAGCCGATTAACAACAGGAGCCCAACGGCGGCGAGGACGATGTACAAGGTGGTGCGGAAGCGTCCGACGACGAGGTCGGTTAGCGTTTCGATGTGAACGCTGAATTTCTTGGGATAGTCCTTGGGATAGATCGCGGCGAGATTTTTGGCCACGACGGTTACGTCAGATTCGGCTTGGCGAATGGAAACCCCAGGTTTGAGATGACCGAGGAAGAACCAAAAGACCGGGAAACCGTTGCGTTCTTGGGCAGCGGAGCGACTGGGCTTTTGAGGAATCCACATGTCGGCGTCGCCCCATCCAAAGCGCGGAGGCATGATGCCGACCAGAGTGCACTGGTTGCCGTTGAGGACGAACGTCTTGTTGATGATCTTGGGGTCGGCGCTGAAGCGGGTGACCCAGGTCTTGTAGCGCATGACGAAGATGGGAGCCGCGCCAGGTTCGTAATCGGCAGGCTGAGCCGCGCGGCCGAGAAGCGCGGGCATGCCGAGGAATTCGAAAGTGCCGGGAGTGATGTAGTTGCCATCGAAGCGCTCGGTGCCTTCGCCGGAGCGGTAGAGGACGTCGAGGCCGGCGTTGGCGATAACCCGGTCAAAAGAATGATTTTGCGCGACGTAGTCGAGGAACTCCGGGCCGGAATAGCCGCCGCGGCCTCCGGGTTCGTTTTGCTCCGTGTCGTGAATTTGGACGGAGACAAGTCGCTGCGCGTCGGTGTAGGGGAAGGGCTCCATCAACACATTTTCCATGACACTGAAAATGGCGGTGGAAGCGCCAATGCCGAGGGCCAAGGTGACAGCAGCGATGATGGTGAAGGAAGGACTCTTGCGGAGGTTGCGGAGGGCGAAGTGCAAGTCTTGGATGAAAGTGCCCATGAAGTCCTCCTAATGGATGGTCAGAAGCTATACGTGCCGCAAGACTTAAAAGTTCCCAAGCGTCAATCGACTGGAAGCAAACACTTGTTCCCACTATTAGAGACGAGCGTGGACGGCAGAAGCGAGTCCGGACCGGCTGGGCTCTTGATAAAGCATCGCAGAGGAAATCCCTTACGCATATTGTGTATGGCAGCAGTTCTGCCGAAAAACCTGCCGTGAAAGGCGGGCCACCATGACCATAGGAGCGGTGGCCAAGCTAAGAAACTAGGAACCCGGCGCGGTGAGAACGGTTGCCGGCTGGAACTCCATAGCGCCGGTCTAAAAAGCCGCTGCCCATAAAGACTGTGGTGATCAGCAACAGTTCGCTGGGCCAGATGAAATGGGAGGAGATGGTGTTTCTGGGGAGTCCAGAGTATGTATGCGATGTCACGCCCATTGATTTTGCGCCATTCGCCCGCGATTGTGGACCCGCGCGAGCCGCCCATGTCACCGAAGGTTACCGTGGTGAATTTTGGGAGTCTCTGGCGCGCGGGGGACGCCGAAGCGGAGAAAGATCTCGCTAACAGTGGCGGCCGATAAGTTTCGAGAACTCGATTAACTCAGCAAAATATAAGGTGAAATCCAATAAAACGCCCCGGCCGCTTTCGCGAACGGGGCGTCTTGCTGGGCGCTGCCTCTGAGATCGCGCGGGAATTTATTCTTCGTCGCCGTCTTGTTCGGCGGCTACCGGGATCAGTGTGCCGAACAGGCCGTCTTGCTCACTGTTCGGGCCTGCAGTAAAAAACAGCGTGGTGGAGGAGCCGGCGGAGCCGTTGTTGCCGAACGTCAGCGACCACAGGCCATCGATAAAGACTAGCGAATCGTCCTTATCGTTACGCATGAAGCCGATGAATTTCTTGGTGAAGCCGTTGAAGGCGGCAATCCATCCGCTGCGGAAATTACCAACGAGAATGACGTTGCTGAACTCGCCGAAATCGCGCGGAGTCCACACCACGCCCCAGGGAGCGTTGAACCAGTCGCCGTGCTCGAGGCGACCCTGGAATTTGCCGGTCGTGCTGAAGATGTCGACGAAGCCGAAGCCGTCGCCCCCGACGGGGTCATGGCGAGGCCCATCCTGCTTGGCGTAGGTGACGAAGAGGCTGCCGCCGATGTTCTGGATGTTGAAGGGCGCGAAATCGCGGGGAATGCTGTCGTCATCGAACGCATCTTCGCCGAGGTGTACGCGGTGGAAATTGGTGTCGTAGACTTCAACGCGGCCGGAGCGGAAGTTGGTGACGTAGAGGAACTTTCTGCCGTCGATCTCTCCGGAAGTCATTCCCTTGTAGACCGCGCTATGCGCTGAGCCTTTGTCGGAGTTGTCCACCTTAGGGACCGCATTCGTCACATTGACGCCGGCGTTCCATCCGGAGATGGTCCCATCTTCGGTCGCGAAGATGAACATGGCCTGTTTGCCCGGAGCGACCTGGAAATCAGCGGGGCTACCGTTGAAGACAACGCCTGTGGGCGTGGACGCCGTGCCGGGCGCAAAACCAGGAGGCGGAACCATAACAAAATTGTTGAACGGACTGTTAATTCCGTTGCTATTGGAATCAGGATGCGGATCGGGGAAGAAATTTTGGGGCGTGCCGGCACCGTCGTAAAGCGTCGACGTTCCAGAGTTATTGTTGCCGACCCACCATGGGCTGCCGCCCGGAGAGCGCGTGAGTCCCCAGGGATTTTTCAGGTTGGGGTCGGTGACGGCGGCTTTGATGCTCGAGGTATCCGAGACGAGATTTGTTTGGGTGTAGTGCTGAGCCTTTGCAAGGTTAGGAACAAGAACAGCCAACGCAAAGACACTGGTGAGCTTTGCGCACTTCGACAAAAACCGCATACGGATTTTCCTCCAGAACAAGATTTGGTCAGCGCGGCGAGTTCATCGTGGAGCGATGAGACGCAAAATCGCTTTCTAGACCGCTGATTGCTCTCTGCGGAATGGACGGCGCAGAAGCAATGCTTGCGGACACAAGGAATTTAAACTTGTGGCACGGGGCGAGTGTCACAGAAAGGTCAAGATAGCGTCATCTTCATGGGTAGGGGTCATCCGAATCTTGATGCATCGAGAGAGACGCCTGCAAACGCTGGGCAGGGCTGCAAACGATCGTCAATGTAAACAAAGGCTTAGGAGGCTTTTTCTTGGGCGTAGGCGAGGTATTCTTCGTAGGGGCCCTTAAAGTCTTCGATCTTGCCAGCTTTGAAGTGCCAGATGCGCGTGGCGACTTCGTCGATCACGTCGTGATCGTGGGTCACGAGCAAGACGCTGCCGTCGTATTTCTGCAGGGCGATGTTTAGCGCGTTGATGGATTCCAGGTCGAGATGGTTGGTCGGCTCGTCGAGGAC
>Ga0137398_10000779_pt1 | contig 12099 bp, 6 predicted proteins | sample czorhiz216metaG_FD_106659 | JGI IMG/M metagenome (GOLD analysis project Ga0137398, IMG submission 106659) | Vadose zone soil microbial communities from Angelo Coast Range Reserve, California, USA - czorhiz2.16 metaG | ecosystem: Environmental > Terrestrial > Soil > Vadose zone | place: USA...
CCCGAACCAGCGCGCATCCTGCTGATTGGAACGTTCCGGCCTCCCGAGATAACCACAAACCAGCATCCATTGGCCGCTGTGACCGACCGGCTTGTCGAGAAGGGGTTCGTTCGAGAAATCGCGCTCGGCGGACTCGACAAGGGGGCAATCATCAGTTATTCGGAGCGGCGGTATCCGCCGGCCTCAGGCCAGGAGCGGCGACTCGCGAAACTAGCGCAGGTTGTGCACATGCGCACTGGCGGCAATCCGCTTTTTATGATCAATGTTCTGCGCGATCTAGTTGCGCGTGGGCTACTGGTTAAGGGGGAGCGAGGGTGGGTCGTGAACGCCGACATCGAGACGCTTGATCTAGGGATACCCGATGACGTGCGTAGAACGATTGATCGCATCATAGAGCGTCTACCCGCGCCCGACCGTGAGTTGCTTGAAATTGCAAGCGTAATCGGATTGAGCTTTTCGGCATCCACGGTAGCGGCTGCAGCCGGTCACCCGCAAAGCGATGTTGAAAGAGCCTTCGCCACGCTTAGCCGTCAACAGCGGTTCCTGCGCTACATTAGCGCAATTGATTTCCCCGATGGATCAGTTTCCTCGAAATTTGAGTTTGTTCATGCGCTCTATCGTGACGTACTGCATGAGCGTGTGCCGCTTGGATATCTCTTAGAGTTACACCGGAAGGTGGGAGATGCGCTTCAAGGTTCATGGCGCGATAGGTCGCCAGAGATCGCTGCCGAGTTGGCCATGCATTTCGAGCAAAGCCGCCAGATAGAACGCGCCGGCTTCTATCGTAGGCACGCCGCGCTGAATGCCCAGCGGCGTCGCGCGTATGCGGAAGCACGGATGCACTTCGAGCGGGCTCTCGCTCTGCTCGCTGTGGAGCCTCCCAGTCAAGATCATGCGGAACGCGAGGCTTTGCTCCGAATGGGACTCGGCGCAGCGCTCATGCCAGCACTCGGGTGGGGCGCTCCCGAAGTAGAGGAATCTTATGCGCGAGCTCGCGTTCTGGTTGACGGACTTGAGGACAACCCTGCTTTGTTTCCCGCACTTTGGGGGCTCTGGCTTTTCTACTGGGGTCGGGGACCACTGAGCACGGCGCAGCAAATAGCCGACGACCTAACACGTATCTCGAGTGGACGTGATGATCTGGCATTGCGTCTTCAGGCGCACCACGCATGCTGGGCCACAGCTTTCCTGCGTGGCGATCTTGAAGAAGCCTGCAGCCATGCCGCCGAGGGCCTTGCCTTATATAAAGCTGATCGAGACGCACCGGTCGCAACGATCTACGGAAGTCACGATGCTGGCGTCTGTGCCCGGTACTTCCGGGCGCGAGCACTAGCACTTCTTGGAAGGTTAGACGAGGCAGTCCGAACGGCGGACGAAGGGGTCGAAGCTGCTCGTAGCTTAAATGATCCGTTTTCGCTCGCGCTCGCACACGTCTTCGCCTCGTCTGTACACGAGGCGCGCCGGGACGTCGGGGGAGTAAAGACGCACGCCGAAGCCGCGGTCACAATTGCTCGGGCTGAGGATTTCCGCCTGATGTGTGCGTGGGCTGCGCCATTGCAAGGATGGGCTGCTGTCCATGAGGGACATTATCAAGAAGGGCTGCAGTGTATCGAGGCCGCGTTAGCGGAAGCTCGATCCAACGGGTCCAATTCATTTCTTCCATACTCACTTGGTCTGTACGCCGAGTGTTGTTTGATAACTGGCCACATGGAAGACGCCTTCCGTGCTGTCGGTGAGGCATTGGAAATCGTATCCAGAACTGGTGAGCGATTCTGGGAGGCGGAGCTGTTGAGGCTTCAAGGAGAAATTGGGCTCGTGCGGAGCGTTGGCCTTCCCTCTTCCCAAGTCGAAGCGATATTTCGATCAGCTATTGATGTCGCCCGTCGCGCTGGATCAAGAGTGCTGGCCCTGCGCGCAAGTGCAAGTTTGGCCAAGCTATGCCGCCGACTCGAGCGCATAAACGAGGCCCGGCGAACCCTTGCTTCGGCGCAGAGTGAGTTCTCAGAGGGTCTTTCTTCGGAGGACATGAATCTGGCGGAATTTCTCTTGGAAGAGAGGCCTCTGGAGAATTGCGAGTGTTTGGGGAAATAGGACTGCAACAACAGTAATACGAGCGCGATCCTTCTGTGGACGAATGACGTGCTGATGCCCTCTGGATGGTCCCTAGTCTTGATAGGAAACGCCTCGGGCATGAGACTTGGGGCTGGAAGATAATGTCGAGCCGAGGCGTTTTCGCTAAGACCTCATGCGCCTCGCCGCACCACCAAGCATGAAAATTAGGGTTCAGCGGGCAGGCTAGGCGCGTGGAAACGGCTCACTCTGTGATACAAGCCTCCGTGGTCGGATCTTGAATTCACCTCAGCGATCGCTCCAGAGTGACCAGCAAAACCGGAAGTTTACCCCGGTCCGAAATTCGCTTTCTCAGAAGCTCGAAATTCGAATCGATGGGGTCTGCAGGAGTGTTTACCAGGTCTTCCATTTCGCCAACTGAAGTGATCGGTTACGTGAGTTTTCCGCGAGGGCTCGCGCTATCTGATTCCACGGCGAGAGCGTTTTGTGCAAGGCAAGCTGCGGTTCGAGGCATTCCTGGATCTGGTGAAGGGCAAAGTTGAATTCACGCCACCGGCTAGGAGGTCCTAATCGCCCAGATTGCGGAGCCAAGGGGCATAGAAGCGCTTATGGGGCGCAGCACCAGGATCAATTTTTTGAACCCGTCATTTGACCGTCGCATCCTAATTATCGCCAGTGACTGCATGTTATGAATATCAGCCCCGCTGACTGAGCAATACGACAATGCCTGCAATGTGGGTCCGCGTGAGCAAGCCGGGAATCTGCCTCATGCCCGATCAGCTTGAGAGTAAAAAGAGGGAGAGAAATATGGGGAAAGTTTTATCAGCTGTGTGCTGCATCGTGGTTCTAGGTTCCGTGATTGCTGCGTTCTCTCAATCCTGGCCAGCCGGTATTACCCCGGTTCGCGGAGTCGTCACGAGCGTCTCCGGAGATGTGCTGACGGTGAATTCCTCGAGCGGTTCTGTGAACATTACCCTTGACCGACAGTTGAAGGTATACACGAGGACACCATCCGATCTCGCTCACGTCACCAGCAAGTCGTTCGTCGGCGTTACATCGGTTAAACAACCGGACGGTTCAGAGCGCGCAACGGAGATCCATGTATTCCCCGAAGAACTGCGCGGCACCGGCGAAGGAAGCTATCTGATGAATTCGGATCAGACGAAAGATGCGAACCGCAGCAGAATGACCAATGGTACCGTATCCGGTTTGGGTGCGGCCGATGGCGGTGCTCCGAGGTCGCGCATGACCAACGGAACGGTGAGCACCAAGTCCGGCGAGTCGGCCCTGTCGATCGAATACGGTGGCGGGGTGGAAACTATCACCGTTCCACGCAATGTCACCGTCACCGCTCTGACACCCACTGCAGATAAGCTCACACCGGGGCAGAGTGTTTTGGTGCTCGCCAAAAAGCAGCCGGATGGTTCGCTGACCGCGACAAATATCATTTCCAGAGGCAGTGCAAAGTAACGCAAGCGATTGCAGGGGAACCTGAGATGGACCTGGTATCCGATCCAGCGGCGGCAAGGACGACGGTCGCTGAGCAGGAAGCTCCTCCTCAGATTATCCGCGTGAGTCAAAAGCATGCGATGGACGCATTGCTCAATCGCTCAATCTTCTACGCTTGAGCGGTTTGATCTGAGCGGAATGTCCACTGATTGGCCTCTCCCGTGTTCCAACCTGAACCCGATTCGAACAGGGGTACCTTCGACTCCCTGCCATCCTTGAAGCGACGGCTTGGCACGCCATTTTCATCGACGAGTAAGGAACAACGCGACTGAATTTCTGGTCCGCCACACGCGAGCAGGAGATGTGCCGGGGCGCCGTGCATCTTTCCGAGCGCAAAGCATGGACGCGCTTTCCTCTAGGGCGCGGTCATCGATAAAGGCTGAGAAGGGGAGGTACCCAGCCCGGGTAAGGGAAACACTAACCGGGAACCAAACTCCGACCGGCGAGTCTTGAGGTCACTGGAAAACCGAGACGGCTGAAGACGGTACCCGTTGCGGGTGCGGAGCTTGTATTTCTTCATATGGTCGCCCAGCAGTTTTACCGTAATCGCGCGCCAGCCCGAGTTGGGATTGGGCTTGGGGTAGTAGCTTAGCGAATAAAGATGTGCCAAGTCGTCCCGGATGGAAGCGAAGGCTCGCTTTTCGTCTCTCCAGCTCTTGGCGAAGTAGGCCTTCCCGCCCGTGGCCGCAGTCATGCGCTCAAACACCGCGGTGGACACGGGCTCCAACTTGGCTTCCCGGGTACTGATCATGTATATGGAAACGCCCGCGGACTGGGCGAATTCGGCGACATCCTCGGGCGGGACTACGCTGGAGTTGTCGGGGCCGTTGGAAAACACCACCACGACTTTCCTGCCCGTGTATTGCGCCGCATCCTTCAGCGTCAGCAACAGGGTGTTGTAGAGCGCCGCTTCGTCTCCGGCCACCCTGGAGCGCACGGCGCGCAGAACTTGCGACCGATCAGAGGTAAGAATGGCGGCTCGAGAGAGATCTCGGCTGTAGGAATAGAATGCGATCTTGTCTGCGGTTTCCAGCGAACGAACAAACTCGGCGATCGCATCCTGCGCGAAGACGAAGTCGCGATACATGTAATTGCTGGTATCAAACAGAACAAACACATCGGCGCCGGCTATCAAAGCATCGAGAGCGTGAAGCGGGTCCCCTGCAGCGGAGCCCTTGGTCAAGTCACCGGACTGGCCCGCGGATCGTTCGGGCTCTGCCGGCTCAGTGGGACTATGGGCCGGTTCGTTGCCTTCGGCAAACGTGGCAACCTTCTCCGTAATCCCATCCTCAAGGATGGCAAAATCCTTGGGGCGAAGGCCCGTAACGTAGTTCCCCTTCTTGTCGGTCACTGCGACGTTGAGCTGTACCATATTGACGACCACGTGGAGATCGGGGCGCTCCTGCGCTTCGACTCCAGTTCCATAGGGGACGAATAAAGGGAGAACAAAACCCAGAGATAGAATAGGATTCCTCAACATTGTTCCTAAGTTCCTCGTCTGCGAGCCCGTCTACTTGGGATCGCTGCGTTACCCTAGCAAATGGACCGTAGGCGGCTCACGGCCTAGACGCGGTGGCACTCATGGGTGAACCTATCTTGCCGTTCCGAAAGTCTTCGCCGGTTTCGTACATCGCGCGAAGCAGCGCCGGCCAGTCCTCAAAGTCGGTGGCGAAGATCTTCTCGACCATGTGTCGGGTCAGATCCGGCACAAGATGGTTTAGCGTCACAGCCGGACGCCCGTTTTCATCGGCCAAGCGAGCCCAGTATAGATTGGGAGAATCCCAAGACTCCGCCAGGAGACGGCTGGAGTATCCCGAGAATGCGGGCATGGGCGCGATGTTCAGCAATTCGCGGCCGTAGGTTTGAGCCAGGCTGGGATGGGGTACCCCAAAATCGTGGGACAAGCGACTCCAGTTGACCTGTTCGGGATGCTGACGGGAAAGATCTTGCAGCTCTCGGGTCGCCGTTCCCCAGGAGCCGACTTCATTCGGGTATCTGCGCTGAAACTCTGCCGTCAGATAGAACGTGTCGGCTGGCGTCACTCGAGGCAGTAGTTCTGATACGTGGCCGGCTCGCAGACCCTGCTCGACTTGTTCTGCCCGCTGCGGCATCATACGATCCGACAGAATGGCCATCACCTTGCTGCGCAGTTCCTCATCACTGGCGGAAGCGGTCAGAAGTTCTTCTCCACTCCGCTGATACAGCGCGACCGCGTGCAGCTCGTTCTGGCTGATATCCCACCAGCGCGGCAAGATCGCACTCGTCAGCAGAACCGGCGTCAATTCCTGCCAGATGAGAGCTTGCACACTTTCCGGTTGTATGAAGTTCTGCTCGAGCTCGGCCAGAGCATATGGGAGATCAGCAAGAGAGCCAACGAAACGAGCACCTCCGCCAGCAGGAGAACCCTGGCCAAACAGCTGCGGCGACTGCCAGACCGACTTCATGCCCATGACTGTTTCCGCAGCAAAGTCGTGGGAGCGCACGAAGAGCGGATTGTTATGCAGAGCCTGGGCGCCGGGTGGCTCATAATAGGCATAATTCAGACCCACAAGAGCGTCTCTCCAGAAGGAAGCCAGCTGCCCGCGAGCCCCTTCGAGTTGCGCGGAGGAAGCCGTGCCAGAGCGGAGCACTTTCGCCAGGTCGGTCCGCATCTCCACATCGGTGTGATGGGTGTTGTAGATTCTTGGAGCCCATTCCGATCTCTCGCCGCTAGTGAAAATCGGTCGCGGCATCTCGAATTCCCGCAATTCCCCGGCCTGACGGATCACGAATTCATTCAGCGTTCTGCCTTGAGACTTTTCGCTCAAGGCGTCGCCCAGAGCAAACAATGTGTCAAGAGAGACCAGTCGCTGGTCGTCCAATACAGAGCGGATTTTACCGGCTACCTCCAGGTGTACCCTCTTCCCTTCCGCGGTAGTCTGCCGAGGCCCTGCGAGCAAACCAATGATTTCATCCTGAGAACCCTTGCCTTTGCCGGCGGCAAACCGAAACAATTCTCCGAGAGAAGCTCGCCCCGCGTCGTACAACTGGGCTCCGGATCGAATTCTGGCGAATGGCTTGATCACCTGTTGCCAAGAATCATCCAGTTGCGAGTTCGAGATCTGTCCCTGACGGGACAGGATTTGCCAGATTCCAATCGTTGCCTGAAACGTACCCAGCGCGTTGCCCCGCACAGGATTGGGAGCGTTATTCAGCGATTCAGCCGTCTCCAGGAACAGAACAATGGATGCGTCACTCAACTCTGGAAACTCGGAGAGAACCGGATACTGATTGCCAAACTCCGCGAACTTGCGTGCCAATAAGCGTACGGTCGCGGGGGCAAGGCGACGTTCGGGAGATCGTCTGCTTTCAAGTTCGCTGATCGCCATGTAAATCTGCAGCGGCCCGTCATCGCTTGTCCCACGGGAGAGTGCGAACATGGTTTGCATGAGCTGATCCGGAGTGGTTAGGCGGGAGCTGCGCTTGCCCCATTCGCGCACCAGATGAGAGTCGTTCTTTTGGCGAAGAATGTCTTTCCACACCTCGAGATTTCCGGGAACAAGCGGTCCGCCGGTGGCCTCCCGTTGAAGCCGAGTAACCAAAAGCAGCAGCGCAGGGGCCGGTCTGAACGAACCGGTGGTGGCACTGGCCGAAGGATCCGGAGCCCGCAATGCATCGTAGAAAAGCCGCAGCCGATGCGGTTCGGTGAAATACTCCTGCTGACTTCTACTCACCCGAGACAGCACATCAAAATAGGCGGTCAGCCAACCCTTGTCCCTAGCCAACAGTCTCTGGACGAAAGCCGCAGGCGATGCCGGGCTAGCCCCTACTAAATCCTTCCACGCGGACTCTGCGTCCGGCCCTCCCGGAACGACGACCCGCCCCGCGCGGATGCAGATGTGGCTCCCGTAAAAATCAATGACCGCGGCATAGGGGAGCAGCTTTCTGATCCCAACCGATCGCTGCAAGGCGTTACTGGTCTCGGGATCGAGCTTGGAAAGGCCCCAGTAGAGGCGTGCCAGGCCCGGGTCGCTCAAGATCGTGTCGATCAAGTCCTTGCTGGTTTCTTTGTAGTTCTTCTTGCTCGCCATGGTCCAGTCGCTTGCCGCGAACAGGACCGGTACGGTAGACGGGGCAAACGGGTACTCGAAAGGTTTGCCTCCTTGCAACGCCTGCTCGAGTTCCGGCAGAGGGAACCCGGAATCGATCGTCAGGAAAGCCCTTTCCGGATCCGCCGTCTGCAAGGATGTGCCTGGCTCTCCACAGTTTGGTCGGGTCTGATAACCGAGAATGCGCAGAAGTGGTCTTGCGTCATCACAATTTGAAACCCGTATCACCATGCCGTCGGTGGCGGCGAGGCCCGCCAGTTCCCTAGTCTGCACGACGTACCGGCTCAGCAGGATGAGAAATTCGGTTCGCCGGCTGGAGCCGTCATACCCTTGCGTGAACACGTTCCGGCTCAGCAGGGGCAGCACTTCTTCGGGCGTAACCTTTTGACTGATCCCCGCCATGCGCAGAAACGAGCGCAGCGGACCTGTAATCATGAACTCTGAGGAGGCCGCGACCGGTCCGTCTTGCGGAGACGAGGTTGCAGCCGCCTCGGATGAGTTTGAAACAGCAGTGTCAGCAAAGTCCCCGGCGTTGGCAGGCAAGCAACAGCAAGCGAAGACCGAAGCTACTACAAGAGTGCAGACGTAAAGAGGGAATTTCACGGCTGGATTCCTCTCGGAGCCAGCGAGATCTCACACAACCAGGAGTAGCGGAGAGCGGGGATTGTCATTCATCCGCGAAACCGAGTTATGCCCGTTCCCGAGCTTGTGATTCCTGGCCCCCGATTTCAAATTCCAATGTCGGCCAAAATAACCTATCTTTCTCGATTATCCAAGCAATTTCGTCAGTTTCTTGGTAGGTTTTTTTTGGCGGCACGAATATCGGGCGAAGTGGGCCGTTTTGCCACGGTTGCCCCCGGGATTCGCCGCCGGAGAGGCAATTGAGCATGGCTGGATTCTGCAGACACGGCTGGGAGGATCCCCTGGAACTTCAGACGTTTGCATGGCGAACGGACTAAATGGTCTTCCATTGGCTGGATTCAGCCATGGAGGAGGTTTGTCGTGATTTCTTAACTATTAGTCGCCGTTGTCTTACGTTGGAGTCTTACGAATCGGTGACCGATGCGTCTATTTTCATGTCAGCATAAGGAGTGGCTCGATGAACAGGGGTTCGAGCATTCGTACAAGTTGCACGCTTCTGACGTTCGTATCGAGTATCGTTCTGTTGATATCTACCGTTTCCCAGGCGCAACTTCCGCGTGCCATTCCACGGGAAGTCATCTTTGGCAACCCGCAGAAGCAGTTGCCGCTCCTATCACCCGACGGTACGCACCTGGCCTACCTCGCTCCCGAAAAGGGCGTGCTCAACGTGTGGGTAAGAACGGTCGGCAAGCAAGACGACACCCCCGTGACACGAGAGAGTCATCGCCCAATCTTTCTATACCGGTGGGCGGAGGATGCAAATCACGTCCTTTATCTACAGGATAATGATGGGGATGAGAATTGGCACGTCTACTCCGTCGATTTAAAGACCAAACTCGTTCGCGATCTCACCCCATTTCAAGGTGTCAAAGCCCAGAATTTGCTGACCAGCCCCAAGCATCCGGACGAAATCCTGGTTGGCCTGAACCTCCGTACACCGCGATTGGCCGACATTTACCGGATCAATCTCACGACAGGTGCAGTGGTGCTCGATGCGGAGAACCCCGGAGATGTGTTGAGCTGGACCACGGACGCGAATTTTGTCGTCCGCGCCGCCACTATCTTTAACCTCAAAACGGCGGAAACAACTCTCCGGGTGCGCGACGGCCAGAACCTGCCATGGCGCGACCTGGTGACCTGGCCGTTTGCGCAGATGGGAATGTACGGCCAGATCAATGGCGGGAACGTCGTCGCGGATTTTTCGGCAGACGGCAAATCGCTGTTGGTAGTGTCTGCCTTGCATTCCGACACGCAGCGGCTGGTAAGAGTCGACGCGCAGACCGGCAAAGAACTCGATGTTGTAGCGGAGCATCCGCAATCGGATGTTGCCGAAGACGTCTTCTCCTATCCGGACTTTCGTCCAATGGTTATGACGAATCCTGAAACTCACGTCGTAGAGGCAGTTGCATTCGAATACCAGCAATACGAATGGAGAGTACTGGACGCCGCGGTCAAGGCAGACTTCGATGTGCTTCAGAAAGGACACCCAGGGTCTTTCTTTGTCGTAACGAGTCGCGATCGATCCGATCTGAAATGGGTCCTGGCGGAAAACAGAAGCGATGGACCGGTTCGCTTTTATCTGTACGATCGCGCCAGCAAACAAGCCGAATTTCTGTTCACGCCTAGAGCGGAGTTTGCGCAATACCAGTTGGCTCAATCGAAGCCCATGCTGATACAGGCCAGAGATGGGTTGAAGCTGGTGAGCTACTTAACTTTGCCGATCGGGGTGGAACCTCGTAACCTGCCGCTCATTGTGTATCCCCATGGAGGGCCCTGGTCGCGCGACGATTGGGGTTTTGATCCTTTTACGCAATGGCTTGCGAATCGCGGCTATGCTGTGCTCCAAGTGAATTTTCGCGGCTCCACCGGTTTCGGAATGACCTTTCTCAATGCTGGAAACCACCAGTTCGGATTGGGTATGGAAGACGACCTGATTGATGGTGTGAAATGGGTCATCAATCAGGGAATCGTCGAACCCAAGCGGGTGGCAATCATGGGAGCGTCGGCAGGCGGCTACGCTACCCTCCGCGGTGTTTCTCGCTACCCGGAACGGTTTCGCTGTGGCGTTGATCTGGTCGGACCCTCTGATTTGAAGATCCTCTTCGGTTCCATGCCAGCGGGCTGGGGCGCAGTGAAAACGCGGTGGGTACGACGCATTGGCGACGTCGAACACGATGACCAAGTGAATCAGGAGCTTTCGCCTCTTTACCATGTTGATCAGATTCACGTTCCCATGCTCATCGGGCAGGGCGCAAACGATCCTCGTGTCAATATCAAGAACTCCGATGCGATGGTTGACGCTTTGCGAAAGGCAAATATCCCCGTCACCTATATCGTTTACCGCGACGAAGGGCATGGATTCGCCCGTCCCGAGAACAACCTGGATTTCTTCGGCCGAGTGGAAGGCTTTCTAGCTGAATACCTGAACGGGCGTGCCGAGCCGTGGATTAAAGTTTCCGGCTCCACTGCAGAGGTCCGGTGATATCTTCTCGCCATGCATAACACTTCCACTCTTCTCATCAGATCCGTGTTGTGTGTGGCTACGATTGGCTTGGCGGCAGGGCAACAGCCGGCCAGCGTTCAACAAAGGGTACGCGCGTATCGTCTTGCACACGAAAAGGAAATTGTCCGCGAATTTGTCCATCTTCTTTCAATACCAAACCGCGCATCGGATGTCTCAAACATCGAGCGCACCTCCGAATTCATCAAAACGATGCTGGAGAGCCGTGGTGTTGCGGTTCGCATGCTGCGCGTCGAGGGAGCGCCTCCGGTGGTACTTGGAGAATTGCGCACGCCGGGTGTCGGGCCAACGATCGGCATATATGCGCACTACGATGGCCAGCCGGTTGATCCTGTGCAATGGCTCAGCCCGCCTTTCAGCCCGGTCCTCCGCGATCAAAAAGGGAAGCCGATCGAATGGGAGGCGGCCGACAACTTCGATCGGGAGTGGCGGATCTACGCGCGGTCGGCCAGCGATGACAAAGCACCGATTGAGGCGACACTGTCCGCTCTCGACGCCATCCGAGCTTCAAACTCTCCGCTATCCGTCAACCTAAAATTCATGTTCGAGGGTGAAGAGGAGTCAGGGTCAATCCACCTTCCGGAAATCCTGGGGCATTACCCTGATGCTCTCAATGCTGACCTTTGGTTGTTGTGTGATGGGCCGGTCCATCAGTCGCGGCGCATGCAGGTCTTCTTCGGAGCACGAGGTGAAACCGACCTGGAGATCACGAGCTATGGTCCTGCCAGACCCCTTCACAGTGGACACTATGGCAACTGGGCACCCAATCCTATTGTTCTGTTGACTCACCTGATCGACAGCATGCGCGATATAGAGGGAAAGATCCTGATTCCCGGGTTCTATGACGACGTACGGCCGCTGACTGCAATCGAGAAGCGGGCGCTCGCCCAGACCCCCGCGGTCGATGAGCAGCTCAAGCAGGAATTGGCAATCGCCGTACCTGAGGGTGGCGGGGCGCCGCTCGCGGAGCAAATCCTGAAGCCCGCGTTGAACGTCCATGGTATGCAAGCCGGCCACGTGGGTGTGCAGGCGGCAAACGTCATCGGCACGGAAGCGGAAGCGTCCGTCGACTTCGCCTGGTACCAAATCAGACTCCGGACAAGGTCCGCGAGAGAGTGGAACATCATATTGCACGGCAGGGGTTTTTTATCCTCGTGAGCGTAAAACCCCGGACTTCAGGGCGGGGATATAAGCGACTTGGCAGCCACGTCACAGGGGACTCTTTTGCTGCTCAGTGTACGCTTTCAAGATGTTGATTGAGGCGCCCCG
>Ga0137398_10000780_pt1 | contig 12090 bp, 9 predicted proteins | sample czorhiz216metaG_FD_106659 | JGI IMG/M metagenome (GOLD analysis project Ga0137398, IMG submission 106659) | Vadose zone soil microbial communities from Angelo Coast Range Reserve, California, USA - czorhiz2.16 metaG | ecosystem: Environmental > Terrestrial > Soil > Vadose zone | place: USA...
CTTCGATGTAATCGAAATAAATCTTCGTGGTGTGCGGGACGCGGGGTACGCCATCCCCATTTTCTTCAGCGCTTTGGACACAACCGAGAACCGCACTTTGCAAGTGATCACGCTGAGCGGCCATCTCGCCGTCTTCTCCGTGTTCGAAGGCTTTCATCGCCAGCTCCGCGGCTTTGCCCAAGCCAACAATTCCCGGCACATTTTCCGTGCCTGCGCGGCGCGAGCGCTCATGACTTCCTCCATAAAATAGCGGCTCGAGTATCGTGCCCTTGCGAACATATAAAGCGCCCACGCCCTGCGGTGCATGAAACTTGTGACCGGAAATCGAAAGTAGATCGCAGCCAATTTCCTTGACGCGAATCGGCACCTTTGAGGCAGCCTGAACAGCGTCAGTATGGAAAAACACGTCCGCTTCCGCGCAAATTCTCCCGATCTCATCCACCGGCTGCAGAACGCCGGTTTCATTGTTGGCCATCATGATCGTGACCAGCTTGGTGTTCGAACGCAGCGCGCGGCGAACATTGTCGGCATTAATCAGGCAGCGGCCATCAACCGGGACATAGGTGACCTCGACTCCCCTCTCCTGCAGCTGCTTGCAAGAGTTGAGCACGGCATGATGCTCGATGGTTGAGCTAATGACGTGATCTCCCGGGCGGACCAGACCCTGATTTAACACGCCGAAAATGGCCAGATTGTCGCCTTCGGTCCCGCCACTGGTGAAGACGACTTCGGCAGGTCTGCAGCCGAGCAACTTTGCTACCGACTCCCGCGCACGCTCGACTGCCGCACGCGTTTCCTGCCCATGGTGATGGATAGAAGACGCATTGCCGAAGTGTTCGGCATAGTACGGCCGCATGGCTTCCAGAACCTCTGGGAGCACGGGCGTGCTGGCGTTATTGTCGAGGTAAACCCGCCGCATACCTCTATTTTCCGCGCTTTCCTCAGCGGCATTCCTCACCGCCGGCCATGTAGGGGCGGACGTCCACGTCCGCCCAGCCGAGCCGTGCTCGGCAAATTCGTCGTGCTGCACACAGACTGGATCACCGCCCACCCACGCGTCCCAAATAAAATCTAAAGAACGCCTCTGGATCGGACTTCAAGCACACCTGCGCATTAGGCGCTCCCGGCCCACGCAAAGTCATTCCTCGATCATCTACGCGTATGTTCATCGGCTGCACCGGGCACAACGTCGGGTCATCTATGAACGCAATCGTCATGGGATCGAAGAGCGTCGGGGTCTGCTGTCCCCACTGGTGATACAGGATCGTGAGCGCGTCAGTGAGCGGAGTGCCTTGCCGAAACAGAAACTCGCGCCTAACTTCATCCAGTTTGAGCAGCGTCGAATCCAGCGGCATCACAAACAGCGGTACGCCCGAGGCAAACAACTTCTGTGCTGAATGAACATCATTCTTAATATTCCACTCGGGTTCCGGCGGAGTGGGCGGGCCATACGGATCCCCATAGCCCCGATCCACCGAGCCCCCCATAATCACCACCCGCTTCAGCTTTCGAAACGCTTCCGAGTCACGGTCTATCACTGCACCCACATTCAGCAGCGGCCCGATGCAAACCAGCGTGATCTCTCCCGGGTTGCGCCGAATCTGGTCCAGAATAAAATCCACCGCTACGGGATGCGACGCTCGCGCGAAGTGGCCGCCCTCTGCATAGGGCCGCTGCCCCAGGCGCGTTCTGGCTTCGGTCTGCTCCCCAACCGCTACAGGTATGTCGAAGCGACCGGCTTCACCCAGCATGCGATCGACCAGCTTGGCGCGAGTTTCGGTGTCGCCAAACGTAGTCGAGATGCCAAGAATCTGCACCTCCGGGCTTTGCAGCGCCAGAGCAACCGCAAAGGCATCGTCGATATCATCCCCAATGTCAGTGTCAATGATGATCTTTTGACTACGTGGATCCTGAGCCAAACCGGACAAGACAGCAAGAAGGATCCAGGCGAGCAGCTGAAAGAATTTGCGTGATCTCAAATGAGGAGTCCTGAATTTTCGAATGCGCGCAAATAAATTATCTTAACGCCGAGCTCGCCCGCGCAGGACGGGGTTGACGCGAGTTTGACACTAAGTCCGTCATGCACTACACTGTAGTGCATGAAAAACGAGGTTTACAGCTGGCGAGTTGCGGCCGAGAAGAAACTGGCTCTCGAATCGGAAGCCATGCGCGAAGGCAAATCAGTCGCGGAACTTCTGGACGACATCAGCTCAAAGTGGCTGGAAGAAAGGCGCGCCGCTTCCGCAGACGATGAGGCCGAGCAGAAAAAACTGCGGTCACGGGCGCTGAAACTGGCCGGATCTCTTGCGGGCGGTGACCCGAACCGCGCCTCTCGATCCTCGGCACGAATAAAGGAGAACTTGGCAAAGCGCTATGGCCGCGGCTCTCATTGATACAGGCGCAATCCTTGCATATCTGGACCGCGATGACCGCTGGCATCGAGCGTGCGTAGAGGCCTTTCGATCGCTCCGCCTTCCGCTCCTTACAACTGGTGCAGTACTCGCTGAGGTCTTTCATCTGGTGCTGCGCGACTTCGGCGGCGTGGACCGGGCGTGGGATCTGCTTGATTCCGGCGCGATTACTCTGGCGTCGATCCGCGACGCCGATCTCCCACCTCTTCGCACCCTGATGTTGCGCTACAAGGATAGGCCCATGGACTTTGCCGACGCCACCCTGGTCCATGTGGCCAACCGAGAGGGGATTCGTGTGATTTTCACGATAGACCACGATGATTTCGAAACTTACCGTCTGACAGGGAACCGAAAATTGATGGTGGTTCCCAGGCGCACCGGTTCATGATTCGGACGCTTGCGCAATTCCCTTCCCGCCTTCCATACTATTCATTCGAATTATGAAGATCACACTTTCTCTCTCTCCTGCTGCTCAGATCGAAACCGAATGCCTGGTCGCAGTTATTCTTGATCGAGCAGAAAATGCACAGGACCAGAAAGACAAGAGCGAAGCCTTTGTCTCAGGTAGTGACAAAGCTGTCCAGCAAGTCGCATCTGATCTCGTTTCCGCCGGAGATCTCACTGGCAAGACTTTTGAAACTTCGTGGCTGCACAAACCCGCCGGGATCAAAGCGAAGCGGTTGCTGCTGATCGGTGGAGGCAAGTCGAAGAAATTCGCCGCATCGGATCTCCGCAAGTTGGCTGGCGCCGCGGTTCGCACGCTGAAATCGCGCAATCTGCGGAGTTTGGCATTCGTAACCCCACAAGAAATTCCCGCCGACCAGGCTGTACGAGCCGTGGTTGAAGGCGCGATCATCGGCGACTTCGATCCCGATACCTACAAGAGCGACCGCAAAGACCAGAAAATTGAATCACTCACCGTTGTTGCTTCCGGTGATCAGACAGCCCTGCAGCGTGCACTTGATGAAGCCCGGACCATTGGCGAATCGCAAAACTTCACTCGCGAGCTGGTGAACGAGCCTTCAAACCAGATGACACCAACCATGCTCGCCAAACGCGCCCTGGAGATGGCGAAGCAAACCGGATTAAAGTGCGAAGTTTACGGCGCTGACAAGATTAAAGAATTGAAGATGGGCGCATTCTGGGGCGTCGCCCAGGGCTCTGAAGAGCCTCCGGCGCTGATTGTCATGCGCTATGAACCGGCGGGCGCGCCGGAAAAACCAGTTCTGGGCCTGGTGGGAAAAGGAGTTACCTTCGACACCGGAGGCATTTCCATCAAGCCGGCCGACGGCATGGAGAAAATGAAATATGACATGGCAGGCGGCGCGACCATGATCGGCGCCATGAGGGCCATCGCGCTGCTCAAGCCGAAGGTCAAAGTGATCGGAATTGTCTGCGCCACCGAAAACATGCCGTCGGGCAAAGCCCAAAAGCCAGGCGATATTCAAACCGCAATGTCTGGGAAGACAATCGAAATCATCAACACCGACGCCGAAGGCCGCCTTGTGCTGGCTGACGGCCTTTGCTACGCCCGCCAGCTCGGTTGCACGCATCTAATTGACGCGGCCACGCTCACCGGTGCAGTCGTAGTTGCGCTGGGATACACGAATGCCGGAATCTTCGCCAATGACGACGACATCTACAACCGCTTCAAAATGGCCCTCGACAAAGCCGGAGAAAAGATGTGGCGGCTGCCCCTCGACGACGAATACAAAGAACAGATCAAATCGAACATCGCCGACCTCATGAACACCGGCGGACGCTGGGGCGGCGCGGTCACCGCAGCGAAGTTCCTCCAAGAGTTTGCCGAGGACACGCCGTGGATCCATCTCGACATCGCCGGCACCGCCTGGATGGAAGACGCGAAACCCTGGATCGCGAAAGGCCCGTCAGGGATCGCAGTGCGAAGTCTCGTCGAGTTTGCGCGGGAGTTCGGAAAGGCTTAAACGCGGACTGTCATGAACTCAAGCCCTCGCGCTGGTACGATATCGCACGTAGGGGCGGGTGCCCTCACCCGCCCGGCGGAGCGAAGCTCCGCAACGTCTGGCGAGCGTTGCTCGCCCGCCCGGACGAGGGGTCCGGGCCTACGTGTTACGAGTTCTTGGAGGATGCATGAAAGCTCTTTTGATCATCGGACTCATCATTCTGGTGCTGGGAATTCTCTCCTTCTTCGTCCCCGTGCCGCACACCGAGCACCACGGCCTGGACGCAGGTGATATTCACGTCGGCGTCAACACCCATCACGATGAAATGTTACCGCCGTACGTTGGCGTGATTCTGATTGTGGTGGGTGGAGGACTGATGGTGGTGGGTGGCAGGACGCGCAGCTGATTTTTAACCGCGACAAGGGTCCCCGGTAAGGGACTTAGGCGTTCAAGTTTGAGAGTTCTTGCTCGTTGTTAACACACGCATCACCGCCGCCATTATGCAGAGATTAACGACTACACCTACTAGCCGCGGCAGCAATGGGGGCCTACCGATCTCACGCAGGCCGTTCAGCAGACCTAGAATCAGAATGGCGAGCAATATCTGCGCCGCTCGAATAGCCCACAATCGGCGCTTCATAATCGCAGGTTCGTCCGAAGTCGAATCAGCTTGAGACGACAATCTGAATTTTGGGGCCGATATTCTAATGATGAACATCGCCCACAATGCAATCGCAATACACAAGAGTAGAAGTGCAATCCCTAGACTTCGAGGGGGAAGTAATCCGTGGCTAAACTCACGCGCCAGTAGAGCCAGCACGCCAATACTGCAAGCGGATAGCATCAGGAGCTTTCTAACGACACTGGTAAGTGTGGTGTCCATGGACCCCTGTCCGCAATAGTAGCAATTAGGATAACTGCGGCCAAGAAGAGAAAGGCACCGGCGCCCAACTCTACATCGCCGCAGGCACTTCAATCCCCATCACGCCCAGCGCTCGTATCAGCTCTCGTCTGACCACTGCCGCCGTCGCCAGCAAAAATCTTTTTCGCGCCTCGTCCGCTTCCGTCAGAATCGGGTGCCGATGATAAAACGTATTGAACAACTGCGCGAGCTGAAACACATGCTTTGCCAGATACGCCGGCTCGGTTGTAGCGATGCACTGATCGATCACATACCCGGTTTTTGACGCGGCCAGCCACAGCTCCCAAAGCTCATCAGCATCGTGCTCGTGGAAGAGCGGCCCTTTCAGGGCCGCGTCAGACGCCGAAGAAGGACTTACGCGGCCCTCAAAGGGTCGCTCTCCTACAGGACCCGCGAGAAATCTGTCGAAGTCAACGCCCTCAGTCGAGGAGGTGTCCGCATCCATTCCTCCCTTGCGAAAAATATTCGTCGCCCGCACCACCGCATATTGCGCGTAAGGCCCGGTTTCACCTTCGAAGCTAAGCGCATCTTTAAAGTCGAACGCAATCACCGATTGTTTCGTGTACTTCAGCATGAAGTACCGCAGCGCTCCGATGGCAATCTGTTCGGCAATATCCTGCCGCTCTCTTTCAGGCCGCTCGGCATTTCGCGAGTCCACTTCCTGCTTCGCCGACGCAATCAGCGCATCCAGCAAATCGTCCGCCTTCACCCCAAATCCCTTGCGCCCGCTGACACCGATGAAAGGCCGAGCCTTGTCTTCTTCGCTCAGTTCATAGCCCAGCTCGGCCGCGCACCGCGGAGTCAGCACGACCATCCCGTAGGCGAGGTGCGTGAAATGGTCGGCAGCTTCCCCGTGACCCAGATCGCGTAGCGCTTCTTTAACCGTGTCTTGCGCTTCAGACTGACGTACGTCGATAACGTTGTAGTTCTCCGCGACGTCGCCAAAGTGCGGATGCTCCCGCTGTCCCTGTTCTGCCGAAATCCAGCACTGGTGGCGGTTCGGATACAAATAGAATTTCTGATACCCAAAATCCCGCCCCAGCAACCCAAACTTCCACATGTGATAAGCAATGTCCTTGCCCACATACCCGACTGTGCCGTTCGACCGCACAATGACCTTCTGATCGTCTTCAGAAATGTCCTGCCCAGCCGACCGCACATCGACACCTAGCAGCCCGATCTGCGTGAGTACGTCATCCAGATCATCATCGTTGCCCGTCAGTTCGGAGCCGTTGCTTTTACCCGCATTTCCCTCTGTGCTTTCCTCAGTGCCCTCTGTGGTAAAAGGTTTTGACGTTGACTCTGCCTTAGAAGCAGTTCCCGCCCGCCGCATCACCCAACATCCTTTATTCTTCCCGGACTCTTCGAACGTAAGTACGCCGGCATCTTTCAACTTCTGGAATGCCGCATCCCAAAAATGTAAACGCAATATCTCGCTCTCACGGGGCAGAAAGTCATATTCAATGTCCAGCCGGTCCATGGTTTCGAGATGCCGCCGAAGTACCGCCCTCGAAATCAGTTCAGCAATGGATGCGACATCATTTCCACCCTGCTCAATCTCATGCAGCGTCTTCAGCCGGACCTTCTTGTTCTCCGCATTCTGCTCGTACCACTGCGAAACCTTCGCGTACAAATCCCAGCAGTAGTAATCAAACCGCGGCTGCTGCGTCAGTTGCTCAATTTCTGCCCGCGATTTTTTCTCCAGATGCAGAAATCCCACAATCACATCCGCCACCTGCACGCCCGTATTGTCGATATAGTTCTGCACATCGACCTCGCGCCCGGCGTATCGCAGCAGGCGAACAAAGGTGTCGCCGAGAATTGCGTTCCGCAAGTGTCCGATGTGCGCAGCTTTGTTGGGATTGATGCTGGTGTGCTCGACCAGAATTTTTCCTGCAGCATGCTCGACCGAATGCTTCTCGTCTCTTGCAATCGTCTGTGCCAGCGCAGCCCGGTTGACTCGTGCATTGATGTAACCCGCACCGCCGACTTCCAATTTGTCGAATCCTTCAATGGGTCCGATTCCGGCGACAATTTCTTCGGCGATCTTGCGCGGAGCTTTGCGCAGCTTCTTCGCCAGATCAAACGCCAGCGGCAGCGCATATTCGCCCAACTCGACTCTCGGCGGCTGCTCAATCGCCATTCTCTCTAGTTCCAGCGCGTAGCGTTCGCGCAGGAACTCGCGCATGCGCTGAACCAGGCGGCGTTCGAGGTAACGGTACAAAGAATTCTCCTAAGTGGTTGAAGGGAAATGGCGATTTTATCAGACGCGCTGTTGGTTGTTTGTCGTCCGTCGTAGGCCCTTGGCCGTTGGAAAGACCCATTCCTCCGATCTTCGATCCAGCAGCAGCGCAAAACATTTAAAATCGGTCTGGATTTACAGGCCTAGCCACGACTCTGTATTCCTTGGCTTCGGCCAACGACCAATGACCAACGACCGAGGACGCTTTTCTCTTATGCGCATCGCCTATCTCGATTGTTTTTCTGGCATCAGTGGCGACATGTTCCTGGGTGCACTAATCGACGCCGGCGTTCCGCCCGCGGTCTTTGAGCAAGCTGTTTCGGCGCTGAACCTCGAAGTCCGTTTGGAAATCTCCCGCGTAAATCGCAGTGGGATCAGCGCGACCAAGGTGGACGTGATTGTGAACGGCGAGAAAGATGCGCCGAGAGAGCAGCAGGCTGAGACCTCGGAAAAAGGCTGTTCACAGAGCCATTCTGGTCCCCACGAACATGCTCACGATCATGATCATGAACTCGGCAGCCATCGGCATGGGAGGGGGCTGAAGGAAATCCGCGAGATTATCCGTGCCGGGGCATTGAGCGAGTCAGCCAAGAACACAGCTATCGCGATGTTCGAGAAACTGGGCGCTGCTGAGGCGAAAATTCACAATGTACCGATTGAACAGATCCACTTCCACGAAGTAGGAGCCGTGGACGCATTGGTTGACATCGTCTGCGCAGCGGTCGGCGCAGAGTGGCTAGCCGTCGACGAGTTCGTCTGCTCGCCGCTCAACGTTGGCGGCGGCACCGTGACTTGCGCCCACGGAACTTTTCCGATTCCCGCACCGGCCACGGTTGAATTGCTCAAGGGCGCTCCGGTGTATTCATCGGGATTACAAGCTGAGCTGGTTACTCCAACCGGCGCGGCTACAGTTGCGACATTGGTACAGCGCTTCGAGCCGTTTCCGAGAATGATGATCGAGAAATCTGGTTATGGCGCAGGTACTCGGGATTTTTCTGGGCATGCGAATGTATTGCGCATAACAGTTGGCGATGCCTTCGCGGAAGCAATCGCGGGCGAGGGCGCCCGCGCCACACAAGCCTCAGCCACCCAGGCTTCAGCCGCACGAACTTCGGCCACACATGCTTCAACAACACACCTTTCGAGCGAATCCATCACCGTGCTCGAGGCCAACCTCGATGACATGAATCCGCAGCTATTTGGATATTTGATGGACCGCTTGCTCGAAGGCGGCGCACTCGATGTATTCAGCACCCCGGTGCAGATGAAGAAAAACCGTCCGGGAACGCTCTTGACTGTGCTGGCCAAACCGGAGGATACCGACCGCCTCGCGAAAATTATTTTCGCCGAGACGACTACCTTGGGCCTGCGAATCCGCGAAGAGCAGCGGCAGGTGCTGCAGCGCCGGTGGCAAAGCGTCTCCACGCGCTTCGGCGAAGTTAGAATCAAGATCGCGAATCTGAATGGCACGGTCACCAGCTACGCTCCCGAATACGAGGACTGCCGCCGCATTGCCGCCGAGCAGCGTGTACCATTGAAGCTGGTGATGCAGGAAGCAGTGCAGGCTTATCTGAAATCTGCAACAAAATAAACCACAAAGGGCACCCTTCGGCTTCGCTCAGGGCAGGCTCCGGCGCACGAAGTAAACTGTTTGGCGTAACACTTCGTGATACTTCGTGTCCTTCGTAGTTGATGAACCTATGGCAAACAAGTTTTACATCACGACGCCTATTTACTACGTCAACGCGCGTCCCCATATCGGACACGCGTACACCACGCTGGCATGCGACACAATTGCGCGCCGACAGCGAATGCTCGGCTCAGACACTTTTTTTCTTACCGGCACCGACGAGCACGGGCAAAAGATCCAGCGCGCTGCAGAAGCTGCCGGAAAAACTCCACAGCAGCTCACCGACGAAGTCTCTGCGGAATTTCGCGCGCTGTGGGACCGGATGGGTATTACCTACGACGATTACATCCGCACCACATCCGACCGCCACAAACAGGGCGTGCAGGAGCTATGGCGCCGTATTCGCGATAACGGATACATCTACAAGGGCAGTTACAGCGGCCAATATTGTGTCTTCGACGAGTTGTATGTGGACGTTGTCGGTCCGGGCGCGCCCTGTCCGGAGTGCGGACGCCCGACCGAAACGGTCAAGGAAGAAAACTATTTCTTCAAGTTTTCCGCATTCACTGAACCACTGCTTCAGCATTACACAAGTCAGCCGGGTTTTATTCGTCCAGAAACCCGCCGCAATGAAGTGATCGCGTTCGTGCGTTCCGGCCTGCGTGACCTTTCCATCAGCCGTTCGACTTTTTCCTGGGGCATTCCGGTTCCTGATGATCCGAAGCAAGTGATTTACGTTTGGTTTGACGCGCTGGCGAATTACATCACTGCCCTTGGGTACGGCTCCTCCGATCGCAGCCGGTACGAAAAGTACTGGCCTGCCGATCTGCACATGATCGGCAAAGAAATCGTTCGCTTCCATTGTGTTTACTGGCCGGCTTTTTTGATGGCCGCCCGTTTGCCACTGCCAAAATCAATCGTCGCGCATGGCTGGCTGCTGTTCGAAGAGAACAAAATGTCGAAGTCGCGTGGCAACATTGTGCGTACTGAAAGCATTCTCGAAGTCCTTGGCGCCGACGCGCTGCGCTACTTCCTTCTCCGCGAAGTTGTTTTCGGCCAGGACGGTTCGTTCTCATTCGACGCCCTGGTGCAGCGCTACAACTCTGACCTGGCCAACGGACTCGGCAATCTCGCCAGCCGCACTCTGGCAATGATCACTCGCTACTTCAAAGGCGAGGTGCCGTATCCCTCGAATGCTTCGAAAACAATGTCAGACGCCTCCATTGCTCAGTTGGCGCAGAACACCATTAGCGAATTTCAGGCTTTTTTTGAGCAATATCAGTTCTCTCGCGCGTTGGAATCCGCATGGGCGCTGGTCGCAGCGGTAGATAAGTACATTGTGGAGAACGAGCCATGGTCGCTGGCGGAAAAACAGGACGAAACCAGTCGTGCTCGGCTGGCCACCGTGCTTTACACGTCGGCTGAAGCGCTGCGCATCGTAACCGCGCTCGCCCACCCAGTGATCCCAGATGCAACCGCAAGAATATGGTCTCAGCTTGGACTTGCCGAGATCGCGAAATTTCCGCTTGCGGAATTGAAATGGGGGCAACTGCGCTTAGGCACGAAACTCGGGAAAGTCGAGCCGGTCTTCCCACGCGCGGACAAAAGCGCCATTGAAAGGATGCAGACGATGGAAGATCAGCAACGATCATTCCCAGCCCAGGCTCAACCCGGCACTGCGGAAGTTCAGCCCGGATCAGCCGCCGCACCAGCAGCCTCTCAAGGATCCGCGCCGCTGAACAGCCCTCCGGCGGCGGTCGCGAGTCCCGATGCAAAGATCACGATTGATGATTTCGCCAAAATCGAGCTTCGGGTTGCGCAAGTCAAAGTCGCCGAAAAAGTTAAAGGCGCAGACAAGCTGCTGCGGCTCGAAGTCGATCTCGGATACGAAGTGCGGCAAATCGTAGCCGGTATTGCCGAAGCTTACGCGCCTGAGACGCTGGTCGGCCGCAAAGTCGTAATCGTCGCCAATCTCGCACCACGAAAACTACGCGGACTGGAATCGAACGGCATGATAGTGGCGGCATCTCTCGAAGGCGGGAAGCCCGTCCTGGCGGCCTTTCTGGAAGATGTGCCGGTCGGGGCCAGGCTGAAATGACTCGGCGGCAATGACGATCGCGCCCTTCCTATGGCTGAAAAAAATGGTCCAGCGAAAATGGCTGCGCAAAGTACTCATCGCGCCATCCAGGCTTCAAACGATCGAGAAAGAACCCTTCCGCGGCGCCCCACGGGTACACGATGATTCGTTTCAGTTTGCTTATATCGGCCTCACGTAACTCATCGAGGGTGTCCTGTCTTTTCTTTGCGGCATAATCGGCAAACGATTCGTAGTCTGGAAGCGCAACGAACTCGGCAGTTGGATGGTATTCGGCGGCCGCTTCCGCACACCTGACCTCAGTGTAACGAGCAATTCCTTCATACCAGAGTTGAAATCCCAAGTATTTGTGATCATCTGCAGAAAGCTTCCCAAAGAACGCTTTGCGTCCGGACAGGTATTCTTGAGCAGCCTTCGTGAATTTCTGTGGATCGGATTCAGCCAGCGCCGCCAACAAAAGGTTGCGAAGGTTCGCAAATTGCTGTGACGTATCGGCGTATGGAAATGGGTAATTCAGCATCCACATCCCACTGTTGTCCCCGCGGCTAAGTCCGAGCTTATTCACATCTTCAAAGTAGCCCGGCTGAGAGTTCTGCAATTGGTGAAAATGCTCGTGCATCACAGTGATCAGCCATGGCGTGCTGGTTTTGCTAGTTGTATTCGCTGGTTCGCCGATCACGATTACAGATGGCGGTCCGAATGCCGGAAACGTAGCAAGCAAATTCGTGGGAAATTGCCGGGGGCCTGCATAGAGATCATCGCCGACCTTTGTAAAATCCTTCGGCGGCGCAGGGTGATGGGTTAAGAATTCACCGCCCTCAGTCACCAGGAGCAACGGCGTGGGTGTCTTGCTCCAATGTGGCCA
>Ga0137398_10000781_pt1 | contig 12085 bp, 7 predicted proteins | sample czorhiz216metaG_FD_106659 | JGI IMG/M metagenome (GOLD analysis project Ga0137398, IMG submission 106659) | Vadose zone soil microbial communities from Angelo Coast Range Reserve, California, USA - czorhiz2.16 metaG | ecosystem: Environmental > Terrestrial > Soil > Vadose zone | place: USA...
CCTTCCGCCCGGACTGTTTGAAGAAGCGGAGTACGACACCGAGACGCTGAATTTGCGGGCCGGTGACTCCATCTTATTTTGCACCGACGGAATTACCGATGCCTTCAATGCGGAAAATGAGCCGTTCGGATTGCCGCGGCTCCACACCCTATGCGAGAACGCCTTGCGGATACCACCCCGGGAATTGCTAGAGCGCCTATTCGCGGCGGTGGAGGTTTTTATGCACGGCCGGCAACAACAAGACGATATGGCCGCCGCCGTCTTTCACTATGGATTATTGACACCACGCAAAGAGTAAGCAAAGCGTTGGTGCGGGTGTGCGAGCCAGCACGGGAGAGGCTGCGCTTCGTTCTGGCCGTGAGCAAATGCAACGCCAACGCGAGGTTTGCCGTCCAATACATGTACAGTAAAAGTTCCAGGGCGTTTGTGCGGCCTACCTGGCTGGCGTACACTGAATAATTCGCGGCCCCGTCTAAATCTGAGTGAGGAATCCTTGAACCCAACTGCTGGTAGTCGCGTTTGTCTCTCCGCTGGAGCTTTGCTCCTGCTGTTTACCGCCGCGGTGGCGAAAAGCCCGGTGGTCCAGGCCATGCCGCCCGATGCGCAGGCCAAACGCTCCCCTTTGCTTTCGGTGATGCAAGCGGAGCTGGAGCGCTCCTTCAAGGCGCTGAACACCCAGGACCCGCCGGCGTATTTTATCGGCTACACCATTACGGACACGCAACGCGCGGATGTTTCCGGGTCGAATGGCGCGCTGCTCTCGAGCAGCGAGAACCGCAACCGCTGGCTGGAAGTTTCCGTGCGCACGGGAAACTATGATTTGGACAACACGCACAAGATCGGCGAACGGCAAGCGCAAAACGGCGGTCCGGGCGCGGTGGTACCCATCGATGATGATCAGGAGGTTTTGCGGCGAGCCATTTGGCTCGAGACCGACAAGCAATACAAGTCCGCGGCGGAATGGCTGATCAAGATCAAGACGGGCAGAGAAGTGAAGGTGGAAACGGCGGAGGGTCGCGCGCCGGATTTCACGCACGAGCAGCCGCATACCTATATCGGACCGGAAACTTCCTTCACTCTGGACCGCAAGCCGTGGGAAGAAAAAGTTCGTGCGTACACCAAAGCGTTTCGCGATTCGGTCGCGGTGATCAATTCCATCGTGACGTTTTCAGCGCAGGCGCAGAACGCCTATCATGTCACCAGCGAAGGAACGCAACTGCAATTCGGGCAGATTCGCTACCGGCTGGAGTTGTTCATTCAAGGGAAAGCGCCGGACGGCATGGACCTGAACCGCTACTACAACTTTGACTGGGTGAAGCCCGCAGATGCGCCGGACGATAAAACGGTGTATGCCGCGGAAGCGGCGATGCGCAAGGAACTGGAGGGATTGGTGGGCGCGCCCATCAACGAGCCCTCCGTCGGACCCGCTTTGCTGACCGGGCGCGCCGCCGCGGTATTTTTCCATGAAGTGTTCGGGCATCGCGCCGAAGGACACCGGCAAAAGGACGTCGCGGAAGGGCAAACCTTCGCGAAAAAAGTGGGCGAGCAGATCTTGCCGCCGTTTTTGAGCATCGTCGACGACACGACCATGCGCAAGCTGGGCCCGACGGATCTACTGGGCTATTACGAATACGACGATGAGGGCGTGCGGTCGCACCGTGTGACGCTGGTAGATCACGGCGTGTTGAAGGATTTCGAGATGTCGCGTTCGCCGCTGGTGGGCTTTCCGCACTCGAATGGGCATGGACGCCGCCAATTAGGCGCTTCGCCGGTTTCGCGGCAGGGCAATTTGATCGTCGAGAGCAACAAAACAATGACCGACGCACAGTTACGCGCCAAGTTAGTCGATTTGATCAAGGAGCAGGGCAAAACGTTTGGATTATTGATTGACGACATCGCTGGCGGCTTTACGTTTACCGGCCGCGGCCAGCCACAAGCGTTCCAGGTGCTGCCGCTGGTCGTTTACAAGGTGTATGCCGACGGGCGGCCAGATGAGTTGGTGCGCGGCGTGGACATCGTGGGAACGCCGCTTGCGGCATTGACCAAGATCGTGGCCACCGGAGACAAGCAGGAGGTCTTTAACGGCTATTGCGGCGCGGAATCCGGTTCCGTGCCGGTGTCCGCCGCGTCTCCGGCGATTTTGACCTCGGAGCTGGAGGTGCAGAAGAAAGAGAGCTCGACCGACCGGCCACCGATTTTGCCGGCGCCAGCGCACGACACGGTGAAGGCGGGAGGCCAGCAATGAACCGCGCACGCACATTGGCAACCCTCGCGTACGTTGCAATTTCAGTGAGTTGCGTGGCGCCCGCGCGCGCAGCAGGAACAGCGCAGCCAGCGCAAGACAGCGACCAGACGCTGCGCGCCATGCGCGACGAGATGGCGAGGTCCAAGACGCGGCTGGAGCTGAAAATTCCGGGCACGGAGCAGCCGGTGCGGCCCTACTACGTGGAATACCGCTTACTGGATCTGGACATCAGAGAAATCGTCGCGGAGTTCGGAACGCTGGTGAGCAGTACGCAGGGCCGTAATCGTTTCATGAACGTGGAAGCGCGCGTGGGCGGTTACAAGCTCGACAGCTCGAATTTTATCGGCGATGAAAGTTTTCGCGGCTTCATCGGCTCGCAAGGCTCGGTAGGAATCGACCGCGATTACGATTCGCTGCGGCAGGATCTGTGGATCGCCACGGATCAGGCCTTTAAGCAAGCCGTCGAAACTTACTCGCGCAAGCAGGCGTATCTCAGTAGCCTGGCGCGGCAATCGAATATCGACGATTTCTCGCAAACTCAGCCCGTTCAAGTGATTGAGCCGCTAGTGGTGGCGGACTGGAGCAATCGCAGCTGGGAACAAGAAGCGCGCGAAGCATCCGCGACATTGCGCCTGTTTCCGGACATTTACGAATCCCGCGTGACCTATTACCTGGTGTCCGCCACCGAGTATTTGCTGACCAGCGAAGGGACGGAAATTCGCACCAACCGCACATACGCGGCAGTGGAAGCGGGAATGAACACACTAGCGAGCGACGGCATGCCGCTGAATCATCTCTACGCGGCGTATGCGCCTAAGGCCGGAGACCTGCCGAGCGTCGATGCCGTGCGCAAGGGTTTGAACGTTTCCGCCAGCGAATTGATGGCGCTGCGTGCCGCCAAGCCCGCCGAGGACTACACCGGCCCGGTGCTGTTTGAAGCGCGGGCCGCGGCGCCGCTGCTGGCGCAAGTGCTGGGGCCGGCGATGAGTGGTTCGCGTCCGCCGCTGGCGTTTCAGCCAGTGGTCGAGCAGATGCTGAGCGGGCTGGGCGGCAAGAGCGACTGGACTGGCCGGATCGGCGCGCGAGTATTGCCGGCGAGCGTGAGCCTGGTCGACGATCCGGGAGCCAGAGAGTTCCACGGCACGCCGCTTCTTGGCGGCTATGCTGTGGACGATGAAGGGGTGCGCGCGCAAAAAGTCACCGTGGTGGACAATGGCAATTTGAAGGAATTGCTGATGTCGCGCCGCCCGGGACCGGATTCGAATCAATCGAATGGTCACGGCCGCTCGGGTTTCCTGGGCGATGCCAAAGCCACCATGAGCAATCTCTTTTTCAACGCCAGCGACACCATGTCACCGGCGGATCTCAAGAAGAAGTTTCTCGATGAGTGCCGCACGGAAAAGCTGGAGTACTGCATCGTGGTGCGAGAGATGGACAATCCGGCCATCAGCCTGTTGCATCAGGAGGATTTTTCAGAGCTGCTGGCCAGCTTTGGCGGCGGGGCCGGTACGGGCGACCGCTTGCCGGTGCTGATTTACAAAGTGTATCCGGAGAATGGGCGCGAAGAGATTATTCGTGGCGCTCGCGTGATCGGGCTAAACACTCGCGCATTGCGCAACCTGGCGGGCGTGGGCAACGACAACTTTGCTTACAACTATATGCAGAGCCAGCTAGCCGGCTTTGCGGGCACGGCTCTGGGCGCGTTCGGTTCGGCGCAGGGCGGTTTGCCCGCATCGGTCGTGGCTCCCTCGCTGCTCTTCGGAGAACTCGAAGTACGCGGCGCGCGCGGCGAACCCAAGCGCCTGCCGCTTCTGCCGGCTCCGCCGCTGACCGCTGGACGGTAGCTCTGTGGGCCAAGCCCGATGCCAAGCCCATGAATGATCTCACCCGCCGCGGATTTATCTTCGCAACCGCTACCGTCGCTTCCTACGGATTGCTGGTGGGCGTACAGCGCGTGTGCTTTTCGGCGTTTGCGGATGATTCGGCCGACGACGCTGGGTTTAGGCCGGTGACTATCGTTGAGTTTTCCGATTTTGGGACGCGCGTCGGAACAAAGACACTCGCGAGGGTCCGCCACAGCAACGAAGAATGGAAGCGTCTGCTGACCCCGTCGCAATTTCAGGTGACCCGCCGGGCGGCCACGGAGTTTGCCTATAGCGGCTCCCTTTACAACCAACACGCCGCCGGACTATACCGCTGCGCCGACTGCACCAATGCGCTATTCGATTCCGCAGCAAAATTTGAATCCGGCACGGGCTGGCCGAGCTTCTGGAAACCCATTGCTCCCGAGAATGTGCGCGAGAAACCGGACACCAGCTACGGCATGATGAGGCGAAAAGTCAACTGCACGCTGTGCGACGCGCACCTCGGCCATGTGTTCACCGACGGCCCGGAGCCGACCGGCTTACGCTACTGCATGAATTCCGCCGCCTTGCGCTTTCTGCCGCGGAGGAGCGCGTAAAGACACCGGCAAGCGAAAACAAACGCACCCGCGCCGTTACTGCTTCACGTCCGCCAGCAAATCTTCATGGTCGTTGATCGACAAGCGATCAATCTTAGCCGGCACCATCGGTTCAATGGTTTCGCTGGCGAGTCGGAGCCCCACAGGCTGGCGAGAAAGCGGCGTGCCTATCGAAGAACCGCAAATAACAAATAGGTTACCGCCCTCAAGCGGCTTGGATCGCGCTGTCTCGCGGAAGAGCAGCGAAAACGGAGCAGACTGCGATAGTCTAAGCGCACGGTGATAAGCACTCCGATGGCCGGGGAAGTGTGGGAAAAGAAGCGCGCGGCGCTGCTGAGTGTGGGCTCGGCGCTGGTGTTGGTGTCGCTCAAAACGTTTTTGGTGTTGCGCACCGGAAGTCTCGGCGTTTTGTCGGAAGCGCTGCATTCCTCGCTGGACCTGATCGCTGCCATCATTACTTTCTTGTCCGTTCGCGTCTCGGATGAACCCGCCGATGAAAGGCATCCTTACGGTCACGGCAAATTCGAAAATTTTTCCGCTTTCGTAGAGACCGGCCTGCTCCTGCTGACCGCGCTATACATCATTTACGAAGCGTTCGACCGCCTCTTCTTCCGTAGTGTGCACGTCCAGCCAAGCATCACCGCCATCGTGATTCTAGTCTTTGCGTTGGGCATCGATCTCACGCGCTCGCGCGCTCTTTCCCACGTGGCTAAGAAATTTTCCAGCGAGGCTCTGGAGGCCGATGCGCTGCATTTTTCGACCGATGTCTGGAGCACCACGGTGGTCATTGTGGGCGTGGGGCTGGTTTGGGCCGGAGAGACTTGGAACATGCCTTATCTCATTTACGCCGACGCACTCGCCGGTCTCGCTGTGGCGGCCGTGATTCTGTGGGTGGGATCGCAATTGGGCCGCCGCACCATTGATGCCCTGCTCGATGCCGCACCGGAAGGACTGCAGCAAGAAATTGCCCGCGCGGTGGCGCGCATGGAGGGCGTGCTGGATGTTGACCGCGTGCGCGTGCGGCGCGCGGGGAACCACCATTTTGTGGATGCCACCGTGAGCGTGGCGCGCACCGCCAGCCTCGAGCAAGTGCACGCGCTCAGCGACGCCATCGAGAAGCGCATCGGCGAGATCGTTCCCGCGGACGTGATGGTGCATGCCGAGCCTCGCGCCCCGCAGGGCGAGCACCTGTTTGAGGCCATTCGCGCCGTGGCACAGCGCAGGGGGCTGGCTATTCACGATTTAAGCGCGCTACAGCAGCAGGGAAAGCTTTTCGTCGAACTGCACCTCGAAGTGGATGAAAACTTGAGCTTGCGCGAGGCGCATCGCCAAGCCACACAACTGGAAGAAGGTATTCGCGAGCTGCGCGACGGTCCGATCGAAGTGAACATTCACATTGAGCCGTTGGGGCGGCACATTGCCACCCCCGATGATGGCGCGGGGGAGATGAAGCAGCTTTCGCGGGCCGTGGAAGATTTCCTAAACGGCCTGCCGTCTGAATTCGATGAGCTGCTCAACTGCCACGATGTGCGTACCAGGCAGGTCGCACACCACATCCTGGTTTCTTGTCATTGCATCATGAAAGGAACCTTGCCGATTACGCAAATTCACGACGTTACCGCCACGCTCGAGGACCGCGTGAAAGAAAAATTCCCGCAGATTCATCGCGTCACCATTCATCCCGAACCGATCGGAGAAGAATCGCGCTGACGGCATTACGCAGGTGTTAGAGCGCTTCGTTCTCGAGTTCAGCGCCGGCCGCAAAAACTTGAGCGGCCAAAGCTACGACGGCGGAGAAGCACACCAGCACATATCGCGGCTCCGGCGTCTCGAGCGTGGTCAAGAAAGCAGTGCGCGTCAGAAGGAAGGCAATAAGTAAGGCCAAGGCAGAACGCGCCGACGGCGCGCGGCGCCACAAACGCCCTGCGCCCCAAAGCGCCAGCCCTAGGTAGGCGATGTTGATCACGAACAATCCAACGGTGGCCGACTGATCGATCGGATCGTCTTCCCAGGCTTGCGCCAGCGGAAATACGGTGCCAGAGACGGGAAGTAACTCGATGCGGGGCGTGAACCACAAAGTGATCGCGCGCGCCGCGGGCAACCACAAGTAGGTGCGCAGCGGGTGCCGAGCCGTTCGTTCGCGCGCCAATTTTCCGAACGCCGCATCTTCGTCCGGCGTCAGCGTAAGCTCCTCGTTGTATTGTTCCAGAATCATGGCCACGCGTTGTTTTTCTTCCTGGGTGTCAAAAGCGCGTGCGGGAATATCGTCGAGGTGAATCTCTTCTTCGTTCATCTTCCAGGGAACAAGGTAGACGTCGCGGAAGCGATACAACCACGTTTTTTCCCAGCTCATCAGGCCGTTGGGAACCAGTTCGCCGGGCAGATTGGAGTTTTTCGGCGCCAGCGGCTGAATTTCGTGCAAGGTCACGGTGTTGCGAATAGCCCACGGCGCCAAGGGGATCGCACAAGCCACGCCCATTAACGCCACAGTCTTCATCAAGCGCACCGGTTCGCGTTGCGCCACCAGAATGGCACCGAGCACCAGCCATGCCGCCAGCAGCAGCAGCGGCGTTTCCGGACGAAACAACGTACCCGCACCGACTAGAAACGCCGCGCAGCCCGCTAGGTGCCAATAATTTTTGCCCAGAACCCAGTGCCGCTGGCTGACCCGCCAGCCCATGTTTTGCGCGCGTGCCGCTAGCGCGCACAGGAGCAACAGCGCGGCGGCGGTAAAGAGTATGGCGAAGACTTCGGTGAGCGGCACCGCCGCGTAGTTGGCCGTGAACGGGCACACCGCGGCGAGCCACAGCGCGGCCAGAAACCCGCGACGCGGGCGGGCGCGCTCGTCGGCAATGATCAGCAGCAGAGCTGCGAGGCTGGCGATAACCAGGCAGGTAAGCAGGTCCACGGCAACTTGCGCCAACATCACCCAAAGCCGTGCGGATTCTGCGGTTCGCCCGGAAAGCGCATAGATCACCGCCAGGAATGCCGGGTAACCGGGCATGCGCAGGTCCACGGCAGTGACCTGCCCGTGAACATCCATGGCATAGACGTGATGTTTCAACCAGTTTAGGGCGATTTGCTCGTAGATCACCGTATCGCCGGCAGTAGCCGGATGCCTCAACACGAAAAAAAGCCGCAGGCAAAGTCCGGCGGCCAGGGCAGCAACAGGATTCCAGAAAATTCGCTTCATCGGCGAAACGCATCTTACAATAGAGCAGCGGCTAAACCAGCACACGTGTATCAAGGAGACGGACGAACCCAACACGGTTGCCCCGGGACCTCCTTGCCGCCGGGTTGAGCAGATTTCATGAAGGAACGCCGACCGATTTTTTATGACGCGGAGCGCGTCCGCTGGCGCCGCACGCGCCGCGTGCTGGAAATTTCCGGCGCGCTGCTGATTCTGCTGCTCGGCTATTTTTTCATCACCGTGGCCGTAAGCGTAGAACTCCCCGCGGGCCTGTTGCCCGACACCCGGCCGGTGTATCGCGCGCTGAAAATCAAACCCAAGGCCAAGCTACCCGCGCGCGAAGGACGCCATCGCCGCATCGCCAATATCGGCACCGTGCCGGCCAGCTACGACCCGTTGCGCGCCGCGTTCTTTGTAAGCTGGGACGCGGCCAGCTTCGCCTCCCTCAAGAAGCATTACAAGGACATCGACCTGCTCATTCCCGACCAGCTGCACGCCGTCACGCCCGAGGGCGCCATGACCATCGTCGATTACGAGCGCTATCAGACCGTCAAGGCCAGTCCCACCGAAGCAATCGCGCTCATGAAGGACGACAAACTGCATCGCTGGATGAAATCGGCCAACGTCGAGATGCCCATCATGGGCCTGCTGGACAACTACGACGGCCAAGTCTGGCGAATCAAAGAAATGGTCGCGATGCTGAGCAACAAGACCGCCCGCCACAACTTGATCCGCGACGTCGTGGACTTCACCGTCGGCGCTCACGAGGCCGGCGTAGTCGTGGATTTCGAGGAAGTTCCCGACGCCACGCAGCCGCACTTCCGGGAATTCGCCGCGGAGCTGGGGCCTGCGCTGCATTCAGTCGGCCTGAAGCTGATGATCGCTTTGCCCGCCCGCGACGATGCTTACGATTACAAGTTTTTCGGCAAGGAATGTGATGCCATCGTGCTCATGAATTACGACCAGCACTGGCTGACTTCGCCACCCGGCCCGGTAGCGGCGCAAGATTGGTTCGTCGAGAATCTGCGCCAGGTGCTCGAGGATGTGCCGGCGCAAAAATTAGTGGTCGGCATCGCAAACTACGCTTACGACTGGCCCGAAGGGCCGCGGAAAGCGTCGGAGACGGCAAAAGAAATGAGCGTGCAAGAGGCTCTGCTGCACGCTTACGAATCCGAAAGTGAAATCGAATTCGACCCTGTATCTCTAAATCCTCACTATTCCTACTCCGACGATCACGATCACACGCACCGAGTGTGGATGCTCGATGCCGTCACCGCCTACAACCAGCTCCGCGCCAGCGAGCGCTTCGGCGTGCAAGGTACCGCGCTGTTTCGATTGGGTTCCTCGGACAGCGCCATTTGGCCGGTGTGGGATTCGCCGCGCCCAGACGACGCCGTGCGCGCGAAAATCAAGGATATTCCTCCAGGCCCGGACCTCATCCTCGAAGGCGACGGCGACGTGTGGCACTTCACCGACACGCCCAAGAGCGGCCGCCGCACGTTTACCTACGATGCTTCCACCGACCTGATTACCAGCGAAACCTACGAGGCCATTCCGCTCTCCTACAACATCGATCAAATCGGCGCCGCAAGAAGGAAAATTGCCATCACCTTCGATGACGGCCCGGATATCCGCTGGACGCCAAAAATTTTGGATATTCTCAAGGAAAAGAAGGTGCCCGCCACGTTTTTTGTTATCGGCGTGGATGCCAGCCAGTGGCCGAACCTGCTCAAGCGTGAATATGCCGAAGGCCACGAAATCGGGAACCACACCTACACGCATCCGTCGTTTGACGATATCTCCAAAACCGAAATTCATTGGCAATTGAATCTGACGCAGCGGTTGATCGAGAGCACCATCGGCGTCAAGTCCATCCTGTTTCGCCCGCCCTACGGCATCGACCATCAGCCGGAGTACGCGGAAGAAGTCGCGCAGTTGCCGGTGGCGCAGGACATGGGCTATCTGATCGTCGGCCAGAAAATCGATGCCCACGACTGGCGCCAGGTCGACGGCAAGCAAATACCCGCGCAAGAGATCGTCGACAACGTGGTGCGCCAGGCCGGAATGGGCAACATCGTCTTATTCCACGACGGCGGCGGCGACCGCAGCCACACCGTCGAAGCGATGCCCCAGGTGATCGACGCCTTGCGTCAGCAGGGCTATCAATTTGTCTCCGTTCCGGAGCTCATCGGCAAGACGCGCGCCCAAGTGATGATGCCGCTTTCTGGCGAAGAAAAACTCGAAGCGCGCGCCGACGGATTTATTTTCGGGATTTATCATTGGCTTCGTTTGAGCATCGCCACCATCTTCATCGTGGGCATTGTGATGGTCAGCGGGCGCGCGCTGATCATCGGAGTCCTGGCGTTGACCGAAAAAATGCGGCCGGATAACTGGATGATGCCCGCTCCACCCCCCGGCGTGTCCGTGCTGATTCCTGCGCACAACGAAGAATCCGTAATCGTGCAGACGGTGAAGTCCGTGCTGGCCTCGGATCTGAAAGACCTGCAGATCATCGTGGTCAACGACGGCTCCGCTGACCGCACCGGCGAATTGCTCGACGGCAATTTTGGGCAGGACCCGCGCGTGCGAATCATGCACCAAGCCAATCGCGGCAAAGCTGCGGCGTTGAGCCGCGCGCTCAGCGAAGCACAAACGGAAATCGTGGTCACCATCGACGCCGATACGGAAATCGAACCCGACGCCATCAGCAAGCTGCTGCGCCATTTCTCCGACGAAAAGGTCGGGGCCGTGGCTGGCAACGTGAAAGTCGGCAACCGCTCGCGCTGGCTCACCCGCTGGCAAGCCCTCGAATACATCACCAGCCAGAACATGGAGAAGCGCGCTTTCGATCTGCTCAACTGCATCACCGTAGTTCCCGGGGCGCTGGGCGCCTGGCGCAAAAAAGCCATTGAAGCCGCCGGTGGAATCACCTCGGACACCGTCGCAGAAGATGCCGACCTGACCATCGCCATTCGCCGCCTCGGGTGGCACGTCGATTACGACGAAGAAGCCATCGCCTGGACCGAAGCACCGGAGACTCCAGGCATCCTCATTCGTCAGAGGTTCCGCTGGACCTTCGGCACGCTGCAATCTTTCTGGAAACACAGCGACACTTTATTTCGCCCGAAGTACGGCACGCTTGGCTTGATCGCCTTGCCCAATATTTTCGTCTTTCAGATCCTGCTGCCGCTCATTTCTCCTGTGATTGACTTGCTCTTCCTCGGCGCGGTGCTGGCCTGGGCTCTCGGGCAATACCACATCGTGCGTCTGCCCCTGCTGTCCGCCACGGCTACCACGGACCTGGAGCGCTCCGTGCTCTTCTTCCTCGGCTTTCTGCTCATCGACATGCTCACCTGCGTCCTGGCCTTCATGCTCGAGAAAAAGGAAGATTGGACACTGCTCGTGCCGGTGTTATTGCAGCGTTTCTACTACCGCCAGTTGATGTACGTCGTGCTATTCCGCTCGGTAAAAGAAGCCGTCAGCGGCCGTCCCGTCGGCTGGCGCGGTGTCGAACCGGAAGCCCCGCGCACGGCAGCCGCCGACTAGACCGGCCCTGCTCACTTCCGGCACCGAGTCGCGTCTGAATCGCTAGTAATCGCTCGCCTTCCGGGGGTAACAGTGCTCGTTCGAACCGCGGCCGTTTGCGTCTGCTGTGCGCTACCCCTTGTGCCGCTTGCTCCCGCGCAACAACCGCCGAAACGCGAGCACTTTGCCAACGCCGAAGTTCTGTACGACTGGGCCAGCAATAGTCGCGGCGACAAGCTGCGCACTTTTGTCACCCGTCCCAAGAACACCACGGGCAAAGTTCCCGTCATTTTCTTCGTCGGCTGGCTGAGCTGCGACAGCGTCGAGTACGCCGCCGGCGAAACCGATGGCTTCGGCGCTCTCATGCGCCGGCTCATCGACCTATCAGGCTATGCCACCGTGCGCATGGACAAGCCCGGCGTGGGCGAGAGCCAGGGCACCCCGTGCAACCAAGCCGATTATCAAGGCGAGCTCGAGGGCTATCGAGCCGCTTTTGACTCCATAAGCAAATACGATTTCATAGACACCCAACGAATTATCGTCGTGGGCCTGAGCAATGGGGGCGGCGTCGGGCCGCGCGTTTGGCGTGAGCGCCGGGTGGCCGGCGTCGTGGGCGCAAGTTCCTGGGGACGCACTAGGTATTAGCACATGCTGGGAAGCGAGC
>Ga0137398_10000782_pt1 | contig 12079 bp, 10 predicted proteins | sample czorhiz216metaG_FD_106659 | JGI IMG/M metagenome (GOLD analysis project Ga0137398, IMG submission 106659) | Vadose zone soil microbial communities from Angelo Coast Range Reserve, California, USA - czorhiz2.16 metaG | ecosystem: Environmental > Terrestrial > Soil > Vadose zone | place: USA...
CCATGGAGAAGCGCCTCCCCCCGCCAAAGGAATGAGCTTCACAACGGCCGCCCGTTGCTGCGGTCGCCTTCTCTTCTCTGAGAACTCCGTGCTCTGCGAATCTTTTTCTTTGAATCGACCTGACTACGGCTCCGCGATCAAAATCCGCAAGTCCCGCAGATTGTTCCCAGTCGGCCCAGTAACAATCGCATCCCCCAGCTTCAAGAAAAACGTAAATGCATCGCTTCGTCGGAACGCATCCGCTGGATCGAGCCCCATTGCGCGTGCCCGCGTCAATGTCTCTCCGTCCGCCACCGCTCCAGCAGCGGGACTATTTCCATCAATCCCGTCGGTGCCCGCACTGAGCACGGCAATTTTCTTTCCTGCGATTTTTTCCGCGCAGGCCAGCACGAAAGCTGAATTCCTTCCTCCCACTCCGTTTCCTGTCACCGGCGAACTCACTTCCCCATCCGCAATCAGCGCCACCCGGTGCCCCCGGTGCATATTCTGCAGAGCTTCCAACTGCTCGAGCAAGTACTCCGCGGCTTTCTCCACTGGCCAATCGTCCGTGGCATTGTCGCAGCAGGCGATGAATCCTTTCGCTTCCACGGCGTGATGCGCGGGGTGAAAGAGATCATCCATCCCCAGCAGCAGTGAGAAATGTGAATTGCGAAATGCGGCAGCATCGGCTTTGGGGGTCTCCGGCATGATTGTTTTGTCGAGCCAGTGTTGCAGGCCCGGTGAAAATTTGTCGCGCAGCGAATACTCAGTGATGATGCGCTTCGTGTCCGCAACTGTGGTGGGGTCGGGCAGGGTAGGGCCCGATGCCAGCGCCGACTCTTTTCCCACCGGCACATCGCTGACCGCTAGTGTGATTTTTGTTGCGTTGTGCGCCGCCGCCGTCAGCCGGCCCCCTTTCACAGCGGAAAGGTGTTTCCGGACCGTATTGATGGCTTCGATCGGTGCGCCGCAAGTAACCAGTGCGCGGTGCAGTGCTTGAACATCTTCGAGTGTCTGTGCCGGATCCAGCGGCAATTCCACCAGCGCCGATCCACCTCCGGAAAGTAGAAAAAACACCAACGTCTTCTCATCGCATTTTTTCAGCAGCGCTAAGATTGCCTCGGCCGCCTTCCAGCTCTCGACATTAGGCGTGGGGTGGCCCGCCACGAAGTACTTCATTCCTGGCGCGGGTCGCCGCGGCGCCGTCGGCGCAGAAACTACGCCCTCAATCCTCAAGAATGGCGCTAACACCAGTTCAAGTCCTTCCACCATGGCATGCGCGGCTTTCCCGATAGCCACAACGCGCAGTTTCTCGAACTCGCGCAGCTCGATTCGCGCGTCGCCGCACTTCAATACCGTTCCCTTGCGCTGCAGCTTGCGCTGCGTCGTCGCGGGAATATCGATGGCCGCCAGCGTTTCGTGGAAAGTCTGCCGTGCGAGCTGCTTCAGTTGCGGCATGAGAGGGTGCCCGGAAATTCGCTAGGATGCCTTCAGAACTTCAGGATTCAAGATGTTCGGAGGCCGCTGGCCTGCAAACAGCGCGACAACATTTTCCGCCGCAATGCACGCCATTTTTGTTCGCGTCTCCAGGGATGCCGACGCCATGTGCGGCGCCAACACCACGTTCGCGCGTTTTAGCCCGGGATGAATGAATGGCTCGTTCTCGTAAACGTCCAATCCCGCGCCCGCAATTTTGCCCGCTTCCAGTGCGGCCACCAATGCGGCTTCATCGACTACTGGCCCGCGCGCCGTGTTGATAAGGAATGCCGTCGGCTTCATGCGATAAAACTTCGGCGAGTCAAACAGTCCCCGCGTCTCCGGCAGCAGCGGCACGTGCACGCTTACAAAGTCGGATTCCGCCAGCAACGCGTTCATCTCCCGAAATTCCGCGTTTAGCGCTTTCTCCACATCCGCAGGCGCCCGCATCGCATCCGTGTAAATCACCTTCATCTGGAAACCGCTCGCGCGCCGCGCCACCGCTCGTCCAATCCGCCCGAATCCCACGAGGCCCAGCGTCTTTCCCCAAACGTCTGTGCCCACCAGTTGATCCAGGTCCCAATTTTTCCAATTGCCTGAACGGGCCAGTGCCTCGCCTTCGCTTAGCCGCCGCGCCACCGCCATCAACAGCGTCCACGCAAAATCCGCCGTCGTTTCATCCAGCACGCCCGGCGTGTTGGACGCCACCACGCCGCGTTTCGAGCAAGCGGCCAGATCAATGTTGTCGAATCCCACTGCCACGTTCGCGGCAATGCGCAGTTTCGGCGCCGCCCTCAGGAATTCCTCGTTGATTTTCTCGGTCAGTAGGCAAACGAGTCCTTCTTTGTCCTTCACTCGCCACATCACTTCTTCCCGCGGCGGACGTTCCGGTTTTGCCCAGTATTCCACCTCGCACGTCTCTTGAAGAATTTGCCGCGCCGCTTCGAACAAGCTGTGAGTCGCAAAAACTTTCGGTTTCGCCATCGTATCCTCTTCACAATTTTGGGAAAATTACACTAACACACCGTTGCGCTTCCGGCATAACCTAGCGTTGCACGCGTCCCGGAAAGCTCACTATCCTACCCGTTTCTCTCCACCAAAGAGTCCACTGCGGGCATAATGGACCAATGATGAAAACACCACCGCGACTCGGAATCGTTGTTATCACTGCAGCCTCTTTCTGCCTTGGCCTCGGTTCCATGACGCGCACAAACGCAAATCTTTCCGGTCAAGGTTCAGTCCAGAAGGGCACTGTCATGGCGACTCACGCGACCGGAACCTTTGAAGTGAAACTCACTCCCCAGACTCCCGATGGCAAATTCGAGGACGCCACCCTCGGCAGGATGACCATCGACAAACAAATCCACGGCGATCTCGAAGCCACCAGCAAGGGAACCATGTTGACCGCTGGCACCGACGTCAAGGGCTCTGCCGGCTACGTCGCCATCGAGCGTGTCACCGGCGCTCTCCACGGCCGCATCGGCACCTTCGTCCTCCAGCACATCGGCACCATGAACCGCGGCGCCTATCAACTCTCCATCACCGTCGTTCCCGATTCCGGCACCGGCCAACTCCTCGGTCTGACCGGCAAATTCAATATCACCATCGCCGACGGCAAACACTCCTACGACTTCGAGTACACCCTCCCCGAAGCGCACTGAAAGTTGTCCAGTTTCCATCACGGCTAGTCGAGCGTCGTCATCGGCTGTCCATTCAACGTACCAATCACGTCGTCGCTGTTCAGCGGCAATTCCACGACCGCCCGCTCTACGTTCGCGCATCCAAGCTGCCTTTTCTTTCCGCATCGACTATTTGTTTGAAGGCACGTCCATCGCGATTAGTTCCTTTCCAAGGTTTCTCGTTGTGCTGTAATGAAATAATGAAATCCGTTGGTATTTTTCTCCTCCTGCTCGTGATGGTTTCTTCTGCCGTGGCGCAATCCAAGAAAGCCACCGCAGCGCAGCTCGATGGAAAGGAAAGGCAGCTCGAAGACCTTTACGCGGACTACTGGCGCACCGAATACAAGAAGGCGCTCGGAGATCAGCAAGCCTCTTCCTCTTCCACCGAGGAGCGTATTCGTGGCGTATTCAAAGACCAAGGATTCTTGGCCTCATTGAAGAACACTTCTTTCCGCGATGCGCTTTTGAATCGCCGCCGTGACCTCTTTCTGCACGAGGCCGTTTTCACGATCATCACCACGGATGCAAAGCTCAACGCGCTCGAGGAATCCATCACCCGCGAGGAAGGCAATTTTCGGTACAAGGTTGCGGACAAACAAGACACTCGCGCGGAACTCGGTAATCTGGTTGCCGGCAGTCCCGACCGCCGGACTCGTGAACAGGCTTGGCGAGCCCGCGCGCAGATCGCGCCTCTCAATGGCCCTCGTTCCTGCTTTCTATTATTGCTGGTCGAGTGTGAAAGCCAGGAACAGCAGTTTCTGGTCCCGCTGGATCTGTAACGCCACCGGCGCTCCCGCAGGCAACGCCTTCAGCGTTCCGCGCAGCCGGTCGAGTGTCGTCATCGGCTGCCCATTCAAAGTACGAATCACGTCGCCGGCATTCAACGGCACTTCCACGCCCGCGCCTGCCGCCCGCGCCGCCACCAGAATTCCAAACGGGTCGCGCAAATCCGTCGCCATCGCCGCGATTTTCTTGTCAATCTCCAGTCCCAGAATCCCCAGCGTGGGCACCAGGTTTTTCTCAGGATCGGCCAATGCCGCGATTTGATCCATATCGTGCGGCGGTTCCATCACCTTTACGTCGAATGCAAAGCGCGCCTTCCCGCGCAGCAAATCCAGGTGGACCTTATCCCCTGTCTCCACCGAAAAAAAGTGAAACGCCAGGACTGGCAGATTGTCCACCGCTTTTCCATCGACGCCCGCCAGCACATCTCCGATTTGCACTCCGGCAGCTTCCGCCGGGCTGCCTGGCTGCACGTCAGAGATCACCACGCCGTAGTTGCGTGGAAGGCTCAGCGCCGCCGCCAGCGTCGGCGTGATCGTCTGAATTCCAATCCCAATTTCAGCCTTGTGCAGATGGCCATATTTACGCAATTGCCGGAACGCCACATTGACTACGCTGCTCGGAATCGCGAATCCCAGCCCTTCGTTTCCTCCCGATTGCGACAATATAAACGTGTTCACTCCCACCACTTCGCCATTCACGTTTACCAGCGGACCTCCCGAATTTCCCGGATTGATGGCCGCGTCCGTCTGGATGTAAATCAGCGGCGAATCCAGATCGGTCTGCCGCGCCACTGCCGACACGACTCCCATCGTCACCGTGTTGCGCAACCCTTCCGGGCTCCCGAATGCAAACACGATTTCCCCTTGGCCCAGCTTGCGGTAACCAGCCATCGCCAGCGCCGGCAGTTTCCCCGCATCCACTTTCAGCACCGCCAGGTCGACTTCGCGCGACACGCCCACAATCCGCGCGGGAACAATCGTAGTCCGCGTCGAGAGCGCGGCCTCGAGTGATCCTTCCTCACCAGTGTTCGGCAGCACCACCTGCACGCGTTGCGCCCCATTCACCACGTGCGCGTTCGTCACGATATACCCGCTGGGATCAATTACGAATCCCGACCCGATCGCCTTCTGCCTCCCAATCACCGAGGCGGTGCTTCCGTGCGCGCCCTCCTCCAGTGGTCCATACCCCGTCACCAGGATCTGCACCACGCTCGGCGAAACTTTCTTGATCAGCGCGTCCACCGACCGGTTCAGTTTGCGTAGCTCTTCCGTGCGCGGTTCATCCTTGCCACCCTCTCCAGATTGCCCCCGCGCCTCAGTGGTCGCAAACAAAAGTGCAGACACGCCTACCAAGCACATAGAAAGAAGTCGTGAAAGACGATATCCGCGTGGGGTCGTTGGCACACCGGAATTAGTCATAAACAGTTCCTCCTACCCCGAATGGTTCACACCTAAGATGCCCGAAAAAGGGAATCGATGCACCCGCCCTAGAGCCCTTGGCGCTCGCCTCGAAGCATTGTACTTTCTCCGCCAGCCGTAGGCGCCGTGCTTGTTGTAGTGGCGGCTCTTCAGACCCGTTCTTTTGCTCTTTCCGTTCCTACTGACCATTCGGTCAGGTGCCTATTCCGGAACCAGCAACAAGTCCTCTCGTTTCCATCGAGATTCTCTCTCCTAAACTGGATGTGCAGCCCCCCAGGAGAACGCATGACATCCTTCATCCACAGAAATCTAATTATTCTTTTCATCGCTTGCGGTTGCGCATCCTATGCAAGCGCCCAGGACGCGAAAAAGCCTCTCACCGACAGCGAACTTCTAGCCCTTGTCGCCGGCAATGCCCTCAACGAGAACATCGCCCACGAAATTGAGTCGCGCGGTCTGGCATTCTCTGCGACAGACGCGTACCGCTCCCAGCTGGCCGCCGCTGGCGCCGATGCCCATGTATTGACGGCACTCAGCAAAGCAAAGACGGTCAAGCCCTCCACCAATGGCGAGAAACAGTCATCCCCTGAACTGCTCCAGCATCTCTCGGCAGCCGGCAAGCTCCTCCGCTCCAAACAATTTGACCAAGTGGCCCAGGAGTTGAACAGCGCCCTCAAATCCGGCGATGGCCCGGAAGCAGGCTTTGTCATGGGAGAGCTTCTCCGCAGGCAAGAGCAATGGCCCATAGCGGTTTCGATCTACGAAAAAATCCTTCAAGACAATCCTGACTTTCCCGAAGTCCACACGAAGTTGAGTTACCTCCTGTACCGTCTGGGCGATTTCGAGGAAGGGCTGCGCGAAACGAAGGCCGCTCTTGCGCGAACTCCAGACAACGCCGAAGCCCACAAAAATGCAGGGTTATTGCTGCAAGACATGCGCAAATTCGATGCCGGCGCCGCCGAATTCAACGAGGCACTTCGGCTCAAGCCGGACTACCAGTCAGCGCGTTATGACTTGGGGCTGCTGCTCTACAACAAAGGCGATCTGGATGGTTCCATCGCGGAGTACAAGAAGGCGCTCGCTCTCGACCCCAACGACGCGGACGTACACAACAATCTCGGCAACGCCTACCATGATAAGGGCGACATCAATTCGGCTATTCACGAGTATCGCGAAGCCAAGCGCTTGAATCCCAAGGATCTCAACGCTCGCCGCAATCTTGGCTCCGCTCTTCTCCAGGGTAATTTCGTCGCCCAAGGTATTATCGAATTCCATGAACTGGAGGCCCTGGACCCGAACTCCGAAATTTGTCACCTTTGTCTCGGCTCCGCTCTCTACCATTCGTCGGATTTCAAAGGTGCGGAAAAAGAGTACGGAATAGCGGCTACGCTGGATCCTTCCGATCCTGAACCGTACATTCATCTCGGCAATCTTCACGAATACCAGAAAAACTACACCGCAGCATTGCAAGACTACAGCCGCGCGTTGCAGTTGGACGGAAATTCCGCGGGCGCCCACCTCGGTAACGGTTCCGTCCTGCTTGCCAAAAAGGATTTTGCAAATGCCCTGCCTGAACTCCAGCAAGCTACCCAGCTGAAGCCGAGTGTCGCAGCCACTCATGACCTGTACGCTCAAGCACTCCAAGCAACCGGAAAAACCGACTCTGCCATCGGCGAGTTCAAACAATCTCTTTCGCTTGACCCAAAACAACCGGAAGTCCGAATGAGGCTGGCGGATGCACTCGAAAAGCACGGCGACTGGGTCGGCTCGCTTGACCAGTATCGCCGGGCCTCCCTCGCCGGTTCACAGGTTCCAGTCGGTAACAACGTATATCGGATCATCACCCCCAACCCGCAACTCCAATACAAATCCGCCCAGGAACGCTTCACCCAGCATCTCGCTGCTCTCAAAGCCGCTGGCAAGTCACCCGAAGCTGCAAAACTAGAAGCCAGCGTTGCCTCCACGAAGGCGGATCTCGGCCTCACTGAACAGATCGACGCCGCCATGCAAGCTGGCTCCAGCGCCCTCATGCAGCGCCAGTGGGACGAAGCCACCCGAAATTACAAGCAAGCCGTGGAACTAGGCGAAAAACTGCATCCCCACGACGGCCGTCTCGGCGTTGCTCTCGGCGAACTCGGCAGAATCACCATGGGTCTCCAGAACTTCACCGAAGCGGACGCCCTTTTCCATCGCCAGCTAAAAGCCAATGAGGAAGTCTACGGTGCCCAATCCCCCATGCTCAGCGAGGCGCTTCAGAATCTCGGCATGATGGCCGCCTACCAGCACGATTCCGCTGCCGCGCAGAACTACCTCACCCATGCCCTCGAGCTGAATGAAAAGACTTATGGAGAAAACAGTCCGGGTGTGGCCACCGGCCTACGCATGATGGCTACTCCCTACTTTATTGAAAACGATTTTGCAAAAGCGGAGCCGCTTATGCTCCGCGCCGTCAAGATCGACCAGACTCTATACGGTCCCGAAGGGGCCGATGCCCTGCCGAACCTGACAGTGCTGTGCAGCATTTACGATAAATTGTCTAAACCAGAGAAATTCGCACCCTGCCAGGATCGTCTCCTTGTGATTCTGGAAAAACAATACGGCCCGGACAATCCCATTATTGTCCCTATCTTGACCACCCAGGCTAAAACCCTGCGCACTCTAGGCCGCAACGAAGAAGCCGCCAAGCTTGAGCAGCGTGTAAAAACCATCCAAGCCACTGCCATGAATCAAAACTGACAGCTGCGGCTCACCTTGAATCAGGCGGGTGGCCGCCCCTCGATTCGCAAAGACGCCTCCGGGTGGCCCATCCTTGCGGGGTTTGCCAGGGTGGGGCCGTTTTTCGCGAGCCGCATTTCGTAAAGAATTTTCAAGCGTACGGCTCTTTCCGCTGTCTTTCCTCGCTTCTTCTTTCTATCCATCCCTTTTATTTTCGGACCCTACCCTAAGCCACCACTGCCCAAACACCATACTCGATGCTGGTCTCCAATATGGTATAATAAGGGCGTTATGGGCGCCGCACGGAAGATTACAGTAGAGGTTCCGCTGGCTCTTTTGGAAAAAGCCCAGCAGGCTAGCGGTGCCGGTATCACCCAGACCGTCCGCACTGGGCTACAGCTCCTTGCGGCTTCCCGGACTCATGCTCGCTTGCGCAAACTCCGCGGAAAAGTTCGCTTCTCGCGCACGCTGGCAGAACTCAAGTCCGACCGATGATCGCTGCCGACACCAGTAGCTGGATTGCCTTTCTCGAAGGCAGCAGTGGCGACGACGTACAAATGCTCGACCGTGCCTTAGCCGATGGCCAGGTGGTAATGGTCCCCGTTGTCCTGACCGAGCTTTTAAGTGACGCCGCCCTTCCTTCGTATGTTGTCAAAACAATCTCTGACGTGCCTCTACTTGAGGTCGCCTCTGGCTATTGGCAGCGGGCAGGAGCATTGCGCGCAAAGGTGCTCGCCAAGCGCCGCAAGGCGCGTCTCGGCGATGCGCTTATCGCGCAGAGCTGTATCGACCAAAACATTCCTCTGATCACTCGCGACCGGGATTTCCGTGCGTTCGCCGCAGCTGCAAACCTCAACCTTATCTTTGGCGCCAGCGCCCGCCGGCCCTGAACCCGCTGGTGACCCTCGGCCCTTACGGTCGTCCTTTAGGTGGCCTCCCATTTTCTATTTTCCAATTTCCACTTTCTCCAAAAGCCTCGCACCGCGCGAAAATCCACCAGCCATCCCCAAGGAGGACCCCGTGTCGCTTGAATCTACTGGAGGAAGCCGCCAAGCTCGAACAGCGCATAAAGACCATCCAGGCCACCACCACGAACCAAAACTAACGGCGCGCTCATCAAATAATACGGGCTGGAAGAATCCTGTCTCAAAGTTTGACAATTTTCTATAATCTAGGAGCGGGGCCTCCCAGTCCGCCTACAGTCCAAGGAGGATCCATGCGATCCAGTGTTTTTCAGGTCCAACTCCGGGCAATCTTTGTGATCATCGTGGCGAGCCTCGCTATTGCGTCGTCGCACGCCCAGAATCCGACTCATGTCGTTACCGGCACCATCGAAAAAGTCGACGCCGGAGCAAAAACAGTTGCCGTCAAGACCGCCGACGGCACCGTAGAAACTGTCAAGTTCACCGACAAAACCACAGTCCACGGCCTCAGGGATGCCGCAAAGGGAGCCGACCTCGTTGGCAAAGAAGGCGGCCACGTCATCGTCCATACGACTGGCGAAGGCGCGGAAAAAACCGCCCATTCCGTCGAGTGGTTCGGCGACAAAACCGTCCATACCACGGAAGGCACCGTCGAAGATGTTGGCGAGGGTACGAAAACCGTCGCTGTAAAGACTGCTGACGGCACCAAGGAAGCCTTCGAAGTTTCTGGCCACGCCACGGTGGACACTGGCAAAACAGTTGGGCGCTATTCCGCCCTCGGCGCCAAGAAGGGAGAGCACGTCACCGTCTACTACACCGAGGAAGCCGGTAAGAAAATCGCCCACGTCTTCAAGCACTTGTGACGCTTCCCTCAACAGGGTTACGCCCTGCGCGGTGTTGCGAACAGGATTCGATCCGTTCGCAAAGAGCCTCCCCGCCCTCGGTTTTTTGAGGGTGGGGCCTTTGACTTTGGACTTTCCCCTTTCCTTGTTCGTCTTGCGTCCATAAAAGCCATTCAACCACCCTAATAGCCGTTCGACCCTCATTTTCGACTCTTCGCTGTAAAACACTTAACATATTAATTAAGGTGTGCTATTCTTCCGCGTGTTTATTAGCACTGAGCGCGGAACCATGCTCGCCCGCTACGCGGTCCTTCCATCTCCCGCATCAGCCTCAGGCCCTCAAGTATTACTCTTTTCTAAACTCAAAGCTCAGCTAAACCACGCAGAATCAACACTTCCACAAGTGTTCTTTCTAAAGAACTTAAAACCTATTGGAATCAACACTTTTGAAAAACCGGGGGAGGGGTCCTCGTTATGGTTAACCAATTGTTCTAAGAGAGTATCTGCCGGAGGATTCGCCGGAATCCCAACCTCCCATCTTCCGTACACACTTCCAAGTTCCGTATCCCGCAACTCCTTTGCTTGCCACTCTTACGAAAACACCGGGGGTGTGGGGGTATTCTTCCCATTTCGGAACTCTTCGCTCGCCGCTCATCACTCGCCACTGTCATTCACTGTTCGTTGTATCATTCCACCCCGTGAATATCCTGCTGAACGAAACGGAGTGTCGCGTCCTCGGCTCCTTGATCGAAAAAGAAATCACCACCCCCGAATACTATCCCCTTTCCCTGAACGCTCTAGTCAACGCCTGCAACCAGAAATCAAACCGCGATCCGGTCATGAATCTCGACGAAGCCGCCGTCCGCCAGGCCCTTCATTCCCTGGACGGACAGTCCCTGGTCCGGTCCGTCAGCGCTTCGGACAGCCGCGTCACCAAGTACGAACACCGCCTCCAGGAAGCTTTCAACTTCTATCGCCACGAAATCGCCATCCTGTGCGTGTTGTTGCTGCGCGGTCCGCAGACACCCGGCGAACTTCGCACTCGCACCGAACGCATGCATTCCTTCGACGATTTGAGCGCCGTGCAATCCAGCCTCAACCATTTGATGAAGCGCGAGCCCCCGCTCGCCAAAGTTCTTCCCCGGCAACCGGGCACCAAGGAATCCCGTTACGCCCATCTCTTGTCCGGCGACGTGGAAGTCTTCGAGCCGAAGTCAGAAGTCGAAGCAAGTCCGGACACCAGTTCCGCCGACGCCGGGCGCATCGCGCTCCTGGAGAAAGAGGTCGCCGCACTTCGCAGCGAAGTTACAAATTTTCAAAGAGAAATTGCCGATCTGCGCCAACAATTCGCGCAGTTCAAAAAGCAGTTTGAGTAGTCACGTTGGAGATGACAGCACTTGTTGGTTTTCCTGTTTATAATCTATCTGGACTTCACATGCTGCTGGTTCTGAATCGAGTTGTATTCTAGGAGGCGCACCCTTGCAGACGGTTTGGCAGGACTTGCGCCCCGCTCTGCGCATGCTGCGTAAATCTCCGGGCTTTACCATCGTGGCCGTCATCACGCTTGCTCTCGGCATTGGGGCGACCACCGCGATTTTCACGCTGGTACAGCAGGTGATGCTGCGGTCGCTGCCAGTCGCGCGGCCCGAACAGCTCTGGCGCATCGGCGATGCGGTGCTCTGCTGCCACTCGAATGGGTACACCCAGGGAGACGGCAACTTCCTGCCGCAGAACGACTGGAGTTTCTTCTCATGGGAAGCGTACAAGCTCTTCCGCGCCAATACCCCGGCGTTCGAGGATCTCGCGGCGCTCCAGGTCGGTAATGTTGGCCTGGGCGTGCGGCGCGCCGGTTCGTCGGCCCCGGTCGAGACGCGCAACGGCGAGTACGTCTCCGGCAATTTCTTCAGGGCATTCGGCATTTCCGCCTGGCGTGGCCGTCTGTTCGTCGATGCTGACGACCAGGAAGGCACGCCGCCGGTCGCGGTGATGAGTTTCCACACCTGGCAAGAGAAATATGGATCCGATCCATCCGTCGTTGGAACAACGTACCAGATCAACGGCCATCCATTCACGATGATCGGTGTTGCCCCGCCGGGCTTCTTCGGAGCGAAGGTCGCCGACTCGGACATGCCCGATTTCTGGCTGCCGCTGACGACCGAGCCACTGATCGGCGGCGCAACGACGCGTCTCAAGAATCCTAGCCTCAGTTGGCTCGATCTGATCGGGAGGGTTCGCCCCGGTACGAATCCGAAGACCCTGGA
>Ga0137398_10000784_pt1 | contig 12063 bp, 12 predicted proteins | sample czorhiz216metaG_FD_106659 | JGI IMG/M metagenome (GOLD analysis project Ga0137398, IMG submission 106659) | Vadose zone soil microbial communities from Angelo Coast Range Reserve, California, USA - czorhiz2.16 metaG | ecosystem: Environmental > Terrestrial > Soil > Vadose zone | place: USA...
TTAACCCTCTTGAAGAGAATTTCAAACATTTCATCAGCATTCTCAAGCTGTGAAGCTGTGAGAGGCCAATGAAGCCTATAAGGCATCGGGCGAAGTGGTCGAAGTTTGGGTGCCATACTAAATCCTTATCTTCTACCTAGAATATTGACTGGATTAATTTCATAACCATAAATAGTAGCGTCTACACCAACTTGATCATTTTTAAATTCAAGTTGCATAGTTTTTCCCGCTCCAGGTCTACCTAATCTCTGTCTATTCTTGGTCATGTCCCAATTTTGAATTAATTCAGTTGTATCACTAATCTCACCAACATTAGAGATAACTTGCATTGTAGGGATTATGATTCCAGCAGATGGTTGAGCCTTACCAATTATACTAAGTTCACCGAAATATTTATCCATATCTGGTTCACCAAGATCATGACCCTTACCAATTATATCGAATGTGATTGGAGTTGAGAGCCCATCAGTTCTCGTAGGTTGATCATTATAGAGGGTATCTACACTTCCAATTACTGGGATATATCTATTTGCAGTATTAGTCCTATGGAAAGCGGAGGTTGGAGTGAATAATTGAGTTGAATGTGGTCCAAACCAGGTGCCATCTTCTAGATTATATTCAACCCAGGAATCAATAACATTTGACCCTGCTGAACATAGAAATAATCTATAGAGTGGATAGGATTGGTCAATGTGAGCAAATGCGATTGGAAATTGATCCCGATTAAAATAATTATTAGTATCAAACCATGATCTTACATTACCAATTCCTGCTGCGGTTCCATCAGAAACACAGGTGATTCCGTTTGAATTCCATGCATATACTCCATCCTCCCATAGGAAGTAGGCAGTATCTCGGAAAACACACACAGATTCTTGTGACTCAACACCTAATTCCTTAGAAAGGATGACCACATCAAAATCAGGTATTCCACCTGAATCCTCAGCTCCAGTTCCTGTAACTTGTAGGAGGGTATTTCTCCTTCCAACACCTAAGGCTTCTCTTCTAGGTATAAGGGCTACAATTCCGAAATCGTCAGCACCTACAGGGGGAATGACCAAGATGTTATCTGAGGGCCATGCATACTGGAAACCAGCCTCTGTATAGTGGAGATGATCTAAATCTGTGTCACTACCACCAAAGAGTCTCCCCCTGAATTCAGCAATAGTAGTTAAATGGGGTGGGGTTCCTAGGATTGGTGAAGCTACAATTGATAATCCCGCATCTGAAAGGTCATCTTGGACTGAAGTTAGAACATTTCCATCTAAAGTGACCCACTGAAATAGAACTGCACCGCCAGAAGTTGGTCGATAGAGTCTCCTAGCACTTATAGCATTGGGAGAAATATCAAGACCTGAGGCACGAAGGAATTGATTAGTTAAACTTACTGTATTTGAGGGTGGTGAATAGTCACTCTCAGAGATAACATTACCAACAGCATCAAAGGTTACGAAAGTATATCTGACCCCTCCATAGGTTCCAGAGAGGGTTCCACCTGCCACTGCTGATAGAATGGGAGCTAATCTAGGAGCCTTAGGACTTAGAACTCGAACGATTCCATTATGATCGATAGTTAATGGTTCACTTGGAGTGTCTACTAGAATGACATAATCATTATAAACAGCCCATCTAGGTGGGACATCAGTTCGAAGGGTTATACCTGCTGGAATTGTGAGTGGGGCAGACACAACTCCATTCTCATCAACAAGTTGAAGATTAGCACCTGATTGAATAACTAAAAGGGCCATTAGGCTCCTACTCCACCAAAGATTGGGAGGGCAGTCTCAGTTGTGGGACCTGTGAGGAATGGGGTAAGGTTATCCCAATTGGTTCCATCTGGAGTTCCAACTAGGGCTGCGGATAAGTTGTCTCCACCACCGATGACAAATAAGTAATTATTTGACGTAAATTGTCCAATAAAGGGTCTAAGGGTTCCATCTGAACCTGTATAAGAAATGGTCCAACTGGTTCCGTCGAATTTATAGATTACAGCGATTGCCGTGGTGTCTGGATTCCAATAACCTACAAATAAGTTATTATTAAAATCATGCATTGAGAGAAAACCATTATTTTTTCTAGCGGTTCCACCAGTCGCTGTTAGACTAGTTGTGTAGGCTCCTAGAGAATCTCGAACAATGACCTTAGCGAATGAGGCTGCTGCGTTGTCAGTACCTATATATAATTTACCTTGGAATGACCACATGGAGCAAACACCACCTGTTGAGTCTGAACTTAAATTATGATCTAGAGTCCAGTCAGCATCGATTCCTGGTCGAATAAAGTAGATTTTTCCTGCAGTTCCGTCAGATTTATTTGTTCCTAACCATAATCTACCCATGTGCCAAACCATAGCATAGGGAACTTCTCCACCACTGAAACTAGAGGTTCCTAGGGGGACTATATTTTGCGAAAGGGGATCTAAGGTAAATACTCTTCCTGCGAAGTTTGCAGAGGTTGTTCCTGAATCAAAGGTTGTGAAGTAAATTGTCCCCTCATTCACAATCATAGTCATTAGAGCCTGTGGGACCACACTAGAAGATGTTGATGGGACAGTTGCCATTAATCTATCTGAGAGGCCATCGAAGATTCTAATGATTGGATTTTGAGTTCCTAAACTATAGTCATCACCTGCGTAGATTAGATTATTATCGAATGTAATTCCAGCTCCTGGTGCTCCACCTAGCATGGCTGCATTACCATTGGCGAAGGCTGCAACCTTATCCCAACAACGTGGATGTTTGGGATTCTGTGGAGTTGTTATTAAATCTGCTGCCCCTCTAAAACCAAGGGTTGAACCCCACCAACCACGAGTATCAATAGGTGCCCATGCTGAGCTAGGGGAATTTGTCGTAGCTGCCCCTATGATGGGGATAATTGGATTATTTCCATCTCCGCTAGGAGATGAGGGGTTTGTTCCCCATCCACTAGTTTGACCACTTGCTAGGACGAATACACTATAGACTACAGTATTAGCATTGAGAGTTGTATCTACTGTAATCTGATTAGCGGTTCCTGCGGTGATTGCTGTGGTAACTGAACCACTGGTGTCAATTGGTTGACTATTAACACCTGTATGTGATGGATCTCGGAAGTAGGCCTTTCCGTTATTGGGTTGGACCATAGCAAATAGGGGTGAGAATCCACCTAGAATTAGAGGTATATTTCTAGATCCTGTTCCATCACCTGTATAGGTAGTTATAGCAACTGGAGTTCCCAATCCTTGACTATCATCAGTACGCCAGAGGGAGTAACCTAATTGTGGTAGTGATGTAGCAAAACCTTGAGTAAATAGAGAACCAGAATTTAAAATAACAGTATTAGGAAAGCTAGTACCAGATAAAGACATTGTCGCTGCGCCCATACCTGGTCCAGTATATCGTAGGGCATCAGTTGTGGTAGCTTCTGTTTCAAGACAGAAAAACCCTGCTTGTGCAGCGAAGGTTGAATCAGCTAATTTATCAGTCGCACTTGCTAGAGTTGAGATGTGGGAAATAGCTCCATTTAATACATATCTCTGTCCTGGATCGCTAAATCCAACCCATTGATAGGTTATACCATTCTGATTAATCTGTGAATCTCCACCTGAGATTTGAACCTGACAGGGACCTGGAGTTCCATTAACTGGAGGAAGTTGTCTCGCCTGGACTAGACGATTAACTGCTGGTTTCTGCGTCGTTTGATCATGCCCTGCGAGAAGAGATGACCACCAATGGCTTCCCCCGGAATTGGCAGTTAGAGGTCTACACCACCACCAGTGGAGTGGGATTTGAGTGGGAATATCTTGACCAGTTCCATTTCCTACATAGGTTCCTGACATAACTGCAACACCCGCAAGTGGAGGGGTGAATGAACGAACAGATGCTGAATCTGCATAGGGTGCATTATGAACACCTCTAACTGGAGGCCATACGACACTTGGGAAGTCTTCTAGACCGAAATCACCAATAAACTCTGCAGTGGCTGCTAAGGCTTGGATCTTCTGAGTTGAACCACTATTATCTTTATTATATTGAAGAACTACTGGGAAGACTTTAACTGGATCTGTAGCTATATTATCTGTAAATGACCTAATAACTGTCATCCACTGGCCAGTTGTAGCCGTTACTGGGAATGTCTGTGTGGGTTGACCTAGGAATCCATAACCCAGAGATGATGCTAATCCACCTGCATTGAAGGCATAAGCACCTACTGTTAAGGCTGCACAACCCTGCTGAATGTCTTGAAGGTCAGTAGTAACAACTAGAGGAGCATTGGCTGTTGAAGATTGTAGGAAGTCATTCGCACTCTGCCCAATTACTGGATTACCTTCTAGGATTCTATAATCACCTGTCCATCCAGTGGAGGCAGGATCGAATCCAGTAGCATTAACTAGGGTTACATGCGATCCATAGTTCCAATCTCTACCTTGGAGAGTTTGGGGAACATCTAGACCGATCCAATCATCAATATCAATTTCTGAGCCAAAACTTGAGACAGCTAGACCTTCATTTCCAATGGAACTTGTTATATGTTTTTGTGTAGTGTTTAATCCACCACCACTACTAATTATTACTGGACCAAATCCATTTCCTAATCGACTTCCATAACCCGCCCCGAACCCGCCTGATTGAGGAATCAAACTAACAGTTAGAGCACCCCCGGTTGTAAAATTAGGGTCGGCATTTCTATAGGCTATAAAGATGTCTAATCTAATCCAGGTATTGAGTGGGACATCACTAGCATTAATTGTACCTTGTAAAGTACCTGGATATGCAGCGTTACCCTTACTATAGAACTTAATTGCTCCTCCTGGAGCTAGGGTTGCAATGACTGATGATCCAGCCTCAACTGACCCATTACAATACCAGAATTGATCCTCTCCTCCAGTTGGAAGGGTCCTCACACGAATATATATACGTTCCCAAGATGATCCAGGAGCGATTCTATTTACAGCAGGTGCAACAGTTCCGTCACCAGCTTGTCCAGAGTCGAAAAATTGTGTTGATGTAGGAACTACATTTCCAGCAGTATCAAATGTTACTATTACAGTTCCAATAATACCCGTGCTCGGTGGAGCAATAACACCACTATCGGTTACTCTATAAACAGCATAGTAGATAGTTCCTGGTACGTGAGTCCAACTAATACTTGCTCCATAAGTATCATTATTAGGGGCAGAGGTAGAGAATGATCCTCCTGGACTTCCAAGTGAACTACCACCACCGTTAAAAGCTACAATCTTATAAGTAGCTGATATTGGAACTACAGGTCCTGATACACCAGGTGGTGTAATAGGTGTCCCTGCATATGAAGCTGTGGGAGCTGCTGGCGTTGCAATGGGATTAACTGCTGTAGTTGAATGAGTTATCGATTCATTATATGTTGAGCGATAAGCAAATCCTAAACCTTTTGGAGTTCTAGAGGCATCTCTAGATGAATGACTAAGTGCTCCACCTGTTACTCCTTCACCTTGCTTAGGGAGTTCAAATCCTACTGCCCACCTACGTGATGCTAGAGGAGTTTTTGGTACGAAGGCTGAAAGGGCTGGTTCCAGGAGGAAGAATCCTTTCCATCGTAGAGTGTGGGCAGGGGCACCTGGAAAAACAAAGATGTCACCATTGATACTTACTGTTTGTCCAGCGGGGATAGGGACACTATCTACATTGAATGGAAGAACAGCAGGATTGTTGAAATATAGATCAACCCTAGGAGATGATGGCTTATCCCCTCCTGTCGTCCAAAAACTGGTATTGAAACTAGGCGTATATTGAGCTGCTGCAGCAGTTGGATTAAGGAAAAGTCCATCCGGGAACTGTCCCTGATACTGACTGCATAGAGCCTTATCAGATAGTACAATTATATACGTAGCGTCGTCGTAGATGATTGCCATTAAGTTGTGGGTCCGCGTCCAATAAAGAGTCGAAGGAAGCCGTTGGAATTAGAGCTTAGATTTAGAAGGGGAACATCGATTCCACCTAAAATTACTCCAGCAGTATCTGAAGTTGTGAATATACCTAATCCTGGTCTTTTTCCTACTGAGGATTTACCATCTATGACCATAGAATTAGCATTCTTTCCAAAGACTAATTCATCATTTTCAAGTTCAATGGGATCTTTGTCAACATTAACCCCATGAGTTCCAATAGCATATACTTTTAGAATAGCCGTTGCCATTACATATACTCTTGGAACATTGCGTTCACATATTTAGGCTCTTGATATTCTCTCAAACCTAGTGATTCTAGAAGATGAGATTTCTCGGTTCCATAGACTTGAATCCATGAAGGGTCAGGAGATCTATCTTCCCTCTCCTTAGCTCGAGCATAGGCTACGGTCCAAGCTAGGCATGCGTTGTCGGCTTCACCTGGAATGGGAATAATTGAACTACCAATTAGGGGACCTAGAGTTGGGCAATAAGAGAATGCAATTGGGATGGTTGATGTAACTTTAGGAGCCACAAGAATGACAGGGGCACCTACAGGGCTTCCCTGTTGAGTTATGGCATAATAAATGATGTCATTTGTTGGATCAATTGCAGCTTGACTTCTAGCGAGTTGGAAGTTTTCAGAATTATAATCTTCAGGTTTGAATGTGAGCCCAGTATTTGCTCCATTGATTGATAGATCCCTAGGTTCGATCATGAAAATCTTATGAACGTCGGGGGGAACACCACTTAACTGGGTTGAATTATTCTGATAGCTTACATTTGTGGTATCTACAGTTAAATAATGTTCCTGTTTGAGATCAACGATGTCTCTCCATAGATCTTTGATTCCTTTGATCATAATTTCTATAAGTTCTGAGTCTGACCAGAAATTAGGAGTAGGTTCAATTAACCTATTTCTAACATCAACAATGAGGGATTGAATTTGGGTTGCCATTATATATAATTAATTAGAATTATCTAATTTTAGGGCCTTGATTCGGTTTGGGAGTTGAGGGAAGCTGAATGTCACCCTGAACTGGTAGATGTTGATTTAGAGATCTATCATGCTCAGTTTGGAAGGCCTCAAGTTCATTGGGCCTCCAATTATAGTCACCCGCTGGACTGAAAGCATTCTTTAATCCAGATAGAAACCTTTGTGGATATGATTGACCTTGAACTTGTCTTGAATGGGTTAGTTCATGAGCTAGGGTTGAGTTTATATCCTCTTGACTTTGGCCTTGGAGGGCATCAGAGTTATAGGAGATATTTCCCGTCCATGGAGAAGTTACAGCAACAGAATCTTTAGGTGCTATTGATTTCAATAGACCACCCATAGGCCCAATTGAGACAGAATTTGCCACATCAGGCATCTCCTGTTGCATTCGAGATTTAGCTTGAAGAATTTGTTGTTCTAAGGGAGTAGGCATGGAATTAACCTAAATTAATTAGGAGATTCCGATTTCGCCTTCTGCTTCGAATGTTAGAGAGGTTGCTGCAGAAGCTCCACCAACTAGGAAGTCGGCTGCATCTAATCTGAGCATTCCATACCAGTCAAAGGCTGAATTGGCTGCAACCGATAGGGCATTACCAATTACTTCAGTTCCGGCAGTGTTTGCGCCCGTAGCACCTAACCATAGACTGAAGGTGACTGCTCCTGCGGTTTTATTCACAATTCGAATGTGTCGAATTACTAAATATGGTTGGGTCTGAGTATATCCTACAGGACCTGCAAGGGAGGTGATGGTAGGATTGACAATGTTGGTTGTGAGTGTGTTTGAAAGGGCAACTGGACCCATTCTGATGATTTTATTTGAGGCCACTATTCTGACTCCTTGAGATTATTATAAAATTAACTAAATTGAGACTTCTAAAATGTATCTACTTCCGACCAAGCAATATCAACTCCGAATGTCCATGTCATACCTGCTGGAAAGGCATTCGCTCCAGTTCGAATTACAAATCCTTCCTGATTTGCTAGAATAATTGGAAATGCCATTGAACCTACGAAATCACCAAGTAAATTTGTTTTATAACATAGTTGTAAATCATCAGCAACGGTAATGGCACCTGTACCAATACCAAATGCAATAGATCCAACATCTTGGGCATCTAATGTTTTAGTGCCTGCAGTTAGAGCTGCTGTAGTTGCTATACCGATATCATTTACTTCACTGGTTGCATGTGAGGTACGTTGTTTTTGATTATTTCCAGTTAAGGTTGCTCTTGTTCCACCTGACCCTGCGGCAGTCCAAGCACGAGCAACTGTAGCTCTAAAGGCGGCCAATACTGCAGTTGATGCAGCTACGTTTGATCCAGCACTAATACTTATACCATGAACTAGACAAACTCGACTATTTGAGGTAACATATCTAAATTGAAAAATTTCAGCATTGGCTCCTAGACTTACAGCCATTGTGCCAGATTGAGATGAGTATCTATAAGCTCCACCTGAACCTACAGGAAATGGTCCATCAACCGCATGTAGAGGTGAAAATGCTTTATTTCCAACAGCTACTATATTTCCTGCTGTATTAGGATCATTGATCACTGCCATTTAAGCTCCAACCATATATGCGAAAGCGTAGGTTCCTACAACGACTGAGGGTGCCCACCATGTTGCTTGAATTGTCGTTGAATTTAGAACATAACCAGTTAAAGAAATTCTATCCATCTCAGCCTCATCTCTAGCATTACCTTTAGAAGCTATTTGTTGCATAGTTTGTATTATTTCTACATTCTTTCCTGAGGTTAGTCCTGATAGTCCAGTTATTTGGAATGAACCAGAATAATTAGCAGTTCCTAAATTCTGAGTAAAATCTGTAAAGGTAACTCCACCACTAGTGCCAGTAGGACCGATTGGACCTGGAATGAAGGAATCAAATCCATCATCACCATCTAAACCTGAGAAACCAATTGGACCTTGAGGACCAGTTAGTCCTGTAGATCCAGAAGCTCCATTAATTCCAGGAATTCCCTGTAGACCATCTAGACCATCATCGCCATCATAACCATGAATAACAGACCCAACTGGGCCCGGAATTCCCTGAATACCTTGGATTCCAGTTAACCCCTGTGGTCCTCTTTCACCTTCTATTCCGTCTTCACCATCTATTCCGGGATTACCCTTAATTCCTTGGATTCCTTGGATTCCAGTTGAACCTTGAATACCTTGAGTCCCTTGAACTCCAGGGAAGCCATCAAGTCCATCCTCTCCAGGATCTCCTGTGATGAACTGATTAATGATGGTTGATCCACCACCCCCACCAGTCGTATCTAGGACCGTCCCAGTCATTGATAGGCCAGGACCTAAACTTATTTCCTGATCCTGACCAGCACCAGTTGATCCCCTGCCGATTAATTTAGATCCTGCTGAGACTGGGAAGCTTAGGGAACCTAGAATACTTACATTCCCGGCTGCGTCGATTATGAAAGTCTTTCCACCTGGGGCTGCGTAGTGGAATGCTTCGTTTATGGTTGAGCCTGGGTAAGTTTGATCTTCTAGATATATTCCATAGGCATTGGTAACTGTTCCAATTCCTAGAGCAGATGGGGCAGCACCATAAAAGATGGCTGCTTTGGTTATATTTCCATCAGTTAATAGTTCACCAAAGAAACCATAGGCTATATTTGTTGTTCCACCAATTGCACTATTTAAAATGAAGCTATGAACACCAATAATTTTATTTACATTTGGACCACTACTATTGAAAGTGGAGACATCAACTCCAACTATTGAACCACTTACATCTCCAGATCCTGTATGTCCAGAGGAGATTTGTAAGCCTGTTATAGGATTAGCACTTGTATAATTTGAAGTGCCTGTTAATTGTGCTGAAAAACTTGCCCCATGTCCATGGATGGCTGTGTTGGCGGTTGACCCGGCTATAGTTAAGAAAGCTACAAGTGCATCGGCTTCCGAACCGGAGTTTGTTAGATCTTCTATGATATTGGAGAGTAGAGTGAGTGCTACATATGAAGACCCACTTCCATTCCTAATCATGGAGATATTTAAGGCTCCAAGATCAGTATTAGCTCCAGGTTTTCCAATTGTAGATGCTATAGTTACATTTTCAGTAGTTTTATCAAAGGTAAATGCTGCATTTCCACCAAATGAACCAGTATCATTAAATTGAACTGAAGTATTAGGTGCGCTCGGAGTTCCACCCCCTCCTCCAGAGGTTCCTTCACCACTAATTGATATTCCAGACCATGGACCGCCCGACATTTTATTTTAATCCCTTGCGAGCCAATTTGCTGTTCCAGTACCTACACTCATTTTTACATAAATTAATGTGAGGGAAATAATTGGTAGGGTGATTGCTTGTCCAGGAGTGAGAACAATAAATTGATTTAGAACTGTTCCTACGATTAGATTTCCGGCATTGGTTGGATCATTCTGGATCATAATCTCTCGAATATTTGAGAGAGTTCCATCACCAAGTTGGACTGGACTAACTGTGATTCCAGTCTTCTGGCCTGTGAATAATCTACCTGAAACGTAAGACATTAAGAATTAGCTCACTTCTGTTACTTTTGCAGCACCGCCACCTGCCCCGGCCCATATACCTGATACATCTCCGGTATAACCATCTTCTTGAAGTTCAAGGTATCCATTTGTGGGGATTTGGACTGTGAAGGCTGTGACTGAAGCTGTTGGACCGAATGCAACGAATAGAGTCTTTGTTCCTGAATTATAAATAGAGGCATATCGCCTACTGGAATTAGCTGCGATAAGTATTACTGATGTTGCTGACTGAGCTACTGAGGTTAGGACTGCTGATGCTGGAAGTGACGGATCAAATCCAGAAAGGTAGAGGCCCATAATTTTAATCTCCTTTTAAATTTCTGAAATCGAGTAAAATTGGGTTCTGAGAGGTGAAGCACTAATTGATCATCCTCTGAATTAAAATTAAAGGCTTCACTTTCATGAAGTTTCATTTTAATTTACATTAAGTGGGTTGCGCCAACTGAGAAGGTTACTGCTGCAGTTGCAACCGTGGCCACGATTCGCCATTTACAATCTAGGACGTTAGCAACATCTGTGTTGGTTGTTGCTGTACCAGTGGCTGGAGTTAGTCCTGGATGAATTGTTAGAGTTCTAGTTTGGGGAGTGCTGGTTAGAGCTATTGTAGTACCACCAGTTATATCTACCCACTTATCTGAAACTGGATCTTGAACTTGAACTTTAACAGCTACAGTCCCAGTGTTTGAACTAGTAATATCAATGAAGATTCTAGCACCTGGAACATTAGGATTGTAGATTTCACCTGAAGTGTAGACTCCATCACTATTTGGACCACCAGTCTGGGAACGGGCGGCTGAGATTAAGACTAATCCATCCACATTTGAACTAGAATTGTCTACGGTTCCAACTACGGGAACTGGGGAATTTGAATGAGTTGATGACATTATTTATTCCTAAAATGGGGAACTTATTTCTAAGTCCCCCAAATTAATTAGAGAATTGTTACGACGCCGCGAATTGGAAATAGTGTGTATTCAATTGTGTATGGGGCTGTTTCTGTTAGAGATCCAGTTGGCTGAACCTTATAAGTAACCACATTGGCTACTGAAACATCTGCTGTGAAGGCTAGAGTTAGCGTTCCAGATGAAACTGACTTAGCTTCGTTTGCTGCCACATAGGTGATTGCACCTACAACGGTTGTGGTCTTAGCTTCACCTGAATAGGTGAACATTCCGGCATCTGCCTGGAATTCTGTACCATCTGATGCACGAACTAGGAAAAACCCTGCTCCACCAACACCGCTTAGTGCTGGAACTGCCACTGAGAAGAGGGCAGTTGCTGAACCGTCTACGATAGTTTTTGCGGCTGTATTTAGAACTAATCTATTAACACCAGCAGTATCATTGATAATACCACTAGGAGCTGCAGCGGCTAGAAGTACAACTTCTGTAGTGCTTCCCTGTCCACCAGGAATTACTTTGATGGTGTTATCGTCGGAATCACAATAGATGGGTGCTGCCGCATTCTTTGCAACTGCGGGGAGAGCTGTGGGTCGTCTTACAATATATTGATCTGCCATTTTGAACCTCAATCCCAACTTGAGTTGAGTGAGTTAAGTCACTCAACCATACTGGGCTATGATTTAAATTAATCTACTTAACTAGATTGTGAATTATGCGCTTACGATGATGAA
>Ga0137398_10000785_pt1 | contig 12057 bp, 10 predicted proteins | sample czorhiz216metaG_FD_106659 | JGI IMG/M metagenome (GOLD analysis project Ga0137398, IMG submission 106659) | Vadose zone soil microbial communities from Angelo Coast Range Reserve, California, USA - czorhiz2.16 metaG | ecosystem: Environmental > Terrestrial > Soil > Vadose zone | place: USA...
ACGGATCGGTCCGGTTTTTGCCCTTCCCCGGCCCAACTGGCGTAGTGACGGCAAGAACAACACGGGCGAGGGTGCGACGATGGCGCGCAGGACGGGCTGGACCTTGTTGGCAGCGGCGGCCGCAACGTTGGCGGTCGCGGGCGCATGTAGCGACTCCCACAGTCTCGCGCCCCGAGCGCTGCTCGGGCTGCCCGACGTCGGCACGCTCGCAGTGACCGTGACCACATCGGGCTCGAACACGCCGTCCGGCTACACGGTGATCGTGGACGGCTCGTCCAGCCAGTCCGTCGGCGCCAACGGTCTCGTAACGTTCATCGGACTGCCGCCGGGGAGTCACACCGTGCTGCTGTCGGACGTCCCCTCGAACTGCTCCGTGAGTGACGCCAATCCGCGCACCGTCTCGCTGATCGCGGGGCTGGTGGCGACCACGAGCTTCTCCGTGAGCTGCACCGCGTCACCGCCGCCGCCCACCACCGGTGACCTGACCGTCACCACCAGCACGAGCGGGTCGAACGTCGACGCCGACGGCTACACGGTCACGGTCGACGGTGGCGCGAACCGGGCGATCGGCACCAACGGCAGCGTGACTTTCACGGGGCTCGCAGCGGGCAGTCACTCGGTAGCGCTGTCCGGCGTCGCCGCGAACTGTTCCGTGAGTGGGGCCAACCCGCAGACCGTCACCGTGCCCGCGGGTGGGACCGCGACGGCGAGCTTCACCGTGAGCTGCGCGCCGACCGGTGGTGGCACCGGCACTCTGACCGTGACGAGCAGCACCACGGGCTCGGACCTGGATCCTGATGGCTATACCGTCACCTTAGACGGCGGCGCGACGAGCCAGCCGATTGCGACGAACGGCAGCGTCTCGTTCACCGGCCCGGCGGGTGATCACAGCGTGGCGCTGTCCGGCGTGGCGGCGAACTGCACGGTGAGCGGGGCGAATCCGCGCACCGTCACGGTGCCTTCCGGCGGGGCCGTATCCACCACGTTCAGCGTGTCGTGCGCGCCGACCGGTGGCGGCACCGGCAGCCTCACGGTCACCACGAGCACCACGGGGTCCAATCTCGATCCCGACGGCTACACGGTCACGATCGACGGCTCGTTCAGCCAGCCGATCGCGACCAACGGCAGCGTCACCTTCACGGGTCCGTCGGGCGACCACTCGCTCGCGCTGTCGGGCGTGGCGTCGAACTGCAGCGTGAGCGGGGCGAACCCCCGCACCGTCACCGTGCCGTCCGGCGGCACCACGTCCACGACCTTCTCCGTGAGCTGCGCGCCAACCGGCGGTGGCGGCAGTGGTGAAGTCATCGGTCAGGGACAGATCGGGAACGGCTCGCCCACTCCGGGGAGCGATGCGACCACGTTCAACTTCGACATCCGGTCCGATCTCACGGGGCGGTTCACCGCCACGGATTACGCCGACATGCATGGCAGCACACCCGCGTCGCTCACCACCGATCCGGTGGCGGACCCCGCCACGTCGTTCACGGCGTACCGCAACAGCTCGAGCGCCTGCAGCGACCCCAGCCGCGGCGTGGAAGTCGACGCGGTCGGCCGCGAAGACACCGGTAATCTCGTGAGCTACACCCTGAGCGTGTGCGACAACGGCCCGGCCGGGAGCGGCAGCGACTTCTTCCAGTTGTTCATTCCGTCGCAGACCTTCGGCCTTTCCGGTCCCGTGACCAGCGGGGACATCTCCAAGCGGTAACCCCCCTCCCCGGGCTCCTCCACCCGCGACGCGCCTCGGCGGTGTCCCGTCGAGGCGCGTCGCGCGTCCGGGAGTAGTCCGGCCTGCGTGCGGGTTCGCGCCGCGAAACTCTCCATGGGAACCTCTCGTCGTCCAACCGGGTCTTGTGGCGTAGGGCCGTCGCCTCAGCCGAATTCGGCGGACGGGAGGATGTATGGAGCTTAGACTGCTCGAGACGAAGCGCAGGACCGAGAAGAAAAAGCTGTTCGGCAGCGGAGCCACGTCGCTCGCGCTCCACGCCGTCCTGATCGGCGGCGCGGTGTACGCGACTCTGTCCGCCCGGCCGGCGGACATCGCCGTACGGATGGACACGACCGTCGTGTTGCTCACGCCGGCGCAGCGCCAGCCGGCGGTGCCTCCCCCTGCTGAGCTCGCGGAGCCGCTGCGCGGGTTTCAGACGGTGACCGTCCCGACTCAGCTGCCCACCGCGATGCCCAAGCTCGACTTACAAGAGCGCTTCGACCCCAAGGATTATTCCGGGGTCGGGGTGGAAGGCGGCCGCGCCAACGGGGTCGTGCCGTCGGGGAACGACGTGTACTTGGAGTCGCTGGTGGAGGAGCGGCCGTCGTTGCTGTCCGCGCCACCCGCGCGCTATCCCGATCTCTTGAAACAGGCTCGGATCCAGGGCCGGGTGCTGCTACGGGCCATCGTCGATACCACGGGTCGTGTGGAGCCCGGCTCGGTCGTGATCGCCACGAGCCCCAACCCCGGCTTCGATCTGCCCGCCCGCGAGTGGATCCTCAAGGCGCTGTTCCGGCCGGCCCGGATGCACGGGAAGGCCGTACGTGTTCACATCACCCAGCCGCTGGACTACTCGGTCACGTCCGGCTGACGCGCAGGGAAGGAGCCGCTCATGTCCAAACCGTTGCTGCAGCTCGCCGCACTCGGCGTGCTCGGCTTTTCATTGTGGAAACTCGGGTCGTTCTTCTTCATCCCACTGCTGTTTCTGGCGCTCAAGATCGCGTTCGTGGTGGGCATCGTGCTGTTCGCGGTGTGGCTATTCAAGCGGAACGACCGCAAAGGGGCGTCGGACTCCGAAACCGGCATCTCGTAGCCGTCAGGCGCCCGCAGGTCGGCGCAGCAACAGCCACACGAACGCCGCGAGACCGATCGCTACGATCGCGTGCCGCACGCTCTGCTGGCCCACACGTTGCGCCAGGCGGGAGCCCGCGTAGCCCCCCAGCATCCCGCCCACGGCCATCGTCAGGGCGATCGGCCACTGCACGATCCCTCCGGCCGCGAACATCACCACCGCGACGGCGTTGATGCACAGCGCGCCCCAGTTCTTGAGGCCATTCATGCGGTGGATGTTCGTGAGGCCTATGAACCCCAGCACGCCGAGCATGAGGATCCCGATGCCCGCTCCGAAGTAGCCCCCGTATACGGCGACCAGGAACTGGGCCGCGAGGAAGCTCCACCGCGGGGACGCCTCCGGCGCGTCTGGGCGCAGCCAGCGCAGCAGCGGTCCCTGGACGAGAAACAGGACCGTCGCCCCGAGCACGAGGAACGGCACGATGCGGTCGAAGGCTGCGGGCGGCGTGTGCAACAGCAGCCACGCGCCGAGCGCCCCGCCCGTGAGGCTCGGCGCCGTGAAGCCGATCACCCAGCGGCGTGCGCCCGTGAGCTCGTGCCGGTAGCCCCACATGCTGCCGAGCGAGCCGGGCCACAGCGCCACGGTGCTGGTGGCGTTGGCGACGAGGGGAGTGACCCCGAGTCCGACGATGGCGGGAAAAGTGAGCAGCGTGCCGCCGCCCGCGATAGCATTCACGGCGCCCGCCGCCGCGGCGGCGATGAACGCGAGCACGAGGCGCGCGGCGGTCACGCCACTAGTGTAGCCGGCTGCGGGCCTTGCGGCCACGTGCTCCCATCGTCCATCGTTGCCGCCAGGACGCACTCCAAATAGGGGAGGAATTCGGATGGCACCGGTCACGGTTCAGCGCTTCGTCAAGGAGCTGGAAAAGTTGAAGCAGCAAGTGGACGCGGGAACGCTCAAGTCCCAGGATTACGATGCCCGCCTGGCACGCGTCATTCGCGAGCTGCGCGAGCAGGGCCTGGACGCCGACCGGGCCGCTATCACGGCCGCGCTGGCGGACGCCGCCAAACGGGGGGTCATCACGGCCGAGATCCAGGAGCACCTGCGCCACCGCCTCGGCCTGGCGTGAGGGGACGCAGGGCAGGTGCGTTCGCCCTGCTGGTCGCGGCCCTGTGTCCGGTGGACGCCCGGGCACAGGATGTGGGCGAAGCGGGTCAGTGGACCATGCCCGCCCGCGACTACGCGGCGACGCGCTACAGCCCTCTGGCGCAGATCACCGTGGCCAACGCGGGCCGGCTGCGGCCCGTGTGGACCTTCTCGACGGGTGTCCTGGGCGGTCACGAGGGCCAGCCGCTCGTCGTGGGTCACACCCTGTATGTCGTGACCCCGTACCCAAACGTGCTGTACGCGTTCGACCTCACCCGGTCGGACTATCCGCTCAAATGGAAGTACCGCCCCGACGTGGATCCCAACGCCGTGGGGATCGCCTGTTGCGATGCGATCAACCGCGGCGCGTCCTACGCCGAAGGGAAGATCGTTTACAATCTGTTGGACGGCCGCACCGTCGCGATCGACACCGCCACCGGCAGAGAGCTGTGGCAGACGAAGATCGCCGACCTGTCGCAGGGCGAGACCACGCCCGTCGCCCCGTTCATCGTGAAGCGTCGCGTGATCGTCGGCGCGTCGGGGGGAGAGTTCGGCATCCACGGCTGGGTGAAGGGGCTCGATCTCCGCACCGGCCGGCTTGCGTGGACCGCTTACAACATGGGTCCGGACAGCGAGATGCTGGCGTGGCCGGGGACAATGCGCTCGTTCTACGAAAAGCGTAAGGACGTGGGCGTCACCACCTGGCCCAAAGACGCGTGGACCCACGGCGGCGGACCGGTGTGGGGATGGATGTCCTACGACCCGCGCCTCGACCTGGTGTATTACGGCGTCGGCAATCCCGGCCCGTACAATCCGGAGCAGCGTCCGGGCGACAACAAATGGACCGCCAGCGTGCTCGCCCGGCGGCCCGACGACGGCGCCCTGGTGTGGGCCTATCAGTTCACGCCGCACGACAACTGGGACTACGACGCCAACGCCGAGATGATCCTCGCCGACCTGACCGTGGGGGGTGAGCAGCGCAACGTGCTGGTCCACTTCGACAAGAACGGCTTTGCGTACACGCTCGATCGCGCTACGGGCGAGGTGCTCGTCGCCGAGCCGTTCGTGCACGTGAACTGGGCGACGCGCGTGGACCGCGCGAGCGGTCGGCCCCTAGTCGACTCGACCAAGCTCACGGGCGCCTCGCGCGGCAACGTGAAGGACATCTGCCCGAGCCTCGAGGGCGGCAAGACGCCCGCGGCACCGGCGGCGTACTCGGCGCGCACGGGACTGTTCTACGTGCCGACCAACAATCTCTGCATGGACTACGAGGCCGTGACGGCGACCCGGATCGCGGGCACACCATTTATCGGTGCGAGCACGCCGTACCACGCCGGGCCGGGGGGGGGGCACATGGCCGCGTTCATCGCCTGGGACGCGAGCTCCGGCCGCAAGGTGTGGACGATCGAGGAGCCGTACCCCGTGTGGAGCGGAGTGCTCGTTACGGCCGGGAACGTCGTCTTCTACGGGACGCTCGACGGCTGGTTCAAGGCCGTGGACGCGACGACCGGGCGGCCGCTGTGGAAATTCAAGGTCGGGTCGGGCGTGGTGGGGAATCCCATCGCCTACACCGGCCCCGACGGCAAACAGTACGTGGCCGTGTACGCCGGGATCGGAGGCGATTGGTTCCTGCTCGCCGGCGACGTGCGCTCCGATGACCCCGCGGACGTACGGCCGCCCGCGGACTTCATGCGCGACATCGCGCGCCACACGAGCCAGGGTGGCATGGTCTGGCTGTTCGGGCTGGGCCCGTGAGCCACACGCTCGCGGTACTCCTGCTCGCCCTGTGTCTCGTGGTCGGCCTCGTACTGGTGCCGCTCGGGCTGCCGGGTCTGTGGGTGATGGTGGGCGGCGTCGTGGGCTACGGTGCGCTCACGGGCTTTCGCACCATCGGCATCGCCACGATGGCGATCGTGCTGGGGCTCGCGCTGCTGGGCGAGCTGGTGGAGTGGTGGGTGGGGTTCGGGCTCACCGAGCGGTACGGCGGATCGCGGCGGTCGGCCTGGGGCGCGCTGGTCGGCGGGGTCGCGGGCGCGGTGGTGGGCGTGCCGGTCCCGATCGTCGGGAGCGTGATCGGCGCCTTCCTCGGCGCGTTCGCCGGCGCGGCGCTGTTCGAGTACACGGTGTCGCGCACGGCCACCGTGGCGGTGCGGGCGGGCTGGGGCGCGGTGCTGGGACGCGCCGCGGGCGCCGCCGCGAAGATCGCGCTGGGCGTGGTGATCGCGGTCATCGGCGGCTTCGCGGCGGTGCGGGGATGAAGATCCGGGCGGTCTCCCTCTGCGTGGCGCTGGCCGCGTGCGGGCGCGGCGCGACTCCCGCCGACCAGCGCGCCGGCCTACCGGCGGTGCGTCACGACGAGCACGTGTTCGCCGGCGGGGCGGCCCCCCAGGCGGTGCACTGGGAGAATCCCTATCGGCGAGACAAGCGGGCGGCGGAAGAGGGAGCGAAGATCTTCACCGCGATGAACTGCGACGGGTGTCATGGCGGCGCGGGCACTGGCTGGGTGGGGCCGAGTCTGGCGGACGGCCGGTGGCGGTTCGGCGGCGCGGACGGCGCGATCTTCCAATCCATCTATTACGGGCGTCCGCACGGCATGCCCGCCTACGGCGGGCTGTTGCTCGCGCCCGAGGCGGTGTGGAAGCTCGTCACCTATATCCAGTCGCTCGAGCCCCCGGCGGACCTGCCGACGGAGGCGTGGAAGTAGGCAGCGCGGGCGCGGTTCGGCCGAGCGATGTCCACAGCGCCACGCCCGTCACGAGCACGTTGGCGACGATCACCGGCCAGGCGTGAATCGCCACGCCGTAGGACGCCCACGCCAGGGCGGCGACTCCCTGCACGCGCCGCAGCGTGACGGGATCCTTGGAGAAGTACGAGGTCATGAACAGCGCCGTCGCGAACCAGCCGATCCAGTCGGACCTCATCTCCCCCCCAATTCGGCCACCAGCGGCGGCGCCGCATCCGTCTCGCGGATCGTCAAGAGGTCCGTCTGCACCTTGTCCCATTCCTGGAGCACCAGGCCATGGGACTCGAACAGGGCGTGAATGCGGTTCGCGTCCATGCCGACGATGTCCTCGAGGATCGGGACGAGCACGCTCACCGCGTCGTCCGACAGCACGGTCCGCTTGGCGATTTGCGCGAGGTACTTGTTCTCCGAAACGGCGATCGTCATGCCGTTCAGGCGGTTGACGTGCAGCATCACGTGAATATCCGAGCTGCCGTCGCCCATGTAAATCACCCGGTCGTGACTGACGGGCAGCTGTGCCCGCAGCTCCTCGAGCAGGGCCACCTTGCCGTAGCCGGCCGTGACGCGCTCGATCGCCTGGATTTCGCCGGACCCCGGAGCGTAGCGGAACCGCGTCCCGTAGATGTGGTCCGGCGGCACGATGCCGTCGAGCGCCGACTGGATGACCTCCTGCGGCGCCGCCGAGATGACGTAGAAGGCGACATCGTAGCCATCCAGCTGGCCCAGCAGGCGTGGCAATAGGTGCAGGTTCCGCTTCAGGCGAATCCGCTTCCCGACCTCGATCAGGTGCTCCTTGCGCACCTTGCGGTATTCGGGGTCGTGCAGCAGCAGGTAGGCGAGCTCGGCGCCCTGCTGCACTAAATGGATCCGCGACAGCCCCGCGCTCTTCTCGCGAAAGCCGGAAATGTCGAGCAGCTCGCTCAGAACGATGCCCGAGTCGTTGAAGCTCAGGGTCTGGTCGAAGTCACTTGCCAACAGGTATCGCTTCATCGGACGCACCTCATGGTCGGTCAGCCACAGAAAATTCAACGCCCCCCGCCGGGACAGCCGGAGGGGGGCGTTGGCACGTCATCGTGCCACCCAGCGGGCCGGCTCGCTCAGGGACTCATGCCGCGGCAATTAGGATTCAACACCAAGCGATGCATACCGGGTTCCAGCCCTCGTGGGTTCTGATACGCACTTTAGACAGAACGATAACGTGTGTCAACCCGCATCGAACCGAGAACAGTGTGACGCGGGACACGATGGCGGGGTGTGAGCGTCGCGCTCAGGGTCCCGTGGGCCGCGCCGCGCCCACGTCCATGCCGCCGGCCACGATGTCTCTCAGCGGCGTTTTGTGCAGCTCGGTGCCGAACGCGGGCAGGTCCCGCTCCATGAAACCGGCGAACCGGACGGACGCGTCACCGAGCCGCTGCGTGAACAGATCGAACACCGCCTGCTGCTGCGATGTGGGTGCGAAATCGGCCCCGCTCTCGGATACGTCGGACTGCAGCGCCGCCAGGCGGCCGTACAGTTGGATCGGGCTCCGGAACGCATCTTCCCGCGCACCGGTCAGGTGCACGTCGAACAGCGCGCCCTCGACGGCGCCGGCGCGCCGGTCGAGCGAGTCGGCGAGACGCGCGAGCCGCTGCGCGCTCGAGTCGCCCGTGAGCGCGGTATCGCCCCGCAGCTGACCGCTCAGGTCCGCGAGCTGCTTCCGCACCCATTCCAGCCGGTTGATCATCCGCGCCACGCTGTCCTGCGCGCTGCGGATCGCGAGCGCCAACCGGGTCTGCGCCGCGACGTCCGCGTCACTCGCGGCGGTGTTGGGGTCCTTGAGCACCGTGAGCGCCTGGGTGAGCGTCGCGGCGGTCGCGGCGCTGTCGCCGACCGTGAGCCGCACCTGGTAGCTCCCCGGCGGCACGAGTGGCCCCCGCAGCGAGAGATCGAGGTCCCAGGTCACGAGCGGCCGCGTCCCGTCCGGGCCGGTACGCACGAACGGCTTGCCCGGTGGAGGCGTCCGCAGCTTCGGCACGGTGGGCCGCGTGTAGCGCAGGTCCCACCATAGGCGATTCAGCCCCGGTTTGCGCTCGCCCTCGAGCACGCGCACCGTGTCGCCGCTGGCGCCCAGTATGACGAGCTTCGCGGGGCGGCGCCGGTGCGCGCTGTCGGGCACCGCGGCGGTGTCGGCGAGGGCCGCCGGCAGGTAATACGTCAGGTCCGCGCCCTCGGGCACGCTGTCGACGCGCACGGCGCTGTTCGGCGCGCTCGCGATGCCCTGTTGGGACCGGAACCGAAAGGCAGGACGCGGCGCGAAGAGCATAGCCCGGCCCGTAAGGGCCGGGGCGCCCGTGAGGGCGGGGTCCTCCAAGGGCGAGATATCATCCAAAATCCAGATCCCCCGCCCGTACGTCGCCACCACCAGGTCGTGGAAGTGTGGCTGCAGCGTGATCCAGGAGATGGGGGCGTGTGGCAGGTTGGCCTGCAGCGGTGCCCAGTGGCCGCCGTCGTCCAGCGTCACGTACACGCCGCTCTCGGTGCCCGCGAACACCATCCCCCGCCGCTCCGGGTCCTCGCGCACCACGTGCACGAACCCGAGCGGCGAGCGGGGCAAGCCCTCCGAGATCCGTTTCCAGCTCCTGCCGAAGTCCGTGGTTTTGAAGATGTACGGATCGAGGTCGTCCAGCTCGTGCAGGTCGACCGAGATGTAGGCCGTGCCGGCGTCGAAACACGATGGCTCGATGTTCGAGATCTTCCCCCAGGGCGCGAGCTTCGGCAGGTTGCCGGTCACGTCCGTCCAGGTCGTCGCGCCGTCGCGCGTGACGTGCACCAGGCCGTCGTTCGACCCCGCCCAGATCACGCCGGCCTGCACGGGCGACTCCGCCAGCGCGAACAGCGTCGCGCCGTCGAACGTCATCAGGTTGTCCGTCGTGACGCCGCCGGAGCTCTGCTGGTGGCTGGTGTCGTTGCGAGTGAGGTCGGGGCTCACCACCTTCCAGCTCGCGCCGCCGTCGCTCGTGACGTGCACGTACTGGCTCCCCACGTACACGCGCCGGTGGTCGTGCGGCGAGATCATGATCGGGAAGGTCCAGTTCCAGCGGTACTTCAGGTCGGCCGGCCGCCACCCGTACCCGGCTTCCGGCCAGACGCGCACGTTGCGCGCGTGGCCCGTGCGCACGTCGTAGACCTCGAGCCCCCCGTCGTAGCATCCGGACCAGACGGTCGCGTTGTCCACGGTGTCCGGGATGCCGAATCCGCTTTCGCAGCCCCCCACGTGCTGCCACGCCCCTTCCGAGATGCCCTCCCCCAGGCCACGGCTCGGCATGCGATACGAGGAGCCGTCCTGGCGGTTGCCGTACACGAAGTACGGCGCGCGGGTGTCGACGTGCACGTGGTACATCTGGGCTATCGGCAGCACGATGCGCATGAACGTCCTGCCGCGGTTGAGCGTGATGCTCGCCCCGCCGTCGTGCGCGACCATGAAGCGGTCGGGATTCAGCGGATCGATCCAGATGTCGTGGTTGTCGCCGCCGCCTTCGTAGCCCGAGCGGGCCAGCGTGCGGCCGCCGTCGCGCGACAGGCTGAAGCGCACCGAGACGAAGTACAGCCGCTCCTCGTCGTCGGGCGCGACGGCGAAGCGCACGTAGTACGGCGCGCGTTCCGCCATGCTGTGATCGTGGCTCACCACGTGCCAGGTCGTGCCCCGGTCATCGCTGCGGTACAGCGTCGGGTCCTGGTCCTCGATCAGCGCGTACACGGTGTTCGGGTTCGACGGCGCCACCGCCACGGCCACCTTGCCCACGGCGTGCCGCGCGTCCGGCAGGCCGTGCCCCACGATTCGCGTCCACGTCGCCCCGCCGTCGCGCGATACCCACAGCCCGCTCCCCGGCCCGCCGCTCTGGAGGTGCCACGTCTTGACCTCGAATTGCCACATACCGGCGAACACCGTGTTCGGGTCGCCCGGATCGAGAGCGAGATCCGAGCAGCCCGTGTTGGGATCGACGAACAACACCCGGCTCCACGTCTTGCCGCCGTCGGTGGTGCGGTACACTCCGCGGTCCTGGGCTGGCCCGTACGCCCGTCCCAGCGCGCACACCAGCACCACATCGGGGTTGGCGGGATGGATCACGATGCGCGCGATCCGTCCTGTGGCGTCGAGCCCCTGGTGCTGCCAGCTGCGGCCGCCGTCGGTCGAGCGGTAGACGCCGTTGCCGAGCGCGGTGGTGGAGCGGATGAAGAACGTCTCACCGGTGCCCGCCCACAGCACGTTGTGCGCCGACGGCGCCAGCGCGATCGCGCCGATCGCCTGCGCCGGCTGGCTGTCGAACACCGCGCGCCAGTGCACGCCGCCGTCTTCCGTCTTCCAAATGCCGCCCGACGCGGCTCCGACGTAGGCCACCTGGGGATTGCCGGGCTCTCCTGCCACGGCCACCGCGCGGTTGCCCTCGGGACCGACGAAGCGGTACCGCAGGCGCGCCCCCAGGGTCGAGTCGATCTGCTGGGTTCGGGCGGTGGGGACGAGCAGGAGGACGGGCGCGATTACGGCCAGGATACGGGCCATGCGTGACGGAAGCCTCGAGCGCGGGGGAGGGATAGGATGGCGCCGAAGGCCCGCCGGCGCCAGCCGCGGCACGCCGTTTCAGCCCGGGTAGTGGCTCCAGCGCCACGCCGGGCGTGGGAGAAACGGGGTAGCTTTCGCGCGGAACCAGGCCGCGGAGCGGTGTGTTCTTGGCGGTTGGCCCGTCGTTGGCCGATCAGCCCAGAAGGAGTGTCGCATGTGGATCGTCCGGTTGGCCCTGCGCCGACCTTACACCATTGCCGTCATGGCGCTGCTCATTCTCGTCCTGGGCACGTTGTCGCTCACGCGCATGATCGTGGACATTTTCCCCGCCATCGACATCCCGGTGGTGGCCGTGGTGTGGAACTATCCCGGGCTCTCGGCCGAGGAGATGGAGCGGCGCGTGGTGATCATCAGCGAGCGCGGCTTCTCGACCACGGTCAACGGGATCGAGCGCATCGAGTCCCAGTCGATCCCCGGGATCGGGCTGCTGAAGATCTACTTCCAGCCCGGGACGGACATCGGCGGCGCCATCGCGCAGATCGGCGCGCTCTCGAGCACCATCCTCCGCATCGCGCCGCCGGGGATACAGCCACCCACGCTGGTCCAGTTCAACGCGTCCAACGTACCTGTGGCCCAGCTCACCGCCTCGAGCGCGACGCTCCCCGAGGACCGCATCTTCGACTATGGGCTGAACTTCATCCGGGTCCGCCTGTTCACCATCCCGGGGCTCTCGACGCCGGCACCGTTCGGCGGCCGGCAGCGTCAGATCTCGATCGACATCGACCCACAGGCCCTGGCGGCCAAGGGGCTGTCGCCGGCCGACGTGGTCAGCGCCCTGCAGGTGTCGAACG
>Ga0137398_10000787_pt1 | contig 12042 bp, 10 predicted proteins | sample czorhiz216metaG_FD_106659 | JGI IMG/M metagenome (GOLD analysis project Ga0137398, IMG submission 106659) | Vadose zone soil microbial communities from Angelo Coast Range Reserve, California, USA - czorhiz2.16 metaG | ecosystem: Environmental > Terrestrial > Soil > Vadose zone | place: USA...
AGCGCGTTGATGAAGCGCGTGACCAGGACGTTGTTGAAGCGTGCGTCGGGCTGGACTTCGAATTTATGGATCTTGCTGGCGCGGCGCATGGGCTACGCGGCCCCTTTCTTCCGTTTCGTGCCGTACTTCGATCGGCTCTGCTGACGACCGTCGACGCCCGAGGCGTCGAGCGTTCCCCGCACGACGTGATAGCGCACGCCGGGGAGGTCCTTCACGCGGCCGCCGCGGATCAGGACGATCGAGTGCTCCTGGAGGTTGTGTCCCTCGCCCGGGATGTAGCAGGTGACCTCCATCCCGTTCGTGAGCCTCACGCGGGCGACCTTGCGAAGCGCCGAGTTGGGCTTCTTCGGGGTCGATGTATAGACGCGCGTGCACACGCCGCGTTTCTGCGGCGCGCCCTTCAGGGCCGGCGAAGCCGTTTTGCTGAGCTGCCGTTTCCGGCCGAGACGCACGAGTTGATTCAGAGTCGGCACCTAAGATTCCTCATGACAATGGGTTTGGGCGCAAAGAACGCACAGTGTACCCAGGTTCGAAAAACCGGGTCAAGCAGTTTTTATCTCTTCCTCCACACCGGCGACCCGTTCGGTCTCATCTTCCTCTTCCGCAATGACTTCAACCCCACGGTACCGCGAGATGCCGGTGCCGGCGGGGATCAGGTGCCCGATGATGACGTTCTCCTTCAGGCCGCGAAGGTGGTCGGTCATTCCGAGCACGGAAGCCTCTGTAAGAACGCGAGTTGTCTCCTGGAACGAAGCCGAGGAGATGAAGCTCTGGGTGGAGAGGGATGCCTTCGTAATCCCAAGCAAAAGCGGCTGATAGGTCGCCGGCTGCCCGCCCTCGGTCTCGACGCGGCGCTGCTCGATCCGCAGTTGAGCCTTGTCCACCTGCTCTCCCTCGAGGAAATTGGTGTCGCCCGGGTCCTCGATCCGCACTTTTTGAAGCATCTGCCGGACGATGACCTCGATGTGCTTGTCGTCGATGCGCACGCCCTGGAGGCGGTAGACCTCCTGGATCTCGTTGACCAGGTATTCCTGTACCGCCTGGATTCCCTTGATCTTGAGGGTATCGTGCGGGTTCACCGGCCCCTCGGTCAGGCGGTCGCCCGCCTTCACGTAGTCCCCCTCCTGCACGTGCATGTGCTTGCCCTGCGGGATGAGGTACTCGCGCGTGTCGCCGGCCTCGCCGACCACGAGGAGCTTCTTCATGCCTCGGCTGACCCCGCCGAACTCCACGCGGCCGTCGATTTCCGAAACGGTGGCCGCGTCCTTCGGCTTCCGCGCCTCGAAGAGCTCGCTCACGCGGGGTAGACCGCCCGTGATGTCGCGGGTCTTCGAGATCTCGCGGCGGATCTTGACCATCGGCTCGCCCGCCGTGACCTCCTGGCCGTCCCGCACCAGAAGCCTCGCGCCGGTCGGAAGCGGGTAGCTCGCCACCCGCCGGCCGCCGGAGCCCAGGATGTCGACGTGCGGCTGGAGGACCTTCTCGCGATCGTCCACGATGACCATGAGGCGGAGCCCCGTGTTCTCGTCGACCTCGTCGCGTACGGTCACCTTCTCCTTGATGTCCACGAACCGGACCGTGCCCGGCTTCTCGGTCAGAATCGGCGTGTTGTAGGTATCCCACTCGAAGAGATCGTCCCCGACGGCGACCTTGGCCAGGTCCTTCACGTCCACGGTCGCGCCGTACGGAGGCGAATAGCGGTGCCGGACCTTGCCCTCCGGATCCAGGACCTCGATCTGGCCCTTGTGACCCACGACGACCAGGGAGCCGTTCTGCCGCTCGACCACCTCGAGCTCGCGGAAGCGGACCGAGCCCGCGATCTTGGATTTGATGCGCGACTGCTCGACGATGCGGCCTGCGACGCCGCCGATATGGAAGGTGCGGAGCGTGAGCTGCGTTCCGGGCTCGCCGATCGATTGCGCGGCGATGACGCCCGTCGCCTCACCCAGCTCGACCATGCGCCCGGTCGCGAGATTCCGGCCGTAGCACTTGCCGCAGATGCCCCGCGCGGCCTCGCACTTCAAGACCGACCGGATCGCCACCTTCTCGATCCGCCCGCTCTCCTCGATCGCCGCCGCTCCCTCCTCGTTGATCTCCTCGCCCGAGCGGACGACCACGTCCCCGGTGTTCGGGTCGATGACGTCCTCGGTGGCGACGCGGCCCAGCACCCGGTCCCCCAGGGGCTCGATCACTTCCTCGCCCTCCTTGAGGGCCGAGACCTCGAGACCGCTCACCGTGCCGCAGTCCTCGATGTTCACGATGACGTCCTGCGCCACGTCCACGAGGCGCCGCGTGAGGTATCCGGCGTCGGCCGTCTTGAGCGCCGTGTCCGCGAGACCCTTGCGCGCGCCGTGCGTCGAGACGAAGTACTCGAGCACGGTGAGGCCTTCCTTGAAGTTATGGATCACGGGGGTCTCGATGATCTCGCCGAGGCCTCCGGTGATTTTCTTCTGCGGCTTCGCCATGAGCCCGCGCATCCCGGCCAGCTGGCGGATCTGCTCCTTGGTGCCGCGGGAGCCCGAGTACGCCATCATGTAGATCGGGTTGAAGCCGTCCCGATCCGCGGCCAGGCCCTGGAACGTCGCCTCTTCCACCTCGGTCGTGACGTGCGTCCAGGTATCGATGACCTTGTTGTAGCGCTCGCCGTCCGTGATCACCTTCTGCTGGTACTGCTGGTTGATGTGCGCGACCGCTTTCTGGGCGCGCCCGATGATCTCCGCTTTGGCGCCGGGAATCAGGATGTCGTCGATCCCCACGGTGATGCCCGCCTGCGTGGCGTAGGTGAATCCGAGGTTCTTGAGCGAATCGAGGATGAGCGCGGTCGTCTTGTTGCCCAGGTTGCGGTGGCAATCCCCGACCAGCTCCTCGAGCGCCTTCTTGTCCATCTCGGTGTTCTTGAACGGAATGCCCAGCGGCACCAGGATCTCGTTGAAGAGCACGCGTCCGACCGAGGTCTCGACCCGCTGCCCGTCCAGATGGAGCACGATCGGATCGTGGAGCCCCGCCTGCTTGTGGTCGTACGCCGCCCGCACTTCGGTCATGCCCGCGTAGTGCTTCGGCCTCTTCCCGGCGGGAAGCGGCCGCTTCCTCGTCATGTAGTTGCATCCGAGCACGATGTCCTGGCTGGGGGACGCGACCGGACGCCCGTTCGAGGGGAGCAGGATGTTGTTGGTCGAGAGCATGAGCTGGCGCGTCTCGATCTGCGCCTCGAAGGAGAGCGGCACGTGGACCGCCATCTGATCGCCGTCGAAGTCCGCGTTGAACGCCCCGCACACCATCGGATGGATGCGGATCGCCTTCCCTTCCACCAGCACGGGCTCGAAGGCCTGGATGCCCAGCCGGTGCAGCGTCGGCGCGCGGTTCAGGAGCACCGGGTGCCCCTTGATGATGTCGCCCAGGATGTCCCACACCTCGGGACGCTCCCGCTCGACGAGCCGCTTCGCGCTCTTCACCGTCTGCACGAAGCCCTTGTCCTCGAGCTTCCGGATGATGAACGGCTTGAAGAGCTCCAGCGCCATGTTCTTGGGAATGCCGCACTGGTGAAGCTTCAGCTCGGGGCCGACCACGATGACGGAGCGGCCGGAATAATCCACGCGCTTGCCCAGGAGGTTCTGGCGGAAGCGCCCCTGCTTCCCCTTCAGCATGTCGGAGAGCGACTTCAGGGGCCGGTTGCCCTGTCCGCGCACGGCGCGGCTGCGGCGGCCGTTGTCGAAGAGCGCGTCCACGGCCTCCTGGAGCATCCGTTTCTCATTACGTAGGATCACCTCGGGCGCGCGGATGTCGATGAGCTTCTTCAGGCGATTGTTCCGGTTGATGACCCGCCGGTAGAGGTCGTTCAGGTCCGACGTCGCGAACCGTCCGCCCTCGAGCGGCACCAGGGGGCGCAAATCGGGCGGCAAGACCGGGATCACGGAGAGGATCATCCACTCCGGCCGGTTCCCCGACTGTCGAAACGCCTCCACGATGCGGAGGCGCTTCAGGGTTTCCTTCTTCCGCTGGACGGAGTTCTCGATCTTGGCGATGGCGCGAAGCTCGGCCGATAGCTCGTCCAGGTCGATCTCGGTGAGGAGATCGCGGATGGCCTCGGCGCCCATCTTCGCGTTCAGCGTGATCGTCTCGTCCTGCGTCAGCTCGTAGTACTCGTCCTCCGAGACGAGCTGCTTCTTCTTGAGCCCGCTCGTGCCGGGATCGATGACCACGTACGATTCGTAGTAGAGGACCCGCTCCAGATCGCGGATCGACATGTCGAGCAGGTGCCCGATGCGGCTCGGCACCGCCTTGAAGTACCAGATATGCGAAACCGGGACCGCCAGGTTGATGTGGCCCAGCCGCTCCCGGCGCACCTTGGCCTGCGTGACCTCCACGCCGCAGCGGTCGCAGATGACCCCGCGGTAGCGGATGCGCTTGTACTTGCCGCAATTGCACTCCCAGTCCTTGACCGGCCCGAAGATCTTCTCGCAGAAGAGACCATCCCGCTCGGGCTTGAAGGACCGATAGTTGATCGTCTCGGGCTTCGTGACTTCGCCGTGCGACCAGCCCCGGATCGTCTCCGGTGAGGCGAGCATGATCCGGATGGAATTGAACGCGAGCTTGCGACGCGAGTTATCGCGATCGTCGACGCGCGCCAGGCTGAATCGCTGACGTTCCGTTGCGAGAGGCGACTTGATTCCGAACAGTTCCTGCATCGTGCCGTGCCTCCTCGTCTACGCTTCGTCCCGAAGCTGAACGTCCATGCAGAGACTCTGAAGTTCCTTGACCAACACGTTGAACGACTCCGGCGTGCTGGGAGCCGGAGGATTCTCTCCCTTGACGATCGCCTCGTAGATGCGCGACCGGCCCACGACGTCGTCCGACTTGACCGTGAGCAGCTCTTGCAGGGTGAAGGCCGCCCCGTACGCTTCGAGCGCCCACACCTCCATTTCTCCGAACCGCTGTCCGCCGAACTGCGCCTTGCCGCCCAGCGGCTGCTGGGTGACGAGCGAGTACGGGCCGATCGAGCGGGCGTGGATCTTGTCGTCGACCAGGTGCGAGAGCTTCATCATGTAGATGTAGCCCACGGTGACGCGCTGGTCGAAGGACTCGCCGCTCCGCCCGTCGTAGAGGACGCTCTTGCCGTCCACGGGCAGCCTGGAATCCTTGAGGCAGCTCTTGATCTCGTCCACGGTCGCGCCCGCGAACACCGGGGTCGCCACCGTGAGGCCGAGCTCCTGCGCCGCCCAGCCCAGGTGCGTCTCCAGCACCTGGCCGATGTTCATACGCGACGGCACGCCGAGGGGATTGAGCACCATGTCCACGGGTGTTCCGTCGGGCATGTACGGCATGTCTTCCTCGGGCATGATCTTCGCGACCACCCCCTTGTCGCCGTGCCGTCCCGCCATCTTGTCGCCCACGGAGAGCTTCCGCTTCTTGGCGACGTAGACCTTCACGAGCTTGACGACGCCGGGGGGAAGCTCGTCCCCGCGCGTCACCTTCTCGATCTCCTTCTCGAGGTTCTTCTCCACGCGGTCGAGCGCGCGCGCCGCGCCCTCGAGGAGCGCCCAGAAGCGCTCGTTCGCCTGATCGTTCCGCGTGACCTGCGTCTTGTAGGGGATGGCTTCGAGATCGGCCTTGGAGAGGAACTCCTCGTCGATCTTCTTGCCGGCGCGGGCGACGGGCTTCTCCTCGTCCCCCTCCACCCACTTGTTCACGTACTCGCCCAGGAGCACACGGCCGACCTCGGCCGCGCGCGTCTCGTGGATGCGATCCTTCTCCTTCTTGGCCTGGCGTCGGAGCCGGTCGATCTTCCGCTTCTCCTGCTTCTTGGTCGACTCGTCCTTCTCCCGCCGGCTGAACACCTTCGTGTCGATAATGACCCCTTCAATGCCCGGAGGGGCCGTGGGGTCGGCGCCGCGCACGTCGCCGGCCTTCTCGCCGAAGATCGCGCGGAGCAACCGCTCCTCCGGGGTGAGATCCGTCTCCCCCTTCGGCGTGACCTTCCCGACCAGGATGTCGCCCGCCTTCACGCGGGCCCCGATCCGAATGATCCCCTCTTCGTCCAGATTCTTGACCGCCTCTTCGCTCACGTTCGGGATCTCGCGGGTGATCTCTTCCGCCCCGCGCTTCGTGTCCCGCACTTGGAGCTCGAACTCCTCGATGTGGATGGAGGTGAAGCGGTCGTCCTTGATGAGGCGCTCCGAGACCAGGATCGCGTCCTCGAAGTTGTATCCGCCCCACGGCATGAACGCCACGAGCACGTTGGCGCCGAGCGCCAGCTCTCCGTTCTTCGTGGCGGCACCGTCGGCGAGGAGCTGCCCCTTCTTCACGCGCTCACCGTCCGCGACCAGCGGACGCTGGTTGATGCACGTGTCCTGGTTCGACCTCTTGAACTTGGTCAGCTTGTAGAAATCGACCCCCGCCATCTCCGAGTAGTCGACCGCCCGGGGCTTGCCCTCGGGCTGGTCGTAGCGGACGTGGATGGCATCACCCGAGACCGACTCCACGACGCCCCCCTTCTTCGCGAGAATCAGGGCACCCGAGTCCTCCGCCACCTTGCCTTCGAGCCCGGTGCCCACGAGGGGCGCCTCGGTGAAGAGCAGGGGTACGGCCTGCCGCTGCATGTTCGATCCCATCAGCGCGCGATTCGCGTCGTCGTGCTCGAGGAACGGGATGAGCGCGGCCGCGGGGCTCACGAGCTGGATGGGCGAGATATCCATGTAATCGACGTCCTTGGGCTCCACCATCGGGAACTCGCCCTTCTCACGGACGTTCTGCTCGCCCATGAGATGCCCGTTGTCGTCCACCAGAGCGTTGGCCTGGGCGATCTTGAACCGGTCTTCCACGTCGGCCGAGAGGAACTGGACCTGCTTCTTGTCCATGACCCCGTGCGCCACGCGGCGGTACGGCGTCTCGAGGAACCCCAGCTCGTTCACACGAGCGTAGGTCGCGAGCGAGGAGATGAGCCCGATGTTCGGGCCTTCCGGCGTCTCGATCGGGCACATGCGCCCGTAGTGCGTGTAGTGCACGTCCCGCACCTCGAACCCCGCGCGGTCCCGGGTCAGTCCGCCCGGTCCGAGCGCCGAGAGGCGGCGCTTGTGCGTCAGCTCGGCCAGCGGATTCGTCTGATCCATGAACTGGGAGAGCTGGCTCGAGCCGAAGAAGCTCTGGATCACGGCCGAGATCGTGCGCGCGTTGATGAGGTCGTACGGCGTCACCTGCTCGGCATCCTGGAGCGTCATGCGCTCGCGGATGATCCGGGCCATTCTGGCCAGACCGACGTTGAACTGGTTCGAGAGCAGCTCGCCCACCGCGCGCACGCGGCGGTTCCCGAGATGGTCGATGTCGTCCGTGGTGACCGGCAATCCCGGCACCTCGGCGCCCAGTCTGAGGTCGATCAGGTAGGCGATGATGACGATGAAGTCTTCCGGGCAGAGCGTCGTCTGCTCGTCGTCCGGAGTGGTGAGCGTGAGCCGCTTCCGCTTGTCCTTCGAGCCGAGGAGGATCTCGTGGGGCAGCTTGCGGTTCAGCTTGTACCGGCCGACCTTCGCCAGGTCGTAGCGTTTCGGATTGAAGAAGAGCTTCTTCAAGATGTCCCGGGCGGTGTCCGCGCGAGGCGGCTCGCCGGGACGGAGGAGGTTGTAGATGCGCGTGAGCGCCTCGTCCTCGGTCTTGGTGGAATCCTTCTTCAGGGTGTTGCGGACGATGTCCGCCTCGTCGCGATGCGGAATCACGAACGTCTTCACGGTCGCGAACCCGGCCTTGCGCAGGCCCTCGATCCGCTCCATCGTGATGACCTCGTTCGCCTCGAGCAGCACCTCGCCGGTCCGCTCGTCGACGACGTCCTCCGCCGCGATCTTGCCGACGGCGTCCGGCTCGCGCTTGCTGCGCGCGCCCCCGATCTCTTCCTCCTCGGTGTCGTAGAAGAGCTCGAGGATTTCACGATCCGTGACGTAGCCCAGCGCCTTGAGCAGCACCGTCACCGGCAGCTTCCGCTTCCGGTCGATGTGCACGTACATGATGTCGTTCACGTCCAGGCTGAACTCGACCCAGGAACCGCGGTAGGGAATGATCCGCGCGGTGAAGAGCTTCTTCCCGTTCGGATGGATCTGGTCGTCGAAGAACACGCCCGGGGAGCGATGGAGCTGGCTCACGATCACCCGCTCGGCCCCGTTGATGATGAAGGTGCCCTTGTCGGTGATGATCGGCAGCTCGCCCAGGTAGACTTCCTGCTCGATGATGCTCTTGTCCTTGCGGCCCTCTTCCGTGTCCTCGCGGACCCGCAGGCGGAGCGTGGCCTTGAGCGGCACCGAGAACGTCAGGTCCCGCTCCTGGCACTCGTCCACCGAGTACTTGGGGTCCCCGAGGTCGAAGCGCACGAACTCCAGCGAGAAATACTCGCGCGCGTCGCTGATCGGGAACACGCTGTTGAAGACCTCCTGAAGCCCTTCGTTCTTGCGCTTCAGGGGCTCGACATCGGCTTGTATGAAATTGCGGAACGACTCCAGCTGGACGTCGAGCAGGTTGGGGATCTGGATGTCCCACTCCCGCTCGATCTTGCTGAAGCTCCGTCGCTCTTTGCCGCGAATGGCTTTTATCACGTCGTTTTCACCCCTTCGAGAGAGGTCCTCGTTTCCAACCGCGACGGATTACCGGATTTCGACGGAAGCGCCGTTCTCCTCCAGCTTCTGCTTGATGGACCCGGCCTCTTCCTTGGAGACCTTCTCCTTGACGGCCTTCGGCGCGCCGTCGACCAGGTCCTTGGCTTCCTTCAGTCCGAGTCCGGTGACCTCGCGAACCACCTTGATGACCTGGATCTTCTTGTCGCCGGCGCCCATGAGGACGACGTCGAACTCCGTCTTCTCCTCCACGACCGCCGCCGCGGCGCCGCCGCCCCCACCACCGCCCATCATCATCGGCATGGCGGCCGTGACGCCGAAATGCTCCTCCATCTTCTTCACGAGGCCCGAGACTTCGAGCATCGTCATGCTCTCCAACATCGTGATGATCTGGCTTTCCTTCGCACCTGCTTCCACGTTGAATTCCTCCTCCGGAATCGCGGGGGGTCCGAGCGCGTGCGGACCCTAGCCCTGTTTCTTCTTGCCGACCGCGTCGATCGTCCCCACCAGTTGCCGGATCGAGCCCGAAAGCACGCCGACGAATCCCTGGAGCGGTGAACGAAGCGCACCGATGAGCTGGCCGAGCAGCACCTCGCGCGGAGGTAGTTGGGCCAGGATCTTGATCCCGTCGGGGCCGTAGAGCTGGCCGCCGACGTACGCCGCCTTGAGGGCCGGCTTTTCGAACTCCTTGGAAAACTCGGCGAGGATCTTGGCACCCGCGATCTCGTCCTGCCCCAGCGCGATTCCCGTGGGGCCCTCGAGGTAGGGGTCCAGCTCCTTGACGCCGCTCTCGGCCAGGGCGCGCTTCGCGAGCGTATTCTTCTCCACGATGAACTCCACGTGGGCGTCGCGCAGCCTCCGCCGCATCTTGGTGACCATCTCCACGTTCATTCCCGTGAAATTGGCCAGAACGATCGATTTCGACCGGGCGATGGCCTCGGTCAGCTCCCGCACTCGCTGTTCTTTCTCGGACGTCGCCATGGGACGCGGAATCTCCGTTTCGTGAATCGTTGCTCGGGGGGCCTAGGCCTTGAACGAAGCCTGGACCGTGGCCGGGTCGAGACGGACCGGTGGGCCCATCGTCGAGCTCAGCGTGACGCTACGGATGTACTGCCCCTTGGCGGCCGGCGGCCGGGTGCGGACCACTTCGCGCAGGAAGGTCTCCACGTTGGCCAAGAGCTGCTCCTTCCCGAACGAGGCCTTGCCGACCGGCGCGTGCAGATTGCCGGCCTTGTCCACCCGGTACTCGATCTTGCCGCCCTTCACGTCGCGGACCGCTTTCGCGACGTCGAAGGTGACCGTTCCGCTGCGCGGGTTGGGCATGAGTCCCCGCGGTCCCAGCACGCGACCCAGCTTCCCCACCTCGCCCATCATGTCGGGCGTGGCGATGATGCTGTCCACGTCGAGCCAGCCTTCGGTCAGCTTCTTGATCCACTCGTCGGATCCCACGTGGTCCGCGCCCGCTTCCCGTGCCTCGCGCTCCTTGTCCCCCTTCGTGAGGACCAGGACGCGCACCTTCTTGCCGGTGCCGTGGGGCAGGACGACCGAGCCGCGCACCAGCTGCTCCGCGTGCCGCGGGTCGACCCCGAGGCGCATGGCGACTTCGATCGTCTCGTCGAACTTGGCGGTGGCCGACGACTTCAGTTTCTCGATGGCGTCGGAGAGGCTCTCGACCTTTCCGGCTTCGACTCCCGCGCTCGTGGCCGCGGTCCGATATCGTTTTCCGGTCTTCATCAGTCCCCCGGACCCGCGATCTCGATACCCATGCTGCGCGCGGTGCCTTCGACCATCTTCACCGCGGCGCTCAGCTCATGGGAATTCAAGTCGGGCTTCTTGAGCTCGGCGATCTCACGAACCTGAGCCGGGGTCACCTTCGCGACCTTGTTCCGATTCGGCTCGCCGGACCCCTTCGCGATGCCGGCGGCGCGCTTCAGGAGCACCGCGGCGGGAGGGGTCTTGGTGATGAAGGTGAACGAACGGTCGCTGTAGACCGTGATCACCACCGGAATGATGAGGCCCGGCTGCCCCTGCGTGCGCGCGTTGAACGCCTTGCAGAACTCCATGATGTTCACGCCGTGCTGGCCCAACGCGGGGCCGATCGGCGGAGCGGGAGTGGCGTTGCCGGCGGGCACCTGGAGCTTCACCAGAGCCTGGACGGGTTTCCCTTTAGCCATTGGATGATCCTTTCCTGTCGCGGGATTCTTCCCGCTCCCACGTCGCGTGGTCGCGCGCGGCCTGACCCGGGATCGGGCCGGCCGCGGCCGGGGGTTAGACCGGCTGCACCTGCAAGAAGTCGAGCTCGACGGGGGTCGCCCGCCCGAAGATCGACACCATCACCTTCACCTTCTGCCGCTCCGGGTTCACCTCGTCGACGACCCCGGTGAAATCGGTGAAGGGGCCATCCACCACCTTGACGTGCTCGCCGGACTTGAACGGCACCTCGGCCGATCCCTTGGCGCGGCCTCCGGACTCGAGCTGGCCCAGGACCCGCTTCACCTCGGTCTCGCGGAGCGGGATCGGATCCTGCCCCGAGCCCACGAAGCGCGTGACGCCGGGCACGTTCTGCACGAGCAACCGGGTCTCCTGGTTCAGGTCCATCTCCACCAGCACGTAGCTCGGGAACGTCTTCCGCTTGGAGGTGATGCGTTTGCCGTCCTTCATCTCGGCGAATTCCTCGGTCGCGACGAGGATCTGGCCGAAATGGGACTCGAGTCCCGTGGAGTGGATGGCACGCTCGAGGTTCGTCTTCACCTTGTTCTCGTGTCCCGAGTACGTGTGGATCACGTACCACTGCAACGTGGTTCCTTCCATGGTCACCCCACCATCTTGATCAGGGCTTCAAAAGCCACGGTCAGCGCGCGGTCCACGACGCCGATGAAGATCGCCATGATGAACACCATCACGATCACCACCAGAGTCGAGTCGCGCAGCTCGCGGCGCGACGGCCAGCTGACCTTGCTCATCTCGACCCGGACGTCGCGGACGTAGTCCGTGAACGCGCGAATCACGGTCGGCCGCTCGCCGGCTTTCTCGGTTGTTATTTCAGCACGCACGGAATGGGCCCTTTCAGTCGCCTACGAACCATGGCAGGCCAGGAGGGATTCGAACCCCCGACACCCGGTTTTGGAGACCGGTGCTCTAGCCAGGCTGAGCTACTGGCCTACCCAGGTCTCGGTCCCGGACTACCGGGTTTCCTTGTGGATCGTGTGCTTCCGGCAACGGGGGCAGAACTTCTTCCACTCCACGCGGTCGGGGTGCAGCCGTTTGTTTTTCGTATTCGTGTAGTTGCGCTCCTTGCATTCGTTGCAAGCGAGCGTGATCGCGTCGCGCATGGCTCTCCGCCCTTATGTGACGATCTCCGTAACGACGCCGGCGCCGACGGTTCGGCCACCCTCGCGGATCGCGAACCGCAGCTCCTTCTCCATCGCGATCGGCGTGATCAGCTCCACCG
>Ga0137398_10000788_pt1 | contig 12037 bp, 12 predicted proteins | sample czorhiz216metaG_FD_106659 | JGI IMG/M metagenome (GOLD analysis project Ga0137398, IMG submission 106659) | Vadose zone soil microbial communities from Angelo Coast Range Reserve, California, USA - czorhiz2.16 metaG | ecosystem: Environmental > Terrestrial > Soil > Vadose zone | place: USA...
GAGGAGCTTGAACAGCTCCACCGTCGAGTCGGGTTGCGCCCCGGCGGGCCGGCCGACGTAGAGCACGTCGTTGAGCTTCTCCAGTTCGACGGTGCCTTCGACCGTAAGGTCGGGGCGGGCGCCCTTGGGCAATTCCGCGCCACCGAACTGGACTTCCACCAGCACCGAACCCTGGCTCGCCGAAGGAGCGATACGCGAGACCTTCCCCGGTACCACGCCGTTGCGGGTATCGATCTCGGCCTTCTGCCCGAGCGCCACGTCCTTCGCCTGCGTTTCGGGGACGCGCAATTCCGCCTTGAGCCGCTCCGGCTTCACCACCTTGGCGAGCAGCGCGCCCGGCGTCACCCACTGGCCGAGCTCGAGCGGCAGCTCGGAAAGGACGCCGTCGTCCGGCGCGCGGACCTTCATGGACTCGACCTGCTTCTGGCGGAAGGAGACCACCGCCTTGAGCCGCTCGATCTGCGCCTCCTGCGCGCGCACCTGGTCGCGCAGGCTGCCGCCCATGACGTTGAGGCGCTCCGACTCGATCTGGATGCGCTGCTGCATTTCGGCGGCGCGGTCCTGCTGCTGCTTCAGCTCCACGTCGGAGATGACGCCCTGGAGGTTCTTGAGCGCCTCGGCGCGGCGGCGGGCGTCCTCGGAGTCGGTATGCAGGGTGGCGATCGACGACTGCTGCGCCAGGTGCTGCGTCTTGAGCGTGTTGCGCAGGTTGATGAGGTCGGCCCGCGCCTGGGCGAGCTGCCTTTCGGCGTCGAGCGCCTGGAGCATGACGTCCGGGTTGGAGAGCTCCATGAGGGTCTGGCCCGCCTCGACGCGCGCGCCGGGACGCGACGGCAGCCGCTCGATACGGCCGGCGGTGTCCGCGGTGATCCAGCGGATCTGCTCGGGGACCAGGTTCCCGGGTCCCTTCACCTGGCGGAGCATCGGGCCGCGCTTCACGGTGTCGGTCCACACCGAGCTGCGATCGACCGTCGGCGCGGCCGCCTTGAGGCGCGAGAGGCCGAAGGTGATGCCCCCCACGACGAGCACACCGGCGGCGGCAAGCGCCACGTTGCGCTTCGTCTTCGGCTGCTTCTTCCGCGGGATGTCGACCACGCTGCCCGAAGATCTACCGGCAATCTGTTCGTTCGCCTGCATCGGGGGGTGCTTGAGCGAAGATCGTGCCAGCCCCGAAACCGGGTTTTCCGAGGGATTCAGGCCGATCCGCGCGGGTTTTTCGCTCCGGGCGTGGGACCGGCCGATCCCAGAACCGGACACCTGTGGGCCTGGAGGGACGCTTGCCGCGTGGGCGGGCGCCGGGACGGCCGCGCCTCGCATCGGACAGCACCGGTGATCACGTTGGCTCCATGGCCCGTGGAATCGGTGAGAATCCAGCGTTCAGCCCTGCCGAACACCTTCGCCAGATCGAGTACCCGGCGTCGCGAGACGACATCGTCGAGACGGCGGGAGACAACGAGGCGCCGGTCGAGGTCATCAACTTCCTCAAGTGCCTGCCCAAGGAGCAGTACGGCTCCTATGAGGAGGCCCTGCGCGACTTCGCCGAGGCAGAGCGCCGATTCGGGATGTCGAACTTCGGGTCGGAGGGCCGGTCGCGGGAAAACATCAATCACGTCGATCCTACGCAGCACCCGTAGCTCCGAGCCGGGGATCTTGCTCTTGGTTGACGTTGACGTAGTCGTTGACGGCGTCGTCGTCGGCGACGTGAACGTGGTCGGCGACGGCATCGTGTTCGAAAAGACGTGATCGGTGTCGTCGGCGATTGTCGACGTGACCCGTTCCTCGGTCGGCCACACACGAAACTTCCCGGGGCGCTGCCGACGAAAAACGTCCACGACTTTTCGATCACGATGCCGTCGCCGACCACGTCGCCGTCGCCGTCCACGACAACGATCACGTCGCCGTCAACGTCAACGACCCCGTCAGACGTCAACGTTCGCGAGGCGTCAGTGCGGCTCCGGCGTCCCCGGCTTCCCCTCCGGCCCCGACCCCTTCTGGTACTCCGGCGCCGTCCCCTCCTCGACCTGCGCCGGCACGTCGGTCCCGAATGGTGCTCCCGCCGGCGTCGCGAGGTTGAACCTCGTCGCCACGTCGCTCACCGTGAGCGTGATGATGAGCGCCACGAAGAGGAACGAAGTGATGATCACCAGCCGGTTCGCGCCCTTCTGCTCGTAGAGGTGCATGAAGAACAGCACCACCAGCGTGCTCTTCGCGACGGCGATGGTGAGCGCGAGCGGAAGCGCCCACTTGTCGAGGTGCATCCGGCCGGTCCAGTAGGTCAGCACGGTGAACACCAGCAGTAGCCCCCAGACGATGAAGTAGGGCACCGCCGAGTGGTGCTCTTGCTCGTGCTCGCGATGCGTCTCTTCTGCCACGGCGGCTCGGCTCCTAGACCAGGTAGAGCAGGGGAAAGAGGAAGATCCAGATCAGGTCGACGAGGTGCCAGTACAGCCCGGCAAGCTCGATGCCGACGTAGTAGCCGGTGTCGTAATAGCCGTGCAGCGTGCGGTACATGATCACCGCGATGACCGTCATCCCGATGAGCACGTGCAGCCCGTGCAAGCCGGTCATGAGGAAGTAGAGCGACCAGTACATCGACACGCCCGGCAGGAGCACTTCGTGCATCCGGTAGAACCTTCCCGGCAGCGCTCCTTCGTGGAAGTGGTTGGTGTACTCGATGCCCTTGATGACCATGAAGACGACGCCGAAGAAGAGCGTCAGCCCGAGCAGGAAGGCGGCGATGCGCGGCTTGTCCTCCCGCACGAAGTGGATGGCGAGGGCCACCGTCAAGGAGCTGGTGATGAGCACGAAGGTGTTCGTCGTCCCGGCCCAGGTCTCACTGTGGCGGCTCGCTTCCGCCCAGGCGCGCGGGAACGAGTACCGGTACACGGAATAGGCCACGAAGAGGCCGGCGAAGAGCAGCACCTCGGTGGAGAGGAACAGCCACATCCCGAGGCGCGAGGCCTCGACCTGCTTGCCGAGGTTCGCGAAGTGGTGGGCGAGAAACCGGTGCTCGCCACCGTGGCCGTGGGCCGCGGCCTCAGACATTGTAGACCCCCGGAGGAGCGTGCGTTCGATAGTCGTGCGGGTCCTGCGTGATGGTCGGGATGACGTCGTAGTTGTGCGTCGGCGGCGGCGAATCCGTCAGCCACTCGAACCCCTTCGAGCCCCACGGGTTGCGCTCGCAGCGTGGACCCCAGCGCAGCGCGATCACGAGGTAGATGAGGATGATGACGAAGCCGAAGCCGAGCAACGTCGCTCCGGCGGTAGAGGCGACGTTCAGCGCCTGGAACTGTTCCGGGTACTGGTAATAGCGGCGCGGCATTCCCTGGTTGCCGAGGAGGAACTGGGGAATGAAGGTGGCGTTGAATCCGAGGATGATGAGCGAGGCGGCAACGAGTCCCCAACCCTCGTGATAGGTGCGCCCGAACATCTTCGGGAACCAGTAGTGGAGCCCGGCGAGGAAGGCCATCAGGGCTGCGCCCACCATGATGAAGTGGAAGTGCGCGACCACGAAATAGGTGTCGTGCCAGTGGACGTCGAGCGCCACCGTGGCGACGGCGATTCCCGTCATTCCGCCGAAGACGAGGAAGAAGAGGAACCCGCAGATGTACGCGAAGGGGGTCCTGAACGCGATCGCCCCGCGATACATGGTGCCGACCCAGTTGAAGACCTTGATGGCCGTGAAGATCCCCACGAACATCGAGAGCACGCCGAAGACGCCGTTGTCGAAGGCCGACTGGCCCGCGACGAACATGTGGTGGCCCCAGGTGAAGAACCCGACGAAGGCGATGCCGAGCGACGAGTACGCGATGGCCTTGTAGCCGAAGGGGTTCTTGCGCGAATAGGCCGCGACGCACTCGCTGATCACGCCCATCGCCGGCAGGATCATGATGTAGACCGCGGGGTGCGAGTAGAACCAGAACAGGTGCTGGAAGAGCACCGGATCGCCGCCTCGCGCCGGATCGAAGATCCCGAAGGAGAATACCCGCTCGGCGGCGACCACCATGACGGTGAACCCGATCACCGGGGTGGCGAGCACCTGGATGACGCTCGTTCCGTAGATGGACCAGACGAAGAGCGGCAGCCGCGACCAGCCGAGGCCGGGGGCGCGCATGGTGTGCACGGTGACGATGAAGTTGATCCCGGTCAGGATCGACGAGAAACCGAGGATGAAGACGGCCACCAGGAGCGGCAGCACCTGCGTCGGCGTCGTCGAGCTGTAGGGCGTGTAGAACGTCCATCCCGTGTCGGCGCCGCCGTGGATGAATCCCCACACCGCTAGCGCGGCCCCCGAAAGGTAGACGTAGAGCGAGGCGAGGTTCAGCCGCGGGAAGGCGACGTCGCGGGCCCCGAGCATGAGCGGCAGCATGAAGTTGCCGAACACCGCGGGGATGGCCGGGATGAGGAAGAGGAAGATCATCGTCACGCCGTGGAGCGTGAAGAGGCGGTTGTAGGTGAGCGCGTCGAAGAGGAACGGTCCCGGGAAGAGCAGCTTCATCCGCAGGGCGAGGGCGAAGACGCCGCCGATGAAGAAGAAGAACAGCACGGCAGCGAGGAACATCACGCCGATGCGCTTGTGGTCGCGCGTGTTCAGCCAGGAACCCACGGTGGTCCCGTCGCGGAGGTAATTCTCCGGGACCGCCGGCGCGGCGAGCTGCCGGCTATCTTCCACGGACTGGCGCATAGGCCGGGCCCTCCGACGCTCCGGTGCGTACGGCGTCGCTCTGGAGCGATTTGATGTACTCGACGATGGCCGCCACTTCGGGCCCGGCGAGCTTGTTCTCGAAGCTCGGCATCACTGGCTGGAATCCGGCCACCACCTTGGAGAGCGGATCCATCATCGACTCGGTGATGTACGCCTCGTCGACGTCGACCGAGGTCCCGTCCTGCAGCTTCTCCTTGCGGTGGTACAGATCGAGCCAGGTCGGGCCGATGTGCCGCGTCCCGTCCACGGTGTGGCACTTCACGCAACCCTGCTCCTGCGCGAGGCGGCGTCCCTGGTCCACCAGGTTGCCGATGGCGGGCGCGAAGTCGAGCGCGGTGGGCGCTCCGTCCTGGCGCTCGGCCAGGCCGCGGTGCTGGGCGGAGAGCCAGTCCTCGTACTCCTCGGGCTTGAGGACGATCACCTCGCCCCGCATCACCGAGTGTCCCGCGCCACAGTATTCCGCGCAGAGGATCTGGTAGCGGCCCGGCTGGACCGCCTCGAACCACATCTCCGTGTAGCGGCCCGGCAGGACGTCCTGCTTGACGCGGAACTCGGGCACGTAGAAGGAGTGGATGACGTCGCGCGAGGTCATGAGCAGGCGCACGGGGCGGTTGGACGGCACGCGCAGCACGTTCACCGCGTTGGGTCCGCCCGGATAGGCGAACTTCCACATCCACTTCTTGGCCTGCACGTACACGTCCATCGCGCCCTGCGGCGGCGTCGTCTGCTCGATGTAGATGCGATAGCCGATCGCCCACCAGGCGAGGAAGAACGCGAGCGGCACGAAGATGAAACCGGCCTCCATCATCAGGCTCGGCTGGATGTGCGGCGTCGTCTGCGCTTCGCTCCTTCGCCGGTAGCGGATGAAGAAGAAGATGGCGGTGAGTCCCACCGCGGTCGACATCACGAAGGTGGTGAGGATGACGAAGTAGTGCAGGCGGTCGATCTCGTAGGCGAACGTCGACGCCTGCTCGGGGAGGAAAAGCAATCTGCGGAGAAGCTCGTTCACGACCCGGGCCTCCCCAGGGGCGCGGAGAGCCTCCTCCGCTTCAGCTCCTGCCGCCAGAGGATGGTCAGGCCGGTCGTGAGGGCGAGGAAGACGCAGAAGGCGCCAGCCCGCACGAAGTTCACCGCCACGAGGCGGTACCGCCGCGAAGTCGGGTCGTATCGGAAGCACTTGAGGAGCACGCGGTCGAGCGTGGTGCCTACCCGCCCTTGCGATGCCTCGACCACGGCGAGACGCAGATCGCGGGCGAGGAACTCGACGCCGTAGAGGTAGCGGGAGATCCGGCCGTCCGGCGTGAGGATGAAGACCACCGCGGGATGCTCGAACTGCTCGGTGGACTTGTCCCATCGGTACTTGAAGCCGAGCGCATCGGCGAGGGCGTGGATGTTCGCCTCCCTGCCGGTGAGGAAGGCCCAGTCGAGCGCCGTGGCCGCCTCGCGGTGCGCGAGGTGCCCGACGTATCCGGCCTGGGCCGCGGCGGCCTGCCTCGGGTTGTCTCTCGGGTTCATGCTCACCGTGAGCGCGGCGTAGTCCTTGCCGAGGGCGAGGCCGCTCTCGGACAGCCCCTTCACGAGCCCCTTCTCGACCAGGCTGCAGAGCATCGGGCAGTCGAAGTAGACGAGCGACAGGACGACGGGCTTGTCGCGTCCGAGGTAGTCGCCGATCTGGACCTGGTTCTGGAAAGCGTCCACGAAACGCAGGTCGCGGGGGACCGGCTCGTTGAGCCGCTCGACGACGTCCACCTCCGCGACGCCGGGCGGAGGCGTCGGCGGCTTGATGGGGAACGCCGCGAGCAGCGCTGCGATTGCAGCGGCGTGGAGGGCTGCGATCACTGCTTCTTCCCCTTCTCGGCCACGAGCTGGTCGATGGCCTTGTCGATCGGGACGTGGATGAGGCCCTTGTCGCGATCGACCCAGCCGTAGCCCTGCAGGCGCCTCGTCTGCTCGGCGCGGGTGCGTTCCGCGGCGCGGATGGTCTCGAACGGCACCTGATCGACGATGCCGATCTCCGGCTTCCCGATCTCGACCCCTGGCGCAATCGGCCCGTTCGGCTCCAGCCGGGTCCGGGTCTCGCGCCAGATGCTGGTCGACCAGCAGGTCGCTCCGGCGAACAGGACGAGGGAGAGGATCCCCACCAGGAAGACCCTTCCGGAGGCGACTGCCTCGTCGGCTTGCGCCTCGGGCGGCGGGAGCGTCTCGGTGGAGCGGGAAGGTTCGTGGCTCATGGCTGCACGTACTCCAGCGAATCGTGCAGGTACGGGTCGCGGATGGGGACCGCGTAGCGGCCGCGGGCGCGGAAGGCGCCGACGGCGAGGGTGAGGGCACCTACGCCGACGAAAGCGGTGAGAAGGGTCCAGTGCAGGTTCAGGCCGGCGGTCTTCCAGCTGGTCCCGCCATGGTGCTCGGCAGAAGGCAGGATGAGCCAGCACAGATCGACGAAGTGCATGAACATCATCCAGATCGCGGCCGCGCACAGGGCGGAAGGGTGCCGTTTCAAATCGCGCGAGAGCAAGGCGAAGAACGGCACCACGAAGTGCCCGAGGCAGAGGAGGACGAAGACCGGTTTCCACGCGCCGCGGGTCCGCACCAGCACCCAGGGGACTTCCTCGGGAAGGCTCGCCACCCAGATGAGCATGTACTGGGAGAACGCCATGTAGGCCCAGAAGGCGACGAAGGCGAGGAGCAGCTTGCCGAGGTTGTGGAAGTGATCCACGCGCACCAGCACGCCGAAGCCGTGCGGCTCGCGGGCGGAGAGGAAGAGCACCACGATGAGGGCCCCGAGGAAGGCGTCGAAGCTGCCGGCGAAGACGTAGAGCCCCAGGATGGTCGAGTAGAAGGTCGGGTCGAGCGACATCACCCAGTCGATGACGGCGAAGGTGAGCGCGAAGGCGAAGAACGGCAGTCCGCCGGCTCCCCAGCGCCGCGAGCGCTGGGTGAAGCGCGCTTCCCCTGTCGCGTCCTGTGCGACCGACCACCGGTAGAGCGATTCGGAGAGCACCAGCCAGATGGCGAAGTAGACGACGGCGCGGACCGCGAAGAACCCCAGGTTGAGATAGCCGTGCTTGTGCTCGATGGCTTCCAGCACCTCGGCGCCGAGGCCCTGCGGCGGCGCGATCCAGATGAAGATGTGCTTTCCGAAGACGAGGAGGGGGACGAAGAGCACGACGAAAAGCGGCAGGGGTGACTGCACCGTCTCGATGGCGCGCCGGATGACGACGTGCCAGCGGGCGCGCGCGGCGTAGTTCGCCATGTTGAGCGCCAGCGCGCCCAGGCAGACGCCGAGCCAGAAGGTGAAGGCCACCAGGTAGGAGAGCATCGCGTGGGTGGGATCGAAGAGGCCTCCGATCAGCGTGAGCATGAGCCCCGCGGCCCCCACGATCCCGCCGACGAGGACGCTGCGCCGGCCTCCTGCGTATGGCGAGAGCTCCGGGATGATCATCGCTTCTCCCGCAGGAGACGGTCCCGCTCGCTCGCGGGCGCGAGGGCGACGGGGGCGCTCTGGCTCAGTTGCAGCGCGGCGAGATAGGCGACGACGGCCCACCGCTCCTCGACGGAAAGCTCGGCCCCGTATCCCGGCATGAGGCCGAATCCGTTCGCCACCACCTGGTAGTAGTGACCGACGCTCATTCCCTTCCGCTCGTGGAGGCTGGGCGGCGGCCGCAGCGACATGTTCGCGGCGACCAGGCTCCTGCCGTCGCCGACGAGGCCGTGGCAGGTGGCGCAGTAGATGTCGAACTTCTTGTGCCCGACGGCGACCAGTTCCTTCGTCACCGCCAGCGGGAACTCGTCGACGTCCTTCGTTCCCACGCGCCCGGCGACGAGCCCGGGTTGACCGACGATCCGCTCCCGCGGAACGGTGCCCGCCGGCGGCTTCTGCATGGAGCGGCCGTCCTCGAAGAATGGGTTGGCGGAGAAGGCGCGGCTCTTCGGCTGGCGCTCCATCGGATCGAAGATGGTCGTGTCGCCGCAGGCGGCGCTCAGAAGCGCGGCGGCGAGGAGGGCGCGCTTCACAGCGACTCCGTGACGACCATGACGGTCCTGGCGCCCGCCTCGCGGAGCGTAGTGCGCAGGCCGACGACATCGTCGGCTTCGGAAAGCTCGGCGGAGATCCAGAACGCGTCGAGGGAGGCGGAGCGGAACTCTTCAGCCTCGAAGACGGGGTGGTACGTGCGGGGCAGCCCGAAGAAATAGAAGATGCACCCGAAGAAGATGGTGAGGGCGGTCGTGAGGACCGCCGACTCGAAGGTGATGGGAATGTTGGTCGGCCAGGAGTGGGGCGGCCGGTTGGCCACGTTGATGCTGTAGTCGACCGAGTTCATCCACCACTGCATCGTGTACCCGCCCGCGATCCCGCACAGGGCCGCGCAGAAGGCGACGATCGGTACCTTGGAGCGGGGCAGGGCGAGCGCCTCGTCGATGCCGTGGACGGGATAGGGCGAGTAGGCGTCGAGGCCGGCCCGCCCGCTCTCCCGCAGCTTCCGCGCCGCAGCCACCATCGGCTCCGGAGTCGCGAACTCGGCGAGGAGGAAGCGCCTGGGGACGCTCACGGCTTCGCCCCTTCCATCTCGGTCTCGTGGATGACCTCCTGCGAGCCGGGCGGAAGAATTCCGGTGTGGTGCTCGTGCTCGATCTCGTGGCGAAGCTCCTTGACCTCGCTCACCGCCACGGCCGGTATGAACTTGAGGAAGAGCAGGAACAAGGTCCCGAAGAAGCAGATGGTCCCGGCGAAGAGCGTGAGGTCGACCCAGGTGGGTTTGTAGATGGCCCAGCTCGAGGGCAGGAAATCGCGGTGGAGCGAGGTGACCACGATGACGAATCGCTCGCACCACATCCCGACGTTGATGAGGATCGCAGAGGCCCACATCACGTAGACGTTGGTGCGGCCGAAGCGGAACCAGAAGATGTTGGGCAGGATGCAGTTGCAGAAAACCATCAACCAGAAGATCGGCATGTACGGCGAGTTCGCGGCGGCTCTTTCGTTACCGACGAAGATGCCGCGGCGATTTGCGAAGACGAAGTACTCGTACTTGTTGCCGCTGTACCAGGCGACGAAGTGCTCGAGCGCGTATCCGTAGGCGACGATGAGCCCGGTGACGAGCATGATCTTGCACATCGCCTCGAGGTGCCGGATGGTCACCAGCGACTTGAGGTTCATGAAGCGGCGCGCCGGCACGAGGAGCGTCACCACCATCGCGAATCCGCTGAACACGGCGCCCGCGACGAAGTAGGGCGGGAAGATGGTGGTGTGCCAGCCGGGCAGGATGGAGACGGCGAAGTCGAAGCTCACGATGGTGTGCACCGAGAGCACGAGCGGCGTCGCCAGCCCGGCAAGGAGCAGGTAGGCGATCTTGTAGTGGTGCCAGTGCCGCGCCGATCCGCGCCAGCCGAAGGCGAAGATCCCGTAGATCCGGCGCTGCCATCTCCCCGTCGAGCTGTCGCGCAGCGAGGCGAGATCGGGAATGAGCCCCAGGTACCAGAAGAGGAACGAGGTGATGAAGTACGTGCTCACCGCGAACACGTCCCACATCAACGGGCTCTTGAACTGGGGCCAGATCCGGTTGGTCGATGGATACGGGAACAGCCAGTAGAGGGCGAACCAGGGTCGCCCGGTGTGCAGCACCGGGAAGATGCCGGCCTGCATGACGGCGAACAGCGTCATCGCCTCGGCGAAGCGGTTGATGCTGGTGCGCCACTTCTGCTGGAAGAGGAGAAGGATGGCGCTGATCAGGGTCCCGGCGTGGCCGATGCCGATCCACCAGACGAAGTTGATGATGCCGAAGGCCCAGCCGACCGGGATGTTGTTGCCCACATCCCGACGCCCTTCGCGAGGGTGATCGAGATGGCGAGGGTGAGCATGCCGGTCCCGGCGAGCCCGAGCATGAAGAGGAACCACCAGCCCCGGCCCGGCTTGCGCCAGACGAAGTCGAGGATGGTCTTGTTGATGGTGCCGTCGGTCTGCTCGCCGATGATCAGCGGCAGGGGCTCCAGCTGGGCGCGAGCTTCGAGGGCAGCCCTGGGGACGGCCACTAGGCAAGCTCCGGGTTCGGGTTGCGCACGCGGGCGAGATAGGCGGTCCGCGGACGCGTGCCCAGCTCGTGGAGGACGTAGTAGTGGCGCTCGTCCTCGTGGGCCTTGGTGACCTTCGATTCCTTCTCGTTGAGGTTGCCGAACACGATCGCCGAGGCGGGGCACGCCTGCTGGCAGGCGGTCTGCAAGTCGCCGTCGGCGATGTGGCGGCCGGCGATGCGGGTGTCGATGCGGGCGCGCTCGATGCGCTGGACGCAGTACGTGCACTTCTCCATGACGCCGCGGCTGCGCACCGTGACGTCCGGGTTCATGTGCAGCTTCTCGACGTCAGGCGTGTCGTACGTGTAATCGAAGTAGTTGAAACGGCGGACTTTGTAGGGGCAGTTGTTCGAGCAGTATCGTGTCCCGATGCAGCGGTTGTAGACCATCTCGTTGAGCCCCTCGTCGCTGTGCACGGTCGCGTTCACCGGGCACACGTACTCGCAAGGGGCGGTCTCGCAGTGCACGCACATCATCGGTTGGGTGACGGCGGTAGGGTTCTGCTCGTCGCCGTCGAAGTAGCGGTCGAGGCGCAGCCAGTGCATCTCGCGCGACTTGGCGACGTTGACCTTGCCGACCACCGGCACGTTGTTCTCGCTCTGGCAAGCGACGAGACAGGCGTTGCAGCCGGTGCACTTGCCCAGGTCGATGCCCATGCCCCAGCGGTACTCCATCTTGGAGTAGTCCCAGGGCGTGTGCATGGTGGGGATGGGCTCGCGCCGCTTCTCGATCCGCGCGTCCTCCTTGAGCTTCTCCTTGGTGGTCACGATGGCCGGGTCGCGGCCTTCCATCGACCAGTGCTCCTGGGTGACGGCGAGCCGATGCTCGCGGCCCGTCTTCAACAAAGTCAGTCCGCGCGCGGCGAAGTACGCGTCCGAGCGGCGGAGCGGAGCGACGTCGAAGCCGATGCCGGACGCGAGCTGTTCGCCGCCGCGCCGCCCGTAGCCCATCGCGACCGTGACGACTCCGTCAGCCTGACCCGGCAGGACGTAGACCGGAGCGTGGACGGGCGGACCGCGCAGGCCGAGATCGACGAGATCGTGGGTATCGACGCGAGCTCTGCGGCGGTCTTCGGGCTGACGAGGGCCGCGTTCTCCCAGGTCACCTTGGTGACCGGATCGGGCAACTCCTGCAGCCAGACGTTGTTGGCGAAACGGCCGTCCCAGATCCGGTAGTCGGGGATGACGTGGAGCTCGAGCCCGGAAGGAGCCGCGTCGAAGCGCTCCTTGTCGATCGCCGCCGAAAGCGCATCGCCGCGCA
>Ga0137398_10000789_pt1 | contig 12033 bp, 9 predicted proteins | sample czorhiz216metaG_FD_106659 | JGI IMG/M metagenome (GOLD analysis project Ga0137398, IMG submission 106659) | Vadose zone soil microbial communities from Angelo Coast Range Reserve, California, USA - czorhiz2.16 metaG | ecosystem: Environmental > Terrestrial > Soil > Vadose zone | place: USA...
CACCCGTTCCCGTAAAGTGGTGGAGCTGGCGAGGATCGAACTCGCTACCTCTTGACTGCCAGTCAAGCGCTCTCCCAATTGAGCTACAGCCCCATCTTCTCCGCGCGGATGAAGTTAACGGCATCAATGCGCCACGTCAAGCGGGCACGCCGGTGTTGACGTCATCTCATGGCCAAGCGAAACTTGCCGCGTGAATTCCCTCTCGGACAAGCGGTACCACTTCAGCGGCGTCGGCGGAAGCGGCATGGCGCCGCTGGCTCAATTCGTCTCCCTCCTGGGCGCTACGGTAAGCGGCTCCGACCGAAACCTGGACCGCGGGCTGGCCCTCCCCGTGTTCGACGCCCTCCACGAAGCCGGTGTGACCCTGGTGCCGCAGGACGGCTCGGGGGTCACCTCGGACCTGGACGCGCTGGTCCACTCCACCGCGGTCGAGTCCACGAACCCCGACTACGTCCGCGCGGGAGAGCTGGGCGTCACCCGGATTCGACGCGGCTCCTTCCTGGCCAAGCTCGCCTCCGAGCGTCGCGCCATCGCGATCGCGGGCACCAGCGGCAAGTCCACCGTGACCGCCATGGTCGCGCACATCCTGCTCGAGGCGGGCTTCGATCCCTCGTTCCTGGGCGGCGGGGCGACCGTGGATCTCCTGGGCTCCGTTCCCCCCGGCAGCCTCCGGGTCGGCGGGAGCGACTGGCTGGTGATCGAGACCGACGAGAGCGACGGCAGCGTGGCCGAGTTCGCCCCCGCGATCGCGGTCCTGACCAACCTGACGCGGGACCACAAGGAGGTCGACGTCACGCGGGAGATGTTCGGACGGCTCCTCGCGCAGACGAAGGAGCGAGCCGTGGTGCACGTCGGCGACCCCGCGCTGAAGGAGGTGCCGCGCCCGGCTAATCTTTCGTTCCTGACCGTGGCCGTCGAGGGGGATCCCGTCTGGTTCACGCCCGACCTCTGGGCGCGATCCGTCCGCCTCACGCCCAACGGCGTCCGCTTCGAGATCGAGGGAACGCAGGCCCGCGTTCCCTTCCCGGGGATCCTCACGGTCCAGAACGCGATGCTCGCGATCGGCGCGGCCCACGCGGCGGGCATCCCCGTCGCCCAGGCGGCCGGGTCGCTCCAGCGCTTCGGCGGGGTCCGCCGGAGGCTGGAGCGGATCGGCGCCGCGGAAGGCGTCGACGTGTACGATGACTTCGCGCACAACCCGGTGAAGATCCGCATGGCGGTCGAGGCGCTCCGCCCCGGCGGCTCGCTCCGGATCTACTACCAGCCCCATGGCTACGGGCCCACCCGGTTCTTCCGCGACGAGCTGATCGGAACGTTCCGCGACGTGCTCCGGCCCCAGGATCAACTTCTCCTCGCGCCCATCTACGACGCGGGCGGAACCGCCGAACGCACCATCCGCTCCGAGGACATCGCCGAGCCCCTGCGCCGCGCGGGGATCGCGGCTCGCGTCTTCCCCTCCCGCGAGGAGGCGCTTCGCGAGCTGATCGAAGGCGCCCGCCGCGGGGACCGCATCGTGGTCATGGGGGCGCGCGACGACACGCTGCCCTCGTACGCGCGCGACATCCTGGCCGGCCTACTCGCGCGGTCGGGCGAGCCGGCGGCGAGCCGCACCCACCGCTAGACCCCCCAGGAGCAGCGTCAGGCTGGCCGGCTCGGGGACCGCGGACGGAGGGGTGACGGGCGGCGGCCCCTCGGCTCTCGGCCCCGAGCAGCTCCCCGTCCACGCGCCGGTCGTCACCGAGACTCCTCCCGAGCTGAACGTCGGAAGGTCGAATCCGAAGGCGAACCTCGCGTCGTCGACCGCGCGATGGAACGCGGTGATGGTCGCGAACCCCGGAACATCGATCCACTCCCCCGGATTCAGGACCCTGCCCGCGAGGTAGCTCGAGAGCGCGTCTCCCGAGGCTCCCTGGAGCGCGATCCAGTTCTCCGCGACCGCGGTTCCGGCGGCGCCCGCCCCGCCGTTGGAGATCGTTCCCGGGGTCCCTTCCACGACGAGATCGTACGCGGTGTCGAGCACCGTGCGGCTGATCGCGCCGTCCGCCCCGGGAAGGCCCGTCTTCCCGGCCGATCCCCCGGCCCCCACGTTGAGCTTCGAGGAATAGCCGGGGATGGAGTTGAGCCCGCTCAGCACCGAGACGCCCGGGAGAAACTCCGGAAAGAGCACCGCGGCGCTGGAGGTGTTCATCACGCGCACCGTGAGGCTGGTCAGGAGGTCCATCTCGGGATCGAACAGGAGGGGCGCGCCGAGCTGCGCGAGGGTCGAACCGGAGAGACTCTCCTGGCCGACGGGATCGGCGACCTCCGCCCCGCCGAGCAGATCGGTCATTCCCGAGACGACGGAGAGCGAGAGCACACCCGCCCGGGCGGGCGTGCCGGTGAGGAGCAGGAGCGCTACGAGCACGAGCGAAGACGCGGAACGGGACATCGGCATCACCTCCGGATGGACGCGACGGGGCGTGACGTGGAGACAAATCACGCTTGGCGAGAGTCGTGCCGGAGGGAGAAGGAGGCGCGGTCATTCAGCGAAGGCGCGATTGCGGTTTCATTTGCGGCTGCGGCGAGGCGCGTGGAGCGCGGCCCCGGGCGCCGCGCTCCGTCAACCGCGGTTCACGCGAGAATCTTCTCGGTTACGACCCCGTGTACTCGGCGATCGACTTCGCCTGGAGGAAGAGCCCCAGGTAATCGCGGCCGCCCGCTTTCGAGTCGGTGCCGCTCATGTTGAATCCGCCGAAGGGGTGGATCCCCACCAGGGCGCCCGTGCATTTGCGATTCAGGTAGAGGTTCCCCACGTAGAGGCGCCGCTTCGCTTCCTCGACCTTCGCGCGGTCGCGGCTGTAGTAGGCGCCGGTCAGCCCGTAGATCGTTCCGTTCGCGATCTCCACGGCCTCCTCGAAGGAGCGCGCCCGGATCACCGCGAGCACCGGGCCGAAGATCTCTTCCTGCGCGATGCGCGCCGACGGCTTCACGTCCGCGAACACGGTGGGCTGGAGAAAGTAGCCGGGACCCGAATGCTTCCCCCCACCCGCGATCAGGCGGCCCTCGGCCTTCCCGATCTCCATGTACTCGAGGATCTTCTTCTCCGCCGAGGCGCTCACCACCGGTCCCAGGAAGACCTCGCGCTTCTCCGTGGAGCCGATGGTGGTCCTCTCGGTCCGCTCCCGGAGACGCTCCACGAACTCGTCGTAGAGTTTCTCGTGCACGATCGCCCGGGAGCAGGCGGAGCACTTCTGCCCCTGGAACCCGAACGCGCCCTGGTACACGCCTTCGACGCCCGCGGCGAGATCGGCGTCCTCGTCCAGGATCGTGAAGTCCTTTCCGCCCATCTCGAGGATCGCGCGCTTGAGCCAGATCTGCCCCTTCGGGACCCGGGCCGCACGCTCGTTGATGCCGATCCCCACTTCCATCGATCCGGTGAACGCCACGAAGCGCACCCGGGGATGCTCGACCAGCGCGTCCCCGATCACCCCGCCGGGGCCGGAGAGGAACGTCAACACACCGGGGGGCACCCCCGCCTCTTCCAGGATCTCGAAGATCTTCCAGGCGGTGAGTGGCGCGTCGCTGCTGGGTTTCAAGATCGCGCTGTTGCCGGTGACGAGGGTCGCGGCCGTCATGCCCATCGCGATCGCGCACGGGAAGTTCCAGGGCGGGATCACCACCCCCACGCCGAGCGGGATGTAGACGAGATCGTTCTTCTCGCCGGGGTTCGGCACGAGCGGATGGGGTCCACCCCAGCGGATCATCTCGCGGGCGTAGAACTCGAGGAAGTCGATCGCCTCGGCGGTGTCGCCGTCCGCCTCGCCCCAGCTCTTCCCCACCTCGAGGATCATCGTGGCGTTCATCTCGTGACGCCGGCGGCGCAGAATCTCCGCCGCCTTGAGGATCACCTCGGCGCGCGCGGCCGGGGTCGTCTGGGACCAGCTCTGGAACGCCCGGTCCGCGGCCGCCACCGCCTCGCTCACGTGCTCCACCGTCGCCTTGGAGAAGCTCCCCACCGCCTCCGAGGGATTCGCGGGGTTCTTGCTCTGGAACGTCTCCCGGGTCGTGATCCGCTTCCCGCCGATCACCAGCGGGTAGGTCGCGCCGAACTTCGAGCGCACCCGCTCGATCGCTTCGCGCATGCCCGCTTCCGCCTCGGGACGGGCGTAATCGAGCATGGGCGTGCTGGAAAACTCCGCGAGCAGGCTTTCCGCCAACATGGACTTCTCCTTCCGAGGTGAGGACCCATCCGCCTATACTGCGCCGCGACATGATACCCGCCCTGGCGATCGCTGTCATCCCGGCCCTGGTCCTGGCTCCCCTGCTCCTTTCGATGGGGAATCCCTTCCTCTTCGCGACGCTTCCCGTCCTCCCGCTGGCCTTCGTCTACGCGCGCGCGATCGCCGCGCGGAGGCCGGCTAAGGCCGCGGCCCTGGCGCTCGCGTGGGCGGTCGCCGTGACGGTCGCGACGGTGGCCGCGGCGGCGCACTCGCCTCAGGCGGTCCCGAGGGGCATCTGGCACGCGGGCGACTACCGGGACGAGATGCTGCGCTGGATCTCCACGGGGGTGGGCGCGGAGGGAAACATCGCGCGGTTCCTTCCACGCGTGCTCGCGGAGTACGCGATGGTGCTCCTCCTGGCCGCGGCCTCGGTCGGGGTGCTGGCCCTCCTCCTGGGATCCGTCTTGTTGGGATATATGAACGGGTACGTGGGCTGGGTGATCGCGAACGCGGACCCGAAGGCGGGGCCTCTCCTGGCCGCCTTCCTCGCCTGGCCGCCGTGGCCGATGGCTCGCGTGGCCGCGTTCATCCTGGCGGGCACCGCCGCCGCCTCGTGGGGGCACGCCCGGCTCTTCGATCGGAGCCGCCCCGGGCCGAAGACCCTGCCGCTCTTCCTGGGCTCCCTCATCCTGCTCGGGGCCGACATTCTGCTCAAGTGGGCGCTGGCTCCGGAGTGGCGGCTGTTCCTGCGCACGTTGCTCGGCGCCAGCGCGGGGATCGACGCGGGGGGAAGCGGGTGAGGGCTCGACCTTGCCGGAGGGAGGTGAGCGGCCGGACCGTGAGGCCCGGCCGCTCGCTTTGCCGCAGAACCGAGTTTCCTCGGGGTGTTACTTCAAGATGATCAGCGCGCCCGAGCTCTTGGCGGTCGGGGTCGACGCGCGGTAGAAGTACTGGCCGGACGGGAGCGTCAACCCGCTCGAGCTCTTTCCGTCGAACTTGTAGTCATGCACACCGGCCGGCGTCACCACGCCCTCGAACATCGTGCGCACGAGACGTCCGCTCGAATCGAACAACCGGATGCTCAGCTGCTCCTGCGTCTCCAGATTCACGCGAATGGTGGTTTCCGGGTTCATGGGGTTCGGCTGCGCGCGGACCACGAGCTTCCGCTCGGGCTCCACCGACCATCCCAGGGTGGCGCGCACCGAGCCGCCGCCCAGGAGGTCCGCCGTGACCACCATCGTCGCGTTCATGTTGTCCGCCAGATTCGTGAACAGCGTGCGCAGATCATCCTTCGCGAAGTCCATCGCGACCTCGGCCACGCCGTTCCGGTCGAAGTCCCCGCCCACCACCACGCTGCCCGGCATCGGGGTGACGAACGGGACCGTTCCCAGGCCATCCGGGCCGTAGAGCTTCAGGCTCGAGACATCCACCGAGGAGACCGAGAACGAGCTCCCCACCGGCTCGAAGAAGACGGAGTTGCTCGGCTTTCCAGTCTTCAATCTTATCGTGCTGTGGTCTGTGAACGCGCGCGCCAGGAAGGAGCTCCGCACGTCCGCCCAGGTCGTGTCCGGATCCGAGAGCGAACCGTCGCTCGCGGTCAGCACGACCGTATAGTGGCCCGTCGCGCTGTACGTGTGCGACACCTCGGCGCCGGTGTCCGAGCCGCCGTCGCCGAACGTCCAGGCGAAGGTGAGCGCGTCACCGTCGGGATCCGAGGATCCGGAGGCGCTCATGGCCATGGCGTTGCCCACGAGATCCGAGTACGGCCCGCCCGCCGAGGCGACCGGGGCGCGATCCACGAGAACGACCGTCACGGCGACCGGAACGTCGGTCGCGAGCGACGGGTTGACGGCATCCTTCGCGCGGAGCATGAGCGTGTAGGTACCCGCCGCGTCGAAGCCGCCGGCCACGTGCAGCAGGCCGTTGCCTCCACCCTGGTCGGTGAACGTCACCGTGAGCTGCGCGGGCGCGCCCGCGCTCAGGTACCAGAGCGTCGGAGCGCCGGTGCCACATGAGGCCTGATCCGCATCGGTGGCATGCACCGAGACGTTGCCCGAGCTTCCCTCATTGAAGGACACCCGGTAGCCGCCGTTCGGAGGATTCCACACCGGAGCGCGGTTCACGTCCGTGACGGTGACGACGAAGCTCTCGTTGTCCGACAGGGCGCCGTCGCTGACGCCGATGCTGGCGCCGTAGGTGCCGGAATCGCAGTAGCCGGGTGCGAGCGCCAGGGTGCCGCTCGCCGAGCCCGGGGAGCCTCCGGTCGGCGTGAAGCTCGCGACTCCCGGAAGCGAAACGGTCCAGGTCAGCGGGTCTCCGTCCACATCGGTGGCCGACACGCCCACGATCTTCGTGGAGCCCTCCGCGACCGTTTGGTCCCCGATCGTGGAGAGAACCGGCGCGTTCCCGCTGTCGACCGAATAGACCTGGATCGAGAACGTCTCGGAGGACGTGAGGCTTCCATCGTTCAGCGAAACGGTCATGGAGACCGTGGTCGGCATCATGCTCAGGGGCGGCGCCAAGCCCAGCGAGGCGCTGCCATCACCGTAGTCGGTGAAGGAGCCCCACGAGGGCAGGTTCGTGGTCGAGAAGCTCACGGCGTCCCCGTCCGGATCCGCTCCGGAAAGGGAGATGCTCATGGACGTGCCGCGCTCCACCTGGCGATCGCCGATCGGGTCGAGCACCGGCGCCTGATTCACGTTCGTCACCGTGATGGGAACGCCCTTCGAATCCACGCCGCCGAACGTGTCGTCGACGATGAACGTGGGGCCGTAGGTGCCGGCCTGCGTGAAGCTGGGCGTCCAGGAGAAGGAGCCCGTATTGTCGTGGAGGTCGCGGAACGTGGCGCCCGCCGGCATTCCTGCGGCCCGGAAGACGAGCGGCTGGCCGTCCGCGTCCGTCGCGGAAACGACGAACACCAGCGCCGCTCCTTCATTCACCGTCTGCGGGCCGGGCACTGTGAGAATCGGAGCCACATTCGCGGGAGAAGCAAGCGACGGCGACGGCGTGAATACAACGCCCGCGCCCACGCTGAACGCTATCACCAGCGATGTCGTGAGGAGCCGGATCATGGCACGATGCATGGCAACCCCCTCTACTTCGTCATGAGGCGAATCCGCGACTCTCGCGGAGTTGCGCCCGCGTCTTGTTGAGGAAGATAGGGAGCAAGGAAAAGGCCATCCGGCGGGTCCCCGGGATGGCCATGCGAGGTGTGTCCTTACAGGGGAATGGCTTAAATCATGCGGGGCCGCGTTCCGTTGCAGGAAGCACCCGCGAGCGCAATGCGCGAAAGCAGCCGCGCGTGGCTGGATTCGACCCTAGAAGGCGACCTCCGACCAGCGAACGATCTTCCATGTCGTGTCGGTGGGCGAGGTGCTGTCGGGCGTGGCGGGGATGAACTTGTAGGTCAGGGTCTCGTAGGAGAGATACACGTCGTACGTGGTCCCGGCGTCCTCGATCTCGACCGTGCGCAGCGGATTCTGGATGGCGGCCCATCCCGCGGGATCCGCCAAATCGGCGTATCGATGGATCACGGGGTTCAGGTTGATGGAGATGTGCGAGATCGAGCTCCGGTTGGCGAGCGCCGCGAGGTGCTGCATCTCGTCGGCCTTCGTGAACGTCAGGGCCACGGGCGCCCAGTCGTCCTGATCGATCGAGCTGCCCTGGTACCCATCGTCGTACACCCTGGCCATCTCGACGGTGTCGCGGTTGGAGTACGCGTGGATCATGGCGACGAGAACGTTCTCGGGTGAGGTGAGCGCGGGGTACGGAGGAGCGGGCGAGGGCCCCGTGAGGGTGGACTTCTTGGATCCGCAGCCCAGGGCAAGCGCGGAGCAAAGGACGAGAAGGCTGATCCAGGCCGTCCGGGGTCTCATGGCCTGGGACTATTCCATAACCGAGCCCTCGTGTGAAAGCCCATCTCCCGCGAGGAGCTTGGCGAGCGCTTCGGGATTCGCGGGCTTCGTAAGGTGGAAATCGAAGCCGGCGTTCCGGGCGCGGGCGCGGTCTTCCTCCTGGCCCCATCCGGTGAGGGCCACCAGCACGACCCCGTTGCTCCACGGCTCGCTCCGGATGCGCCGCGCGGCCTCGTAGCCATCCAGCGTGGGCATGCCCACGTCCAGCACGATGAAGTCCGGGCGGTAGGAGGCGGCCTCCTGGATGGCGTCGGGTCCGTCGTACGCCGCGCGCGCATCGTGCCCCATGAGGGAGAGCATGGTGGCGAGGCTGTCGGCGGAATCCCGGTTGTCGTCGGCGACCAGGACGCGGCGCCGGACCCCCCGAGGGCTCCCCGGATCCCAGTCCCGCCGCGATTCGGGCGTGATCGCGCGGGCCACCGGCAGGCGCACGGTGAATTCGCTGCCTCGACCCAGGCCCTCGCTTCTCGCCTCGACCTGGCCGCCGTGCTGCTCCAGGAGCCCGCGGACCAGGAAGAGCCCGATGCCCAGCCCTCCGTCGGTGTACGCGTGGGAGCGCACGGCCTGGGAGAACATCTCGAAGATGCCCGGCAGGACCTCGGCCGGGATGCCGATGCCGCCGTCCGCCACGCGCACCACGGCTTCTCCGTCCTCGAGCGAAGCGCGGACGCGGATGTCGCCGCCCGGGGGCGTGTACTTGCACGCGTTGCTCAGGAGGTTCGTGAAGACCTGCGCGAGCCGGACGCGATCGGCGTCGACGAAGATCGCCTCGGGAGGCAGCTCCACCGCGAGCCGGTGACGGTGCTCCTCGATCTGCGGACGGCAGGTCTCCAGCGCGTCGTTCACCGCGACGGAGAGATCGAACCGCTCCCGGCGCAGGTCGATCCTTCCCCGGGTGATGCGCGAGAGGTCGAGCAGGTCGTCGACGAGCCGGACCAGGTGGGTGAGCTGGCGCTCCATGATGGCGCGGGCCTCTTCCGCGCGCTCGCCGTCCTCCCCGGCCCGCTTCACCACCTCGAGGGAGTTGCGCAGCGGCGCGAGCGGGTTCCGCAGCTCATGGGCGAGGGTGGCGAGGAACTCGTCCTTGCGGCGGTCGGCCTCGTGGAGGCGGTCCTGCATCTCCTTCTGCTCGTGGATGTCGGTGGTGATGCCGAACCAGGAGATCACGGTGCCGACCGGGTTCTTCCACGGAACGGCGCGCGTGACGAACCATCGGTAGACGCCGTCGTGCCGGCGATGGCGCACCTCGACCTCGTAGGCGGTTCCCTCGCGGAGCGAGCGTTTCCACTCCGCCATGCATCGCTCGTAATCGTCCGGATGGATCACGAGCTCGGGCCGGCGCCGCCCCTCTTCTTCCGTCCTGAGCCCGGTGTATTCGAGCCACTTCTCGTTGACGTAGGTGAGCGTGCCGTCGGGAGCGGCGGTCCATACGATCGAGGGGACGGCCTCGGTCAGGTTCCGGAATCGCTCGTCGCTCAGGCGGAGCGCCGCCGCGCGGGCCTCGTGGTGGGCGCGAAGGGCCTCGGTGACACCGATGCAGACCGCGACCACCACGATGTAGAGCGCGAGGCCCACCACGTCCCGGCTCCGGGCGATCTGGAGGGTGCCCTCCGGCGGGATGAAGGCGTACATGATGACGGTCACGCTCATGGCCAGCGCCAGGAGCCCTGGGCCGAGGCCGCTCAGCCAGGTCGTGATGAGGACGGCGCCCACGAACGTGACGTAGGGGGCGTGGTATTCCAGCGACCCGCCCAGGGACCAGCGGACCAGCCAGGCGATGAAGACCGCCGCCACGGCGCCGGAGTACTGCGAGAAGATGGTCTTAGCCCTGCTGTTCATGAGCGCCTCGAGTCCGGCCCCCCGGAATCCGACCTTAGATTCTAGAGCATTGAGAAGAAGGTGGGTGGAAGTACGGAGAGGGGTCCTCGTACGGTACCAGTGTCGTGAACCGCGGACGCTTCAGCGTTTGAAGAAGTTTCCTGAGCCCTGCACCGGTTTGTACGAAATCTGGGGGCGCTCCCCTACAGGGGCATCCCTAACCCAATGTACCCCTTTGTAAGGGTGACCCTGACGCCCGACGGCATAAACCATACGTCTGCCGTAGGCGCCCGCCCGACCCCAAAGTAAGGATACTGAGGGTGTCATCAACTGTAGACCGCGAGTCCCAGTCACGCCGGAGTCTCAACCGCAGGGGTCAACCCACTTCCTGGCCGAGGGGAGTTGACCTTTCAGACGAGATCCGCGAGGGCGGGCTGCTGACGGGACCGGGAAGCATGGAGGCACACCATGAGGACCCGACTCTGGCTTGCAGTGGGTGCGGCGGCGGCGATCGTAGGAGTGACGGGGCTGTCTGCGTATGCCGATCTGCTCCAGGAGCTGATCGGCATTCTCCCGGGAGGACCCACTGCGCTGCTTCCCGCAGCGGCGATCACGAGCAACACCGACCCTGTGCCGCCCGGGGCACAGAAACAGCCGCTGTACGCCAGTGGACCGTTCGAGGCGACGTGCGCAGGCGGGACAACGGTCATGAATGGCCAGTTCGGTTTCGCGGTGTTGAATACCTCCGGGTTCGCCAACTCGAAAGTGAAGGCTGAGATTGTCATCAAAGACGGCATCCCCAACGTAACGTACGAGATTTATTTGCACCAGAACCCTGGAGATTGCCCGACGCTCAGGAGTGGCACGATCGTCACGGACAATCAAGGCAACGGTAACGGGGAGGTGGTCAAGGTGAGAGCGCCTGGAAGCACCCGCTTCTGGGCAACGGGCTTCGTCGATGATTTTGCCTACTTTCCCTCCAACCCCAAGTCCCTTCTGCGAACCGTTTCTGTAGCACTCGATTAATACCTCCCGCTCATCCGGCTCAGGGCGACCACCTCATTTTCCAGGTGGTCGTCTGGTATTGGGCGTTTGGGGTCGGGATCGCTCTGCTACCTCGAGCACATGCCCTATCACCTCTGAGCTTGCGGGGCGAAGTCGGCGAGAGCAGAATTCGCTCCATGATCGCAGGTCGTTGGCGAGGGCCCTCTGGAACCGGTGTTTCGCGGTCACTCCTCTTTGCGGTTCTCGTTGCAGTGTGTGCCGCGTCACCCCACGTCCGTCAGGATGAGAGCCCATGCGACACGGACTCACGCACGCTCGACGAGCCGGAAGTCCAGGTGGGGTTCCGCCGCGAGATGCGCTCGGACACGTGTTACTACGTGTACACGATCTTGAACCGGGGTACGAACACCCTGACCGCGGTGCAGGTTGGTTACGACGTGGATTTCGAGCGCTGCCAGCTGACCAGCGCCCCGCCACATGCTCCTCCCGATACCGCGTACTCGCCCCCGGGGTGGGCCTGCGCACCGCTACAGACCACACACGATTCCACCACGTTCACCCTGGGCTGGAGACTCGCTCCGATGTTCATCGGTACCGCCGGCATCGGTCCCAAGTCCATGATGACCGGCTTCAGCGTCGCGCTCCCGCGGCCGGATTCGCTCTACGAGGGCTGCGACTGGCTCATCCGCTTCGCCCGCTTCCCACGAGCCGCATACACAGGTCCTGTGAGACCCGAACGAGAGCTCGATATCTTCAGCGACGAGACCGGATCGATCTCCGGGAGAATCATCGATGAAGGAGGGGCCGGCATTCCGGGCGCGAATGTCTATGTCTGGCGCAGCGATCTCCGTGCGCGGACAGGATCGGACGGGAGGTACACCATCGCCAAGGTTCCCGTGGGAGGCCGGAGCGTTCTGGCGCGGGGAGCCGGGTTCGATCCGTGCAACCGGGCTCACATACGCGTCGCCGCGAACGCCACCACTCGAGTGGATTTCCGTCTCGCCTCCGTGGGACCGTCGACCCCCTGCGTTCCTTACGTCACGGCGCTCGATCGAATCGACGTCCCTTTTCCAGGCGATGCGGTCGACACAGCACGA
>Ga0137398_10000790_pt1 | contig 12032 bp, 14 predicted proteins | sample czorhiz216metaG_FD_106659 | JGI IMG/M metagenome (GOLD analysis project Ga0137398, IMG submission 106659) | Vadose zone soil microbial communities from Angelo Coast Range Reserve, California, USA - czorhiz2.16 metaG | ecosystem: Environmental > Terrestrial > Soil > Vadose zone | place: USA...
GCTCCATCTCTCGTAGCCTTGCGCGCTCGAGCTCCCACTCACGCATACGATCACGAACACTCCCCTTGCTCCTATCTGTCTCGCTAACACTCTTGTCGAGCGCGCCAGCCCACGAATTCTCGGCGTTGCGTATCTGCGTCGTGCGATCTCCTAGGGCAGAAGGCTTGCGAGCAAGGCCACGCACAGAGGGTGTCTTGCGTGGGACAACCTTCTGCTGGGCAATGACATTCTCCTTATCTTGGATCTTTGGGGAATTCTGCTTGAGTGCAGACGCACTCTCTCGTGGACGAGGTGGGGTGAGCAGGTGAGCATTGACATTGGGCCGCCTCTTCGTTAAGCTCAGGACTAGAAAAGGGTCATTTACCTCCGCAATTTAACGGAAAACGCAATTACAAACCATCCGTTCCCGAGATTACACGCTGCCGAGAGGGAACTTTCTTCGGATTAGGCACGGCTATAGGTGAATTTTCCTTGTCATAGTGCTTCCTCTTTGTCTGCTCGCGCTCGCCTTGTTGAACTTTGGACGCACGGCGCGAAGACAGAGGCGAGACGCCATTGCGGGAGTTTGATTTATCTGGGGTCCCACTACTTGCCAGCTTTTTATGCCTCGGAGCGGTATGTGACGTATCCCAGTAAGGGTCCTGTAGAACCTCGGGCGCAGCACAACGCAGATCAGCATTTGGCTGAATCATCCGACGCAGCATCTTCTCTGCCCCTTTGGACATCTTCCAGCTACCGAGCCACTTTCCACGCATCTACACCCCACGTAGTAAGTAGAGTTTCAGGTCATACGTAAGTGTGCATACAGTTCGTGCCCAGTAATCCTCTAACGCAGCCTTCGTGGCACAAGGCTCGCCCTCAGTATGCTCGAATGGCGTGCGCCCAACGAGGATCTCAAAGAATGTGACACCGAGAGACCAAATATCTGCCTTGCGAGTGTCATGTGGAAGACCCCTCGCCCGCTCCGGAGACAAGTACTGCGAAGAAATCAATGCATATACACGAGTAGAAGAAAGCAGCTTACTTCTGGAGTACCGTACGTAAGGTTTGAACGAAAAGCTGTTTCATCCTCCAAGTCGTACTTCTCGGCAAAGCCAAAGTCAACCAACACAGGCACTTGTAGCTCCGACAAGAGAATGTTTGCGGGCCTGAGTTGGATTCTCGTTAACAATCAAGTGAAACTAGACATAAAATGCAACGCTCACTTGAGGTCATTATGGACGACACCCCGAGAATGGAGGAATTGGACGCCAGAGAGAAGCGATTGAAACCACTCTTTGGCTTTATGTTCTGGGACCTCAACTGGGACGAGTTCCGGGAGGTATTCCCTTAAAAGAAAACTCACGTCAGAACAGGCGCATTTACCCCACTGGGCATAGGCGGCGGCACATAGGCGAAAGAACCCACATTGTGATGAGCGCGTATGAGGGGGTGATGATGAATGAATGGAAGGGAATGATCGAAGGGTGAGGATCATTCTTGAATGTCCGGACCACCTTCATCTCGTTCCACCTAAGTGGATAACTTTTCAGCGATGCAGAACAATATTATGAAACGATCACTCACAGTGATCGAACCCGAGCGGCAGTCGTTGTTGTCGTCTTGGATCGGTGCACAAGCTTCACTGCAAGTTTAGTGTTGCCGGTATCATTTGATACTCTTGGTCGGCATAACCAAACACTACCCCAGTTCCCAAAACCAATCTTAAATGGACAGTTGAGCCGTCGGAGCCAACACGTAGATAGAGAAGCGCACCTCCTTGACGAATTGGAGCTTGTCTGCGAGAACGCGATCGGAAAGCGAGAAAATGTCCGTGGCGTCCGACGGTGGTTGTTCTGTGGGCATGATAAAATGAAGAGGATAACTAAATGTACAGAGAGAAAAAAGTGCAATAAGAACACCGAAACCGACAACGGAGGCTGAGAACAACTCGAAGAGGAACAACACGCTCGAACGCTGGAATATGAACACAGAACAAACATGTGCAAATAACGCGTACCGATTATTGACTCGATCACGTGTACGTACTAATGACGCCTAAGCCAGTCCACCGCTCGGTTCCATCAGACTCTCCATAATAAAGTCCATCTCGCTCGCCGACGGTTGAGTCTCCACCACACCCTTTATCCGACGCTGCAGCACACTCTCCACTGTATCTTCTTTCTCGAGCTCTTCGATGTGCCACCGCAACGAACGCATGACCTGATCAAACATCGCTTCATGTAAAGGTTGAGTTTGTCTGACGCACTGTTACAAGGGATCGTCCCACCTTTTTCCTCTGTTTGCGCACTGACAGTCGTGGTCGCTCCCCGGCGTGCACGGGGCATTATCAGAGGTCGTGCTTCCGCACGCTCTTCCTCTTCTCGTTTCTCGTGGATGTGTAGACCAGCGAGCACCTTGTTCGAGAACGCATCTTCAGAGAGCTCCGCATCTGATAGACTCGTTTCATCTGCCCCATATACCGTTGTTAGCGAGTCATTTGGAGAGGTCGAACGGGTGAATGGTGCCTGATAGGGGACATCGCCACGATGCACCTCATGGGTGGGGTTCGCTGCACCCGACATGAGATGAATCTCAGATTATTGTTAGACGAGACCGCAAACAGGGGCGATAAGAGTAAATTTAAGTAAATTCGTCACACGGTCACGCGTCTGCGGTAGCCATCATACAGGCTCGCCGCTGATTACAACTAGAACCTGCTCAACATTTTCAGTTTCTACTGCTTAAGCCCTACTTTGCCCCAATGGGGATTACAGGAACTGACACGGGTTCGAGTTGCCGTGCCATGTTAGCTCCTCGGGCTTTCATGAATGCGGTACATCGAACCTCGTCGCGGTCCATTCAGGTTTTGCTATTAAGCCTTGACCGCAATGACTGTACGCGACTGATCCCAACCTTACTGTCAGAGCCATCCTCAACAGCCTCATAAAGAGCCAAATGCATCATGGGAGCCGGAAATACGACGTGAGCCTTCTATAGCATCTAGCATCTATCAATGGTCCTAATTGCCCTTCCCCTGAGGAACACCCACACGTGAAGCAATAACAACGATGCCATTGTTGTCCCAGGTCCCGGTTCCCACATTTAAATGTATATGTAATTGCAAGTACGCGCCAACTACAACGGTTGCTTCTGCAAGTCCCCGTTCGAGTTAAATGGAAACTCAAGTAACGCGGGGCCTGCAATTATCTTACTATCATCTACACTATCCGCACTGGTTGTAATAAGGAGAAAGACGACGCCACGTAAATTATCGGGAATGCTGATGCTCTTCCCACCATCAGAAAGGGGTAAGATGAAGGCTTCCTGCCCACTCATGAACGCGCCATACAATGGATTAGAACGATCGAAGCTACTTGGCGGCGTGAATTGGAGTGATGTCGTTGAGCCTGGCCTTGCACTGGCGGGATCAGGGAGCGTAAGCTGAGTATATGATGTGATGGGGAGACTTGGATTCGTGGGAGGGCACGAGGTGATGAAACTTGACGCCATCGTGAAAGCTTGACTTAGATCAAGAGGGGTCTACAGTTTAGAGCGTCAGGGCTGGGTCGCATCATTGGACGCTGAGATTACATCAAACGGGCCGCTCCATGCGCTCCCTTGCCCGAGTGCAGAGTCAAGCCAAGCGGAGTGGCGGGCCTCTGTGGAGAGTATTGTCGCTGCAGCTAGAAGATTTTCCTTTGATTCCGCCATCATCACCTATGAACTAGGAACAGAGGAAGTGTAGAGGGAAGCGTACCTTGTTGACGAAAAACTTCGATGCACCAATGTAGGACGAATCCCCTTGTATTGTAACAACATGAGATATTGGGACAGTCAATGACATGGGACACTTACCAATAACTTCAAGGGCACGACTAAGAGTAACAAAGGACTTGGGATTATCATAAAGGCTAGAAGCGTAGGCGGTCAGCCATCGGCGCACAAATCAGAATCGCTCAGGATCACAGACAATTTGTAGTTGCAAGGTTTCGTGGCTTTGTCACCAAGAATTTTCTCCAGAAACTCAACGTGAGCAGCCTCGTGAGCAGCGATCTGCTCGAGCCGGCCGTACGTCCAATCGGGGAAGCCTGCGTGCACGAAATCCTCCTGCTTGAACCTGGAGAGGCCCTGGGTATAGAATGCATTTCCGACATGCTCCAGGGTGAGCGCGAAATTTAAGAGATCGATGTCTACGGGAAGTTCATGGTCAAAAGACCCGGAAGAATTTGCTGTGGTGTGCACGCACCATTCGGCGTGGCATCGCGGGGCAGAGGGTGGGCAAGGGCGAGCGCTGCGAATACAGAAAGAGAGAAAATGCGAGCATTAGGCTGCATTGTTGGAGAAAAGGAGGGAACCAAAGGAGTGGAAAGGTTTAAGGGCCAAGAACGCCTAGGATGAACGTCTGAGGACTCGGGAGACAACCAGAAAAAAAGGGGAGCATCGAATTTCCCGCACTTTAAGTGCCTCCCCAAGTCAGCTTCGGTTGGAATGCAAAAGCGGCCGCGAGTGCTTTGAGCTCCCCATTCTCAGCACACCCAGGCTCGACACATTTTGACTGTCCATCGTGCCGTGTGCGTATTCACCACCTCCAGGATTCGGATACACACAACAAGTAGGAATAGAATGTCGTACTAGTAGCATTCATTAGATCCCTACCTTTTTCGTCACTGTAAACGATGGGTGATCTCTTCCGGATTCTGTGGCGGTCAGGAATGTAATTTTTCGCGAGCACGAGAGAAATTGTAGGGGACCCCTCGTATAGGCAGAAGAAGAACCACTATTACGACGCGGCTGTACTAGCAGGGGGTGTTCGAGAACAAAATGAGGCTTGTCACAGATGAGAAACCGATTCTCAGGAGGAAAACCGAGTAAAAAGATGAAATTTTATGGTCCAGGCCCCTTCCAATGACCTGACAACTGTGCCATGTCGCGGTTGCATGAGGAGAAAGGACTTACGACCCCGGAATGGCACGGGCCGCGGACCGAGCCAATAAAATTAATCATCACAACTTTGCGGACAAACACTACAATCCAATTCCATGAGTGATACTTTGGTGTTGAACCTTGCACTTGAGGAAGGGCCATCGACCAGGAAGGGACCCACAAAGAAAGGTGGTCGGTGGACTGAGAGGTGTGTCGGGGAGCCAGATATGACACGCCCTGCTCACTGCCTTTAGACTCAAGTCAAAGAGGATCGAAAAGCGCAAGGTTCGTACCCAAAATCACTCCGAGGCAAATACAAACATAGTGGACGAGAGACCACCTAAACGGCCACGAAAACTCACCGACCGCCTGTCCGTGGCATCGCGCTCTGTGCCAGAAGCGCATCCCAAGCCTCGCCAACCTACGCAAATTATATCATCGCTATTCTCCTCCAACCCGAAGGTCGAACCGAAATCCACAGTATCGGTATTGCATGCGCCGAGCAGGCCAAGTAATGCTCCGCTCACCGACTCCTCGACTTTCACAGGGCTCGGTCTTAACTCCCTCATCGCCACACACCTCATGACAAAAATGAACATCCTGAAGCCCACATTGATACAGCGCGCATCACTCTCAACCCTCCTGTCGCCAGGCACGTCTCCGTGGCGAGACGCGTTCATCCAGTCCCAAACAGGTTCAGGAAAGACACTGTCATATCTCCTTCCAATTCTTCATGACCTTCTCCCTTTGAGTACGAACTCGTACATTGACCGCTCAATTGGAACTCTCGCAATCATCATCTCTCCGACGCGCGAACTCGCCAAGCAAATATCAGACGTGCTCGGCGTGCTGTTGAAGCTCCGTCTGCGTCCACTTGATGCCGCGCCTGATGACGAGGAAAACAACGAGACGCGACTCACCCGCTGGCTGGTATCGGGACTACTAACGGGCGGAGCGACACGGGGCCACGAGAAAGCCCGTCTCCGCAAGGGCATACCCATCTTAGTCGCGACGCCGGGCCGTCTTCTCGACCATCTTCAAAACACATCCTCGTTTGATGTCAGCAAGTGCCGCTGGCTTGTGCTTGACGAGGCCGACCGACTCATGGAACTTGGGTTCGCGGACACGATCAAAGGTATCCTTGCTTGTCTAGAGGGAAGCCGAAAGCTCGCTTTACAAGCCGTGAAAGGAGGGCGGAGCATGGACATTCGTGGGTGGGACTGGAGTGTGAGACGCACCATCCTTTGCTCCGCGACAATGCGCGAAGACGTCCAGGTTCTAGCTGGTGCTGCTCTCCAAAACCCGATCATTATCAAGACCACCGAGGTGGATCTACCTGGACCAGCTGCAGACGCTACTGAGGGTGCTGCGGCGGATCCAAAGTTTACACCACCGTCGCAGCTGATACAGAAATACATCGTTGTGCCACTTAAATTACGTCTGGTATCACTTATTGCCCTACTTCGGTCCTTGCTGTCTCAATCAAGTGGTCGAGGAAGCTTCAAAATTATCGTCTTCCTTAGTTGCACAGACTCTGTGGATTTCCACTGGCGCTTGCTAGGCGGCGCTACTTTGGATGATGATAGTAAAGGTGGAGAAACAAGCGATGATACAGTGGCACAGACTTCGGGTGAGGATGGTAGCATAGAGGTTCACTCCCCATTGCTTCCTGATACATCGATCTTCCGACTGCACGGGTCTCTTCCACCGGCTATCCGCCACTCCTCTCTCCGTGCATTCTCCTCGTCCCCGGAGGCACCTCAAGCTGCTCGATTAGCATCAGTTTTGCTTTGTACGAGCGTTGCGGCTCGCGGACTCGACTTACCACGGGTGCGCGCCGTCGTCCAATATGATCTCCCAACGGAAGGTGGCGCTACTGAATACGTACATCGTGTCGGTCGTACAGCACGCGCGGGTCGTGGTGGGCAGGCATGGTCGATTATTGCGCCGAGCGAGGAAACATGGGTCGAATGGGTCCAGGCGCGAATGTCTAGTGGAACCACTGAAGGTAGCACAGGCCACTCTCTCGAAGCTGTGGCTGTGGAAGAAATCCTGCAGGCAGGTTTCGGTGGGAATGGTAGGGAGTACGAGGATCGCGCGACGGAGGTTCAATTGGCATTCGAACGGTGGTGCTTGCATGGGAAAGAGGTGTGCTCTGAGTCTCTCGATGTGACCGCCTATTGACGGATATGTACGACAGAATGCGGAGATGGCACGCAAAGCCTTTGCTTCGCATCTTCGCGCATATGCAACGCACCCTTCAGACGAAAAACACATCTTCCACATTCGACACCTACATCTCGGTCACGTTGCCAAGTCCTTTGCGTTGCGCGATGCTCCTGGCACTATAAGTGGACATGGAAAGAGCCAGGGTACAGCCGGCGGGAAGAAACAGGCTCGTAAACTAAAAAGGCGTAAAGAGGAGAATGATGGCGATCCTGCAGAACGGCGGATGAGCGCTGCCGTACGTAATCAGGGACGTCTCGTTAAGAAGGGTGGGGAGATGGCGAGTTCGGGTTTATGGGAGTTCCAGGTTGCAACAGGTGATGCGTTGGAGAGATTGGTTAACAGGACATAGCGTTTATAATTACGGCTGTAAGGACGACCCATCAATACGTCAGTACAGCAACGCTGGGCGATCAGAAAGTAGTACCACAATCTCGCCATTGTCATCCAGCAGCGCCATAGGCGATCACCCGGTCATCTCGGGCTCTACACGTCCAAAGTTTTTGACGTGTCATATCTCTTCACCCGCCAAGCCAGGGTACGGTCCAGCGGGTGATGGATGAACTCGAAAGAAAGCCCGACTGGGATTGACTCGCGCCATCACTTGATGGCTGTCAGCTGGCGCCATGCAGTTGCTTATTCTGTTGCTAACCCTGATATACTATTATTGCCACCCCTTAGTCTCGTCCTCGTAAGCAGGCTACTGACATGACTTGAAACCTGCCATGCTTTACTGTAGAGTCGCCATCACGGTAACGGTGACGCTTGGTGGGTGGTCATGCTATGAATCAGTAGTAGGATGATGCCTTTCTACAAAACCATCAACCATCTGGCCATCCAAGCGGATAGCTCTGGAGCGCACCCTACCTAGTCGTAATGCTATGGCGGCCCATATAGCGACCGCGGTCACCGCGCCCATGACCTGTATCATGCCTCCGGAATTCAAATTCGGATTTTTTTTTAAAAACCACTGGCCTTTCTCCAAATCTTCGTGCCTTCAAATCTTCAGTTTGCTATCACCAACTGTCTGCGACAGTAGCTGAGGCCTGAGACCTGAGGCTGAAGCTGCGTTGAAATCGTTAACTGTTTAATCACTCTACTCCATCATCGCGAACTACTTATCCTTCAAATTTCGACTGGCTATTGTGCCAGTGTATCCGCATGCATGAGCAAAGCTGCCAGGGCCCAGTTATAGTAATGATGCATACGTCGTCCCTTGGGCTCGATACCGAAGAGGTCCACCGTAACGTAAGTCACAAAACGATATGTTTGTTCAAAGCCCAAGAAACTACTTTCATTTTCATGCCCGGAAGTTGCAAAGCCACATTCCGGACTCCCGTGTTGTGTATGATTCAAATTATCGGTCTTGGACGTGAGTCCGAGTGACCCGGCCGTGGCTATGACATGATAGTAATGTGACCGAGACAATGTTCTAGGTCTGATTATGTCGTCCAATCGACAATGGATATTTGGGTTTTGCCAGAGGCGGTGTTGATGTCCGTTAAACTCAAGGCTGGCTCGAGAGCCTGACCCGGAGCCCTGGAGCCCAGATCAGCAATTTTAGTGGAACGCCCGAGCGTCCATCAGTTTGTTTGTTCCGGGAATAGCCCGACGACGCGCCACTGACAGGTCTGATGATGAATTCAGATATACGTACGGCAAGCCGTAATTGCAATGGGAGAATCCAATTCGCATGAAGGCGTCCATCATTTTGTTTCTGACCTCTGATTGTTCGGTCGAAAAGCGGACTACTAGTAGCGGATCAGCGCAAAGCCTTGCCCTTGGTCAATTATTCGGGCCTAACTCGCATGCGGATGCAGTAGCAGAGAATTCTATATTACGGTATCCGAATGCAACATGGCCTACGTATCGTATTACAGCACGACTAGCGAGACTGGAAACGCGATCGAATTGTGATTAGTCTCGTCGAACTTGAAAGCTAGCTGAGGTACTACATGCCGTCCCGATCATACTCGTCATCAAAATGACATCGCTCACCAATGGGAGCCGTCGATGTTCACTACCCGAGATGCGGTTGCAGTCTTCCCGCACCCGCAGGACCCAAGAGAAGAGCCTGTATGACAGGTATGGAGATTGGATAACGCAAACCATTGAGCGCACATGTGATAGCCCAATACTTTAAGAATCTGTGCTGATTTGCAAGTCGAAGAGAATTGTATGGGACCTTTTGATTTTTTGGGCGGCAACCAGGGTTCGCATCAAGAGAAGACCCGTTTACACCCAATCCCTACGGGTCCAGGGAGATGCCCTGCAGCGCCGATTTGTGTTGTTAGTATCGCTATAACGAACTACGAAGTAAACCTACCCCTAATGACTTGCTCACAACATACGCAATATTTCCTCTGACTTGGAGGCGAGTCATCAATATGCATCAATGTTAACCCTATGCAAATTGTGTCTTAATGTGTAATTGAACGTACCACCTACGAACAGAGTTCAGCTGACAGCTCGAGGTCACATCTGACAACGCCACTCACTTCGCGTTCTCGGGGATGGCGTTGCACTGCATATTTGGTAGCTCCGTACAGTCTACCGCAACGAATGTTCCCGGAGTGTAGTTCGGGGTAAGCCCGATGAATTTGTTGAATGTCTCCGACCATGCGGCCGTGAATGCCTTGGTCGTGCACTGGAGCACACCGTGGTCGATTGCTGATCCCTTTGAGTTCGAGGAGGCGAATGTGGATAAGACGAAAAGGAGGAAGGCGCAACGTAGGCTGAGCATGGGTGGGCGAGCGGGAAGGGGAAGGAACCTCTTGATTCTCCTCACATTTATTATGGCGAAATGAATGATCGATTCGGGGGTTAGAACGAGCATTAGCGGGAGCGAAGCGACGGCGAACAATACCCAGATCATCGAAACATGATGCTCTTACTCCTCACTCACGAGAATGTACGGAAGAACCATATTTCTCACAGCCGGACCGAAACCGGGGCACATACGCTTCGATGACCGATCGCTCATGTCGGCTGTCTGATAAGGAATGTACCAATTTACCGCCACATCATAACTCGGGGCTACTCATGACCGTATCGGCAGCGACCTGTCGCTACAAGCATGAGAACTCACTACATACAGGAGTCCCTCTGAACCGAGTTTCTCACTGCATATGCTTCCTCGGCCCCCATGGGCGCGCGGCATCGTCCCGGTGGGTTGGTAATAAGGTCCCCTCTCCGGCTAGGGAAAAAGGTGACTTACGCCAACATGCTGATGCCGTATTCGTTATTCCAGCGCTCAAACCTTCGCAGCATCTCGGGTGTGATCTGTCGCTTGAGGGCTTTCGCCGCGGCAATGAACGCGCCCTGTGGGACCTAAAAATTTCTAATATTGAAATCCAGGTGCCACGGAGAAAGGTGGAGCTCCCACAAATGTCGCATTTAAATCTTCTCGCATGGCGATTATTGCAGCCTCTTGGCACATAGCCGTAAGTTCTGCGCCCGAGCACCCGCCCGTCTGTTCCAAACAAACCCAAAAACCGGAAGTTGTAAAATGGCGTCTCAGATACCGTAAGAGGGAAGGAGACGTGAACGTACAAGGGCAGCAAGTGCATCGAGATCGAGAGCAGGATCGACGGCCATGTTGCGTGTCCGAATGCGGAGAATATCAACGCGACCAGCGAGATCTGGCGGTCCCACGTATAAAATGCGATCAAGCCTTCCGGGACGCATCAACGCCGGGTCCTTACGTGGGACATTTTCAAAATGAGAAAGGGGAGTAAGGCGTCCAGTAATGGAATGGGGATGAAGCGGCCCAACTTACTAGTACCTCTGGCCGATTCGTCGCGCCAATGACCGTAACACCCACCAACTCCTCTACGCCATCCATTTCATTCAGCAAACTAAGCAGGACACCCTCGTGCGTGCCACTGTCGACGGCAGAATGCGAGCGTGAGGACGCTAAAGCGTCGATCTCATCCTGCGCGCTAGTCTGCATGTATACGTAGCGAAGGCAAGCGAGGGGCACGTACAAAAAATACAATTGATGGAGATGCGCTACGAGCTTTGCGGAAGATCTCTCTCACGGCACGCTCCGATTCGCCGACGTATTTATTCAACAGCTACGAAGCAAATAACGATTTTTTGCAGACCAGAGCACATGCATTACATTCAGTCCAAAAACCCCGGCCGTGAGCTAAAAAAGAATTACTTACCTCTGGACCGCGAATAGCGACAAAATTCACGCCACTCTCGGTAGCGGTCGCGCGTACCAGCACTGTCTTACTACAACCGGGCGGCCCGCACAGTAACACGCCCTTGGGAGCGCGCACGCCGAGACGCGCGAGCTTCTCCCGATACACGAGCGGCCACTCGACGCATTCGCGCAAGCGGGCGATGGTGCTCTCAAGCCCACCGATGTCAGAGAATCGAACCGGTGGAGTGGCGATCGCGTGCGCGCGCAGCGCGGACGGGCGGACGGTGGGGAGCGCCGCGACGAGATCCGCTGCGGTCAGGTGCGCAGTTTCGGCGGATTGCTGGGTGGAGGTTGGCGATGAAAGACGCTTGATGGCGAGCGTTCCTGCTTCGCGGACGACTGCAGCTAAATCCGCGCCGACGTAGCCGTGTGCACGGGATGCGGTTGCGTGAAGTTCGCCCTGCGTGATGATGTGCGGCGTCTTTGCTAAAAGTACGTTCAAAATCGATATGCGGGCGCTGAGGTCAGGGACTCCTGAAAAAAAAAATACCGGCGTCGCATTTTCAATAAAACCCAGTCCTTTCTCTCTACAACAAGGGTAGAGAAACACACCTATTTCGATCTCGCGATCGAAGCGTCCGGGACGACGGAGAGCAGGATCGATGGAGTTCGGGCGGTTTGTCGTCGCGACGACCAAGATACGTGCGTCCGTCTCGTCGACGCCGTCCATTTCGGTAAGCAGCGTAGCAAC
>Ga0137398_10000791_pt1 | contig 12031 bp, 9 predicted proteins | sample czorhiz216metaG_FD_106659 | JGI IMG/M metagenome (GOLD analysis project Ga0137398, IMG submission 106659) | Vadose zone soil microbial communities from Angelo Coast Range Reserve, California, USA - czorhiz2.16 metaG | ecosystem: Environmental > Terrestrial > Soil > Vadose zone | place: USA...
CATGTCATCCGCTGCCTCGGAGCAAGCAGTGGAAGAAATACACGCCATCTGTCGTTAGCGCGTGTGCCAAGTCCAGCTTCATCTGGCGCCGCAGCATCTTTGTCAGGGAGCATGGCGATGCATGGTTTCGCGAGAGTTTGCCTGGCTCCAGCGCTGTTGGCAGCGGTCGCTTTCGCCGCCGACGATAAGGCAATGGAGAGCATGAAGGCGGATAACGAGGTCGCCCTCACTACCAATCGGATTTCATCATTTTGGCAGGGTGGGCATGCCGTTTATGCCGAAAGCGACACCTACGGGAAACCGCTGCCCGCTTACCGCACCGAAATTCGTTCGCGGTGGACTCAAAACAACCTTTATTTCTTGTTCATCTGCCCGTACGATACGCTCTATCTGAAACCAGCCCCAGATACGTCAGCCGAAACCTTCCAGCTCTGGGACTGGGACGTCGCGGAGGTTTTCATCGGCTCGGATTTCCACAATATCCGGCGCTATAAAGAGTTCGAAGTTTCTCCGCAAGGCGAATGGATCGATCTTGACATCGACTTGACGGCCGCACATCACGAGGAGGGTTGGAAGTGGAACTCGGGATTTAAAATTTCCACGCGCATCGACCGTGCGGCGAAGATCTGGTATGCGGCGATGCGGATTCCTTTCACTGCTATCGCCCAAGGTTCTCCGGCGGATGGCACCACATTCCGCATCAACCTCTACCGCGCTCAAGGGCCACCCTCCCAGCGAAAATATATTGCCTGGCAACCTACGATGAGCGACAGCTTCCACGTACCCGACCGCTTCGGCATTCTCAGGCTGGTGTCTCATCCGGCGCGCTGACGGTGTCGGAGGAATCCCTTCGCCGGTCGCACCCCCACTGTCGCACGCTGACCCTGCTCAACGGAAATTTTTCACCAGCATAATATTGGATTCGGCGAATTCGCCCTGAACATAGAGAATGGATTTGCCGTTCGGAGACATGGCCAATCCCCAACCGGGTTCTTTGTCCAGGGTCCAGAGAGGGATAGTCTTGCGGGTCCGAAAATCGAAGAACTGAATTGTCACTCGAGGTGAGTTGTCGAATCTGAGGAAGTAAATGCCGTCGGAAGCCAGCGCCCAATTCGGCCAACTGCCGCCCCGGACTTCCTCCAACACCTGAGTCTCTTCCCCGCCCTCCAAGGGCATTTTCCACAGGCCTCCCAGTTCGTACTTCGAGTAATAGAGAAAACGCCCATCGGGAGACTCGACTCCGGAGATTCCACCGTGGCGAGTAACCTTGGTCGGAGGGCCACCCTGGATAGGCATCTTCCACAGCTGAAAGGGTTCACTGTCGCGCTTGGAAGCGAAATAGAGCCATTTGCCGTCGCGTGACCAGCTGGGCGAGAGATTATCAGCGCCAGGGAGGGTGGGCAGGAGACGAGGGACTCCGCCCGGCACCTCGACCATGTAGATTTCACTCCGCTCTTTGGGATGAAATTCAAAGGCGATGTAGCGTCCGTTGGGAGACCAGCGCGCGCGTCCAGCGGTTCCGTGCAAGGAAGTGACCTGGTCGCAATTGGAACCGTCGGTTGCACACGTCCAAATATCCCAGAAGCCTAAGCGATTGGACTCGAAGGCAATCTTACTTCCGTCGGGAGACAAGTCGGGACGCATCTTGTCGCCTTTCTCCGAAACCAAAACCGAGGGCGGCGCCTGGTAGTGTTTTTGATCTTTCAGGGCAAGGCGCCAGATGTTGAACTTGGCAACTTTCTGTTCGTAGACCAACTGCTCACCCTTGGCAGGGATGGATGGCCAACCTCCCTCGCCGATCGGACCGGCAACCGGTCGAGGTGCACCACCGGAAACCGCTATTCTCCACAAGCTATCCGGACCTCCACGCGTGGAGGAGAAGACGATTTCGTGGCCGTCCACCGTCCATGCGGGAGGACCGATGATCGGGCGATGATCGAAGGTTAGGCGCCTGGCTTCGCCACCCGCCGCGGGAACGACATAGACATCGTTGCACACACCCGCTACGCTCGAGCGGACGAACGCGACCTGCGAGCCGTCGGGCGAAAACGCCGGTTCAGCGTCGAGTGATCCTCCTGGCGGAGCCGTCAGTGGTTGCGTGCTGTAGTCAGCCAGTGACAGCAACGAAATCCAGGAGCGGGTCGGATCGCCGGCACTGGCCTCAGGGAACGCAAGAAACTTGCCGTTGGGGGACCAGGTGAGTCCTGCTCCCATGGGAGCAGGCCCCATATACACGCGGTGTTCGGTGCCACCCAGCGCGGGAACGACAACAATGGAAAATGTTTTGTCAGGGGAACGAATGAACGCGATGTGGCGGCCGTCGGGCGACCAGGCTGGGCAACAATCTCCGGGATCGCGGCTGAGGCGCAGTAGCGATTTCTCGCCCCCTACGAGCGCCGTGTAGATTCCGGTATTATGCGCACCGTTGCCGTTGCGAAAGGCGACTTGATTTCCGTCGGGAGAAAAAGCGGGGGTGACCTGAAACCCGCCCAGGCCCACAAGCGGCGCCACCTCGATAGACGAGAGTGGTCCTTCCGCGGTTTTCCGATACAGGGCCCAGAGACCAATCGTGCAGCAAAGAGCCAGGAGGGGCACACCTGTTGTCCAGGCCGCGACCCGCGCATGTTCTTTATTCCATGCTCCATCTACACGAGGTGCGGCAACAGGGATCGCCGGGAGCGCAGCATGAATAGGATAGATGAATCGATAACCCCGCTTAGCCACGGTCTCAATGAAGCGGGGCTTGTCGGCAGAATCACCGAGGGCCTCGCGTAGTCTGGCAACCGCGCTGTTCAGGCCATGGTCGAAATCCACAAACGTGTCGGCGGGCCAGAGGCTCAGGCGCAGCTCGTTTCGCGTGACCACTTCCCCAGCTCGCTCCAACAGCAAAGACAAAACACGGAAGGGTTGTTCTTGTAGCTTGACCAGCCGACCTTCCTTACGCAGTTCACCCGCCCTAAGATCAACCTCAAAGACATCAAAGCGAACTACCACCGAAGACGGCCCTGCATCTGGCATCCGGTCACCCATTGCTTGGACGAAATCCAATCACCGAGGTTAGTGACTCAGCTCCTAATCCCGTCGTGTGCTAGCGCGATCTGTGAAAAAAGTCGAGCGTCTTGAGGAACTTGCCCCGTTATCCACAGGTGTAGCAGAGGTGCGTGCTGTTGCATTGTGCACCACTCCCTTTTGACGCAAGAGTTCATCGAGAGCCGGAGGAAAGCCAGCGCGACGAGAGATTTCGGTTGGCAGGTCGTTGCCCGGAATCACGGCTACAAAACCTGAGGACATGATGATGAACCCGCGAGTGCTGTTTCCAGTTACGTTGTTGGCAGTGGTTTGGTTCTGCTGTTTTCGCAGCGTTGCACAAGACCAGGCAAGGGCTCGGCCGGCAGGCGGCGAGGGGATGATGCGTCCCTCTGAGTTTAACTCTCTCCAGCAGAAAGCGCAGGCTGGCGATGCGAAGGCGCAATACTTGCTCGGCTGGTCCTATATGACCGGTGCGGGCGTTTCTCAGGACTACCAAGAAGCGGCTACATGGTTCCGTAAGGCGGTCGCTGGGGGTTCGGCCGAGGCAGAATTTGGGTTGGGTTATCTGTACGAACATGGTCAGGGTGTTGGACAAGATTACCGTCAAGCCGTGACGCACTATATCGCCGCCGCGCAACAGGGCCATTCCACGGCGGAGAACAATCTTGGCTCGATGTACGCGCATGGGCAGGGGGTTCGAAGGAACCTGGGGGAGGCGGTCCGCTGGTATCGCGCCGCGGCCGACCATGGCGAAGTTACGGCCCAATGTAACTTGGCGTCCTTATACTTCCGCGGCAGCGGCGTTGCGCGAGACTATCGAGAGGCGGCGAGGTGGTTTCGGGCCGCCGCCGAGCGGGGCCACCCACCAGCCCAAGAAGACCTTGCGTGGATGTATTACACCGGCACTGGCGTGACACTTGATTACTCGGAAGCCGCGAGGTGGGTGCAGAAGGCAGCCGAACAGGGATATGCTCGTGCGCAAATCGATCTTGGCCGCCTTTATGAGCAAGGAAAGGGAGTTCCGCTGGACTACGTCAGTGCCTACGCATGGTATACGCTGGCGTTGGCGGGAGGGGATGAACGCGGTCGAGCCAGAATGAAAAGCCTGTCCCAGGTGATGACCGAAGAGCAGATCAGCACGGCTGCCGCTCGGGCAGCGCAATTCCCTGAGTCACGATCACCGCGAGTGGGCGTGAGCAACTCAAGCGGGATCGACAGCTCATTTGCTGAGTGGCGGTAAGGAGAAATGATCCGGCTGTGTGAGTTCGTGGGATTCAATCACATCGACGCGCACCGAAATGATCCCCTTCCTATGCAAGGGTCGCCGCGGACCGGCTTCGTTCTCGGGGCGATCTCGGAAACACCGGATTGCGGACCATCCGCGTAGAACCTCCTAGTTTTGCCTCAACCGGCTTGCTACTGATCTCCGATAGAGCCGCGTAGCACGGTGATGGACGCCATAGGAAGCTGGTACAGCGTTTCCGCGCTACCGCTTTCCCTCGACTGGGAGGGTGGGCCGTCGGGTTCTGCGTGTCCCCGTTCTCCTTCGGGGTGCCACACGTATTCGGCGGACCCGAAGGTAATGCGGTCGACTTGGCCGGAGAAATGGCGGCTGCGTTTAGTCTGCGGATCGATGAAAACCACTTTCACCGCGTGATCGTTGTACTGATCCCGATTAACCAGCATCACGGACCACCGTCGGTCCGGACGCTCGACTGCATACGCCGTAACCAGCAGCGTTCCCGCAGCATCGGTCACGTCGCTCGAAACTTTGAAGAGTTTGTGGGGAGCATCGACAGGTTGGACCCACTCCTTGGTAATTACCTGGGTTGCCAAATACTGCGGCGGATAGCCCTTCAGGTTATAGTTTTCATCGAGCATGAGAAATCCGTCATAGTGCCCGGGATGAGGCATGTAGTGGAAAAAGTAGGTACCCTCGGCACCGGCGGTCATCATGGATCCGACATAGTCGGCGAGCCATAGGGCGCTCTTCACAGTCGAAGGCCCGGCGCCGCCTCCGATGTTGCCCTCGGTCATGAAGAATGGAACATTCGGGGGCAAGCCATTGTCCTTCCAAACTTCAACGATGTGGCTGACGTATTCCGGCTCTCGGTACAGGTCGGCCCAAGAGTAAGTGAGCTTATCCTGGTAGGGATAATGCTCGAAAGAAAAGAAGGTGAAGTCGTTCAGGCGGTGGTGGGCTTTCAAGTAGTCAACGAACCGTCCCAGCCATGACACTTTCCCGGCTGCGTCCGGCCACACTTCGACGTCATCAAAGGTTCCCTCGAAGGGCGGTCCGCCAAGCTTGGCCTCGGGGACGAGCCGGTGAATCGCCGAGGCGAATTGCAGGTATAAGGCGCCGTAGTCTTCGGGCAACATGTGCTGGCCGTCGGCCTCTTCTCCCATCTCGATCCAGGAGGTCGCGGGTCAATGCATTATGCATAGAGCACCCGCTGTTCGCCAATACCGATTTTGTTTTGCTTGCTTTTATAGCCGCCAGGCAGGACTCGCAGCCACCGTAGTTACCGTTTCGGCAAGCCATTCGATAGAAACTGCACGGTCACTCTAAGTCCTATGGGCAGTGATTGTGCGTCGTGGGTTAAGTTGATCACCGCCTCTAGAACGTCGCGGTCGACCTGGTCAGACGGATCGCCCGTGTAGACGCTCTTTCTGCCCATGACCGCAGATATGTTCGCCACAGTTCCGCTGAACTTCTTCCCAGCAAGCCCGTCGGCTTGGATAATTACGTTCTGGCCAATCGTGACTTTACCGAGATCTCGTTCGTCTATTTCCGCCTTAACCCGCCGGGCAGAAGCATCTGCCAGACTGAACAAGGTGCGAGGAGTGACTGTGCTAAAGGATTCGCCGGCTCTCGCGTAGACTCGCAGAACAGTTCCGGCAATCGGAGCCTGAATTGCGCACTTCTTGATCCGTTCTTGTGCCGTTCGCACGCGGCCTTCCGCGGCGAGCACTTCGGCGTCTGCCCGCGCCTTTTCTTCCTGCAACGGAGGCGCGGCGAGCAATTCCTCGGTCCGAACGGCGGCCTGGAAGTCAGCTTCCGCCACCCCGAAATCACGATCGGCCTGCTCGTAAGCAGCCCGGGAGATCTCTCCACCCTCATACAGGGAGCGCTGCATAGTCAGCCGTGATGTAGCCTCGGAGAACGTTGCGTGAGCCGCAGCTGTCTTTTTGGTGGCTACTCTTTTTTGCTCGTCACGTGCGCCTCGCAACAAGCGGATCCTTGCTTGACGTGTGCCGTCAGCTTCCGCGAGTGCAGTCTCTAACATGGCCTTCAGGTCATCACAGGCGATTTCCCCCAGGAGTGTGCCTTTGGTTACGAACTGATTCTCTTTCACGTAAATTGCCTTCAAAACGCCATCGGCCGCAGCTCCTACCTGAGTTGTGTCCGAAAGCCCCTCTACTCTTCCAGAAGAGGCGAATACTACCTCGGCAAAGTTGTTCGAGGATGCCTGATGAGCCTGAGCCGTCTTCCTGTCCCGTGAACCCCAGAAGAACGCGGCACTGGCAAGGACGAGAACCATTGCCAGAACACCACTGCCCAATTTGCTGCGCGCGCTCAAGCGTGTTGCCCCTGTGCTTGTGGCTTAATTTGTCCGTCACTCAGAGTGATTGTGCGATCGGCAAATTCTTTCCATCGCGGATCGTGACTGACGACAACAACTGTTTTTCCATTCTGATCGACCTGAGTGCGGAGGATTTGACAGATATTCCTCCCCGCTTCGGCATCTAAAGACGCCGTCGGCTCATCGGCGAGAACAATAGGAGGGTTTCCCGCCAGCGCGCGTGCGATCGCGACTCGCTGCTTTTCTCCAGGACTGAGTTCGTTGGGCTCGCGATCTAGCTTATCCCCCAACCCAAATTGAACGAGTAGCTCTCGTGCCACGACCATTCTGTCAGCTCGCTTACCATCACGAATTTCAAGACCAAGTGCCACATTGTCGATGGCGGAGAGCGAGTGCAAGAGTCGAAAGGCTTGGAAAACGAAGCTTATCTTTTTTCGACGGAGCTCCGTCTTCTCATCCCCGCTCAGTTCATTCACGGCGACGCCGTCGACAAACACCGCCCCCTCGTCGGGCGAGAGTAAACAGCCGAGGAGAGACAATAAGGTGGTCTTTCCACTCCCCGATGGCCCCATAACCAAGGAAAGCGTACCGCGCTCGAAGGTCACTGAAACCCCGCGTAGCGCGCGCACTCGTGCATCCCCCTCGCCGAACGAGATGCGGGCACGCTCAACGGCTAAGAACTGGTCAGGCACGGAACACCCGTCCCGGGTCAACGGTAAGTGCGCTTCGAACCGAAGCGACCGAGGCCAATGAGCACATCAGCAAGCTCAACACAGCCATGATCACAGGTAGCCACCACGGAGTATGAATCCACGGAATCAGAGATTTTGCGTAATTCATGGCCGGAACCACTGCGAGCAGGCCCAGAATGCTTCCCGCCGCGCCGCAAATCAGAGACTGCATCAGCACGATGCGAGCCACAAACACTCGAGAGGCTCCAAGAGCTTTCAAGGTCGCATATTCTTCTATGTTCTCCATGGTGTTCGCGTAGATGGTTTGCGACACCACCACAAGTCCTATCAGAAATCCCAAAACCGCCGCGGTCAGAATCGCGCTCCCAGCACCGGTCTTGATCACCCAGTACATGCGAGACCTGTGAGCGAATTGTTTGCGCGTGAGAACATCGACCTCCGGCAGACGTTGCCTGAGGTTTTGCTGGACGTCCGACACTGAGTACTCCTTGCCGACTCGCAAGAGGATGTACATGCCATCTTCAGGACCGAAACCCAGATAGCGGGCCGCATTCCGATACGACGTGAAAAGCGATGGGACGCCCAGAAACCCTCCAAAGCCTTCGATCTCATGGTCGAGGTTGGCACGGTGCCCATTGATCTCGACTTCTGCCGGTAGCGAGGCCACCTCAATCAGATCTCGGTCGCTGGCATCATAGAGAATCGAATCCGGCGAGCGATTTTCGGTTGTTTCAGCTAGATCGGGAACCGGGAAGTGCTTTCCCAGATTAGAGTCCGCACCAACCAGTGCGACCACCTGTTGTTTTCCATTCGGTTTTCGGTAGACGGCAAATGCCATACACGCTCGGCCCGTTTCCGCCACACCGGGTACGCCGGCGGCCATTTCCCGCACTCGGGCTTCCAGGCTTGCTCCGAATTCGAAAGCCTGCACTCCTCGGGCAGTTATCCAAATATCGAAGTCGCTGGCATCGATAAACCTGGAAGCGGCCTGCAGAAATCCGGCTAACAAACTGCCTTGGAATACCATTAAAAAGACGGCAAAAGATACACCGAGCACCGTTGCCATGAAACGGGCTCGGTCATGAAAGATGTTCTGCCAGGCTAATTTCATGCGCTACCTGCGGGCCCGCCGAGAACACCGAGCATCAATCTCCCGGTTACCACGTCGGCTGTTCTGCCAACAGTAAACCCGCTTCCTCGGCCGATAATGGCTTGGAAAAGTAATATCCTTGCCCATATTTGCAGTGCAGTTTCTTCAGCAACAGCAGTTGTTCAATGGTTTCTACGCCTTCGGCAACCACGTCCAAATGAAGATTCAATGCCATGGGCAAAATTGTTCGCGCAATTTCGGTGTCCTCCCCGTTGCCGATGGTGCTGATGAAGGAACGGTCAATCTTCAAGGTGTCAAGGGGAAAACGGTGCAAGTAACTCAGAGAGGAGTACCCGGTGCCGAAGTCATCGATGGCCAAGCTGATACCGAGCGACTTGATCTGCTGCAGCATCTCTACCGCTGCAGAGGGATCGCCCATGACCGTACTTTCTGTGAGTTCAAGCTTCAAGGCTTCGGGCGGCAGCTTGAGTTCACGCAGTAAACTGCCGATATCCTCTACCAGGTTCGCTTGCAGAAATTGCTTCGGAGAGAGATTGACACTCATGGTGAGCTGGGAATAGGCGTTATAATCTGCCCTCCATTCGGTCATCTGCCGGCACGCCTCCCGCAAATTCCACCAACCCAAATCGCGAATCAGCCCGGTTTCCTCCGCAACCATGATGAATTCTTCCGGTCCAAGTTGTCCCCGCGTTGGATGCTGCCAACGTAGCAAAGCCTCAAAGCCAACAATCTGTCCCGCAGCCAGCGAAACGATCGGCTGGTAAACATTGTGAAACTCCCCGTGTTCGAGGGCGCGGCGCAGATCCGTCTCCAATTGCAAACGAGCCACCACACTGGCGCGCATATCGGCATCGAATATCTCGTAACGCGCCTTGCCCCGAGACTTTGCCCGGTACATCGCGGTGTCCGCATCACGAAGAATGTCTTCGGCTTGCTCGTAGCTGGGGGTGCTTAGAGCAATGCCAATGCTTAGAGAAGTGAATACTTCCCTGCCACCCAACATAAAGGGCGCGGTCACTGACTTCATGAGCCGTTCCGCCGCCTGCTTGGCATCGCCTGGATCCTTAAGATCATCCAGCAGAACAGTGAATTCGTCGCCTCCCATGCGCGCCACTATGAAACCCTCTCCCAGACGGGCGACGGTGTCCGTGGCTCGCAAGCACTTCTCTAATCGAGTCGCCACTGCAACTAACAGTTGATCCCCGACCAGATGGCCCAGGCTGTCGTTGATCATCTTGAAGCCATCAAGATCCAGGAATAAAACGGCAAACAAGTAGTCTTTGCGTCGTTTCGCATGTTTGATCAGGCGCCCCACCCGGTCAGTAAATAGGAGGCGATTCGGTAAACCGGTCAGTGGATCGGAGACCTTGCCTTCCGTAATATCAGTCTGCCATCCCACCATGCGTGAGGTTTTTCCTGAGCCATTGTGAACGGCCAGCCCCCTGCACAGCATCCAACGTAACGAGCCATCTTTGTGTAGCACGCGGTGCTCACTCTCGTACTGGGGGACCAATCCCTTTTGATGGGCCGCAACCTCTTCGTTCACCCGCTCTCGGTCTGCATCATGGATGCGGTCAAACCATTCCTCCGGCTTGTCCCCGATTTCACTTTCCTGGTACCCCAGCATGCTCTTCCAGCGGGGAGAGAAATAAACCGCATTGGCCTGCACATTCCAGTCCCAAAGGCCGTCGTTGGCGCCGCGTGCCGCCAAGGCATAGCGTTCTTCACTCTCCCTCAATCCTTCCTGCGCGCGTTTATGGGATAACTGGGTACCGATGCGTGCCAGGGCGACAGCAAAGTCGATCGGCTTGGTCACGTAGTCGTTGGCCCCTAAGTCCAGCGCCTTGACAACATCCTCGCTCTGATCCTTTGCCGTCACCATGATGATTGGCAGTTCAATCGGAGAGTAGGTCTCCCGCAGCGTCTTTAGCGCCTCCAGCCCGCTGATTTCCGGCATTTCTATGTCCAACAGTACAAGATCGATTGCCTCTTCTTTGACACGCTCCGGCAATTGTCGCGCGCTGGCTGCCAGCACGATCTCGTAGCCTTTCCGTGCCAGCCGGCGAGCAAGCATATCCCGATTCAATTCATTGTCATCTACGATGAGCAACCGACTGGCTTGTGAGTTCATAGCGCTTCTTTCTCGAGGAGACAATTGTGAATCTTGTCGATCAGACGGCTAAATTCTACGGGCTTAGTGTCATACTCATCGCAGCCGGCGTTAATTGCCTTTACCCGATCAGTCACCAGCGCATGGGCGGTCAGTGCGATGACTGGGATGTGACGGGTTTTCTTGTCGGCCTTTAGTCGCCGGGTTACTTCACACCCGTCCATAACGGGAAGGCTTATGTCCATCAAAATTAGGTCGGGCATTTCCGCACCTGCCAACGACAGTGCCTGCTCACCATCGTGCGCGATGACGACGGAATACCCTCTCCGCTGGAGCCTTCTGGACAACATGTCACGGTTCATTTCGTTATCTTCGACTAGTAAGATTTTTGGCATGACTTTCCCTTCCAGAGATCTCAACGTCGACTTCCCCGTGTTTCTGGCCGTGCGATAGGCGGGACATGGGTACCGTGTTAGTTCCAGGGATGGTCGTAAAACGAGTGAGCCGGTGCCTTTCTATAAGAACTGCAAGACGCTCACGGTCAACCGGCTTGATGAGATAGTCCGAGGCGCCTAAATCAAGGCCCCTCGCCTCATTGTCAACGATTGTTACCATGATCACTGGGATCTTCGACAGTTCAGAATCTGCTTTCATCTTGGTCAGGACAGACCACCCGTCGCAACCCGGCATGACGACATCCAGTGTGACGAGGACAGGGCGAACTTGTTTGGCAAGTCGCAAGCCTTCTTCCCCACTGGCCACAGTGAGGACATTGAAGCCCAGTTTTCCCAGGAAACGCGACATAAGTTCACGAACCGCTGCGTCATCGTCAATCACAAGAATCGTATCCCGGCCGGTTTTCATCGCGAACATCGCTTCGGGGGCATCGCCATCCCCCTCTGCCGGTATCGGACCGACAGCCTCTAGTTTGACCTGGGCAGGAATGTGTACTGTAAAGGTGGAGCCTTCACCAGTCTGGCTCTCGACCCCAATGCGCCCCTTCATCAACTGCACAAATCGGTGAGTGATGGCGAGTCCCAGGCCGGTGCCGCCGTACTTGCGCGCGATTGAGGTATCTGCCTGGACAAACTCCTGAAATAGATTTTCTTTCTGTTTAGCGCTAATCCCAATCCCGGTGTCAGTGACCCGGAAGCGGAGCCAGTCCTGGCCTTCTTCCGTGCTTCGATCCACGTCCACGGAGATCGTGCCATGGTCGGTAAATTTACACGCGTTACTAAGCAGGTTAAACAAAATCTGCCGGACCTTTGTAATGTCGGCTCGCATCATGCCGACCTCCTCCGCCAGATGCACCCAAAGAGTATTGCTGTTCTTCTCGATCGCCGGTTGAAGAGTCGTAGCGATCTCCTCGATCATCTCGGACACGTCGAAAGTCTCCAGGTGCAGACTCATCTTTCCAGCCTCGATCTTGGAAAGGTCGAGCACGTCATTGATGAGTGCGAGTAAGTGTTTACCTGCTGATTTGATCTTCTGAAGATCCTGGACA
>Ga0137398_10000792_pt1 | contig 12020 bp, 11 predicted proteins | sample czorhiz216metaG_FD_106659 | JGI IMG/M metagenome (GOLD analysis project Ga0137398, IMG submission 106659) | Vadose zone soil microbial communities from Angelo Coast Range Reserve, California, USA - czorhiz2.16 metaG | ecosystem: Environmental > Terrestrial > Soil > Vadose zone | place: USA...
AATCTCGGCAAAGAGTCCGAAGAAATCATCAACGACTGCATGGTGCTTTCCGCGCTGCAATCGACCGAACTGGCGCTCGAGTCCGGCCTCGGCCACGACCAAATCATCATCTCCTGCAAAACCTCGCGACCGCGTGACCTTATAACCGTCTATCGTGATCTCAGCCTAAAGACCGAGCAGCCCCTGCACCTCGGCCTCACCGAAGCGGGCATGGGCATGAAGGGTCAGATCTGGTCCGCGGCCTCCCTCGGCGTCCTGCTCTATGAGGGCATCGGCGACACCATTCGCATTTCCCTCACGCCGCGTCCGGGCGGCGATCGCCGCGAAGAAGTCTACGCCGCCTGTGAGCTCCTGCAGGCTCTCGGCCTCCGCTCGTTTTCGCCGAGCGTGACCGCTTGCCCCGGCTGCGGCCGCACCACCAGCTCCACCTTCCAGGAGCTGGCCGAGCGCATCCAGGACTACATCCGCGACATGATGCCCATCTGGAAAACGCAATACGAAGGCGTCGAGACGATGACCCTCGCGGTGATGGGTTGCATCGTCAACGGCCCTGGCGAATCGAAAGCCGCCAACATCGGCATTAGCCTCCCGGGCACCGGAGAAGCTCCACGCTGCCCGGTGTACATCGACGGGAAAAAAGATGTCACCCTCGAAGGCAGCTACAATGAACTAGCCGCGGCCTTCCAGTCGCTCGTTGACAGCTACATCGCCAAAAAGTATCCGCGCAAGACCGCAGTTCTGGAAGCCGCCCGATGAACATCACCCGGGAAGATGTGCTGCGAGTGGCGGACCTGGCGTATCTCGATCTCAGCGAATCCGAACTTGAAACCTATCGCAAGCAGATCGACGATGTCCTCGAATACATTGGCAAGCTCAATGAACTGGACACCGCCAACGTCGAGCCAATGGCTCAGGTGCTCGCCGACGATCAGACCGCCGACGCCACATTGCGCGACGATATCGTCGTACCCTGCAGGGTGGCCCCCGAAATCCTGAAGCAAGCTCCCGATCCCGAGCCGCCCTATTTCCGCGTCCCGAAAGTGATCGAGCGCTGACCACCTAGCGCCAGCCTGCTGGCGCACCCGAGTGAGCGATGCCAACAAACCAGAGCATAACCGCAGTACGCGAAGCGCTGAAAGCGAGGAAGATCTCCGCGCGCGAACTCGCCCGGGACTACTACCAGCGCATCGGTGCGCGTAACCCGGAGTTGAATGCCTACCTGACGCTCTCAGAAGATCGCGCCTACGCGCAAGCCGACCGCGTAGACACCCTTGTCGCCGCCGGCGGCCCGTTGCCGCTGCTTGCCGGCGTGCCCATGGCCGTAAAAGATGTCATCAGCACGCGCGGCGTGCGCACCACGTGCGGCTCGAAGATCCTGGAGAACTACATTCCACCCTACGACGCCACCGCGGTCGAGCGGCTTGAGGCTGCCGGCGCCATCATCCTCGGCAAGACCAATTGCGACGAGTTCGCCATGGGCAGCTCCAACGAAAACTCCGCCTATGGCCCGGTGCGTAATCCCGAGGCGCCTGACCGCGTTCCCGGGGGCTCAAGCGGCGGTTCGGCCGCGGCCGTGGCTGCGGGCTTGGCGGTAGTTTCACTCGGCACCGACACCGGCGGTTCCATCCGCCAGCCCGGAGCGTTTTGCGGAATTCCCGCTATGATGCCGAGCTACGGGCGCGTTTCCCGTTACGGCTTGATCGCTTTCGCGTCTTCGCTCGACCGCATCGGCCCGTTCGCCAACAACGTGCGCGATGTCGCCACGGTGCTGCAAATCATCGCCGGACGCGATGCCAACGATTCCACTTCGACCACCGCCGCCGTTCCGGACTACGCCGCTGCAATCGACAAATCCGTCAAAGGCCTGCGCATCGGCATTCCCAAAGAGTATTTCGGCGCCGGCATGGACCCGGAGGTCCGCAAGAAAGTGGAAGCGGGCATCGAACTATTCCGAAAGCTCGGCTGTGAAGTTCGTGAAATTCGCATGCCGCACACCGACTACGCCATCGCCGTCTACTACATCATCGCCACCGCCGAGGCCAGCTCCAATCTTGCACGCTACGACGGCGTGCGGTACGGGCTCCGCGTCGACGGGGATTCGCTGCTCTCCATGTACCGGAAAACCCGCGGCACTGGGTTTGGCGCAGAGGTCAAACGCCGCATTGTCCTAGGAACCTATGTGCTTTCAGCAGGTTACTATGACGCGTACTACTTGAAAGGGCAGAAGGTGCGCTCCCTGATTGCGCAGGATTTCCGCGACGCTTTCGCCAAGGTCGACGCCCTTGTGACCCCCACCTCTCCGGTGCCTGCATTTAAGCTGGGCGAGCGGACCGCCGATCCCCTCGAGATGTATCTAGCTGATATCTATACGGTTACGGGTTCGCTGGCGGGTGTGCCGGGAATTTCGGTGCCGTGCGGAAAAATCTGCGGTAAGCTTCCGGTCGGTTTGCAAATCTTTGGCCCGCCGTTTGGCGAAGGGCGAGCGTTGCAACTCGCGCACGCTTTCGAGCAAGCGGGCGGCGCGACGGTGTAGCTTGTAGCTGGCTTGTTCCGGCCCGGCAGTCAAGATCAACGTGGCAGAGGCAGGGCGTAGTAGCGATCGGGTCGATTCGCCAAAGACTTCGTGCCTGTGCTCGATCCCATCCTCGAGAAGCTGGCCCGCGCACACCACGGACTGCTGCGCGCCGCCGACGCCGTTCCCGCTGCGCTGTGGAAGACCACTCCGAAACCCGGGGCTTGGTCGGCGGCGGAACTGGTCGCGCATCTCATGATCGTGGAGCGGTCCGTGATCCGCGCTGCCGATAAGATCCTACAGAAGGTTCCAAAGCCGATTCCTCTATTCAAGAGATTTCACTTTCCCCTGGCTGCCGTGGAGCTGCGCGTGGTGCGGCGAAAGACCCCGTTGCCCGTTGATCCTGCGCTGATCCGCGAGAAGGAAGGTATGCTCGCGGAACTGCGCGGCGTTCGCGAGCGCACCCTGGCATTCCTCGGCGAAACCGCGGGCCGGGACCTAAGCGTCTACCGTTGGCGCCATCCGTTTCTCGGGTTTCTCGGCGCCTACCAGTGGTTTTCCTTTATCGCTGCACACGAGCTACGGCATGAAAAACAGATGCGGGAGATTGCCGCCGGCCTACCGAAAGTCATAGCACATTCGCAAAAATAGGACATTTTTACCCACGCGTGGGGCTTCCGCAGCTTGCGGTACTAGCCGAAACGCAACCCTCGTAGATTCAAAAAATGCGCATTTCTTGTGGGTTTTAGACACAAAGTACTAGCCGCTTCGTTTTTAGATTTCAGAACGGAACGACTATTGCTCTTCTATGGGTGCAGCTTTTACGATGTCGACAGCATCCAATTGGTAGTCGGCGGAGTAGGGCGGAGAGAACGAGAGGGCCCCGTGGTTACCGTTAAAGCGAGCCAGAAGATATTCACCGATTCCGAGGTCGCTACCCTTACAGGGATTTGTGTAGATCACCTGCACAACTTCGCGAAAAGCCGGCACTTGGGTTTTATCGCCCGGGCCGCGGAAGCTGCGGGAATACAAGCCGACCAGTGGCTTTTCACCCTGTCGGATTTGATGGTGCTGGTGACGCTGTTTCCGCGGTGCACACACTAAGCGCGAGCGCGAATCGAACAGGATTTCAGGCTCTCCGGGTAACCGGAGAGCCTTTTTGATTTTGGGAACGGAAGCACACCGCGGGCATCGGATTCCCTTGCCGAGTCTGAAGCTGCGGCGTTATGCTCGCCTCAGATAGGCAAACCGGTGCACGCACAGCGCATCGGATGGCCTAAGGATCCTCGATGACCCGATCTTACGCCCTCGGCGCCACCCTTTGCATCGCCACCTTGAGCCTATCGGCGGGCGGGAGCGGGTTCGGCCGCTCGGCCTCTAGCGGCCGGGCTTCCGAGACCCAGGAACAACCCACTGTCCAGACCAAGCAGAGATCGGGAGGCGACTCCGAGCCGGCGGCGCGGATCGTGCGGGGCAAAAAACTCATGCTGAAGGATGGCAACTTCCAGCTGGCGCGCGAATATGAGCGGAAAGGTGAGCGAGTACGCTACTTCAGCCTCGAGCGCGGCAGTTGGGAGGAGATCCCTGCAGCCCTGGTGGATTGGGACGCTACGGCCAAAGTGGAAGCGGACTCGGAAAAGACTTCGGCGGCCTTGCTGAGCAAGATCCACGCCCAGGAAGAGGCCACCAAGATCCAGACGGTGCTTGATGTTGACGCCAGTTTGCAGGTGGCTCCCAACGTCTTTCTCCCTCCTGGGGAAGGAATGTTCGCGATCGAGGGGCATTCCGTGACCCCCCTCGTCCAGGTGGGCTCGCAGGTCAAGACCGACAAGAAGACTTTCTTGAAACAAGTGCTTTCGCCGATTCCCATTGTGCCCGGGAAACGCAACATAGAACTGGCGGGCGCCAAGGCCAAGGTGCGCATCAACTCCAACGCTCCGGAGTTTTATCTCCGGGAGGCGCCGCCCGATCCGGATAGCGTCTCGGGCGTGTATCGCAGCAGCCGCCCAGGCGAGTCGGGTCCGGAGGTTGAACTAGTGCACGCAACCGTAAAGGGCAATAAGCGCCAACTGGAGTCCATCCGTAGCCTGTTCGGCCAGGACATCGGGGCCGAGCGTAAGTCCATTGCCATCAACAGGTGGGAAGTAGCCGCTACGGTGTACCGCTTTACGCTAGGCGAGCCCCTGCCACCGGGAGAATATGCCCTGGCAGAGATTTTGCCGGACGGCATGAATCTCTTTGTGTGGGATTTTGGCGTGGACAGCGCGCCAGCCGCGAAACCGGCCAACCAGTAAGCCGAAAAACCTTCCCGATTATTCTTCGTGATCGCGCGGTTTGCCGTCTGGGCCCAGTTGAATCTCGGACTTCTTGCCATTGGTAGTCACCTGCGCTTCGTAGGCGACTAGTTTGTCGGGTTTGGTGAGGGTCTCCACTTTGACGATTTTGCCACTGCCCGCTCGGGATTGTAGGGCTGCTTTCACGGGAGCCGGTAAGGCGTCGACCGCGATTTCTTCCTCGACTTCCACGATGGCGCCGCTAGAATCGATGAGTACGTCTTTGCTGTGCCCATTTACAGACATCTCCGCTTGGTAATAAACCTGTCCCTTTTCCTTTTCTTGCGAAAAGCCGCGAACCGTAGCGCCGACGCTTTGCGCTGCAACCGTTTTTTCAACCGCCGGCGGCAGATCGGCGCGTTTAATTTTCTTTTCCTGAGCGCCGGCGGAGGCTGCGAAGAGAAGGCCGACGACGAGAATCACGTTGAGGCGGCAGCGACGAATCATGCGACGCTCCTGGAAACAATTTCGGGTTGGCTTCGAGCCGATACTGTATCGTCTGAGGCCCAGGATAAACAAGGAATTAACGCTGAACTCCGGGTCCTTGCCGCTGGTTGTTGTAGACGCCTCGGTGGCACTCTGCCGGAGCGCCCGCAACCCGGTAAGAATTCAACAGCAATTTGGAATTTCTCGGACCGCGAGCGCCATTTTTGGAGCGTCCTCTGAGCAGCAGCGTTGCTTGGAATGCTATGGTGCGTTTGCTGCTTTTTTGCGGCCGGACCGTGGCGTCTTAGCCGCTACTGGTTTTCTTCGTCTTCCTTAAAGGTCTTTTTTACCGTGCGCGGCCGTTTCCCCCGGTTCGTAGACATCAGCAAGGCGATCAAGTCCTGCAATTCCTCAGCTCCGAGAATTGACGCATAGTCGGGCGGCATCAGCGAAGTGTTTTCCCGCGCGATGCTGGCGAGCTCCGACTTAAGGAAAAGGTGGAAAGCGCCGTCGAGGGTCTGCAACTGCAGAGAAAAATTGTCTTCATTGCGCGCCATACCGGAGTATTTGTTTCCGCCGAGGGTGGCCACATTTGTCAACACCGCCGCCCGGCCGGCCTTGGCGGGATTAACGATGGCCTCTTGAAGGTCGTCCGGCCCGTGAGTGCTCGCGTAAGAGGAGAGATCCGAGGCGATAAACCCGCCCGCGCCGGCAAGCATGTGGCACTCCGAACACCGCGCTTTGCCGAAGAATAGCAATTTGCCTTGCGCGGGATCACCCGGAAGTTTGGCAACGCGCGTTCGACCTTGCAAGAATCGCAGATATGCCACCAAGGACTGCAAACTGGAATCGTCGAGCGTGGAGAATGCCGGCATTCCCGCAGAAGGCGTCCCGGCCTTAATGCTGTGGGCGATGGCCGCGTCAGACCGGCGTTGCGCGGCCACTCGCGTGGCGATGTCTGGAGCGCGCTCCCCGCCGCGCCCGTCCAAACCGTGGCATGCCGCGCAGCGATTCTCGAACAATTGCCGGCCGAGGGTGCGATCCTTTGGCGATGTCCCGGCGCTTGATATCAAATTAAGAATGAACAGCCCGGCACAAGAAATAATTCCGGCGGCGGCCAACCAAGTCCGTCCGGCGGCGTGCAAAGTACGTGAACAGTGGCCCATCGCGATGGACTCTCAGGACACCATACAACAACCGGCACCGGTAGTGCTGGACCAACCTCTTCAATCGAATTAAATCTCACGTCCGGCTGGTGCAGGCGAGAAAGAAGTGCTAAAGTGCGCGCGATTTCGCGCCATCGGGAGAGAACCCATGATCGCCTCGCCAGCCATTCCACGTTCCCAATTCTTGCGTCGATGCGCGCTGCTGTCCGGCATCTTGCTTGGCGGGGTCCTGGCCCTCGTGTGGCCTTCGGTGGCAAGCACCCCCCAGGCTGCGCCGGTTCCGGACAGCGACGCCGCACTGCTTGAAGGCTTCCGCCACGTGGAGGTCGCCTCCGTCTCTGACGCGCTCGAGCAGGTCGCCGGCCGCAAAATGTATATGACGCACCGCATGCGGCCCATCTTCCCCACAAAATTTGCAGGATTCGCGGTCACCGTACTGCTTAAGAAAGAAAGCAATCACGACCCGCAGGCCCTCACCGGCATGCTGGCGGCCATCGATCACGGCGGACCCAATTCCGTTTTCGTCATGGTCGTCGAAGACGGTGCGGATATCGCCGGCATGGGTGGCTTGATGGGCACGGCGATGGCCTCGCGCAATTTTTCCGGAGCCATCGTCGATGGCGGCGTGCGTGACGTTGCGTACCTGCAGAAAATTGCTTTTCCGGTGTACGCGCTGGGCATTGTGCCCTCCACTTCAATCAGCCACTATCGCTTCGCGGGCGCCAACATTCCGGTGGTATGCGACGGAGTCGCGGTGAACGCCCTGGACATCGTGGTTGCCGATGCAGATGGCGTGGTCGTCGTTCCGCGTGCCTCCGCCACCCAGGCTCTTAAACTTGCGCAGGATCTGGATTTCAAAGAGCACTCCATGTACGCATACATCGAAAAACTCAAATCGATCGAGGAAGCCGTAAAAAAGTTCGGCCGATTGTGAACCGGCGGTGAAGCGCATGCACTGTGAACGCCGCGTCTTGCTTATCGCGCTCGTTTTTGGCGCTTCCTTCCCGTTCGCCGCGGCGCAGGATAAAAACTCGATGACCATTGGCGCCACCATCGACGTTCGCGCCGCCGACCTGCTGTCCCAGCCGGTGGCCGCAAACTGGACTTCCTACAACGGAGACTATTCCGGCCGCCGCTACAGCGCTCTGAAGCAAATCACTCCGGACAACGTCGAACAGTTGCGCGCGCAATGGGTTTTCCACGTGGCCGAGTCGACCGGCCTTGAAGTCACACCGCTGGTGGTCGGCGGAGTAATGTTCGTCAGTTCGGCAAACGATGCCTACGCGCTCGACGCGCGCTCCGGCCGCTCCATTTGGCATTACGCGCGCCCGGTCACGGAAGGCTTGATCGACGATGCCGCGCAGCACCACAGCCGTGGTGTCGCCCTCTGGCACTCGCGCGTTTTTCTCGAAACCGACAACGCCCACCTGCTGTGCCTCGACGCGCGCTCCGGCCAGCTCCTTTGGGATGTTCCCTACGCTGCAGGAAACAAAAACTATGGAGCCACCAGCGCTCCCCTGGTTGTGAAAGACAAAGTGGTCGTGGGCACTTCCGGCGGCGACGATGGCGTGCGCGGTTTCGTCGCCGCGTACGACACCGAAACCGGAAAACTTGCGTGGCGGTTCTGGACCATTCCCGGCCCCGGCGAATCCGGCTCCCTAAGCTGGCCAGGGCAGCTGTATCTTCGCGGCGGCGGCACTACCTGGATGCCCGGCACGTACGATCCGGGGCTCGACACCCTGTACTGGGGCACCAGCAATCCCGCGCCCGATTTTGACGGCGCGCCGCGCCCCGGCGACGACCTATATACCGATTGCGTCCTCGCTCTCGACCCCGATTCGGGCAAGCTCAAGTGGTATTTTCAGTTCACCCCGCACGATCTTTTTGACTATGACGCTACGGAGACCCCGGTCATCGTCGACGCCGCCTACCAGGGTCGACCACGAAAACTCTTACTCGAAGCCAACCGCAACGGCTTTGTCTATGTGCTCGATCGCACGGACGGAAAATTTCTTTCGGCCGTGCCCTTCGTCCAGCAGCTTAATTGGGCGAAATCCATCGACGCCCGGGGGCGCCCGGCCCTGACCGGAATCAAGCCCACCGAGGAAGGCTCGCTCATCTGCCCCGGTTTCTCGGGCGCCACGAATTGGTACTCCCCGGCGTACAATCCGGATACGCATCTGCTCTATTTTCTCGCCCTCGAGGATTGCGGAATGTTTTTCGTGAAGCCCGAAAGCTTTGTCGAAGGCCGGCCGTATTACGCCACGGGCGTCCGCCGCGCGCGCGGCAGGAAGCGCGAGAAGTTGCTGGCGGCCTACAATCTCGATACCGGCGCCTTTGATTGGCGCGCTCCTCAAGCGGGCGAAGGCGACTCCTCCGGCGGGGTCATGACCACGTCGAGCGGATTGGTCTTTTTCGGCGACGATTCCGAATCGTTGGAGGCCGTGGATGCCAGGTCGGGCAAGCCGCTGTGGCATTTCACCACTGGTCAAAAATTTCATGCCTCGCCCATGAGCTACGAAGTCTTGGGCAAGCAATATGTGGCCATCGCATCGGGCAGCGATATTTTCGCGTTCGCACTGCCTTGAATGGGTTAACCGAGCTCAGGGGCGCATCAGAACGGATTTGGAAATTCACAGGAGGAGAACACCATGTTTTCGAATCTTTTCACTCGCAGGGCCTTTGCAGCGCGCGTCGCCACACTGTTTCCCGGCCTGGGCCTGGCCGCGGCCGTGCCCGCATCTGCTTCCCCAGAATCTAGGGACGATCTGGTTCAAAAACGCAACTGGGACGGCAAACCGGCCGATCCCAACTCCTTCATCACTCCTCTGATCATCCACAATGACGTCATTTACATTGCCGGGCAGGGTGCGCATTCGCACGACACGGGCGAGAATTTCCCGATGGACATTGAAAATCACACCAAGCATGTCATGGAGAACGTAAAACACCTGGTCGAGACCGGTGGCGGGACCATGGATTCCATTTTGCAGCTTACCGTGTACCTCGCGAAAATCGACGACTACGACGGCATGAACAAAGTCTTCAAAACATACTTCCCGCATGGCGGCCCGGCGCGCACCACCGTGGCGGTAGCCAATCTGCCGGGGAACTCGCTGGTGGAAATTAATTGCACCGCCGCGGTCACGCGATCGCAGCCGCATTTTCTTCCCGCAAAAAGAAACGAGAAGGAGTGAAAACCATGGCGCTAAATCTGAAAGGGACCCGTCGAAATTTCATGAGCAGCCTCGGCGTGCTGGGCGGAGCGATGCTTCATCCTGGAAAGCTCTTCGCGCGCCGGGCGGCGGCCGGCCCGCCGGAAATCAAGATTTCCGGCTTCGGCGAAACCGGAAATGTATACGAGGAGCTCGGCGTGGTCACGGTCATCAATGGCCAAGGCACCATGACCATGCTCGGCGGGTCGCTGATGCGCCCAGAAGTGGAAGCGGTGATGGCCCTCGGCAGCCTCCATTTCTGCAGTATTCCCGCACTGGAGGTTGCTGCCGGACGGCGCATTGCCCAGATGCTGAAGCTTCCCGACGGCTATACCGCGCTGGTGACTTCTGGCGCTGCGGCAGCCATGCAATCCGGACTGGCAGGCATTCTAACCGGCGACAACGAACAATTCATCCAGCAGCTTCCCGATCTCACCGGAATGAAATCCGAAGTGATCATCCAGAAATCGCACCGCAACCCTTTCGATCACCAGCTTCGTTCCACGGGCATCAAGCTGGTCGAGGTCGAAACGCGCGACGAATTGCGCAAAGCCGTCAATCCGAAAACGGCCATGCTGCACTTCACCAATTTCGCCAACGCCGCGGGACAGATCAAAGTCGATGAATTCGCCAAGCTGGGAAAAGAGCTCAAGGTTCCCACCTTTATCGACGCCGCCGCCGACACGCCTCCTGTTTCCCATCTGTGGGACTACACCCACATGGGTTACGACCTCGCGGCGTTCAGCGGCGGCAAGGCCATTCGCGGGCCCCAGTGTGCCGGTTTGCTGATGGGGCGCAAAGATCTCGTGGCCTACGCGCTGCTCAACAACAGTCCCCACGAAGACACGCTGGGCCGCAGCCAAAAAGTCGGCAAGGAAGAAATCGTAGGCATGGTCAAGGCCATCGAAAGCTACCTGAAGGAAGATCATGAAGCGCTCACCAAAGAATGGTGGCGCCGTCTCGATTCCATTTCCGCGGAGATAACGCACATTCACGGCGTAACCGCCGCGTTTTCCGTTCCGGAGATCGCCAATCACGTTCCGCATTTACAAATTTACTGGGACCCGCGCTATATTTCCTTGGCTCCGGAAGAAGCCGCAAAACTTTTGCGCTCTGGCCGGCCTTCGATCGTTCTGGCGCCCAGCGAAAATGGCTTGGTCATGAACTCCTTCCAGCTCCAGCCCGGCGAGGAAAAAATCATCGCCGAGCACCTGGTCGAACTCTTCCGCGCGCACGCCGCATGAGCGAGCGGTCGAGCCGCGTCCGCTGGCTGCTCGTTATTTGGCTGTTTGTTCTGAGCGCCATCGCGTTTCTTGACCGCGTCAATCTCAACGTCGCCGCCACGCATCTGGCTCGGGATTATCATTTATCCGATGTGCAGCTCGGCGCGCTGTTCAGCTTTTTCCTGCTCGGCTACGCAATTTTCCAGACGCCTGCGGGTTGGCTCGCCGACAAATGGGGTCCGCGCCGCGTGCTTGCCGGCGGCGTGATTTGGTGGGGTGTTTTCACCGCCGTCACCGCCTCGGTCCCCACTGCGGCGCACCATCCATTGTTCTTGCTGATCCTCGCGCGCTTTTCTCTCGGTGCCGGCGAGGCGGTCATGTACCCTTCCTCAAATCAGTTCATCGCCCGCTGGATTCCCAGCGAACAGCGCGGCATCGCCAATGGCGTGATTTTTGCCGGAGTCGGCGTGGGCTCCGCGCTCGCACCCCCGCTGGTTACCTATGTCATCCTAAGTTACGGCTGGCGCTCTTCGTTCTGGATTTGCGCCTTCATCGGTTTCGCCGCGGGGGTGATCTGGTTTCTCGCCGCGCGCGACACCCCGGAACGCCACCCGCTGGTTTCTCCATCGGAGCTGGAAACCATCCGTCGCGGCCTGACGCTGGAATCGATTCCTGCCGCAGACCGCAAGGCAGTTCCCTGGAACAGGATCCTCACCACCCGCTCCGTGCTGTTGTTGACCATGAGTTACTTCTGCTACGGCTATGTTGCCTGGATTTTCTTTGCGTGGTTTTTCACTTATCTCGCGCGAGTGCGTGGCCTGAATCTGAAAGCGAGCGCCTTCTATGCCACGTTGCCGTTCCTGGCCATGGCCGTGACTTGCCCGCTCGGCGGCCTGCTGAGCGATTGGCTCACGCGCCGCAACGGTCGCCGCCGCGGGCGCTGCGGCGTCGCGGTGGCAGGAATCGCGCTCGCCGGAGTCTTCCTGGCCTTCGGCTCGAGCGTCGCCAGCGCGCGGTTGGCCAGTGTGATCCTCGCCGGTGGTGCCGGCGCGCTCTATCTCTCGCAAAGCTCGTTCTGGTCCGTAAGCGCCGATATCGGCGGCGCTTTCTCCGGGTCTGTCTCCGGCTTCATGAACATGGGCGCG
>Ga0137398_10000795_pt1 | contig 12006 bp, 10 predicted proteins | sample czorhiz216metaG_FD_106659 | JGI IMG/M metagenome (GOLD analysis project Ga0137398, IMG submission 106659) | Vadose zone soil microbial communities from Angelo Coast Range Reserve, California, USA - czorhiz2.16 metaG | ecosystem: Environmental > Terrestrial > Soil > Vadose zone | place: USA...
CGGTGCTCGAGCCGCTGGCCTCCACTGAATCCTGCCTCACGCAAGACGAGCGCGACCTTGGTTGTTGCTTGCTGGACATCGGCGGCGGCACTACGGAGCTCATCGTCTACGGTGGCGGCGTGGTGCGACACACCAGCGCTGTGCCTGTGGGTGGCGATCACTTCACCAACGATCTCGCGGTCGGTTTGCGTACTCCGATTCCGGAAGCCGAGCGCATCAAGCGTCACCACGGCTGTGCGGCTCTGTCGCTGTTGCCGGAAGACCACGCCATCCAAATCGCCAGCGTCGGCGACCGTCCGCCGCGCACGATTTTCGCGCGCCAGCTTACCGACATCATCGAGCCGCGCGCCCAGGAACTGCTGGCGCTAATTCGCGATGATTTGCAGCGCGCCGGGCTCGACAAGCAAATTCCTGCGGGATTTGTGCTTGCCGGCGGCGGCGCAAAGCTCAACGCGCTCATCGATCTTGCGGAACAGTATTTCCACCTGCCCATGCGCATCGCGGAGCCCAAAGGCCTCGCCGATCTGCCGGAGCAGGTGGCCCAGCCCGAATATGCAACGGTTGTCGGTCTTGTGCTGTACGGTGCGAAAGCGCGGCGGGCGGCGCCGCAGCGCGCCGGAAATCTGGTATCGAAACTTAAATCCATGTTTGCCGGCGCGTCGTAACCCACCCGAGCGGCACGCAGCGAGCATGGAAAAGAACGAGGGGCGCATGAACAAAGACACGGGAATCCGGATGAGCTTCAGCGAGGAGCTTCAGCCGGCGAAGATCAAGGTGATCGGCGTGGGCGGCGGCGGGTGCAATGCTGTGAACCGCATGATTCGGGCGAAAGTCGAGGGCGTCGAATTCATCGCGGCAAATACGGATTTGCAAGCGCTGAAGCTGTCCCAGGCGCCGGTGAAGCTGCAGCTTGGCGCGAAACTGACGAAAGGATTGGGCGCGGGCGCCAATCCCGAGGTCGGGCGCAAAGCCGCGCTCGAAGATACGGAAAAAATTATCGAAGCGCTCGAAGGCTCGGACATGATTTTCATCACCGCCGGCCTCGGCGGGGGCACGGGCAGTGGCGCCGCGCCGGTCGTGGCATCACTGGCCAGCGAACTCGGTGCGCTGAGCGTGGCCGTGGTCACCAAGCCGTTTGCGTTTGAAGGCAAGCGCCGCATGCTGCAAGCGGAGCAAGCGCTGCAAGAGCTCATCAACGCGGTCGACACCGTCATCGTCATTCCCAATGAACGCTTGATGGAAACGGTGGAGCGCGGCACGAGCTTCTTCGATGCGTTCCGCATCGCCGACGACATCTTGCGCCAGGCGGTGCAGGGTATCTCTGACATCATCACCGTGCCCGGTATCATCAATCGTGATTTTGCCGATGTGAAAGCCATAATGCATGGTCAGGGCTACGCAGTAATGGGCACCGCCGTGGCCACTGGCACGAATCGCGCGGTCGACGCCGCGAATCGCGCAATCGCCAGCCCGCTGCTCGAGGACAACACCATTCAGGGAGCGCAAGGCATCCTCATCAACATTTCCGGCAGCTCCAGCCTCACGCTGCACGAAGTGCACGAGGCTTCTTCGGTCATCCAGAAGGCCGCCCATGAAAACGCCAACATTATTTTCGGCGCCGTGCAAGACGACCAGATGAAAGACACTGTGAAGATCACCGTGATCGCTGCGGGGTTCAAGGACGCCAACAAGAAGCAAGCCCAGCAGCGGCCTTCGTTCCTGCCCAAGACTTGGAAGGCCGGCCGCGAAGTGCCTGAGCCGCCGCAACAACCGCAGCAGCAAGCCAACATTGTCCACCAGGTCCAGGAAAATGTTCGCGAAGTCGCCCGCGAAGTGCCTGCGGACGACTTGGACGTGCCTACGTTTCTGCGCCGCCACGCACAAAAAGCGTAGCGCCATTCCAACTGTGAAACTGTTCCTTGCTTGCGTTTCCACCTGAGGGCTTGAGATAGAGTTCCGTCCGCTATTGTTCCACCGATCAGTGGCGCCGTCCGAAGGCTTCGCGATATTGTTTTTACATTTCGGTACTTGACTCGGGCAAATCTATAGATAAAGTTATGCTGCCTATAAGCGGAATCCGCCCTTGAAGCACTGGATGCGTTCGCGCGGTCCCTCCGGGTTCTCCCCGCCCCCGGTTATAAGGGTGGAAATCCTGACTTAAACATCTGGAGGATCCATGCGAAACACTCTGCTGGCTGCAAGCCTTCTTGCGATGGCTTGTGGCCGTGCTTCCGTTGCACGCGCTCAGGAAAATGGAAACACCGCCCGGCCAAAAGCCTACACCGCGGTTCGGCCGCTGTGGGGGACCGATCACGAGTCCGTGAAAGCCGCTATCGACAGCGGCAGTAGTGGAATGATTCCTCTGTGGAATTTCACAGTGTCTTCGACTCGGGATGGAAACACCTATTCGGGCACCATGGTGGGTCAAAGCGCCTTCACCGCGCAGAACACGCAGACCACCATCCCCACGCAGATTATCCCTGTCATCTTCACCATGCCTGACGGCGGGGTATTCGATCCCACGGCACCGGACCCGTGCGCCGGGAATCGTTCAACGGTGAGCCTAACGCTCGGATCGCCAATCGTCAGCTCCGCACATTTTTCTTTGAATGGGGTGAACGTGGGGATGACCCAATACATTGATGCGTTCCAGCGCGCGAACTTTTGGTCCGAAGTGGCGCAGACCAACTACCACACCTTGCTCGGTGTCACCACTCTGCCGGCAGTCAAAGTTCAGGTGCCGCAAAGCCGGGGCGCCACCTTCGATGATAAGGCGCTTTTCGGTGCCTGCGGATCCACCGGGGTGATTGACATCAATTGGTGGGATCCGTTCGTGACCGGCACGCTCATACCTGCGCTCAGTTCGCAAGGTGTTAACCCCACCACGTTTCCGGTATTTCTCTTCGACAACGTGGTTATGTCCGTCGGCTCGCCAAGCTTGTTTAAGAAATGCTGCATCCTCGGATACCATGGCGCGTTCGGCCTTCCGGTTCAGACCTATTCGCCGTTGGACTTCGATACCAGCGGGATTTTCGGTTCCATCCTGGACACCTCGATTATGGCGCACGAAGTAGGTGAATGGATGGATGATCCACTCGGTAACAATCCCACACCGGCATGGGGACATATCGGCCAGGTGGGTGGTTGCCAGAATAATCTCGAAGTGGGCGACCCCCTGACCGGCAGGAACCTGCCCCCGGTGCGTATGCCGAATGGCTTTACCTATCATCTCCAGGAGTTGGCGTTTTTCTCCTGGTTCTACGGCTCACCTTCCATCGGCGCTGGCGGACTGTTCTCCGACAATGGCACGTTCACAAAGGATGCGGGCCCGGTTTGCCAGTGATCGGTGCGGGAGGAGCTTCAACCTTTGAGCTGCGGTTCGGCTAAGGCGCTGGCCATTCTGCGTACTTCATTCTCGAACCGCAGGTAATTTTTGCTGCCATAGGGGAGTTGCGTGCCCAGTCCGGAATGAAATTCGCAAGCATTGGATTTTTGCGCGACCAGAAGAATGTTGCCGGCGTTGATGCCACTGCCGGGAACGATGATAGCGCGCTCTCGCGCCTGTGCAACGAGGTTCGCGAGGCTATACACGCCTTCGGGTGCGTTTGGTGCGCCGCCGGAAGTGAGGATGCGCGCCGCGCCGGTCTTGATGACGTCTTCGAGCGACTTGAGAAGATCAACGCAGGCATCAAACGCGCGATGAAACGTGACCGGCAGCGGGCGGGCGTCCTCCATCAACTCTTTTGTGCGCAGCACGTCGATGCGGCGATCTTTCGTCAATAAACCGAAAACTACGCCGTCCATGCCCAGCCGCTTGGCATTTTCGATAGCGCTTCGCATACGCTCGAATTCTGCCACGGAATATACGAAATCGCCGGCGCGCGGCCGGATCATCGCGAAAATCGGCAGCTGAACTTGCCCGCGAACCTGACGCATCAGCTCTTCGCCAGGGGTAAGTCCACCCACGGCCAGCTTGGCGCATAGCTCGACACGATGTGCCCCGCCGCGTTCAGCGGCCATCGCCGCCTCGACCGTCTCCACTGAAATTTCAAGAAGGTAAGACCTCGCCACAGGCGGAATACTAGCAGGCCGGGTCTCGGCAGGGCGGATAGTTTAGTGCCGTAAGACGTCGAAGTGCGAAATCGCGAAGCCCATGGCTGCGCCAATGAACACATCGGAGGGAAAATGCGCGCCGGTGGTCACTCGAGAGAAGCTGATCGCCGTTGCCAGCGTATACGCGACATAGGGCACCCATTTGTGATGCCGGTAGCGTCGAGCGAAAACGTCGGCCACGGAAAACGCCATCATCGCGTGTCCGGAAGGAAAGCTGCTGCCCTTGCCCAGGAAGGAATTATGGGTTGCAAAAAATGTGTCGTTGTACGCGCCGTTCCGAGCAAATTCTGACGGACGCGCGCGACGCGTGATGGCTTTCATCACCACCATCAGCACCGAGTCGTTTAGTACCGCCTCGCCCGCCAGCAATCCCGTGCCTTGTCCGTAAGAGTCGTGGCGAACCAGACTCACCGCATAAAAGCTGACAGGAATGATGGCGATCAGTCCGCCGCTCACGGAACTCTTCAATACTTTGTTATAGTCGGTAAAAAGGTCAGTCTGCCGCACCTTGCGTTCCAGGGCCGGGTCTTCCTTGATAAATGCTGCCGTGCCGCCCACGATGATCGCCGTCGGGAGCCAGTTCTTTCCCTTGCCCACCTTGACCGGAAAAAGCCACATGTCTTTCTGGTCGTGCAAGAACCTCATGGGCATCTTGCGCCAGGAAACTTCTAGATGCCCAGGATCCGGTGCGGGACGCGCGCTCGAAGCCGACGTCGAAGAATTGTCCTTCGCGGTTGTATCGGAGGATTGCGTCGCCGCAGCTGGCCGGGAAATCTCCTGCGCCTGACCCGAAACCGGTGAAGATGTGAACCAAAAAAGAATTAGAGCGGATGCCGTACCGAAACGGGAAAGGCGCAAGAAATGGAACATACGATGAAGAATCCCCCCTGAACCCCGCAGCCCGACCGGGAGGATCCGCAGCGGATATCCACGGTAGTTAAGATGAAGGCGTGACACAAAAGGTTCCTCAGTCTCCCCCGAAGGCTGGCCTTCTCTAGAGACACCCCCCGGTGAGGAACTGCGTTAGCAAGCGATTGGCCAATCCACTCTTCTTCTTGTCGGCGACGGTGCGCTCGACGCCCGGCAGCGCTGGCTGCTTGCTCCAGGCCACTCTTGTGATAGGCTTGCGCCCCAGATAATCCGGTCTCCGGATTTTTTTAACCCCTTAGTGGGTCGGAAATGGGTAAAGGAGGCCTCTCCATGAAAATCCGTTTCGCGTATGCAGGCTATTCGCTGGCTGCGCTCAGCTTGGTTTTGGCGGGTTGCCAGGAGTCCTACCACGACAAGGAAGAGCACTACGTTCTGATCGCCGCAAACATTAACGTACCGTACTGGCAGGAAGCGGACGCCGGGCTGCGGGACGTCGCGAAGGAGATGGGCCTTGGCGTCAAAGTCGAAATGGACGGACCCGCCAGCTTCTCACCGAAAGAAGAAGTAGATGCCTTCCAACGAGCGGTCTCGTCGCACCCAGCAGGAATTCTCGTCTCCGTTGCGAATCCGGAAATGTTTCAAGCGCCGATCGCCGCGGCCGTGGCCGGCGGTATTCCGGTGATCTGCCTCGATTCTGACGCGCCCGATTCCAAACGCGTGATGTTCATCGGAACCGATAATTTTCGCGCCGGACAGGAAAGCGCTAAGCGCATGGCCGACATACTAAAAGGCCATGGCGATATCGTGATCATCACCATTCCCGGCCAGCTCAATCTGGATGAGCGGGTGCGCGGCGTGAACGAGGCTCTGAGGAAATATCCCGGCATAAAGGTGGTGCAGACCATCGATGACAAAGGCGATTCCAACAAAGCCTACGACGGTCTCAACGCGCTGCTCTCCGCCAAGAAGCAAAAAGTTGACGGCGTTCTCTGCCTGGAGGCTTCGGGCGGAGCCGGCGCCGCCAGCGCCCTACACCGCGTGGACATGACCGGTAAGATCGCCATCGTTTCGTTCGACAAAGACCCGGAAACGCTGGACTGGGTTGACCGCGGCGGAATCAATGCCACCGTGGTGCAAAAGCCCTACGTCATGACCTACTACGGGGTGAAATTTCTCGATGACTTGCATCATAACGCGGTCCACGATTTCAAGGATTGGCGCACCGCACCCGCCGCGCCTCTGCCCTCCTTCGTCGATACCGGTACGGCGATCGTCGACAAGAGCAACCTCGCCGTTTTCCGCGAAGCGCTGGCCGCGCACCCGAAGCCGATGTAAGCGTATGTCTAAGCTAGGCCGAACGAGGCGAACGTAGTAATCGCTGCGCACCCCAGCGCCACGCCCAGAACAATTCCTGCCAGCACGTCACTCAGGAAGTGCATGCCCAGAACAATGCGCGACACCGCGATGCTGAACGCTACAAAAAACAGCGTACCTTCCAGCGACGGATAAAAATAACTGACCACCAGGGCAATCGAAAACGCGGTCATAGTGTGTCCGGAAGGGAACGAGAACTTGTCTGGAGGCAGCACCTTGGACCAGCAATGGGGCTCGACCTGGCACGGCCGTTGCCGCTGGCTCAACCGCTTTAGCATTTTAAAGACCAAGATACCCACCCCTGCCGTGGCGCCGGCCGCTCCGATCGCAGAGAAGCGCTGCGGGCCGCCGTAGAGCACAAGCAAGATGCCCAGTCCATACCACAGCCAGCCATCGCCCATGCGTGTCGCGGCGATCATCCAGTAGCGAATCCACCGCGGTGCGCGCCAGCGGTTCATCCGCTGCATTACGCGGTAGTCGCGGCGCTCGATAAACCCCCAGACACTGCGTGCGACGGTCATCTGGTGACCTCAAGGTTCGATCAGAGACGTCCCCAAGGCTTCAATGGGCCAGTTTCGATTCCAGGCTGGTGCCCAACGGCCTCAGCAGACGCCTAGTGTTCCGTTCGCCGTCTAGTTTTGCCGACCATTTCCGGCAGAAGAGAATTTCGTTGAGCCAGTGCGCGGCGGTGAATGCCGGGACAAACGCCGCCAGCGGCGTCAGCGGTAACGTCCACGGCTCGGCATAAAGGAGCGAACGCACGACCCGATACACGTCCGCGGTGATCTTGCAATAGCTGCCGTGAACACCGCGGACGACGCCGTGGCCCGCCCGCAGGCCCGCCAGGAATTCTTCCGCGTTGAGTGCACCGGGAACTTCGGTGTAGGTACGGCCAACGCCGGCAATCGTGTGCGAATCGCTGCCTGCGATGTCAATTTTGCCCAGCCGTCTGGCAAGCCGTTCCGCCTCCTGGTTGGCGCGCGGCCACATCTGTCCATTGCGTGTCTCAAACGCGGGAACGCGGGAAGCGCACCATTGGAAATCGTCTTCGTGGCGGCGCCCGGTCAGGCCGGAAAAGACGTGGTTCACGCTGAAGAAAAGCTTGCGCCCCGTGAGATAGGCCAGCAACCTGAGAAAATCGGTGCGCCGGCGCTGAATTTCCGCGTGATCCCGCTCCACGATTCCATAAACGCCCAGATGCATCTCCGTCCCGCTGGGCATTTGTACCGTCACTTCCTCGCTCAAGAAAAAGTCGGGGTAGCGGCGGAGCACCTCCACGCCATCGATGGAATCATGGTCGGTTATGGTTGCGATGGACATGCCGAGGCGCTTGAGCCGCTCATAAACTTCCACAGGGTCGTTGTAGGACTCGCGGCAGAAGCGGTTCAAGCCCGGCGCGGTGAACATTCCCGAAGCGAATGAATGGACGTGAAGGTCGCAGCGCATGAGCTAATCTTCGCCGAGACGATATGAACAGCCTGTGAAGAGGCTACGAATTCTGCGTAAATGTGACCATGGAACTGGTTGAGCGTACGTGACTTCCCCGCTTATCCACATGGCATTGGGTGTGCCCATATCGCGAAACCCAAGCCCATGGCACAATGCCGGCAATGAAGAAAGTCCATGTGGTGTTCCACGATGCCGGTGGCGGTCATCGCAATGCCGCCGTTGCTCTCAACACGATTGCCGAGCAGCAGCAGCGCCCCTGGGATGTGGAGTTGATTCAATTCCAGGAAATAACCGATCGGCTCGATATCCTACGTAAACTTACCGGTATTCGCATTCAGGAGCAGTACAACGTTCTGCTCCAGAACGGCTGGACGCTCGGCAGCGTGTATCTTTTGCGCTTGCTGCAGGCCACCATCCGGCTTTTCCATGGGCCGCTCGTGCACTTGTTGGAAGACTTCTGGCGCCAAAAGCCAGCCGATCTGCTGGTTTCGGTGATTCCGCACTTCAATCGCGAGATTTGCGAGAGCTGGAACAACGTTTACCCCGGCCGTCCCTTCGTCACGCTGATCACCGACCTCGCCGATTTCCCGCCGCACTTCTGGATCGAGCCGCTCAAAGAGCAGTACGTGATCGCCGGCACCGAACGCGCCGCAATGCAGGCTCGCACGCTAGGCCACGACGACGCCCATATCTTCCGCACCTCGGGAATGATTCTGCGCCCCGACTTCTATGCGCCGGACCACTTGGACCCGCTCGCCGTGCGCAATGAACTCAGCTTGCAACCCGATCTATGCACAGCCATCGTTTTGTTCGGCGGCCATGGCTCGAAGGTGATGTATGCCATTGCCGAGCGCCTGAACGCCGAGCAGATGCCCTTGCAGCTGATCCTGATCTGCGGGCGCAATGAAGAGCTCGCTGCGAAATTCCGCGCGCGAACGTGGCGGATGCCGGTGACGGTAGTTGGCTTCACCAAGGAAATTCACAAATTGATGCACGCCGCCGATTTCTTGATTGGCAAGCCCGGGCCCGGCAGCATTGCGGAAGCCATGGTGCGCAAACTACCAGTGCTGATCGAATCGAATGCCTGGACCCTCCCGCAGGAGCGCTACAACGCCGAATGGGTGGTCGAAAAGCGCGTGGGCATCGTGTTGAAGAGTTTTCGCCAAGTCGTTCAGGGCGTGCGGCAAATGCTGCAGCCCGTTACTCTGGCGGAGTTCCGCAAGAACATCGAAGCGCTTGAGAATCGCGCCATCGTCGAGATTCCGGAGATCCTGTCCAAATTGCTCGGAGAACCGCCGCGAAGGACGCCAGAATAGTTCTTCCGTTCACGATTGAAGCTGAACCACGAGCGTTTGCTTTATAGCTGCGCGTGTTCGGCGCGATCGCGATGATGCAACCGCGGGCCCGCGCCGGGATTGTCTCCCGCGGAACGTCTGTGCGGCTTTGCGCACGAAACGGCCCACCAGCGCGATGCATACCTGGGCAGCTCGCACATTTTCACGCAGCTCCCCAAGCCACGCGAAGGAGCGCAGCGGCAATAGCAGCCCGGAGCAGCCAGTGCATGCAAACGCCCGGGTGTGTCGGCGACGAGGCTCCACGTCGTCGCCAACAGCGGAAGGCCAGCTAAGAAGAGTCTGCGCAGAACCCGTTTCTGCAGATTTCCAGGGTCACCGGACATGGTCATTTCTGGATTGTGTTGCCGTTGCGAATGAAAACCGATAGCGCCGCAAGGCTGAAAAAATTGTAACCAAGGTCCTAGAACCGGCTTGTCCGTTGTTTTTCTGGGGACCAACGAGCCGCGGAGGGCAGCGCTTCCCGTTACAGTTTTGTTGGCCGTCCCAAACTGACTTTCCTGCACCGATTTGGGCCTGTACTTCTGGGCTCCTCTGCGGCTATTTCTATGACGGTGCAGGTACTTATCCCTGGGCGAGCGCCACGATGAGTTGGCCAGGAGCGTGCAATGGCAAGAGTGTTGGCGCGTTCTAATGACGAGTTATGAAGAGTGGCGAGCGAGGGGGAAGGGGCTTGCTCGCCGCTTTTCAGAATTCGTTCCCACCTGCCTCTGAGAGGGAAGCTAGGGATGGATGACCCCACGCGTCGGTGTGAAAACGACACTGACAATGGAGCGCGTCACTCAGGGGCTCTTGTTCCCAAGCAAGGGCCCCACTTTTTTGCCCGCTTCCTTTACCAGTGAAACAGCCATTTCTGGCGGTCTTCTTTTTGTCTCGTCCAATGCTCGCGCGGAGATCCGTTCCCGCTAATTAACCTTTCGCGTCACCGCAATATTCAATTGCCGCAGCACGTGCGCTACTTCCGTTTCGCGCAGCCGCGAGGCGTCGTACTCAAACGACAATTTGTTGTTGTCTTCCACGCGAAAGCGCCGCAAGCCATAGGTGTTCGCAAAGCTGCCGAGATTGCTCAGTTGCTCATCGTTCAGCGGGGATTGCAGTTCGTAAGTAATTTCCACGAGGGTCATGGGCCGGCATTATAGCAGCCCACGCACAGATGCGCCTGGCAACGTGACCTAAGCGGCCTTCGCCGGAACAACTTCCGCTTCCTGCGGTTCTGTCGCGTCTTTTCGGCTGGCCACAATCAACTGCCAGAGTGCAACTAGCACGACAACGCTTCCAATGGAGATTTCTTTTCCGACTGTGCGGTCCCACGTCTGTGCGAATTTTATTTCCATGCGACTCGCTCCCGCCGGGATTACCACCATGAGTTGTCCGGTCTGCGGATTATCTTGGATCGCGGCAGGATTGCCGTTGACGCTTGCTCGCCATGCAGGGTACGCCAGCAACTTCAAGTTGACGGTCATAGGATGCGGCAAGTCTGCGCGGATCACCTTTCGTTCCGGCGACCAGAGTTCGACGTAAATGCCTCGCGACGTGGCGGGTTGCTGGGAAAATGGCTCGACCGGTGCGATCAGAGGAGCGTCTGCTGGCAGATCGCGGCCTTTCCCGGCCAGTGGTGTGTACTCTAGCAATCCCGCGTATCCCCGGCCAGAGTGAAATTTGTCCGCGATTTCCGCGACCAAGTGAGGATTGACTTGCTTCGCGTAGACAATGGTGGCGTCAAACGCGACCAGCACGAATCCCACGATGGGCAATAGAATTCGCGTTCGCTTGGACTGAACTAGCACGAAGGAAAGCAAGAGCGCAGCGGCCGCACACATCGGGAAGAGCCATCGCCAGGGAAATTGCACGAACCGAAGTTCGGGCAGGGCTCGCCAGACCGCCGCGCTCACGGGGAACATTAGGAAACCAGAGACGATGCAAAGAAACGTGAGCGACCACCATACAGCAGGTGTGCCGTATCTCATTTGCCGTGCGCCGATTGCCGAAGCGGCCGCACCAAGGATCAACAGCACGGTGAGCAGCGATAGAACGTGGTTGAACCTGTACATATTGGAGTGAGTTGAAAATAGAAAGTTGGCCCATGGGAGTTGGCTGGGCCTGACGACGGCATTGATAGAAACCCATTTTTGTTCCCATGCCGCGGGAAACCAGGCGAAGGCAGCGAGACCAAATCCGGTAAGTGTCGCAGCCGAACCATAAAACAGCGTCTGAATGGAACGACGCGAAACAGAAGCTATCAAAAGTACTAGAGCCAGAGCGTAGGTGGCAACTACGGCGGCAGGCAGATTTGTGAGCCATATCGCAGCCAAAGAAATCGCCACCATGGCGAAGCCTTTACCAGCGTCGCGTTGAATTCGGAGCGCACCCCAGAGAAGAAACGGGAAAATGGCGCTCGCCAGAAGTTCCGCGTAGGCGCAACGAGTGTACGCGGTTAGCAACAGGTATGGATTGAGCGCATACAGGAGCGCAGCGATCAGTGCCGCGCGTCGAGGCAGCCAATCCGCGGCTAGTTTCCGTATGGCCAGCGCGGCGAGTATCATCGATAACCAGACAAAGATAGCCGGAACAACCGTCCAGGGCAGGAACAGTCCGAGCATCCCGCCCAGTGCCCAGGAAACCGGCGGATAGAAGATGAAACGCGGCTCGCCGAAGCCATAGTTTGCTTCGCTGGCCCATCGGGGATACGCAATGCCTTGGTGGAATTGGGCCGCCGCATCCATCCAGGATTCCAGGTGAATGCCCAAATCGTGTCCCCTTTGATAGCCGAAAACAAGCATGGGCATAACCGGGACAGCCGTCACTAAGAGGATCAGCGCAAACTGACGCCTTCCCGAATTTCGCCACG
>Ga0137398_10000796_pt1 | contig 11985 bp, 14 predicted proteins | sample czorhiz216metaG_FD_106659 | JGI IMG/M metagenome (GOLD analysis project Ga0137398, IMG submission 106659) | Vadose zone soil microbial communities from Angelo Coast Range Reserve, California, USA - czorhiz2.16 metaG | ecosystem: Environmental > Terrestrial > Soil > Vadose zone | place: USA...
CCCGTTCTGATCGTCCACTGCAGTCAGGATCCCGTTATTCCTTTTCAATTCGGCCAGGAAGTATATGACGCAGCCCTTCCTCCCAAACACTTCCTTCAAATCAACGGTTACTGCCACGAAGAGCCCTCCCTCATCGCCCCAACTCAATACCGGACTGCTCTCCAGGAGTTCCTGACTAGAGTTTGGGAGGCCGGCGTCTCAGCTCCACAAGGAAGTGACGTGCACTAAGGGACGGTTTTAGAACTATTCAAGGGAAGTATCCGTTCTGGCCAGATGCCCTGCTACTCGCGGGGCGGCTAGCTGCTAGACGGGGGGAAGGCGTAGGCGCCATCAGCACGGGTCTTGACGCGCGGGAGGCGATGGTTTTTTTCGAAGAGATCGTAGCCTTCTTTGAGATTGCCCCAGAAAGCGACCAACGCGGTCTGGCCGGGGTGCGTTGTTGCCAATGCTTTCAAGCCGGCGTCCGTCAGCCTGGCAGGGAAAATTTGGATCGGCAAATGTCGCTGTCCGAGGTTGCGGACTTGGACAGCAAGCCAATAAACCTCTTTGATCCCATCATCCGTTATGGGAATGCATCCGATCGACGCGCAGTTGCCGTGCAGAAAGATGTCGCCACCCGGATTTTTACGCGAACCGAGGATCCTGTCGGAAGCGTTCGGATAATTGATGTGAAGGCTCAGGAAGAAATTGCTCTGCGGGTTGAACCAATCCAATTCGTAAAAGCCCTCCGGCACTTGTTCGTCCCCGAAGCGGCGCTTGGGTCCCAGAGTTCCCGACGACGTGCAAATTCGATATTCGTGTACGAGCTTGTACGGCTTGTCTTCCGCATCCGTCGCCCAAAGCTCCAGGAGGCCTTCTTGTTTGAAGGCTCGCAGCAAAATGGCACGCGGCGGGTAAGTGAGGGCCTTTTCCTGGAATCTCTTCCGCAGCACTTCGTCTTTTTCATTCGACGCTGTTTGCACGCGTGGGTACTTCCATTGAAGGTCGCGAAAGGATTTCGGTTCTTCCGAAGAAGAGGGAATGCTCAACAGAAAGAGGAGCGGTAGCGCGACTCTTGCCGTCTTCGTCACACCATCATGTCCTAGCAAATAGCAGGAATAGAATTGCGGCCGCGAGCCCGGCGAGGAGTAATCCCGCGAAGACGCGGAACAGCAGGGAAGAGGGAACCGCGGGAATGGGTCCGGGCGGTCTCTTGGGCGGAAACGGCGGATCAAGAACACCGATTCCGGTCAATTTGCGCGGAGGGCCGCCGCCGCGTGCGGAGGAGGCGTGCGGGTCAAGTCCATATTCGTTTTCGACAAAGTCGTAGGGCACGACAAAAATGCTACTCCCTTGTCGAAAAACTGTCTAGAAAAGGCGGAAGACGGCAGGAAGACAGCTTCGACGACCACCCAGTCCGATTTTGGCTCTGGCGCTACTTCAGGTCCAAGAGCCCGATTTGGGAAACGCAGTTCTCATTGCTCTTGGTTTATTGACGTGGAACTTCACGCGAGGTTTAATTGAAACTCATCGAGATACTGCAATGCTCAGGGCTAGATTGTTCATTTTTCTGCTCGCTGGGTTCTGTTTGACCGTTGCTTCTGGCTCGTCCGTACCACGGTCCTCCATGGGGCAGTCTACTGCAGATGGCGCCGCGGGCGTGCAGCCTGTCCTTCGCCTGGAAAAGAATCGATACGTACTCGGAGAGGCCATTCGATTCTGGGTTGGGGTAATGCCCAAGAATTCGAAAGTGATTCCTGAGGTGCTCAGGAAGCCTTGTTCGCTAATTATAACCGAACCGGACGGCACTCATAGAGTTGACTCAGTCGGCTGGCCCACGGACGGGATGCCCGATCGTGGTTGGTCGGGTGGTTGGGGTTTTGGGGAGGAGAACGTAAAAGCCGGTCATTACATACTACTCTTGGAATGTGTCGGCGAAAGAACGCCGCCGGTGGAATTGATTGTTGAGCGAAGCGAAATCCTTGAACAAATCAAGGCAGAGTTTCGGTTTGAGCATGAGGGAGCCGTGATGAGAGCCGCCCAGGTAGCTGTTGTCCTAACGGTTCAAAATAGCTCTGACGCAACCATTCGATTCCCTCAGCGGGGTGCGATGATGGAAGGCGTCAGTTTAAGAATAGCCCGGAAAGAGCCCGCCTTCCATTCAGACTTGTTCTTCCCATGGGAGAAACTCACCAAGTCGAGTGTCATTCCAGATACGTACACCTGGGATATGGCCTCCGAGGTTCCCTCTGTAGTTCTACAACGCGGGGAACATTTTGAACAACGCTTTTTGCTTGAAGATGCCTACTCGTTCGATCAAGCGGGGGACTATGAAATCACTTTCACCACTGTGCTTTCGGTTTTGGTGGGAGAGAAAAACAGTCAGTACGCGGATATGTGCCCGATTAGGTTCCCCGTCACGGCCAGCGCAACGTTTGTTCTGAGTAGTTCTGAATAGCAATTTCAAGCGGCTGACGGAATCTTCAGTGCGAGGAGTATTGGAACCAGATAAGACCATGTGCGAATGAGAAAACACAATCGTTTTCCGGTAGCGACTCTGGACCTGTATTCTCAAGCCATTGACGCGACCAAATTGGCGGCGCAGAGAGACATCGCACTCGCGATCACAAACAGCCCGCCGCAGGCTGGATGATGCAGCGCGGGGAGCCTTGGCGAGCGCAAGTACGCTTCCCTCTGGTTCGGAATTCTTACTTAACCGTCTACCACGTGCCGCGAAGGTCTGGAGTTGAATACGGTCCCTTATAAGTTCGTTCCGCGCACTCTAGGTGCAATTTGCAAAAAAATTGAGTTAGCCATTGACCGCAAACCATAATCGAAGATTCATGAGACGCATAAACTATCCAGTCCGTCTCCTTGGAAGTGGCATACTGCCCTCCGCCGTCCCTATAACCCGGCGATTATTTGTCAAGCTTTACTTGACCAATGGCGTGCCGCAAGGGAGCATTCCGAAGGAATTTACGAGCTTTGCTTTTGCTTGGTTCCGCTCATCGAGTCCAGCTGTCGCTGTCAGCTCGCAGCATTTGTGGTATGTTGCCAGCCACATAACTGGGAATGGCCGCATTTATGTTCAGAGGGCGGAACGCCTCCACAAAACGGCGAATCACGGCTGCTTCTCTAGTTTCGCTCATGCTTCTCGCTCTTCTCCCCGGCTGTCTAGCGCAGGGATTTGCGCCGATGAAGGCTGCCGAAGAGGCCATCATTGCTGTGGATGCTTCCAAACCGGCGAACTATACGATTCCGCGTACGATTTTCGGCAGCTTTCTCGAACCGATCGGACATTCCATTTACGGGGGATTGTGGGCGGAGATACTCGAGAATCCCAGTTTCGAAGACAATCTCTGGAGTGCGGATGCAGTCAGGGAGATGATCACCAACAGACCTGAGCTCGCGCGGTCGTCGCAGCTAGGGCTGCCACTTCCATGGCAGCCACTTGATCCAGCTCAGGGAAATCGATATGAGCCACGGTGGAACGACGCCGCGAACTCGTACCGTTCTGTGCTCATTATGGGTCTGTCTGCCAGCCAGGTTGGTGTGAGGCAAGAGGTATATCTGCCGGTGCATCGGACGGTGCAGTACACGGGCAGTCTCTATGCAAAATACGCGAGCGGATCCCGCGCGTTAGAAGTTTCAATCCGCCAGCATAATCGTCCAGAAAATGTATTGACGCGAGCAGCGATCGATACAGACGGTACCGACTGGAGACGATATGACTTCCAGCTCGAGATTCCACGCGGCAAGATTGCGCCCTTTCAGGCCGCCGATTTCGCAATTGCGGTGACCGGCGAAGGCCGAATTCTAATCGATGAAGCATCGCTGATGCCTGCGGACAATATTGATGGCATGGATCCCGACGTTATCGCCATGGCCAAGGCGATGAAGTCGCCTGTTGTCCGCTTCGGTGGAAACTTTACCTCAGCATACCACTGGCGCGACGGCATCGGTCCGCGCGACAAACGAGTGAGTATGCTCAATATCGCTTGGGGCATGCCGGAGTACAACACTTTTGGGACGGACGAATTTCTGCGTTTCTGCCGGCTAATTGGCGCGGAGCCGCAAATTGCTCTCAATCTCGGAAGCGGAACACCGGACGAAGCAGCCGGATGGGTGCAATACGTCAACGAACACTGGGGTGAGCGCCCCGGCGGACTACTGTGGGAATTGGGCAATGAATTGTGGGGCGGCTTTCAGGTAGGCTATCCCACTTTACAGCGGGTCGCCGACCGAACTAAGGTCTTCAGCGAGGCTGTTCGCAAGATTGATTCGAACTCGATGATGATCGGGACGGGCGGCGACGAGGATTCATATCATGACTGGAACGCCGCGCAGCTCACGAATTCGGGATCCCTCAATTATCTATCCACTCACTTCGTCGTTGGGACGGATCGCATGCTCAATCCTAGCGCATCTCCGGATTTGATCACCTTGGCCGATTTTGCGCTGCCCGTCGGTTTGGAGCGAAGGTTGCATGAAATGTATCAACAGATTTACTCTCACCCACAAGCACGTGACCGAGTAAAGATCGCATTCACTGAATGGCTGTTCATTGGGTCTGGGGACGTACCGCGTTATGACAATATGGGCGGAGCGATTTGCACGGCCGGTTTCTTGAATATGCTTATGCGGTCCGCCGACATAGTCCCCGTCTCCGATATGACCGGGATACTTGAGTTCGGGGGCATCTGGAAGAAGCGCAGCCGCGTATTCGGCGTGCCATCATACTGGGCATTTCAAATGTATTCGAATGCAGACGCAAAACAGCTGGTGCAAACGCACGTGCAGGTGGAGAAGTACGATGTGGAGCAAGGCTCATCGCGTTTGCCAAGCATCCTTGACGTGCCGTATTTGGACGTGGTCGCGGCCATAAGCGGCACTGCTGATAAATTGATTCTCTTTTGCGTGAATCGCCATTTAACCCGCGACATTCCTGCCCGCATTTCCATCGCGGGATTTGAAGCGGCACCCGAGGCTGCAGTCCAGACGATCTACGCCACGAGCATCTATGAACAGAACGACGAAATGCATCCCCTCGCCGTTCACCCGCGATTGAGTAGCGCGAGGGTGGAAAGAGCCGGCCTCGAATACACGTTTCGCCATGAAAGCATTACTGTGCTCGCGCTTCAGACGAAGCGCTGATGCCGTGCGGTTACAGACGGAAACAATCTCTCGGGATAGCCTTTTCCCTGAAATTGTGACGCCTCACTGCACCGACGGCCGCTTGGAGTCTTCAACGCGAATCAAAGTGGAATCGAGACTTCCCAGACCCGGAGTTAGCTATTGCCCTGATTGATGGCACCGGAATCTGGGGCGATTGCGAGCTGGTGCGGATGGCAGACCGTCGAGAGGTTTCCAGATGAGAGTCGCCCTCGCAGGGTCGGGATGCGTTCACTGGCCACGATCTTGGGATGGTCGGTCTGAATGGGACCGAACTTCCGACCAGCAAATCGTTGCTTATAAGGGCCGCATAAGGGCACGGATGGCAGTCCGGCGTTTGTGCCGGAATGAAGCAGACTGCAATTCCCTCCGCTACCGAAATCCAACTCAGGAATCCCACATGCCTGGCGAACGGAAAAATTCTGTCGGCCAAGATCGACAACACGATCGAAGTAGTCTCACGTGAATGCGCCGACGCGACGCTTACGAGCTGCACTGCTTCTGTCCCGCATCGCATCCTGCGCCAAATCGAAGTCTATTAGAGGCGACACGCCACACGCCGCTTCTCCGCTCTTTCTTCGCTCTCTGTCGGAATTGTCGCCAGCCATTAGTCGATGGGAAATGCAGTATCGTCCGCCCGACTGAAGCAGTCGAATGGAGTGCTAGACGTCTACCTGGCAAGAGCAATCTTAGTAGCTGCCGCGGCAGAGTCAAAAACCAACTTTCCACCCACAATCGTTTTTAGGACACGCGTGTCGCGGATTTTTTCTGGCGCGATGGAAAGAATATCGTCGTTCAGGAGCACCATATCCGCGAGTTTGCCGGGCGTGATGGAACCTTTCTCCTTCTCCTGGAATTCCGCATACGCCGAGCCTATGGTGTAGGCCTCGATGGTTTCCGGTACAGTGAGTTTCTGCTCCGAGAACCAGCCACCGGGATTCTTCCCATCGAGCGTCGCACGGGTCACGGCAGCGTAGACGGTTTGCATAGGATCGAGTGGCGCCACTTCCCAATCCGTGCCGAGCGCGAGGCGCACGCCATGATCAAGAAACGTACGGAAGGCGTAGGTGCGACTGGCGCGATCGCGACCAATGTGCGCCTCCGCGAAGCGCCCGTCGTCGATGGCGTGATATGGCTGCACCGACGCGATCACGTGAAGCTGGGCGAAACGGTCGAAGTCCTTCGCGGCCATGTGTTGTGCGTGCTCAATGCGCAGTCTCCGGTCGGCCTGGCCATGTGCTTGTACCAGGTTCGAATAAAGATCGAGAATGATAGAGATTGCGTTATCGCCGATGGCATGCGTGCAAAGCTGCAACCCGTCGGCATCGGCCTTGATCATCCGGTCGCGCATTAGAGAAATCGGCTGCATTTCGTCGGACAACAGGCCGCGATTTTCGCCTTGATGGAGAAATGGCTCATAGAAATAAGCGGTGCCGGAGCCGAGCGAGCCATCCGCAAACGCTTTCAGCGCGCCGATTCGCAAATACGGACCGCCAAACGCGTGGCGAATACCGATTTTTGCCTGGTCGTCCATCTGGGGAATGAGTGGAGCTGCGTAAATACGCACAGTCAGTTCGCCGCGTTGGAGGAGTTCGGCGTAGACCCTGATATCTTCATAATCCGGGCCCATATGCTGCACGCTGGTGACGCCGAGCGAGGCCGCGTGAGCCATGGCGCGCTTTATGACCTTTACGCGTTGTTCGTGCGTGAGCGGCGGAATGACTCTGTAAATGAAATCGGTTGCGGCATCTTTCAATGCGCCGGTGGGATTTCCCTGGGCGTCGCGAACTATGGAGCCGCCGGGTGGGTCTGGAGTTTTCGCCGTAATCCCCGCAAGGCGAAGTGTCAGGGTATTAGCCAGTCCCATGTGCCCATCGTAACGCGTTACAAAAACAGGGGTATCCGGCGTGAGCGAGTCGATGAGTTCCTTGACGGGAATGTTCGGCGGGTTCCACTTGGTTTCGTCCCAATTGCCGCCGACAATCCATTCGTTCTTGGGAGTTCGCTTGGCGCGCTCGCCGATTAGCCGAGCAAACTCTTGCGGGCTGCCGGCATTTTTCAGATCGACGCTATCGAGCTGGATTCCTCCGGAGACGAAATGCACATGCGCGTCATTGAAGCCCGGAAGAAGAAGCTTTCCTCCGGCGTCGATCACTTGGCTATGAAGGCCACGCCAAGCGTCGATCTCTTCGTTCAAGCCGACGGCGACGATGCGATCACCAAGCACAGCGACGGATTGGGCGCTGGGCTTTGATCTGTCCACCGTCCATATCTTGGCATTCGTAATGATCAGATCCGCGGCGGGTTTACTTTGCGCATGGCAAAAGTGTGTGAACAGCAGCGTCCCGGCAACAAGGCATAACCCAACGGTCCAAGCTTTGCTTTTCATCCAAAAAATTCCTCAAGCCCGCAAAAATAGCCAGCACCGACCTGGATATCTATTCTACTCAGACACTCCAAGGTTGACCACGATCACGAGGCAAGCTTGTCCGAGCAGCGCGTTCATCGTCCAAGTGAAATGATCCTTACGCTACAGCCTTGAAGTCGTCAATCGGGCTGTTAGGTCGGTTCCACTTGCGGTGCGGGCGCAGTAAAGCACAGAAGCCAGCCTGCGAGAGCACCGAAGACCAAGCTGAAGCCCAGCGTCTCCCAAAAATGGCTGCGCGCAACACTGGCGGGCATCAACGGATTCGGCAACAGCAAGACGGTTGTCCAGCAAGCTAAAAAGAGCGCCGCAGCCAAGGCCGACTCACGCCGGGAAGTGTGGATCATCCTAACGAGCGGGTACAGACAGGCGATGTAGAGGAGAGCGCGGAACGCGGCAAGGGCGTAAATCCAACGGGAGCTTGTCCAGTTGTGCCTCCATGCTGCCCAGAAGGTTGCGAGTTCCGGCCCCGCGTAGAAGCGCTGAAGTTCTGGGTTTCTCCAAGCGACGTAGTAACCGAAGAACATGTACAGGAAGACGAAGGCCACGACGAGGATGGCGAGCCGCACGAGGATCGAAGCCAGCTTCAGCGGTACAGCAGTCGGCATAGGTGCACGAATTGAGGCAGCGCGCCACTTGCCGAGCGCCAGGACAGCCAAAGGCGCGAACAAAGCCGCAGCAATCGCACCTTGGGCGAAAATGGCCCGAATCATTCCTTGAGGCAATTTGTCCGAGAGGAAGGCAACGGAGTCGAGCTGACTGGCGACAGTCGAGATGCCGTACATGCTCACGAAGACAGCGCCGACGAGCACCCAGCCATGCCAACGAGACCTGCGGATGAGGTAGGAGAGAGTGCCGCCAACACAGAGAGTAAAAATTAGAAAGCTACGAAGAAGATTTTCAGGCATCTGGGGGACCTGTTGGTTGGCGGGCGGGGCGGGCTGGGACGCGACCGATTGCTGAGCGATCTTGTCGAGTCCGGAAAGCACGCCGCCAACAGCAAAGCAGACCGCAAACAGAAGACACACTGCCAGGATTCTCAAACCGGTGAGGAGAATTGTGCGGAGGGCCATGGTGTGTCCTGGACCGCGAGAGAAGCGGCACCTGCTTGACCTAGACGGCCCGTTTATACCATGACGTGCGGGATTGTGCAGCGGTGCGGGTGACACATCGGTGTTTATCTCTCTGCGGTCGCCCTGCACTCATCGTACCTTCTGTAGATCGGACTGCTGCTTTACCTGCTCTTTTACACGTGCTGCATTCTCAGCAGCAGTTGATGCTTATCGAGCGCCATCTTGCCCGCTCTCATACCAGTAAAGCAGGTGAGAACACCCCTATCGAGAGGGCGTAGCCCTAATCGGCGACGCTGCGGCGACGAGCTCTCACAAAATTCGGACTGGAGCGTCGCGGGAAACCGCTACGCTGAACGACATGGACGATACTTCAGGAACTGCCTCATTGTGGAGGGATGGCTTCGTACTCCTTTCCAGGACCCGACCCGCGTTCCAGGCCGTCTTTTCAGCGGCCCCGATCTGCCTGTGAACGACAACGTTCGTGCACGCCTGTTCGGCGAATGCTGATCCCGGCAAGGCGTCTGACTCCTCCACAATTACCAAACGCAGCTACTCACAGCGCATAACGGAACTCAGGTAGGCAATCACAGGTAGGAAATGCAGCGGAGAATTGCATCGGTAGGTGAAGTTATTGAAAACAATGGTAGGCCCGTGGGGACTCGAACCCCAGACCTCTACCGTGTCAAGGTAGCAAGGATAGGTATTACAATAACTTACAAGACCGCGGGGACTGCCAAAGTACGCGGAAGTCATATAAGACATACTTTTTGTGGGTTGGGTTGTGGTTTGGAAATCCGAGAACGGAATTGCGACAACCATGCGACTGCGCCCACGGTGAATCCATCCACAACGATAACGTCGCCGGGAAAGACGGGCGCCGACCCGTCCCAAAGAGTAACTGCACAGGTTAATCCTGCTATGATAGAGCTATGAACTACGCCAAGATCATCACTTTGGAGCCGGGAAAGCGCGGAGGGAAGCCATGCATTCGAGGACTTCGCGTCACGGTTTATGATGTGCTGGAAAACCTGGCGAGCGGGATGAGCCATGAGGATATCCTGCGCGAATTTCCCTATCTGACAGATGAGGATATCCGTGCTTGCCTGGCGTACGCCGCGGACCGCGAACGCAAACTAGAATTGCAAAAAGCGTGAAGCTGCTGCTTGACGAGAATCTGCCGCCGCGTCTGGCGGACGTGCTGCAGAGTGAATTCTCCGGATCGATCCATATGCATTCTTGCGGACTGGGAAGCGCGGATGATGAAGCCATCTGGGAGTATGCCCGCCGTGAGGGCTTGACGATTGTCTCGAAAGATTCGGACTTCCAAGAACGCAGTGTTTTGTGCGGCAGCCCGCCGAAGGTCATCTGGCTGCGCATTCCAAATTCATCGACGAGCGAGATCGCAGCATGGATTCGTGGCGCTCTTCCCGTGATTCAGGAATTCATCGCAGATCCTGACGAGACGCTGCTAGTTTTGAATCGTCGATAGCCTGACCTGTTTGTGCGCATTAATCGTGGTTTCCGATTACGCGACGCAATATAAAGGGCGCCCCTTTTATAATGTGTGAATTTTAGTACTGGAGCCAGAAGTCCGTTGTGATTGAGGTTTCCATGCGAATCGGTTTCTGCCCACACGCGGCCGGCTTGTAGTGCCAATGACGAACGGCTTCTACCGCCGCAGCTTCTAAGTCAGGTGCCGCCCTGTGAATTATGGTCAAGTTCGAAACCGATCCATCCGCTTCGAGCACTGCGTAAAGTACTACTCTTCCTTGCTCATGATTGGCGCGCGCGCTGGGTGGGTATGATGGCTGAATGAGGTCTACCGGTTCTGCTTCCTGCAGATCATCGCACTGTGCCCAATGTTCTGCGTTCACCGGTGCATTGAAAAGCGCGGGATTTTCTTGAGTGATTTTTGTAATTTCCAGTACTTTTGCAGCTGCAATGACTTTCCCGTCTTTCAGTGCTCGGATTTCATAGGGAACGAGCTTTCCACTTACGACATTAAACGCGCCATATTCAATTCTAGAGATCTCGGGCGAGTTTTGATTCTCACCTCTCGGGTATTCAACGCTTACCAGAACGCCATTAGCCTCATCGAAGCACATTATCCGCTCTGTAGCTGTCCTCCACTTTACTTCCGTGCACTTCTGCCGGAGTCCAGCCTTTCCGCGATTTTTTACTTTTCCCAGGCTTTGCTTCGACCTGACTCTAAACGCATCCTTTATGCGCAGCATCGTATCCAGGTGAAAAATGATCTCCGGCTGGTAGCTGAGTCCACTCGTCTGCCAATATCCGTATGCGTCGCGAACGCGGAGCCGTTCATATTTTCCAAATCGAATCTCTTCTCTCCACTTAGAAGGCGACACCCAATCGAGAGAGTAATCGCCATGCACCGCAGTGCCCTTAGCATCAAACGCTTGGAGTTCCGCTCGCATCGACGTTGGTGGTGTTCCTTCAGCCCAAACGTCCTCCTGCAAGCTTGCCCGTGAAACTAGCGCTTCGGGACTCGCTGGTTCTTCCTTCTCAGTACACCGGGCATCAATTGCCAGGAACACGCAAGCGAAAACCAAGACAATGCTCTTGTTGGAATTCATATCGCGCTGCATTATATGCCTGTAACAGTCTGTCAATCCGGTAAAGACTTTGGTGACTCTAACAAACTACAATAATAAATGCGTCCAGCTGCGCATGAATACCCACCAATTCGTTGACCCAGAGATGCATATTGTGTAGGCCGGTTGTGGGAAATCTGAGGGCCCTAAGATTCACGTCCTTAAATGGAGCCATTTGGAGCCTTGTGGGCTAGCGTCTTGGGCTCTAACTCATTGAAAGATATGGTAGGCCCGTGGGGACTCGAACCCCAGACCTCTACCGTGTCAAGGTAGCGCTCTAACCAACTGAGCTACGGGCCTAGAATCCATAAAGTTTAGCACGAGTGCCGGGTCAAAACGGACCGACCGCTCTGACCCACTGAATGATGCTGCCTTCGAGAATTCAGACGGTGTGCTAGTGTGTCCGGGGGACAGACCTGCAAGAGCACGCCGATCAAGGCGATTATCGAATCGTTCCGGATCGAGAGCCTCGAGGCCATCCGCTGCAGCAAGTGAGAGGAAGGTCAGAAACCATGGAGGCCGGGGCTACAACCTGGCGGCTTGCGATTCTGATTGACTAGCTGACGGATTTGGGAACTACGGCGATGCCCACTAACCGGTCATGGCCTGGCGTTCATGCCGGAGATGAATCTCCCATGCAGATAACCATCGATGCCGGATTGATAAAGAAATGCCCGCGGACCGCGCTGGCGAGCGTGACGGCGCGCGTGGAGGCGAGCGCATC
>Ga0137398_10000797_pt1 | contig 11970 bp, 13 predicted proteins | sample czorhiz216metaG_FD_106659 | JGI IMG/M metagenome (GOLD analysis project Ga0137398, IMG submission 106659) | Vadose zone soil microbial communities from Angelo Coast Range Reserve, California, USA - czorhiz2.16 metaG | ecosystem: Environmental > Terrestrial > Soil > Vadose zone | place: USA...
AGAAAACCGGCGACGTTTACAAAGTCGGATTCCCCAGAACCGATCTGCACGTTTCTGTTCACGGCCTGGCCATCAAGCCGGGACTCGCGCTGGGCTCCTGGGCGGCGTTTTCCGGCTGCGATGAAAGCGCCGCGGTGATGGGTGATCTGGTTCTGCTCGAAGACGAAGTGAATCCGGTAATGGACAAACTCAAGTCCGCGGGCTTCGTCACCGCGATCCACAATCATTTGGCGGAGGAAACGCCGCACGTGATGGATATGCACTACATGGGCCACGGTCGCGCGGCGCAACTCGCCACTTCGTTACACGCTGCGCTTGCCGCGTCGAAAACGCCCCTGGAAAAGCCGGTGGCCGCGGAAGAGCCGCTCAGCCCGCCGGCCTGGGTGGATGCGCTTGAGAAAACTTTGGGACGCAAAGGAGCATTCAAAGGCGGCGTGCTGGCGTATCGAATTGCGCGCGCGGACAAGGTCACCATGGATAGGATGACCATCGCGCCGGCGGCGGGCGTGGCGGAAGCGATCAATTTCCAAGCCGCGGATGCCGGGAACGTGGCGACCACCGGAGATTTTGTGCTGACGGCAGCCGAGGTGAATCCCGTGCTCGCCGAATTGCGCAGCCACAACATAGTGGTGACCGCGCTGCACAGTCACATGCTGACCGAAGACCCGCGACTGTTTTTCATGCACTTCTGGGCCGTGGGCACTCCCGAAGCGGTGGGCGCGGGAATTGAAGCCGCGTTAAAACGCGTCGCCCTGAAATAGCGCGAGAGTTCTTCCCCTTGGCGGCCCGTTTCTCCGCTTGCCTTGCGGCTAAGACCGAGGCGAAAATGCCCACACCTGAATGCCGGAAGCCCTGAAAATTCTCACGCGCGACGCGTGGCTGCTTTTCGCCACGCGTTTCATTCGCTTGTTTGCCTATGGTTCGCTCTCGGTCATCCTGGTGTTTTATCTGATCGGGCTCGGACTTAACGAATCGCAAACTGGGCTGCTGCTCACACTTACCCTGATAGGCGACACGGTCATATCACTGTATTTAACGACGCGCGCCGACCGCATCGGGCGGCGGCGCATGCTCATCGTCGGCGCGTTCCTGATGGCCGCGGCCGGCCTGGTTTTTGCCCTCACGAAGAATTTTCTTCTGCTGGTGATTGCAGGAACGATCGGCGTAATCAGCCCCAGTGGGAACGAAGTCGGACCATTTCTGTCGATCGAACAAGCCGCGCTTTCGCACGTGGTGTCAGACCGCACGAGGACGGAAGTGTTTGCTTGGTACACGCTGACCGGATCGATCGCCACCGCGGCCGGCGCGCTTTTTGGCGGGACACTCACGCAGCTGCTGCAGAAAACGAGCAGTACTCCGGTAGGAAGTTACCGCGGCGTGGTGTTCTTGTATGCGGTTCTCGGATTGCTCCTGGCGTTTCTGTTTACGCGCGTTTCCTCCGCGGCCGAACTTACGTCGCCGGCCGAACGCACACAACCGCCGAAGAGTCTGGGCAGTTTTTTCGGGGTCCACAAGTCGCGCCACATCGTCTGGAAGCTATCGGCGCTGTTCGCATTGGATTCGTTCGCGGGCGGATTCGTGCTGCAAAGCCTCGCGGCCTACTGGTTTTATCTGCGTTTTGGAGTCAAACCGGCGGCGCTCGGAGTGATTTTCTTCTGGGCCAACATTTTTGCGGGAATTTCCGCGTTGATGGCGTCGCGACTGGCCGCGAGGTTCGGCCTGGTAAGAACGATGGTGGCCACGCACCTGCCTTCTAATATCTTGCTGATCCTAGTGCCGCTGATGCCTAATCTTTCGCTGGCCGTGGCGGTTTGGCTCTTGCGGTTCAGCATCTGCCAGATGGATGTTCCGACCAGGCAGTCGTATACGATGGCGGTGGTCAGCGCGGAAGAGCGCTCGGCGGCGGCAGGAATTACCGGAGTGGCGCGGACCACTGGCGCGGCCATGAGTCCGCTGTTTGTGGGATTTTTGTTCGCGCGGCCCGCACTCATTAGCGTCCCATTCTTTATCGCCGGTGCGCTGAAGATCGTGTACGACATATTGCTGTACCGCGCGTTCATCGCCGTTCCGCCGCCGGAAGAGATCTCGCGCTAGAAGGCCACGCAATTCGGGAGTAAAAAGATGAACTCCGACGCACAATTTAAGACCTTTGTTGGCCGCGAAGCGTTTTGGCGCTCGGTCGCGAGTGTGCTCTTGTTGCTGGCAGGTGCTCGGATTGAAATGTCCGGAGATGCTCGGAGCATAGGTGCGTTTGAAGACCATTCCGATGTGGGCGTGACGCCCAAGCCCGGGTCGGCGACTTACGACTCCAAGAGCCGAGAGTATACCGTCATCGGCGGCGGAGCGAATATGTGGGGAACCACCGACGCGTTCCACTTTGTTTGGAAGCGGGTGTCCGGCGATGTGACCTTGACTGCCCGCGTTGCGCTGCAAGGCGCGGAAGGAAATGCGCATCGCAAGACCGGATTAATGATCCGGCAGGGCTTAGGACCGAGCGACGCATACGCCGACGCCGTGGTGCATGGCAACGGACTCACTTCGCTGCAGTACCGGGAGACAGCGGGGGCGCAAACCCTGGAGGTCCGCGCTAGGGGCACCGCCCTGCGTTTCCTGCGGCTGGTACGCCAAGGCAATCGATTCACGCTGTTCGCGGCAGATGACAAACGGCACTTCACCCAACTGGGATACACCAATGTCGTGCTCTACGACCCGGTCTATGTGGGCCTGGCAGTGTGCGCGCACGATGCGGATGTGCTACAAACCGCGATTTTCGGTAAGGTCGAGCTGAAAGCGGTCGCCCTGCGGCGGGAATGAGTCGGTCGCCTGGCCGACAGATCGAACCAGCCGCCGTAGCGCGGCCGGCCTCAAGGAATTTCCGCCTACTGTTGACTCCACGTCGCGGCCAGGTTGCGGTTCCGAGCGCAACCTCGCGCTGTAGGATGCGCTCGGGTGAAGTGTCCAGCGCTCTGAGGCTTTTGAGGGATACCGCGCGAAAGCAAATCGCGGTTCTCTGGAGCTGCAAGGCTCGACGGATCGCGAGCGAAAGTTACACGGCAGACGACAAAACGCCAAGTGCTGGTTCGCCAGGCGCGAAGCGTCTGCTGGTACGAGCTGTAATCAAATCAAGGAGAGCAAACATGGACGATCAACTCAATCACGAGGCGCGTCAGGGTTCTTACGACACGGGAAGCGGCCGGGATAGCTCGGTGGCTGGCACGGCCGCGAGAATGAAGGAGCAGGCGGCGGAAAAAGCCGGGCAGGTTAAGGAGAAACTCTCGGAATTCTCGAAAAAGGCCGGCGAGCAGATGGACGTACAGCGCGAAAAGGCCGCCAGCGGCTTCTCAAGCACCGCCGCGGCGCTGCACGAGCGCGGCGACCAGGTAGCTAGCGCGGCGTCCAGTGCGGCGCATGCGACCGCGGACAAGATTCAAGCGGCCGCCGATTACATTCGCGAGAACGACTTCCGGGCCATGGCCGAAGATGTTAGCGGCGTGGTGCGCCGATATCCCGGGCAAGCGCTGGCCGCCGCGGTAGTGGTTGGCTTCCTCGCGGGCCGCGCGCTGTGGAGTCGAGACTAGCTTTTACAGGTCACCAGGAGAGTTCTATGGCTCTGCAAAATATGCAGAATAACAGGTCTGTCACGGAAGTTTTGCAGGACATCGTCGCCAACATTCAGGAAATCGTCCGCTCAGAATTCAAGCTGGCAAGAACTGAAATTGGCGAGCAGGCGAGCAGGGCGGTGAAATCCAGCGCGCCGCTCGGGGGCGGAATCGTCCTGGCGCTGTATGCGCTTGGTTTCATCCTCTTGGCCATCCTGTACGCGCTAGAGACGGTGGTGGCCGCGTGGCTGGCAGCGTTGGTCGTAGGGGCTGCGGCGGCCGTGGCGGCGGCGGTTTTGCTGGGCGTTGGGCGCAAGCGGCTCGAACAAGTGAAGATGCCGCAGAGAACAATGGCGAGCGTGAAGGAGAACGTGCAATGGGCGAAAAATCAGATCAGATAGAGCAGCACATCTACGAGAAGCGCAACGAACTGGGCGAAAACATCCACGAGCTGCAGGAAAAAGTCCGTGGCACCGTCGATAAAGTTAGAAATTCGGTTGACTGGCGCACGCACTTTCAGGAACGACCAATGACCCTGATCGGAATTGCCTTTGCGGGGGGATTGGCGGCGTCGGCGCTTTTCCGCAGGAGCCGACCGTCAAGCTATGCAAGTTCTTTAACGGATCGCTGGAACGCCGAAGCGCCGTCCGGGTCGACCGGCAACCGACGCACCAAGGACTGGCAGAACAAGGCCACCGGCGCGTGGGAAGACATCAAGGGCGCGGTGGTTGGGTTGGCCGCTACCAAGGTCGGAAGCGCTTTGGAGCAGGTACTTCCGGGCTTTCAAGAGCACTACCAGAAACGGCAGGAGGAACGACGATCCGGTACGAACGGGTCGGTGGAACGGGACGCCGCATGGCAGGCGAGAAGGGCCTCAGAAACCGGCAGCGCGGGGCATTTGCGGCAGTCATAGTTCACTGCTGGATGCCCCTTGGCGAAGCCCATCCTTGTGGTTCGCCCGGGCATCTAAACGATAGTGAAGCGGCACAAACACATACTGCTGGCAGCCAGCGCAATGTTGATGTGGGTGCTGAGCGGGTCGTGCAACGGGCAGAATTACGGCGTTTTGCAACCTGACCCCGAAGACCTCTGCAAGTGTCTGCCCATTGAACCGGACATTGCAGATTTCAGGCATATAGCAAAGCATCAACCCATCCCGAGCATGGCGGCGGTAGATACCGACGTGACCACCATGCTCAGTTGGCCGCAGGATGTGTTTGTCGCGCCGGATGCGCCGCGCACCGGCCGCGAACTGCAAGTATTTCACCTGGGCAGCGCGTTCGTGCAGGAAGCCAGCGTGAACGCCGCGGATTGTGACGTGCATTTTGAGATTTCGCAGACGGCGGACAAAACTGCTCCGCGCGTCATCGTGGAAACCCCGGTGGACAGCGAATTTTGCAGCGCGCGCCAAAACGCGCAAGCGCAATTGGCAAAGCATAATTTTCGTCTGGACTCGCAGCACGGAGGCGAGTTGCCCACGGCCTTGCCGGTGCAAGTTACGGGCATGGCCTTTGAAGACTTTGATCACACCCGGGGATCAGCGCAGGTCGCGACTATTTGGGAGTTACACCCGGCGGTCGTAACGATTCCTTGAAGTCAGAAATCGCACCGCTTCTCTACTTCTTGCCGCCCGTCAGTTCTAGGCCGGGCTCCGGACGGTAGTAGGTTCCCGTCATCTTGACGGGGATTTCCGCGCCTTTAGGCTTTTTCTTGAAGAGGGCGTCAAACGGCTTCAGGAAAATGGATTTGATGCCGCCGCCATTCATCTTGGAGAACTCCGAGTCGGTCTTCAGCGTTCCGTGAAAATCGATCTTGTCGTCGAGCAAATTGAAGGTGCCGTGCATGTGCGCTTCGGCGCCGGGAACTTCGAAAGAAATCTTCGTCAGCGTGGCAGTGCCGTTCTTTAGATTGACGTGGCCATCGAGATTGGAGATGACCCCGGAGGGATCTTCGTCGTCTTCGTCAGGCTTCTTGCCTTGCGCGCGTTCACTGAGGCTGGCAACCTTCTCTTGCGTTTTCATCTTCGTGAAACGGCCGCCTTCGACGCCGAAATCGCCTTTCAGTGTTACTTCCTGCAGAAACGGCCGGCCTTCCGGGGGGATTTCCACGTGTGCGCGGAAGCTGATCAGGCCGCTGACCGGCGAGCGCGGCTCCTTGACGAATAGCCGGAAAACGTCCTGAATGCGTCCGTCCTTCACGTGGACCTCGAGCGAAGTGGTCTTACCGTGTTGGCCGGGCTTTCCCGCAACACTGCCGCTGGCCAGGATCAAAGTCTTCACAACCGTAGTGTCCACGTGCTCCAGGCGCACGTCCCCGTTCACGGCGTCGACGAAGCCATGGAAGGCTGTGTGTAAGGGCACGCTCCGTCCGGCGCGCCGCACCTTGAAATCGGGAACGTCGACTGTGCCGTGAGTTTCCATCTGCTCCAGGCTGCCCGCAAAATCATCGTGAGACGTCAGCGTTCCTGTAACCCCATCCAGCGAGCCAAGGTCGGCATGCTCGAACTGGTACGTTCCGGAAACCGGCGTCTTCCCGGGGTCAGAGGAATTCCACGGGCCAAAATGTCCACGAGATTGAATTTCCCCGGGAGGCAGGGCATTCAGAAGACTAACCTCGTAGGCAAAGGGTTTTGTGCGGCTGACCGAGCTGAGGGTGAGGGTGTGGATTGCGAAACGCAGCGGATTCCCTTTCTCGCGAGCAATTTCAACAAGCGCGTCGTTGGCGACCACTTCGCCAATCCGCGTGGTGGAAGGGCTCTCCGGATGTTGAGGTGTCCTGAGCCGCTTATTGAGTGGCGGAACTTGAATCCGCAATCCCTCTAGGTCGATACGCGAGACATAGCCTGGGCGCAGGAGCAAGTCGAGATAGGCAGCGCGAAGGATAAATTTCTGCGCCGAAACCAGCGGCGGGCTGCCCGGCGGACTGCTGGAGTGCACCAGGGTTCCGCCCTCGGCAATGCAGCCCGGCGGAAAAAAGGTCTTGTGGAATTTGGTGAACTGAACGCTACCGTGAAAGGTTTCTTCCAAGGCTTGCGCCACGCGCTCACGGGAAAAAGGCCAGTACCGAGCCACGAAACCGAAACCTACGGCCGCGAGCGCCAGCACTGCGATACCCGCGCCCGCAAGCCATCGGAGAAATCGCCTTCGTTCCCCGGTACGCTTATCTCCGTTGGTTCTTTCCAGAACCGCTGCGTGACTCGGGGCCATTTGGGGGGGAGGCCAGGCCTCAGTTGACGCTCTCCGGGCGTTGCGGCTTCGGCCGGAGTTTGCCGGTTTCGGGATCGAATTCTCGAATCCAGACGGCACAGGCTTCGCGCTGGGCGGCAAACTTGCGCTTGAAGCTGGGCTCGGCTTTGGAGCGAATGCACCAGCCGGGCACTTCGTGGTCATCGAACGTGACGCGGGCCACTTCTTCTTGATTCTTATTGAGGTAGATCAAAGTCGACGCGATCATGAGAGATTCCTCTACGTGAGTGACGGTAGTTGGCAGCGTTAGGGACCTTAGGCGGGGACAGGGTTCGCAGTTTGCTGCCGCTATTCGGCAAAAATTAGACGCCGCTAACTATGGAAAAGATGGCGTGTAAAGATAGGGGAAACGCGGTAGACGGTTAGGGAAATCAAAGAAACGATTTTCTAGCGCTCGCTTGCTTGCGTGGCGCTTCTCCCCGACAATAAGTAGTTCCACGGGGCGTGTTTTTTGCTCTTGCAGTGCCCGGCCCAGGGCACGGGGTGTCGAGACCGATGGGGACGACGCAGTTCAATTCACCGAAACGTTTTGTTGCGTATTTTTCAATGGAAATCGCGTTGGAGAATGCCATGCCCAGCTACAGCGGCGGCCTTGGCGTTCTCGCGGGCGATACCATTCGCGCTGCGGCGGATCTTCGCCTGCCGATGGTGGCGGTCTGTTTGCTTTATCGCAAAGGCTATTTTTCGCAGCGCCTTGCTGAAGATGGCACGCAAACGGAGGAGCCCGTTGCGTGGCGCGTCGAGGATTTTCTCGAGGCAGAAGACGCGCGTATTACCGTTCCGCTCGAAAATCGTCGCGTGGAGTTACGCGCGTGGCGGTACACGGTGAAGGGCGTGCGCGGCTTTGAAGTGCCGGTCTATTTTCTGGACGCCGATCTGGCTTCCAATGTGGAAACCGATCGGAATCTCACGGGCAGCCTGTATGGCGGCGACGCGTATTACCGGCTTTGCCAGGAAGTGCTTCTCGGCATCGGCGGTGTGCGCATGCTTCGTGCTTTGGGCTACAACGAGCTGACGCGCTATCACATGAATGAGGGCCACGCCGCGCTGCTGTCGCTGGAATTGCTTGGCGAGGAAGCGGAAAAGGCCGGACGCACCTCGATCCGCGGAGAAGACATCGAAAAAGTGCGCGGCAAGTGCGTGTTCACCACGCACACTCCAGTGCCTGCAGGTCACGACCGCTTTCCGATGGAATACCTTACGCGAGTTTTTCCTGGCCAGAATGGCTTTTTCGACTTGAATGATGCGTCGTCGGCCGATCTTGTGAAAAATGTGCTGCAAGCCGAGACCGCCTTTCCCGACTTGCAGGGAGCGGCGCGCGCCGGGGCCTCATTGAACATGACGTATCTGGCGCTGGGCCTGAGCACCTATGTAAACGGTGTCGCCAAACTGCACGGCGAAACGTCGCGGCAGATGTTTCCGCAGGTTCCGATTGAAGCCATCACGAACGGCGTGCACGCGGCGACCTGGGCTTCGCCAGCGTTCAAGGAGCTATTTGATCGCTGCATTCCGTCCTGGCGCGAAGACAACTACAGTTTGCGGGGCGCGCTCGGCTTGCCTCCCGAGGAGGTGTGGTCCTCGCACCTGATCGCGAAACACGAACTCTTCGAAACCGTGCGAAAGAAGACCGGGCTTGGCTTCGAGCCCGACGTGTTCACCATTGGCTTCGCGCGCCGCGCTACCGGCTACAAGCGCGCCGACCTAATTCTTTCCGACCTCGACCGTCTGCGCCAGATCGCCAAAAGCGCGGGAAAATTTCAGATCGTCTTCGCCGGCAAGGCGCATCCGCACGACACCGGAGGCAAAGAGATCATCCGGCGCATCTTTCACGCTAAGAAAGCGCTGCGCAAGAATGTGACGGTTGTTTTTCTGGACGAATACAATCTCGAAGTCGGCGGCCAGATCACTTCCGGCGTGGATTTGTGGCTCAATACGCCGCAGTTTCCCCTCGAGGCTTCAGGCACCAGCGGGATGAAGGCGGCGCTGAATGGCGTGCCGAGCCTCAGCATTCTGGATGGCTGGTGGGTGGAAGGGCACATTGAAGGCATCACCGGTTGGTCCATTGGCGAGTCGCGGCACTCTACCGGTGGCTTGGCCGCGGCCACGGATAATGCCAGCGAAGCGCAGTCCCTCTACGCCAAGCTCGAAAACGTGATTATTCCCATGTTTTACAAAGAGCGTGGGCGGTACCTCAGCGTGATGCAGCACGCTATCGCCATTAACGGCTCTTTCTTCAACACCCAGCGCATGGTCCAGCAGTATGTCACCGACGCATACTTGCGCTGACCGCCGCGCGCGAACGGGCGGGACATTTTTCCCAACGAAGAGTGCGGAAACCTAGCGGTAGCGCTTGATTTCTTTTAGCAAGCGTTCCATTTCGCTGCGCGTCCCAATGGTGATGCGTACAAAGCCCGCTCCCATCTCTTTCGTACGTTCGCGCAACAGAATTCCCCGGCGCTCAAGCCGGTGGCACAACTTTGGACCGCTGGGGCCAAAGTTGGCGAGAATGAAATTTCCGGCGCTGGCGTAGGTTTCTACGCTGAGTTGCTGCAGTTCTTTCGCAAACCAGGCCCGCACCGACTTGATGCCGCGCACATAGCGACTGATCGTCTTGCGGTCTCGTATCGCAGCTTCCGCCGCAACCAGGGCGGCAAGATTCACGGGAAACGGCGGCATCCCCCGCCGAAGGACGGACAGCGACTCGGCGCAAGCAATCACCGCGCCTAATCGGAGCGCGGCGATGCCCGCGGCTTTCGAGAACGTGCGCGCGACAAAGAGATGCGGATACTCTCGGATCCGGGACACCATCGTCATTCCAGAGAACTCCGCGTACGCTTCATCAATCACCACCGCAGTGTTGGTCGCCCTTAGCAAGATTTTGTCGACGGCGTCCGCGGCCACGAGCGTGCCGGTAGGATTGTTGGGATTGGCGATAAACAACACCCGGGGCTTGTCGCGCAAAGCCGCCAGCACACGGTCGAGCGGAAATTCCATCTCCGCGCCGTACCGCAGCACTTCGATTCTGGCCCCGAAAATCTCAGCGTAGTAGCGGTACATCGGAAACGTGGGCTCGCAGATCAAAATCGCCGACCCGGGATCCACGAAAGTATCGAAGAAAACGCGCAACGCGTCATCGCCACCGTTGGTCAGCAGTACTTCTTCCGGCTTCACACCAAAATATTTCGCCAGGCGCTGCGTGGACTTCTCGTATTCCGGATACATCGCCAACTGCTTGGAAGAGAGTTTCGCCAGCGCGCGCACGACGGCCGGCGAGCATCCCGCGGTATTCTCGTTGAAATCCAGGCGCAGCTTTTTCGCGCGGCCGTCCGCCGGCGATTCGTAGGTCCGGCGCTCAAGAATCGCTTTCCGCACGGGGAGTCCGGTGGTTATCGGCAACGCCGCGGAGGGGCTTCTAGTCTCCAAGGCATGAGGTCGAGACATTGTCCTGTTTCTCTCTGGCATACTAGCCACGGGCGCTGCATCGTTCTGGCGTCATAGTGAATCTGATAGTACAAGGAAAGGCTAATTGCCGGGAAATGAGGGGGCCGAATGAGCGAGAAAATTCAGAAAGTAGCAGCGGAGTGGAAGAAGCAGCTCTCACCCAACGAATATTACGTAACGCGTGAAAAAGGCACGGAGCCGCCGTTTACCGGCGAATACGAGAGCACCGAGGATCCCGGCACCTACAAGTGCGTCTGCTGCGGGCAGCCGCTATTCCGCTCGGAAACCAAGTACCATTCCGGTTCTGGATGGCCGAGTTTTTATGCCCCGGCCGAAAAGCAAGCGGTGGAAACTGAATCGGACGTCAGCCACGGCATGAAGCGCACGGAGGCCAAGTGCAGCCGGTGCGACGCCCATCTCGGCCACGTGTTCGATGACGGGCCGCGTCCCACGGGATTGCGGTACTGCATTAATTCCGCCGCGCTGAAATTAGAGCAGGACAAATGAAAACGCGCCGTGGAAGTGCACGGCGCGTTCAAAGCCTGGAATCGGAAGGGCGCTAAGCCGCGGGGCAGCACGAGCAGGCGGCAATTTCCGCTACGCGGTCGCGCACCCGCTCCCAAACCCCGACCAGCAACACCTTGGTGCCGCTCGGATATTTGAAAACGTAAAACACGTTTGCGTCGCCCTCTACCTCAAAAAAACCGGGCCGCCGCGGATCGGGCCGCGAGGGAGCGTCCGAATAGAGCAGTAGACGGAGTTCCGCCATCTGCTCCGGCGTATGATTCCGGAGGTCTTCGAGAAGAGGCGGTTGTTTTGTCACATTCATCATCATTATCTTTCTCCGCCACATATAGCTTAGCTTTGTCCTCTCTTGTAAAGACGTAAAAACTGGGCAAAAGTTTCATGAGCCGCAACTTTTTCGTGGGCAATCTCTAATCCTGATGCCTCGTCGTTTGTTCCCTGTTTTTCGCATTTCGATCGCGAAATTTGATATCGACTATCACGGGAGTCCCGTGGTAACAGAACGGCTATCTCGCGCATCCAAACAATCTCGAGAATCAGGTCGCCCCAACGGCGCTGGAATTTCCATGCGCGGAACTGCGCGCGAATCGCGCTATATTCCTAAACATAGTTATGATAGATTTCACGTTACTCTATGGCATGGTACTTGCGCCGACTTCATTTCCTTGCGATAGTGCCGTACAATTTCCACTCCACAGAGGACGGCAGTATAGGGAACGATGACAGTGACGAAAATAGCTGCGAAAAAACCAAGGGAAAAGGCGAGCTTTGAAAAAGACCGCCGCCGTAAACATCACCATTACCTGGTAACCGTCTTTTACGCCGACGGGGAAAAGTTCGGTCGCGTGTATACGGACAAAGACAAAGCCGGGCGCTTTGCGGATCGCCAGCGGCGCTCGCCGGTGGTCAAGTCCGCGCGGGTCAGTCAGATTTCATGATTGGCGGAACTCACAAGAAGGACGATATGTTGGCTGCGGCAGCAGAGCACTGGAGCGTTAGGAGCGTTAGACGGGCCTTGTCCGCTGCTTGGACGGCGTGATATAAAAAGAACACAGCAAAGCGGCCTTAGTATAGTGGTAGTACGGAACCTTGCCAAGGTTCAGGTGTCGGTTCGATTCCGATAGGCCGCTCCAATCTTTTCAAGCAGTTACGCCGCAGCT
>Ga0137398_10000798_pt1 | contig 11963 bp, 6 predicted proteins | sample czorhiz216metaG_FD_106659 | JGI IMG/M metagenome (GOLD analysis project Ga0137398, IMG submission 106659) | Vadose zone soil microbial communities from Angelo Coast Range Reserve, California, USA - czorhiz2.16 metaG | ecosystem: Environmental > Terrestrial > Soil > Vadose zone | place: USA...
AACGAATGACCTTTCGCCGATCTTTGCTTCCAGTTCTCACCATTCAATTTATTCTCCATGCTTCGCTTTCGTCTCAAACAACGAAGGCGAAAGTGGATCTGGTCGTCACGGGCGGAACGGTTGTGAGTATGGACGGTTCACGAACCATCTACGACGACGCGATGGTTGTGGTGAAGGGCGACACGATTGTCGCCGTGGGCCCACGCCGCGAGCTCGAGGCCAGGTATCTGGCTTCGCAGACGATCGACGCCAAAGGCGGGCTGATTCTGCCCGGCTTCATCAATGGTCATACCCATGTGCCCATGACCCTTTTTCGGGGCATTCACGATGATGTGACGCTGAATGATTGGCTCTATAAATACATTTTTCCCGCCGAGAAGAAGAACGTGAACGAAGAATTCGTGCGCTGGGGCACGCGACTGGCGGCGGCGGAGCAGATTCGCGGGGGCGTCACCACTTTCGCCGACATGTACTACTTCGAAGACGCAGTGGCCGAAGAAACCAAAGCCGCGGGCATGCGGGGCGTGCTGGGCGAGACGTTTATCGATTTTCCCGCGCCCGACAACAAGAGCCAAGCCGAGGCGCTCTCTTATACCGAGAAGTTCCTGAAAAAGTGGCAGGGCGATCCCTTGATTCACGCCGCAGCGGCGCCGCATTCAATTTACACCTGCTCGCAAAAGACGCTTCAGGACGCCGCGGCGCTGGCCAGGAAATATCACGCTCCGATCCTGATTCACACCGGGGAGATGAAAAAGGAGTGGGATGACAGCCAGAAGCAAAACGGAATGTCGCCGGTGCAATACCTGGACAAGATCGGCGTGCTGGGTCCAGACGTTGTGTCCGCCCACTGCATTTTTGTGGACGAAGCCGACCGCAAGACTCTAACCCAGCGGCAGGTGGGCTGTGTCCATAACCCCTCGAGCAACATGATGATCGCCAGCGGAGTTGCTCCTGTACCGGAAATGCGGGCGGCGGGAGTGGCCGTCGGCCTCGGAACCGATGGACCGGCGGGCAGCAACAACGACCTCGACCTGATGGAGGAGATGGACCTGGCAGCGAAGCTCGCCAAGATTACCAAGATGGATCCACTGGCGCTGAATGCGAGAGCGGTTGTGGAAATGGCGACCATCGATGGCGCGAAAGCCCTGCACATGGAGAAAGAGATTGGTTCGCTCGAAGCCGGGAAGAAAGCCGACATCGTCTTGATCAGCTTGGATGAGCCGAACGCTGTCCCCATGTACGACGTCTACGCACAACTGGCCTATGCACTGAAGGGCAGCGATGTGGAGACGGTGGTGATTGGCGGGCGCGTGGTTATGCGCGACCGCAAAGTCCTGACGGTGAACGAACCGGAAGTCATGGCGAGGGCGCGCGAGTATCGGAAGACAATCGCAGCGTCGCTGGGCCTGCCGTAATTGGGAGCCGTTGAAGCCGGAGTTCACGGTTCTACAACTTCTGGAACCGTCGTCGCGGGCGGAGTATTGCGGCTGCGTGGTGCGCTTACCATTCCGTCAATAATCACCATTCCGATGCCCGGCAAATCACCACGCTGGATACTTTCGAGCACAGTTTTTCCCGGCGAATGCTGGGCTTTGTCGATCATCACAAAGGTCGCGGCGCGGCCGGGTTCGATCAGTCCACAGTCCAGGTTTCGGATTCTTGCCGTATTGCCGGTGGCGAAGCAGACGGCAACTTCGGCCCGCACATCAGCGAGCGACGACAGCATCGAGATCATGCGCAAGATGCCGAGCGGCTGTACTCCGGAACCGGCGGGCGAATCCGTGCCCAGGATCAGCCGATCCAGGTGCTTCAGTTCTTTCGCCGTCCGCAAAGTAAGCAGAGCTGCTTTCTCGTTGCCATTGTGAACGATCTCGAGAGCTCGCGGCGATTTCTCGCACAGGGCGACGATCTGATCATCCGGCAGCGCAGTATGGCCGCCATTGATGTGGCCGATGACGTCGGCGTCGGCCGCGAGGACGATATCTTTATCGATCAAGCTGGAGCCGGGAATCGAGGGGCCGCCGGTATGAATCGTGCTTTGAATGCCATACTTCCGCGCCCAGGCGACCATCTGGCGGGCTGTCGCGCCGTCTTTCACGCTGCCCAGGCCGACCTCGCCCAGCATGGTGACACCGGCGGCGGCAAGGTCTTTGAAATCTTCCTCGACCATCCCGTGCTCGATCACCGGCGCCCCAGCGTGAATTCTTACCCCACCGGGGCGGAAAGCGGAAAACGCCCGCTGGGCAAAAATCGCCATCGCCTTGAGCCCGACAACATCTTTCGGGCGTCCCGGGGTGTGCACTTCCCCCGCGGAAATCATGGTAGCGACTCCGCCATGCAGGTAGCTGTCGATCCAGCCAATCTGATTCTGACGCGGCGTCCAGTCTCCGGCCACCGGATGCACGTGGCTGTCGATCAATCCCGGGGCGAGGGTTGTGCCCTTGGCGTCGATTCGGATGCTCGCGCTGGCGGTATCGAGATCCTTCGCTTTGCCGACTGCGGCAATCTTGCCGTTCACGGCGACCACCGTGTCCGCATCGAGAATCGGATTTCCGATGTCTCCGCTCAACAGCAGCCCTATGTTGTGGATCACGAGCCGAGCCGGAGTGACAGACTCGCTTGTCTGCCCTTGAGCCATTCGCCACCTTCCGCAGCAAATCTTTGATGCGCGCCAGTATACAGACCGTCGCCGGTCCAGCAAACACGTGCTCAAGCAGCCAAAGGCATAGCAGAATTCGAGCTTTGGAAGTAGAATCCCCATTCTGCCTAGTCAGGGTCCGAGTGAGGCCAAGCATGCGATCTCCAGATACGATCCTATGGTGTGTAGACGCCCAGAAAGACTTCATGCTGCCTGGTGGGAAACTTTACGTGCCCGGTGCCGAGAAGTTGCTCCCCAATATTCGTCGGCTTGTCGACGTGGCGCGGGATGGTCGCGCCTTCCTGGTTTCGCACGGCTGCTTTCATGTCGCGGATGACCCTGAGTTCCAAACGTTTCCACCCCACTGCATCAAAGGAACCGCCGGCGCCGACTTCGTTCCTGAGGCACTGTCTGAGCACTACGTGCGGGTTTTAAACGAGCCCGGGTCCTCCTTGCCCGAAGACTTCCTGCGAAATCAGCAGATCATTCTGGAAAAACAAACGCTCGATGTCTTCGAAAGTCGGCATGCCAATGCGTTGCTCGAACGCCTCGATCGAAGCGCGCAGTTCGTCGTCTTCGGAGTGGTGACGGAATATTGCGTCAGGTTCGCAGCCAAAGGACTGCTCGAACGAAAGCGAAAGGTCTCCGTTGTGAGCGATGCAATTGAAACTCTGAGTCGCGAAGCGAAAGAACGGACGCTCTCGGAACTGGCTGCGTTAGGCGCGAATTTCGTCTCGACCGACGAGGTACTGACTCGATTGGCGGCTAAAGCCGGTTGAGCCCAGACATCCCGAATTGTCCGAGCATCCGACAGCGCTGCGAGATCAGGTTTTTCCACTCGTAGGTTGCGAAAAACCTAATGATTCGTATCTGGACTTCGCTTCAGCGATGCCTACCCTCAGCCTTCAGCCTCGGAGAAGCCATGCGGGCAGGAATTAGAGCCTTCCGTAGTGTGCCCGGTCCACTCTCGCAAAGTCAGTTTCGGTTGACAACGGAGGGTGAATGGCATTATGTTTTGTCACCCAGATAGTTGAAAACAACTATTCAGTTGTCGACAGCAATGTAAAGCTGAGATCGCTTAACTGCTGCATTTTCCAGCCCAGCACTAGAAGTCGCGACTGTGGGGAACGCGTACATCTACAGGGAGCGTCGCCGCTCCAAGGGACGTCGAAATTCGATGGTCAAGGGCCAAGTTCCGTCGTTAGTCAATGAGGTCGAAAAAAGGGGGCGTTGATGCTCACCAAAGGGAATCTGATCGTTGTTGTCCTTTCGCTGGTGTTTTTTATCTGTCCAGCTTTGTACGGCCAGGCGACTGGTAGTCTTGCGGGCACTGTCTCCGACAAAGCGGGGGCGGTGGTCTCAGGCGCGACGGTAACGGCCATCTCGCGAGACACGGGTGCAACCCGCGAAGCCAAGACCGACGATTCTGGCCATTACCTGATCCCCCTGCTGCCCGTTTCGTACTACGCGATTCGAGTGCAATCCCAGGGCTTCCAGACTACTGAGCAGAAAGACATCCGCCTGCAGGTCGACGAACATCGTGAAGTGGACTTCGCCCTCAACCCCGCTTCAGTTTCGACCTCGGTGGAAGTCAGTGCAACCGAAGTGGCCGTCGAAACCTCTACCCCGACTCTGGGTCAGGTGATCACTTCAGAGCAGGTAGCAGAACTCCCTTTGAACGGACGCGATTTCGTCCAGTTGGCGACTCTCACACCCGGCACAACCCAGGAGACCAATCCGGGAAGCTTCTTTACCAGCGCGGCAAGCAGCGAAGTTGCGGCGCGCGGAAGTTATTCACTGTCGGTGGGCGGATCGCGCGCCCAGAGCACCGACTGGCTGCTCGATGGCGTTGACAACAATGAACTCACGGCTGGTGGCATTGCGATTCTGCCTTCCATTGATGCCATCCAGGAATTCAAAGTTCTGACCTACAACTATTCTGCGGAATGGGGCACTCGTGCGGGTCCGACAGTACTGGTGACGACGAAGTCAGGATCGAACGGGTTCCATGGGTCATTGTTCGAGTTTTTCCGAAACACAAAGCTGGATGCCCGCAGCTACTTCGCCTCGGCGAGAGAGCAATTCAATCTGAATCAATTCGGCGGCGCTCTGGGCGGTCCGATCCGGAAGGATAAGACATTCTTCTTTGTCGACTACCAGGGGAAAATGCAGCGCCACGGCTTACCCTTTAGCGGGCTGGTTCCCACACCGGCGATGCTCACCGGGGACTACACGAATGATCCCCTTGGCGTAGCCCGACCAGGGTTTGCGCCTGGCGCTCCCCCTCTCAATGCTGACGGTTTCCCCAACATTAACAGTCCCTACACCTTCGGGCCGTTCCAATGTGACGGCTCGGGAAACCCGATAACGCCAAATTCCGATGGCTCCCAGAATCTCGGCGCAAACTGCAACAAGATTCCCGCCGCCATGTTCGATCCGACTGTCAATCCGTCTGTGGATCCGTCAGGTTTGGCGATGATGAAGCTCTATCCGCAGCCCAACGTCGTCAATACGACGACCGTGACCAACTTTTCGGACGTGCCGGTGAGGAGACTGAACGAAGGTGAGTTCGACATCAAGCTCGATCACACCTTCTCGAGCAAGGATTCTGCCTTTGCTCGTTTCAGCTACGATCAGGCGACCTCATTTGTCCCGGGGGGCTCCCCGGGATTCGCTGAGGCCAATGCTTTTGGGAGCAGCCAAAATATTACGAATCACGGACGGAACGTGGCGATCTCGGAGACCCACATTTTCTCCGACCGCAATCTCAACCAATTCACAGCGGGCTACAACCGGATCTTCAATCACATCCTGTCGTTCGGAAACGGCACGTGCGAGTCCGCCAACATTGGCATCCTGGGCGCGGATCTGAACAGCAAATGCCCGAACGCCCCTGCCGGTGTTGTGACGCAGTCGACGAAAGACTGCATAAGCTGCGGATTGAGCTCTACCCTAATGAACAACTATTGGGCTCTGGGTGACCGTGGCTTTGCTCCCTTCCAAGGCGGCACCAACGTTTTCTCGATTTCCGATTCGTTTGACATGATTCGAGGTAAGCACCACCTCCGTGTCGGTGGGGGGTTCCGTGATCAGCAGATGAATGTTGAAACCAACGCCTTTCAGGATGGTTTCTACATTAACTTCGGTCTTACAGGCGATGCTACGGCGGATCTGCTACTTGGCCAGTTGGGCGGGGGAATTCACGATCAGACGTTTTTCGGCGCCACCACCGGCCGCCGCTGGAAACTGTTCCGCCCCTTTGTGGAAGACGAATGGCGCGTGGCCCCTGATGTGACCTTGACCTTGGGTCTGGCGTGGGCGCTCGTGACTCCCATCACCGAAGCCCAAAATCGTCAGGCAAACTTCGACTTTACCAGCGGCAAGTTCTTTGTTGCCGGTTCGGCACCCTTTGGCTCTTGTACGATCTGCGTTCGTTCGGACGGACGCGTTGGCATCCAGATGGACAAGACTGCCTTAGAGCCTCGGATCGGAATCGCCTGGAAGCCATTGGGTTCTCAGAAAACGGCAGTACGGGCCGGCTATGCCATCTTCCATGATTCGTCTTGGAATCAGGGCGGGCAGGGTCTGTGGGAGAATCCACCTTATTTTGCGGAGTCCGACAACTTTTTTGGCCCCTGTCCGTTTAACAATTCAGGGCAGGCCGTTCCTAAGAACTGCGGCAATCGATATCTCTTTCTCGACTCCACCTTAAATCCCATTACGACGCCTCCCAGCCCCCAGTCTTTTCCGGGCGCCCTCCAGTCACAAAACCTCAATTACAAGCAGGGCCGAGTGCAGCAGTTCAATCTGAATATTGAGCGTCAATTGCCCGGAAATATCGTGCTGACGGCAGGTTATGCCGGCTCACGCAGTTCCCACATTCTGGTGGACGGTTTGAACCTAAACGTCGGATCTCCTTCGGCATGCGGCACAATTTCCGGATACACATTGGGCTGTGGTCCGGGTGGGACAGCTTTCGGGCCTAAGTGGGGTGCGCCAACGTTTCTGTTCCCCCTTACGATCAACAATAACAACGACATCGGAAGGGCCCACTACGATTCGCTTCAGGTCAAAGCTGAGACCAAGAGCTTGCGACACGGACTTTACGCGCTTTTGGGCTACACCTACTCGCGTACGTTCGACTCGGGGTTTGCTGATGGCTTAGGTACCTTCCCCGGCGCGACTTTTTTCCCGCTGCCTGGATATCAAAAATTAGATTGGGGGCTCTCGGCGCTCAATCTGAATCAACAGTTCACGGCCAGCGTGCTGTATGACTTACCGTTTGGAAAAGGCAAGACCTTTGGTGGTTCCTGGTCCCGCCCGGTCGATGCGACTCTGGGAGGTTGGACCGTTAATCTGATTGAGAGGGTGACTACCGGATTTCCTCTCTTTGTGGTCGACAGCGCCAACGCGGGCACCCCCGGAAACCCGGGCGTGTCAGGGGTAGCTTTCTCCTGGAACGGAAATGGGTTAAACCGACCCGATCAAGTAGGTGATCCGACGAAGGCAGGAGTCGTTGCGGCCAACCCAGATCCGAGTTGTCAGATACTGCAATCCGCAGGCGGGCGCGCGCCAGATCGCATTGGTACCCTTCAAAACTGGTTCAATCCGTGCGCGTTCACCCATGCGGCACCCGGAGAGATCGGCGACTCAAATCGTGCACCGTTGTATGGTCCACGGTTTGTGAACACCGATCTCTCCATCATCAAACATTTTCCTCTTCCCTACGAGAGCGTAAGGCTGGACTTCCGTGCTGAGTTCTTCAATCTCTTTAACCACGCACAGTTCTACCTGCCGGGCGGCAGCAGCGGCATGCAGGATGTAAACGCACCCAGCAGTTTCGGTGTGGTGAGCGGAACGGTGAACAACCCGCGTGTAATTCAGTTCGCCCTCAAGCTCAACTTTTAGGGCGAGTCAATCGCAATCTAACTCTGGGCAGACTGCTCGACTCAGTCTGCCCTTAAATTTGCAACGGAAGCTTATGGGAGGAATGATGGGGTGGATCACACGGAAGATGGCGCACTGCTCTCTTCTTGTGCCTTTGCTCTGTTCTACCGCGCTGGCCCAGAAAATCAAAGTCATCGTCGACCAGGACGCCCGCGGGCCCGGAACCAGCGACCAGCAAGCCATTCTCGTCTTCCTCCAGTCGGAGAAGTTTGACGTTCTCGGCATCACCACCGTCAGCGGCGACCAGTGGGTGAAGGAAGAGACACAGCACGTGCTGCGCCTGCTGGAAATCGCTGGGCGAACCGATGTCCCCGTGATCCAGGGAGCCGAATTTCCTCTGCTCAATTCCAAGGAAGAAACCGAGCGCTGGGAAGCTCTTTACGGCAAGCTGGAATACAAGGGATGCTGGACTGATAGGTTTGAGGCGAATCGGTCCACAATTTACGACGAGCCCTATCATCCGCCCGACGTTGTGCCGCCCATGCGCGAAGGAGAGCCGCACATCAAAGCGCTTCCCGGCACAGCTGCGGAATTCATCGTGCAAATGGTGCACAAGTATCCGGGCGAGGTGGTGCTTTGGGCGGGCGGACCGCTCACCAATTATGCTCTAGCTCTGAAGCTTGACCCTGAGGTGGCGACCCTGGCGAAAGAGTTCGTGCTCATGGGCGGCGGATTGTACGCGGACAAAGGGGCGATTGATCGCGGTGCCATCGATGCCCGGCGCGAGTTCAACTGGTGGTTTGATCCGGAAGCGGCGCGCATCGTCCTGCGCGCGCCCTGGAAAAAACTTACCATCACGCCGATTGATATTTCGGTCAAGACCCGCTTCACTACACAAATGCAAGCTACCATTTCCAAAGCAGGGACTCCGGTTACGCAATACCTAGACAAGTATTCGTTGCCCGTCTACATGTGGGACGAAATCGCGGGCGCGGCTTTGATCGATCCATCCGTCATCACCGGGCAGAAGCAGCTCTACATGGACATCGACATAGATCATGGAGCCAGTTACGGCAAGACCATCTTCTGGGATTCCACCGCCAAGGTTCCGCCCTACTTGCGCCTGGCTAACGTGCAATTTGATATTGACGCCCAGAAGTTCTACAAACTCTACATAGACTTGATGACCCGGCTTCCACACAGCAAATGAGGTTTCTGCGCCCCACGCAAACCGGCAGCTTCTTACCGGCAATCCTGCTCCTTCTTCTGGCAAGTACTTTCGGCCTGGTCCAGCAGCGGCGCAAGGTGATCATCAATGAGGACTGCTCCGGTCCCGGTGGCAGCAACCTGCAGACTCTTCTGGTGATGATTCAGTCTCCCCAGGTAGAAGTGCTCGGTATCACGGTGGTGAGCGGAGACCAGTGGCGCGACGAAGAGGTGGCGCATACGCTGCGGCTGCTCGAGATCATCGGTCGCACTGACATTCCGGTGGTGCCGGGCGCGGTTTTTCCCCTGGTGCGGCGCCGCGAAGAATCACGACTGTGGCAGGAGCGTTACGGAAAAGTAGCCTACGCAGGTGCCTGGGATGACCGATGGTGGCACGAGCCCTTCGTCGTTCCTCCGCTGCCCGAAGGGCAGCCCAAGATCAAGCCTGCTGAGGAAGACGCCGCTCATTTCTTGATCCGGATGGTGCACCAGTACCCTCATCAAGTGACCATCTACGAAGGCGGCCCGATGACTAACCTGGCGCTTGCGATCTCGCTTGATCCGCAGTTCCCCGAGTTGGCTCAAGAGCTGGTTTTTATGGGAGGAAGTCTTAGCCCACAGACCGACAATCCGGAGTTCGTCAACAACCCTCGTCACGAGTTCAATTTCTGGTTCGACCCGGAGGCGGCGCAAATCGTGCTGCGCGCCCCGTGGAACAAGATCGTCTGTACGCCTACCGACATTTCGATCAAAACGCACGTGACGCCCGCGATGATGAAAAAGATAGAAGCCAGCGGGACTGCGCTGGCTCACTACGTCGCGCGCTTCGCCATGTTTGCTCCCGGGGCCGACATTATGTGGGACGAACTTGCGGCGGCCGCGTGGATCGATCCTACCCTCATTACTAAGCGGGAGACTCGCTACATGGGTGTAGATCTCGACCGCGGAGCAGGATACGGCAATACGCTAACCTGGACTGACAAGGATAAGTCAAAATTCAGCGTGCAGCCGGTCGAGATCCAATTGGATTTGGACACCGAAAAGTTTTATCGAATGTTCGTAAGCTTGATGAGCCTGTCTACACCTGCGGTTCACTGACTCGCTTAGCGAACATATACCGTGTCGGCGAACGTATCGAATTCAAGCCGCGTTGATAGACCTCGAATCGGCCCATGCAACCGCCAGGCTCGCAAAGAATTCGGAATCATGAAGAACCACCTGATTCATGTCGCGTACCTGGGAGCTCTTGCGTCAGCAGTCGGTGTCGCTTCCTTAGACTCGGTCCCGGCAGTTCTAACCCTCTATTGCGGCTGCAGAGCAGAAGGTCGGTCCCGCAACGTATACACAAACTGCTGGATCTCATGCCGCTCGCGCTCGGCGTCCTCCGCCTTTCTCTTTGATATCTGTTGGTAAACTTCGAACTCCTCTTGAGCCTTCAACTTCTGTCCCGTCTGCCTGTAGGCTTGGGCGAGTCGAAAATGCGCCTCTTCGAGCGATGGGTTGAGTTGGATCGTTTGTTGATAGGCAGAGATGGCACCGGAGAAGTCCTTTCGCTCCGAATCGAGAATGCCCAGTTGCAAATACCCCAGGCCCAGCCTGGGATCGAGGTGCACGGATTTCTCCAGAAGTGACCGAACTTGCGCCAGGGTTTCCGCCTCCTCTGGGCCCTTTCTGGCTTTCCAAAGACTGACTGCGTAGTAGTAGTTGGCCATTGCATTTTCAGGTTGAAGCCTGACAAATCGCCGCAGCCTCTCTACCAAGCCGTCAGGCTGCGTCTTCTCAACGTTCTGGATTTTGCCCAGAAACAGGTAAGGACTGGGGTCGTCGGGATTCAGGTCCGACGCCTCGCAAAGACGCTGGACTGCGGGTTCGTAGGAACCGCGAGCGTACCAAGACACTCCGAGGCCGACCAGCATTCGGACGGATTGTGGAAACAGGTGATTTCCCTTGGTGAAGACTTCAATGGCAGGTTCCATCGCACGATGCATCAGCAGCTCGGCTCCCCAATCGAACAGGTTGGGCTCGCTCGGGCTCATATCCGCCGCGCGCTGGTACTCCTCGACGGCTTCGAGAGGATTACCCAATTTCTCTTCGACGTCGGCCAGCAAGTGATGTAGTTCGGCCTTTTCCTGCCCGGCTTTTTCCTGAACAGACTGCAGCGCTCGAACCTGCTTGCGTGCATCTTGGTAATCACCGGCGTCCGCGTGGGCGCGTGCCAGCGCGTAGGAGGCCACGTAATCCCCGGGACGGAGCCGAGATGCGCGCTCGAGATAGGGGAGTGCCTCCCGAGCCTTGTCCTCGTCGACGAGCTGTTTTCCGAAGCGGTAGTTTGCGTCAAAACTTTCGGGCTCGTGTTCAGCCGCCTCACGCAGCGATTTCTCCGCCGAGGTGGCCGCCGCTGTGTGCGATGAACCATCCGCCAACGGCTTGAGGGCAACGGTTTCCCTGGCGAGCCCTTCTCTGGTTCGGACAACCGTATCTGAACCGTGGCCGCCGAGTTGGGTAGTGTCCGTGACCCCAGCCACGGTGAATTGTGGTTCGTCGTAAAACTCCGGCGTCCCCGTCGACGCCCTTGGCACTGCGGAAGCCTTGAGAATCAGGTCAATCTTCTTCGTTTGCTTCTCTCCCAACGCACAAGGCCCGAAAATTGCGGCGTCGTATCCAGCCTTCTCCACACGCAGCGTATAAACTCCTGCTCGAAGCGCTGCGAAGTGGTACAACCCCTCCGAGTCCGTGATTGCGGTTAAGGTCTTAGTTCCAATGTCGGCCTGCAAGGAAACTTTGGCGGCGGCAACTGGCCGATCGTGCGAATCCCGGACCAATCCCTGCAAGCTGGCGGATTCCATGCGGTCCGCAGACTGCGCCTGAGCCATCGACGGAGCGAGAGACGCGACCACTGCCAGGAGGCAGCTTGCGGTACGAAGGTATCGGGTTTGGTGTGCATTCACACGGGAGCGGCTCATAGGACGAGTGAATCGGAGCGCTAAAAGCAAAACCACAAATCTGTCTATTGGTCCGCCATTTTAGTCGTTTCGAGCCGCGATTCACAATCGCGTTGAATAATTTGCTCATTACGACGCGGCGAACCCGGAGCAGTTCGGTTTGTTATCCTACAGCGTGGCCCGCGCCCTTCTGATCGATACCGATACAGCCTCCGATGATGCGGTCGCTCTCATCATGGCTCTCCGCTCCGCTGAAGTCCGTGTGGTCGCAATCACGACCGTTGCCGGAA